>Ga0183099_1000064_pt1 | contig 120369 bp, 87 predicted proteins | sample Biomet1_FD_127788 | JGI IMG/M metagenome (GOLD analysis project Ga0183099, IMG submission 127788) | Microbial communities from bioreactor (seeded with anoxic lake sediment) at LBNL, California, USA - Biofuel metagenome 1 | ecosystem: Engineered > Bioreactor > Anaerobic > Unclassified ...
GATATTTAACAAAACTGTAACTGAACGATTTTCGGACGATCATCCTATGTTATTCAGTTTCAGCGACTTTTAACGGGACACTAGTGAGTTAAACTAAATTATTATACACATGAAAAACGAAAAAACAATTACTAAAATCTTGCCAGTGTTGTTCGGCTTTTTCATCATGGGTTTCTGTGATGTGGTCGGTATAACATCAATGCATGTGAAGGAAGATTTATTAGGTAGCTATTCTTCTGAATTCAGGGATACACTTTCCAATCTGATTCCGGTGGCGCTGTTCTCTATGTTTCTAATCTTTTCGATACCAACCGGAGTTTTGATGAACAGGATTGGTCGTAAGAAAACGGTGATTTTAAGCAACCTCATTACTATTGTGGCCATGTTCATTCCACTCATCCAATACACTTTTGTAATGTCCTTGCTTGCTTTTGCTTTGTTAGGGATTGCAAATACTATTCTGCAAGTGTCGTTAAACCCTTTGTTGACTAACGTTGTACAAGGTGATAAACTGACGTCAAGTCTTACCGCGGGACAGTTCGTAAAAGCAATTTCGTCATTTTGTGGCCCGTTTTTCGCAGCATTTGCAGCGACGATGTTGGGTAACTGGCAATATATTTTTCCTATTTATGCCGTTTTTACCCTGATTTCAACTGTATGGTTAATGGCAACTCCGATTGAGGCTGAAACTATAACGGGTAAAGTCAGTTCATTTGGAAGTGTCTTCGGACTACTAAAAGACAACACCATTCTTCTTTTGTTTTTAGGTATTATTTTCGTGGTTGGAGTTGATGTTGGATTAAATACTGCTGCACCAAAAATTTTGATGGAACGTTGTGGTATGAACTCCATCGATGCAGGATATGGTCCGAGTATGTATTTTGCTTTTCGCACTGCCGGTGCCTTTATTGGTGCCATATTATTAGCAAAATTTTCTTCCGTAAAGTTTTTTAAATTGACGATGGTTGTTGCTGTTTTAGCATTGATAGCACTACTTTTTGCAGGGAACAAAGTCTTTATTTTTGGACTTTTTGCTTTTATTGGTTTTTCTATTGCAAATGTTTTTTCCATTATTTATTCAATGGCTATTCAGTCCCGACCGGATAAAGCCAACGAGATTTCAGGTTTGATGATTACTGGCGTTTTTGGAGGTGCTGTTATCCCTCTCATCATGGGCTTGACCTCAGATACTATGGGTTCTCAGGTTGGCTCTGTATTGATTCTTTTGTTGAGTGCTTTTTATTTGTTGTTTTGCGCATTTGCGATTAAGCCCAAAAACGAATCGAACTGAACTTGTAAATTTATACCGGACACAAAGTAAAATGACAGTCCAAATTAGGGTCCACTGAATAATTCGGATGGTATTGAATATCAATAATTTAAATCATAGAATGCTTGTTTAAATGCAAGTTTCTAGCTATTTTCAAATGAAGTCTGCATCCCATGAAAAGATATACACTCAAAACCAGTTACTATCGCCGAATTTGCAAGGCCGTTCGAAGCGAAGTTGGATGAAAACAACCGTTGGATTGTTCTTCTCAGGGTATACCCTGAGATAAGTTTCCCGAGCTTTATTACATAAATAACCTCTCTTGTTGTGGCGCCCTTACCAATTAAGGTAGCCCGCAAAGAATATCTGAACGTATCGAAAATGAAACGTAATCGGGTATTCAAGAGGCTTATTTGGCCTTTTTCTGATTTTTTGCTAATGTAATGAGAATGATAGAACAAATAAAAGCATGCCGAACCAAAGAATCTGGATGGGCGGTGTAATTATTCAGTGAACCCTAATTAGAATGAAAAAATATATATTATTTATTGCACTTTGTTGCATTATCACGACCGATATTATAGCCCAATCAATAAGAAGAGTTGAAGGCAGTCCATATCCGTATTCAGCAGCACCAACCCGACTTTATTTGACGTCAGAGAATTTTTCTGCTTCACAACGCTTTGCAGTAGAATCTCTACAAGGAATAATCGCAAAAACCAAACCTGAAATCCTCCGAGATGTAAGTGGATACAAGACACTTTTGGCTGGTGAGGGCATTACCATAGATAATACCTATGTAAATAATTTCCCCGGATTACTGGCTAATTATGCTTCCCGGCTCAAAGGATATATACTCTGTACCTATAAACAAAGTTCTTCTAATGTTGCCATGTCACTTTCTGGCATCCTAAATGCAGTAGCTATTCCGGAAGATATTCAGCAAACTGCAATAGATGCAGGACTTACCATGCTTCTGGATGTCAGAGGTAAAGATGAAACGTGGATGCTTGATAACTATGGAGCACAATTCAATAAGAAAATAGCAACCATTCAGAACTCAGTCGATGACCACCTGCTATTTTTAGGAGACTACACAGCCTTTACTGGTGGTATACAATATTGGACAAACAACTCAAACAGCGTACTTGCAAACAATGTATATTCCAGATTATCCTCCGGCTCTGCACTTTTTGGATGGGGACCAGATGAATACTGGACTGTGTACTATGCAACCCAAAAAAATATTGCGGTACATGCCTCAGACTGGGCAACAAACCTATCCGTGCTGACCAACGTTCCGGCCCCCAATCTAAAACAAAAAGAGCCGGTTGAACCTTACAAAGTGGTACCTAATGTGCATACTGTATGCTTCCTTATGTCAGACGGAGACAATGTCCAATGGTTGGTTGGGGCTTATAAGGATACCAAAAATATGGCAAGTCCGAATTTGAAAAGATTTAAAATGGGATGGACCATTTCTCCGGCCTTGACAGAAATTGCCCCTGTTATTTATAAAAGATACTTGGATAATTTACCTTCCACCGATGAAGGAAGAAGCTATTTGGTGGCAGGGCCTTCGGGACGAGGATATTTTCTACCTAGTGTTAGTCCGAATCTCCAGGCAGAATGCCAGTTGACGAATAAGTACATGAAAAAAGCAGACCTAAATATTGTTAACATCATTGATGCGAAAGGTGCCAGAGATCCTGCACCATTCCTTGCGCAAAGCAATATTGATGCTTTGTTCTACTACAGTTATGAAGATTATTATGTAGGACTCAAAGGTGCCATTTCTTGGTATGGAGACAAACCCTCCATTGGAGGCAGATATCAATTCTGGGGCGATACATACAATGCAGATTGGGTTGCCAGTAAGTTAAATGCTGGATCCACAAATATATACTCATCGGAAGGCTACAGTCTAGTACCGGTACACCTTTGGTCGACAGACCCAAAAAAGATACTGGCATGCATTCAAGAACTCGGGCCTAATGTCAGAGTGGTGACTCCAGATGAATTTGTATGGCTTATCCGGAAAAATATTGCAAAAGTTCCGTTAGGAAATGGATTGGGCTTAAAGGGTGACTATTACAAAGGTACCAATTTTGATATGCTGAAATATACAAAAACGGATGGAAAAATTGATTATGATTGGGAAGATAAGTCGCCAAATACGACCTTATTGGGAGACGATAACTTTTCTATCCGTTGGTCAGGACAAATACAACCTGTCTATTCAGGTAATACAACTTTCTACGTTACAGCAGACGGTGGTGCAAAACTCACTATAAATGGAACAGTCGTTGTCGATAACCTTTCAGGCGCTGGAAAATCTACTCAATCAGGAGTTATCGCACTTACCACGGGTGTAAAATACGATATAGTTCTTGAATATGTTGAAACGACAGGCGACGCATTGTGTGAACTCGAATGGGAGAGTACCGCACAAACGCGTCAAACAGTACCAAGAACTCAGCTGTACTCCAGAAGCATGCCTTCGACGGATGTTGTTACAGCTTATGCAGACCCTGCATTTGGAGGATTCTCTGGAGGTTTGAAAGTTGGAAACTATACCTTGGCCGATTTAGGCTATAAAGGTATACTAGATAATGATATTGCATCCCTGAAAATAGGATTAGGGTATAAGGTCATTCTGTACGAGAACGACAATTTCCAGGGAAAATCTATTGAATTAACATCCAGCAACAGCGATTTGGGTGAATGGGCGGATAAAGTATCCTCTTTGAGAGTATTGACCAATGGTTCTATAAACCTGGATGGCACTTATTATCTACGAAACAGAGAAACCAATTTAAACATGGAAGTGCAAGGTGGTTCTTCTGCTACAGCGGATGGTGTCGTGATCCAACAATCAGCTATTTCAACATCGACCAGTCAACAGTTCAAGTTGTCTCATTTGGGTAACGGATGCTATTCCATTACCGCTGTTAGCGATGGTTTGTCTTTGGATGTATTAAATTACAGCACCGATGATGATGCCACTATTCAACAGTGGACAAATTATAAGTCGGATAATCAGCAGTTTATATTGGTGCCTACCGGCGATGACTATTACAAAATTGTTGCAAAACACAGTGGCAAACTTCTGGAACCATCTGCAACAGATGCAAATGCCAAGATCAGACAAAAAACAGATGCAAATCAAAAATGTGGCCAATGGAAGCTTCTTTCGTTGGCCTTAGGTCTTGATGATCAAAACAAAACAAAAAAGGCCGATGTTCAAATATGCCCAATGCCTATCAAGGATCATTTGATGAACGTTACGTTTTCGAATCTAAGCAGTCAGGAAGAAACATCCATTGTTGTTTACAGTCTTTGTGGAAAACAGCTTCTAAAATCAAGTTTGAGAGGTTCGGGAACGGTCAATTTGAAGGCCATCCCTTCAGGGGTATATTTGGTGCAATTTCAGAACAAGTACCTTTGTGATAAACAAAAAATTGTTATTGATTAATTAAAGATCATTCTGAAAATCCTCAGATTTTGGCAAACCACCAATAAAAAAGCACCTACAAATTTCTTTGTAAGTGCTTGGGAATCAAATTGTCGGGGTGACTAGATTCGAACTAGCGACCACTCGCCCCCCAGACGAGTACTCTAAACCGGGCTGAGCTACACCCCGAACTGATTATGATACAAAAGTACGGCTTTTTTACTATTTGGCAAAGCCTAGAATGGCTTTTTTGTTGAAAAAATCAGCAAGAGTGGCTATTCCTCTCAGCCATAGAATGGAATAAGTAATTAAATGCCCATTATGTCACGATAAAAATCAAACATCTCTTCGATTTGAGCCTGGTTGGCGGTTTGGTCCAGTTGGATTTTTCCAATATTAGAGAGCAGGGTGAAATTGATGTCCTTGCTCTCATTTTTCTTGTCGTGGGTCATGGATTCGTATAGGGCAGGGTAATCTTTGCAATCGATGTAAAAAATTCCGTATTCTTCGTGTACGAAGCGACCAAACTGCTGTAGGACTTCTTTTGGGAAGTCAAGAAACTTGGCTGAAAGGTAAAGTTCACACAGGAGTCCCCATGCAATGGCGTAGCCATGCAGGACAGGGTTCCCGCGTTGATGGGAGAGGCTCTCGAAAGCGTGTCCGACAGTGTGGCCCAGATTGAGGGATTTTCGGATACCTCGTTCCCTGGGATCTTGCTTGGCGATTTCTTCCTTAATATGAACGGATTCTCTGACTGCCGCAAGAAATTTAGGGTTGTCTGGATGAGCTAGATCCAGAGAAAGAAGTTCTTTCCAGTATTTGGTGTTGGATAAAAGTCCATGCTTCAGCATTTCGGCGTAGCCGGAAAGGATGTTTTGGCGGTCCAGCGTTTTAAAGAATGGTGAGTGGAATAATACTGCCTTGGGTAGATGGAATGCACCGATCTCATTTTTCAGGCCGTTGAAATTGATGCCGGTTTTTCCGCCGACGGATGCGTCGACAGCAGAAAGGACTGTTGTCGGAATGTGTATGCAATCGATGCCCCGCTTAAAAGATGCAGCCGCAAAACCACCCAGGTCGGTGATCATGCCACCGCCAATGTTAACCATCACCGATTTACGGGTGGCGCCGTTTTGGCTCAGAAATTGCCAGACTTTGGACAAATTTTCAAGATCTTTGTGGTCGTCACCGGCAGGTATGCTGAAATAATGTGCATTTGCAAGACATCCCATATCTTCAAGGGCGGTTAGACAGAGCATCTGGGTGTGAGTGTCTGTCAATATGAATATCTGGTTGGATGCGTAGTTGGAAAGCTGTTTTTCCAGGTCGCTCTTGAGGTCTTCTGTGAAAATGAGGCTTGTAAATGGCATATTGCGTTGAATTTTTCGAGACAAAGATAGCATATTCAACGCTTTTTTTTCATATTTGCATGAATGCAATGTTTATTGTTCTCTTGTTTGACGAGTAAAAAGACGTTGATAAACCGTTCTTAACTTTAAGTTATGATACTTTTCCAGAATTTCTCCTGGCCGGAACTTTTTCTGTTTCTGTTTCATTCAGTGTACTGGATTACGCTGGTTGGAGTTATTTTGGTCGTTGTGTTGGATAATAGAAATCCTGTCAAGACCATTTCCTGGGTATTGGTGCTTTTCTTTTTGCCCTATTTGGGCATTATTCTGTATATCTTTTTTGGACAACGCTATCGGAAGCAGAAGATGATATCCAAGAAAAGCATCCGAAGTATTGAGAATAACCCGGCTTATCTCTACGAAGAGCTGGATTCTGCCCACTATTCAACAGAATGTACGGGGCTTATCGAGATGTTTCGGAAAACCAACTCACACCCCGTCTTTTCAGGAAATAAAGTGCATTTGCTTACTTCCGGACAAGAGAAGTTTGACTACATGTTTGAAGATATTCGCAAAGCCAGAAAACATGTACATATTGACTATTACATCATTGAACAGGATGATATTGGCCATCAGCTTCAGCAGCTTCTTGTCGAAAAAGCAAGAGAAGGGGTTGAAGTTCGACTGATTTATGATGATATAGGTTCCTGGAAAACAAAGCAACGCTTCTGGAAAAAGATGGAAGATGCAGGCGTTCAGGTGTATCCTTTCCTAAAAGTGCTTTTACCCTATCTTTCTCCGAAGTTCAATTACCGGAATCACCGGAAAATCGTTGTCATTGATGGAGAAATAGGTTACACCGGCGGGTTCAATGTGGCTGACCGTTATCTGAATGGCGGAAATTTTGCTTATTGGCGTGATAGTCATGTTCGAATTGAAGGGAAAGGGGTTTATGGCCTTCAGACCGCATTTCTGATAGACTGGTACTTTGTGAGCAGAAGCCTTCTGACATCAAAATATTACTTCCCTAATCTGAACGATTATGGAGATTGCCTGGTGCAAACGGTGACCAGCAGTCCGGATACGGATTGGGAAAACATCATGCAGGGTATTTTCACGATCTTGGGCAATGCCAAGAAATATGTTTATTTGCAGACTCCTTATTTTCTCCCCAATGAAAGTCTGCTGACTGCTTTTCAAACAGCGGCACTCAGAGGGGTGGATGTACGTTTGATGGTGCCGGAAAAATCCGATACCTGGGTGGCCATGAAAGGGATGCGATCTTATTTGACGGAGGTGATGGAAGCTGGGGTTAAAGTCTATTTTTATCAGGAAGGGTTCCTGCATGCAAAAACTCTGGTATCTGACGATGTTGTATCCACCGTGGGGTCAACCAATTTGGATTATCGCAGTTTTGAATTTAATTTTGAAGTGAATTCCTTTATCTACAACAAAGACTTCTGTCTGGAAATGAAGGACGTTTTTCTCAGGGATCAGGAACATTGTATACGCATAAATCTTGAAGATTGGATGAACCGTCCCAGAATGCTGCGCTACAGCGAATCCATCTGTCGTTTGTTCGGACCTATTCTTTAGACTCTATTTCCTTTCTTTCGAAAAAGCTAAAGTTTACGCTACCGTAAATGCGTGTTTCCTTGTATAGTGGATGACTGCTGAAGTTTGTCGATTTGGAATGTTCCACGATGAGGAGACCATCTTCAGCCAGCAAGGTCGATTTCAGAATACGGTCGGGTATGGTGCTCAGTCTTTCATCGGCATAGGGGGCATCTGCGAAAATCAAGTCGTATTTTCCCACGGAGTTTTCAATGAAGCGGTAAACGTCTCCCGTCACAACGTTAAGGTTGTCGACCTTGAGTTTCTCCGCCACTTCCTTGATGAATCTGATGTGTGGGGCATATTGCTCAACGCAGGTAACCGATACTGCTCCCCGGGAGAGAAATTCAAAGGAAATACTCCCTGTTCCTGAAAAAAGATCCAGGACTTTCTGTTCTTCAAAATTGATGCGGTTGGCCAGGATGTTGAACAGATTCTCTTTGGCAAAATCTGTGGTTGGTCTTGCCTTGAGGTTTTTAGGTAGTTGGAATTTTCTGCCTCTGAATGTACCGCTAACGATTCGCATGGATGTGTGCTGTTAATAGTCTATCATCTCCAATGGCTCGTTTATCTGAATTGTGAACGCGGCCAACTGGATGTGTTTGATGTATGGTGAGAATGTCTCAATAATGTCTTGTTCGGAAACCGATTCCGGACAAAAAATGCATTGTGTCTGTATGGGATCAAGGGCAACTTGATCCATACAACGGAGAAAGTAGTAAGGAATCTCCTGAAAGTCCTTGATGGTAAAAGTGTTCGCAAAAAGAAGCCGTTTGGGATCTGCAGCGAAAATCTGCATGGTCTTTTCGTAGAGGTGCGCAACCATCACGGGCTTATGTATCATGGATGCCTGGCGGATTACCCAGTTTGTCAAAAGGTAGGCGCTCGATAACATGGTTATCTGAGGAAAAATTTTCTCAAAGGCACGGTCGCGGCTACTGGGAATTTCCCAACAAAAGAGTTGCTCACCGTCGCATAAAGGTACGGTGTATATCTGATTCTCTTCGTCGTGCTGAAACTGGAAGTTGAAGAAACTTTTGATGTGTTCCTCTTGGCAACCTTCAGCAGGCAATAACATGAAATGATCGGAAAAGTCAATGGCAGTGACAGGGAGGCTTGGCCTGTCCGTCCAGCCGCGCATTTGAACAAAATCCTCAAAACGCTCCGGAAAATCGAACTTGGTCGGTATTTTCAGGGCTTTAAACATTTTGCCTTTGGCTGTAGAATAGCAAAAGGAAAACCCATCAGGCGTCGTTCGAATGGAAAGAGTATGTGGAGAAGTCTGTGAATAATTCGCGGATTCCTGCATTTTAAGAAGTCTAATTATTGTTTAAACAAAATTAGCAAATGAATTTGAAACGTACTACATTTATTCCCAAATTTAGTTTTAAAATGAATCAAGATCGCCTGATAACCGAGATCTCATCCTTTTTTCCTTTTCAACCGACACCCGAACAGCAAGAGGCGCTGGAAAAACTGGCTTTTTTTATGCTCCATTCCAGTGACCAACAGGTTTTTCTTTTGAGGGGCTATGCCGGTACGGGAAAAACGACTTTGATCAGTGCCTTGATCCGATATTTGGATGAACACCAGGTGGGTTGTGTCTTGATGGCTCCTACAGGTAGGGCAGCCAAGGTTTTGGCATCCTATAGCGGACATACGTCTTTAACCATTCACAAGAAGATTTATCGGAAATCGAAGATTACGGGGGAAGATGGTCCTTTTTCGCTGAATTACAACAAACACAAGGATACTTTTTTTATTGTTGACGAGGCTTCCATGATTTCCAATGAAAAAGGAGAAAGTTCTTCTTTCGGGAGCGGCCATTTGCTGGAAGATCTGCTGGAATACATCTATACCGGGGAAAATTGCAGGCTTATATTGATGGGTGATACGGCCCAGCTGCCTCCGGTCGGACAAGTGCTGAGCCCGGCTTTGGATCCGGCTCAGTTGAGAAGCATGGGCATGGAACCTCATGAAATAGAATTGACCACGGTAGTGCGTCAGGCTGTGGACAGCGGTGTCTTGAGCAACGCAACAGCTCTGCGGGAGGCCATTCGTAACGATTTAGTCAAACAGTTACCTAAGCTCAGAATAAATAAGGTGGATGTAATTCGTTTGGCTGGCGATGAGCTGATTGACGCTATAACGGCTTCCTACAGCCGGGTCGGAGTGGAAGAGAGTAAAATTATCTGTTATTCGAATAAACGTGCTGTTCTTTTCAACCGAGGAATACGGAATTCGGTGCTGTACAAGGAGGATGAGATTACCAATGGCGATTTGATGATGGTGGCCAGAAATAATTACCTCTGGTCGGATAAATATAAGGAAATACCCTTTATTGCCAATGGCGATCTGGTGGAAATCGTACGGGTACGTAAACAATACGAAATGTATGGTTTCAGATATGCGGATATGGAGGTCCGTTTCCCTGATTATGACTGGGAACTGGAGGTTCGTGTGTTGTTGGATAGCTTAGTGGCAGAAGCTCCTGCCCTGGATAAAACTTCGCAGGATAGGCTTTATCAGGAAGTTGCAGAGGATTATGCACCTTATTGCCGTACGAAAAAGGAACTTTATGATAAGTTGAAAGAGGATCCGTGGTTGAATTCCCTGCAGGTGAAATACGGATATGCGTTTACTTGCCACAAGGCACAAGGTGGCCAATGGAAGGATGTTTTTCTCGATCAGGGCTATGTCACAGAGGAACGTATGGGTATTGACTACTACCGATGGCTATACACTGCCATGACCAGAGCCACGGAACGGGTGTATCTGATTAATTTCAGGGATGAATTTATTGAAGAGTAGATGTTGTTTCAAATGCTTATCATTAATGAATGAGCATGATTCTGTTTATTGAATTCTTTTTACAGGCCGTTTTTGAGCACTTTTTGTGGATAATAGGAACCCTGATTGGGGGTTCCTATTATTTTATACCATCGGAACGATTCTGCCGTTTGCAATGTATTTAACAATCTCGATAAAAGTAGTGATTACAGTTCGAATGCTTCCCCCATTGATAGTAAGCAGTTCATTATTGTCAAGATCTAAAACTCCAATTGTTTTTATTTCTATAGTTTTCATAATCAGTGTTTATTAATTGAAATATATAAGAGGTTCATGATAGGAAGATTTTTAATCTCCCTATCATGAATTGCTCTGTAAAAGTGGTTCTGATTTTCTAGCTATTTCGTTATTGTCTGATACTCTCAGTTGACTTTTCGTATTCTTTTAGGGCAACATCCTTGCCTATGGAATAGCCAAGATAAAATGCAGCAATAATGATAAAGCAAAATAAGAATATTTTACGATATAGAGCATCTGATGCTCTTGTTCCATTTTTATGCATGTTTGTTTTTTATCTTCTTGATCTTTCAGCTGCATCTTTGCCGATGCTGTAGCCAAGTGCAAAACCTGCGATCAATAAACCAACAACAGTAAAAATCAATCCTCCGTTTGTGGAAACGGATTCGTCGATACTGAGTGTTTCCATACTGTAAAAAGCTTCCATGTTTTTTGTTTTCATGTTTTTGTTGTTTAGATCTGGAACTGACTATTTGTTGGCACGATAACCATAATACATGCCGACTGTAATTGCATCGCAAATGAGCATTAATGCACATCCAATAATGAAAATTGAACCTCCATTGCAGGCTTCCATTTCTTCAATGGCTATTTCTTGTAACTCGGAGTTGCTAAATTTTTTATTGTTCATATGTTTAAGAATATAACTTTACCTACTCAATTCAAGGCCTTTTCGGTATCCGCCTACAATGTTGCAACTTTGTAATGCGAATATATAACTACACACTCCAATAAAATTAGAGTGCATCAAAATAAATAAAAAATTAACACCTCCGCAAATATTTTTTGCTTCTGTGTCCGAAAGATTCACTACTCGGATCTCAATTTGAAGTTGAACTGCTTTTGAATAGTAATATGTGCGTGCAGTTTTGTTGTATACAATGGGCATTCCAAGCAACCGCAAGTCTTCAAGCAGATTGTAAAGATGACTTTCGCTGATTTTTAATTTTTCTGCAAAAGTCTTTGGGTTGCCGGTAGCTTCTTGCTGGATAAGCCAGTCTGCATATTTGAGTCTGTCGGTGTATTTGTCTAATTGAGTTGTCATGATTGAATGCTTGGGATTAATTGTTAATCGGGAGTGATGCTTGCCACAATCTGTGATATTCTCCATGCATTTGGTACAAGTCTCTGTGTGAACCTTGTTCAATAACCTGGCCCTTGTGAAGCACCACTATGTGGTCTGCATCTTTTACGGTGGAGAGTCTGTGCGCAATCAGGACGATGGTTTTGCCTTGTGAGGTGAATAGCTGTAGTGCGTTCTTGACGTATTGTTCGGAGCCTGAATCGAGCGAGGAGGTTGCTTCGTCGAAGATCAAGATCTCCGGATTTTTGTACAGAGCTCTGGCTATAGCAATGCGTTGGCGTTCGCCTCCGGAGAGTGTAAGTCCATGTTCGCCTAGTTCTGTTTGGTAAGCATTTGGCAGTTGTTCAATAAAGTCCTTAATGCCCAGTTGCTCGCAGATGTTGATGATCCGTTGCATGTCTGGATTGAATTCACCCAAAGCGATGTTTTCGATGATGTTGCCGCTAAAGAGTTCAACTTGTTGCGGTACGGTACTCACCAAGTTTCTAAGGCTTTCATTTTGAATGAACTTGAGGTCGCAGTTTCCGATAGTAATGCGCCCATGCTGGATGGGGTAGATGTTTTGCAGCAAGGAAATCAGAGTGGTCTTTCCGGAGCCGCTTTCCCCTATCACGGCTGTCGTTTTGCCCACGGCTATCTCAAGGTTGAGATCTGTGAAAACCTGGGCGCGCGTGCCATAACGAAAGGATACATGTTGGAAAAAGATATTGCCTATCATGTCTTTTTTCAAAGTCAGTTTGCCGCTGGCATTCTGTTCTTGCTCCAGATCCATGATTTGAAAAAGGCGTTCGGCGGCGATCAAGGCATCCTGAATGGTCTGGTTTGCTCCGATAAGGGAGGTGATGGGAGAGAGAATATAGCCGACCAGTGCATAAAAGGACATCAAGGTCCCTGCCGATAGTTCCTGATGAATGGCCAGAGTGCTTCCTGCCCATAGTACGGCAATGGTGATGCCACCGGATACGAGCTGGGACAAGGCGCCTACGGAGGTACTTGCTTTCCCGGTGGAATAGGAAACCTTAAGTAGTCTGACAAATCTGTTTTCAGTTTTCAGGTTTGCGAAAGGCTCAATGCCAAATCTTTTGATGGTGCCTACGGAGTTGATGGATTCCACCAGCTGGGCTTCCAGGTCGGCAGAGGTTTCCATGACCGAACGTGACAATTTTTTGTTGAGTTTATTGGCCAGAAGATAGATGAGTACAAACAAGGGTATGCTGGCCAATGTGATGAGTGCCAGTTTCCAGGAATAAACGAACATCAGGATGATGGTGAAAAAAAGAATCATAACGTTAACAGCAAGTTCAAGCGAAACGTTGTTGATAAAATACCGGATTTTGACAGCGTCATTGACTCTGGATATGATTTCACCCACCCTCATGGTGTCGAAAAATTGTTGTGGCAGAGTAAGAAGGTGCTTGTAATAACCCAATATAAGGGTAGCGTCCATTTTTTGTCCTGTTTTCAGGGCTAGGATATTTTTCATAGCTCCGATGTAGGTGCGCAGCAAAAGGATTGCTACCATGATGATGCTCATCAGGTGGAGCAAATTGAGATTACCGTCAGAAAGGACATAATCTACAATTTTTTCTACATAAATGGACGTGGAAAGGCCTAGAATGCTGAAGACCATAGCCCCAAATAGTGCCTGAACCATGACCGTGCTATGGGGGCGAAGCAGAGAAATGAATTGTTGGAAACTCGATTGTTTGAGATCCCCCTTTACGAAGGACTCGCCAGGAACCAGAAGAATCAGGATGCCTGTCCATCTTTTCTGAAACTGTTCATTGGGAATGCTGGTAAAGCTGCCGGTCTCAGGATCCATGACAACAACACCGGTTTTCTTGATCTTGTAAATTACAACGAAATGCAACAATTGTTCCCTGACGATGACATGTGCGATGGAGGGTAACGGAATTTTGGCCAGGCTTTCAAAGCTTCCTTTTACTGCTTTGGCTGTGAATCCGAGTTTTGTGGCTGCTTCGATCATGCCCAGTGCGTTGGTTCCGCGTTTGTCGGTAGAAGCGTATTGCCGGATACGGGCGATGGGAAAATTCAGGCCATAGTGGGCTGCGACTGAGGCAAGGCAGGCTGCACCGCAATCGGTGATGTCGTGTTGCTTGATTTGGGTTTTCTTGTTCATAATGTATTACATTTGGCGGTTCATGATTCACTGGTTTGGATAGGATGAATGGCAGGGTTGGCCCATTCGTCAAATGTCTGGTATAGTAATTGGAAAAGTGAACGCCTGGTGATCATGAACCGGCTTTGAATGGACATTCCTTTTTTCAGGTAGCCTTTTTGCCCGTCTTTTCTTTTCAGATAATTTCGGTAGATTTGGCATTTCACTTTATAGTAGGGCGTGTTGTCGGAAAGAATGAAGTCGGAGGAAATGTCCGTGATTTTTCCTTTCAGCATGCCCCATTGGTTGTAATTGAAAGATTCAACCTGAATGTTCACAGGCATGCCTTTGTGCAGGAAGCCAATATCCTTTGGCTTTACGTAGTTTTCTATGATTAAGGTGGAGTCGGGGCTGATTACAGCAATGGATTGTCCGCACATCAGGTAGGTTGACCGGTAGATGCCGCTGAACTGATCAAGTGTTCCGTTTACCGGTGCCAGGACGGTATACATTTTGCGTTCGCGATAAAGCTGCCTGAGCGTAGTCTTTACTTCGCTTAGGTTATTCTGGAATTCATTCAGATCCGATTTCCACATGGATATCCGGTTTTCTGTCAGGGTCTTGAGTTCTTTGGCGTTTTTTTCCTTTTCCTGAACAAAATTCTCGAATTCATCTTCTGCTATGACTCCCGATTTATACAATAACTTGTTGCGGCTAAGTTTTTTGTCGGCATTTGAAATATTTAAAACAATTTCATCTCTTTGCCGTTCAAAAAGAGCCATCTCCTGTTGTCGTCTGGCTGAACGAAATTCGAATGATGTTTCGGGATTGGATGTGCATTTTGCCAAATCGCTGATCTGATTCTCAAAGTCTTTTTCCATGACTTGTTGATACTTGATTCTGGCATCGATTGATGAGGTGTTGAAGGTGATGAGGGTGTCGCCTGAGTGCACCTGTTCACCTTCCTGCGCGAGCACCGATTCTACCATCTCCGTGAGTGATGATTTAATTTCAACTTTTTCGCTGACTGGACGGACAGTGCCGGCACTTTGAATGACGATATCCACATCCGTGAAAGGTAGCAGGATTAGAAAGAGGATGATGGAGAAGACGGTGACCAGATATATCCGGTGATTTTTTCTACTGTGTCTGTATATTTGATTTTCTACACAGTAATGGGGGTCTAAAGGTGGAATATTCATAAAAATGATATGATAATTAAACTAAAAATTAAAATCAAATGCAATAATAGTAATATTAATTAATAGTTAAGTCATGCTGAGTTTTTTTTAACAATAAAATAGGCGATTCATAAATATTTCCATCACTTCGAAATACTGATTCAAGATTTTTATATATTTGTGGAGGAGAAAAATTTCATATGTGTTTCCATCATGAAAAATTATGGATACTTTTGTATGAGAGGAAATATCTGGAAATAACTATAAAAGAGAAATAGTTATACAAATCATAGTATAATTAACCCTAAATCGAAAGATTCATGTTCAATAATAAAACTATTGTCTACACATCAGGAACGTTTGACATGTTTCACAGCAACCATTTGAAAATGATCAATTATGCCAGAGGTTTGGCTGATATTCTGATAGTCGGAGTCAGTACAGATGAGTTGGTCCGTTCTTACAAAGATTCTCCCATTATTCCATTTCACGAACGCATTCAGATTGTCGATGCACTGAAGTTTCCGGATATTGTAATACCACAGCATACGCTTGATCATACGGAAATTGTCAAAAAACTCCATATCGATGCCTTTGTGGTGGGCGACGACTGGTATGGAAAATACGATTATCTGGAGGAACTTGGAGTCAAAGTTTTTTATTTTCCTTATGGCAACGGAGTATCGTCTTCTTCTCTAAAAAAGACCATCTATGATACTTATGATCAGCACCTTCATGCTGAGAGACAGACCAAACCTGTCACCATAAACAAGAAAGATGAGTAAAACTGCCATTGTTACCGGAGCCACTAAGGGAATCGGAAAAGCAATAGCTTTCCGTCTTCTTTCAGAGGGATGGTCGGTTGTGCTAACCTATTCCTCGGATAAGAAAGCGGCGGACGCTACGTATCAGGATTTTTGCAGTGTAGCATCCGGGCGGGTTTTTATGGTGCAGGCAGACAATACAGATCTGGGCAGTGTTGACATAATCAATGGCTTTCTGGAAGAACGGAACCTGAGGATCGATGCCGTGATACTGAATGCGGGTATTACTGATCGTTCCGATTTCCAGGATATTAAGCCGGAGAATTGGTCAAGAGTCTTTACAGCCAATGTCCATTTCCCTGTTTTTTTATTACAAAGGATATACCCCCGTCTCAATGAGAACGGCAGTATCACCTTTACCGGATCGTTGATGGGTATACAGCCGCATTCCGTTTCTTTGGCTTATGGCGTGACAAAGGCTTCCGTCCATGCTTTGGTCAGGAATCTTGTTAAATTTTTTACAGACAAACAAATTCGTGTCAATGCTGTAGCACCAGGGTTTGTGGATACGGAATGGCAGAAGACCAAACCTGCGGAAATTCGCGAAAACATTACCAGGAAGGTGGCCGCCGGAAGGTTCTGCACTCCCGAAGAGCTTACCGATGTGTACATGATGCTGATTGGCAATCAGTATATGAACGGTGAGATTGTGGTGTGTGATGGCGGGTACAGTTATAGATGATTTTAATTGCAATTTATATATAAAATGAACGATCAGTCAAAAATTTCTTTTAAAGATTCTCTGAAGTCCTGGGATACGGAAAACTTTCTGGACAGGGTTTTTTATCGCAAAGTTGGATTCAAGATTGCCCTTGCTCTCAGAAATACAAAAATAACCCCCAACCAGATTACTATTTTCTCCATTTTTGTCGGAGTGGCTGCATGTCTTTTGTTTTATCCGGATGATCAGCTGGGCATTAATATGATTGGTTTTGCCTTGTTGGTTTTTGCCAATATACTGGATTGTGTGGATGGACAGCTGTCCAGAATCACAGGAATTAAATCGGAACTTGGACGTATTCTCGATGGCTTTTGCGGAGATGTCTGGTTTATGACTTTCTATACGGTGATAACTTTGCGCCTGATAAACAGTGAAGGATGGGGTTGGTGGACCATTCTTATTGCAGTGGCTTCTGCCTTGTCGCATTTTAACCAGGCCGGTATGATTGACCTGTACAAGACCTTACATCTTCATGTCCTGAAAGGTGGCAAGAACAGTGAGTTTGAAAGTACCAAGTCGATCAAGGTACGTTACGACGGTATGACCTGGAAAGAGAACTTTGTATCCAAACTTTTCACGAGACTGTACTATTTCTATACCTGGAATCAGGAAAGGAAAACGCCTCAGTTACGCAATTATATAACAGATATGAATACGGCTTATCCTGAAGGTTATCCGGATGAAAGAATTGTTGCGTTCAGAGAGAAGAGTCTGAGAATGATGCCACTTTTGGATTGCTTCACCTTCAACACTCGAAGTATTATAATGCTTGTAACAATGCTGTTGAATTTGGAATGGCTTTACTTTGCCGTTGAAATATTGGTGCTCAATCCTTTGCTTTCCATCACCATCCATCGTCATGAAAAAATGTGCATGGATTTGAACAAACATTAAACGCTTGATATGGGAAAAAACAGCACATTGTACCGGAATATATTCTTTGCCCTTGGCTTTATAGCCCTGGTGATCATGGTTTGGTGTATCGGATTCGATACCATTGTGGATAATGTGGTTAAAACCGGATGGTGGTTTTTTGCCATCATTGGAATGTGGTTTCCTATTTATATAATTAATTCTGCGGCCCTGAATACCATTATACGGGACGATAATCCCGTCAATTGCAGGGTCCCGTTTTGGCACATATTCAAGATCAATGTAAGTGGTTTTGCCCTAAAGGCGGCTACCCCGCTGGGCTTTCTTGGAGGGGATCCCTATAAGATGATAGAACTGTCTCCGTTGCTTGGTGTGGAAAAGGCAACTTCTTCTGTCTTGCTTTATACCATGACGCATATTTCTGCACAATGCATTTTCTGGGCGTTGTCTGTTGTGGTGGCTGCTTTATTCTTGCCGATGCCTTTTGAAGTTAGCATGGTTCTTTTAATATCCTTCATTGTTTTTGCGTTTTTGCTCCTTTTGCTTTGGAAAGGTTATCGTAGAGGCTTGACTGTTCGTTTTTTCAGGATGATTTCTAGTGTGCCTTTACTAAAGCGATGGGCTGCCCCTTTTTGCGAGAAGTATGATGAGAAGCTGCATCAGATTGATCAGCAAATATCTCATCTTTACAACGATAGACGCCGTGCTTTTCTCATTACCCTCGGGCTTGAACTGATTGCGCGTATCTGCAATTGCATTGAGGTTTACGTTATCTTAAAATCTGTGACCATGGATGTGAACTTTATTCAGTCCGTTGTCATTTATTCTTTTATGAGTCTTTTTACGAACATACTCTTTTTCTCTCCGATGCAGATTGGGACCCGCGAAGGTGGTTTCCTGCTTGCATTCACCGCATTGTCGTTGCCAGGAAGTTTGGGAGTTTATGTAAGTTTGGTGACTCGTGTTAGGGAATTGTTCTGGATTGGAATAGGAGTATTGTTGATGAAAGTGAAAGGCAATATTTGTTTGCCTCCAGTTCAGGAGTGTGTTTCGGAAAATAAATAACATCTTATTATATTGAAAACGAAAGCTGTAGAAATAGCAGACGTAGAAAAGTTGTCCCCGATTTTCAGGGGAAAATCCGGAAATCGTCTGGCCAAAGTTGTCATGCGAATATTCGCAATAGATAAGGTGAATCGTGTATATGAACGTTCCTGCGAGTATACGGGGTCCGATTTTGCCGGAAGTTTGCTCAATGATCTTGGTGCCAATTACTGCATTGGAAATGCGGAAAGGCTGAAAAATTTACCTGAGGGTGCGTTTATAACGGTTTCAAACCATCCTTATGGTGGTTTGGACGGAATTATGCTTATTGACCTGATGGCTGGTATCCGACCGGATTATAAATTGATGGTCAATCAACTGTTGTCTTTGGTGGAGGCCATGGATGAGAACTTCATATCGGTCAAGCCGAGAGTAAATAAGAATTCAGATCCAACAGCTGCAGGTATCAACGGCATCCGCGAGACCATCTCTCAATTGCAAAATGGTCATCCTGTTGGCTTTTTCCCAGCTGGAGCTGTATCTATGTTCCGGTTTCGGAACATGCGTGTCAGCGACCGTGAATGGCAACGAAGCATCCTTAAGCTTATCCAGATGGCGAAGGTTCCTGTCTTACCTATCCGTTTTTTCGATATCAATTCGCCTTTCTTTTATTTTCTGGGTACCATCAACTGGAGAATCCGGTCTATCAGAATGCCTTACGAACTCTTTAACAAACAGAAACAACATCCAAGAATAGGCATAGGAAAAATCTTATCTGTGGAAGAACAGGCGAAATATAAGGATCCCAGGTCTTTGGGCGCTTTTTTGAGGAGAGCGGTCTATGAGATGCCCAGACCGAAAGATTTTACGCCGAGGACGGTGCTGCATTTTCCGAAGAAAAACAAGGAATAGTTTTAATACCAAAGTAAAAAGAGGATGTTTCAAAAGTTGATTGCTTTGAAATATCCTCTTTTTTGATTCCTTAAGCTTCTATTGTTTATAAAAAGCTAAGAGCTTATTGTGTCGTGGTTATGCACTTCTACGTTCCCGAAAAAAACGAGAGTAGTTGTGATTTGTGCTTATCGTTATAGTGTGGCTTTTACCTTTTCAACGATTTCTTTTACAGCATTGCTGAGTCCGGTGGCATTCTTGCCACCAGCCGTTGCAAAATGGGCCTGACCGCCACCACCACCCTGGATGGCCTTGGCCGCATCGCGAACCATGGTGCCTGCGTTTAGGCCGGTAGCGACAAGTTCGTCACTCAACATGATGGTCAGCATCGGTTTGCCTTCGCAGACACTTCCGGCGATGAAGGCAAGCTTGCCTGTCACTTCAGCACGGAGCTGGAAGGCTATGTTTTTGATGGCGTCTGCGGTGGCTTCGCCTTCAAAACAGATGAGTCTGGCACCGTTCATGTCAATGGCCGCTTTCAGTAAATTGTTTTTCAGTTCTTTGGCTTTTTCTGCAGCAAAGGCTTCGAGTTTTTTATGGTTTTCCTGATTTTCGGCCACCAGTTTCTCGATGGCTTGGGTCAGGTTTGGCGTATTGTTGAAATAACCACGGATGTTGCGAACCTCATCCTGTATTTCGTAAAACAGGTCGTCGGCTTTTTCACTGGTAATGGCCTCGATGCGACGAATTCCCGCAGCGATGGAACTTTCGGATACGATACGGAAACTGCCGATTTGGCCGGTTTCGGAAACGTGTGTACCACCACAGAACTCGATGGAGTTTCCGAACTTGATGACGCGGACGTCTTCACCGTATTTTTCACCAAATAAGGCCATGGCTCCCATTTTTTGAGCTTCAGCGATGGGGGTGTGGCGGCTTTCTTCCAGTTTCAGATTGCGACGGATGGCAGAGTTTACCAGCTTTTCAACCTGACGAAGTTCTTCGTTGGTTACTTTCTGGAAATGGGCAAAGTCGAAACGAAGATTTTCGGGACAAACCAAAGACCCTTTTTGTTCAACGTGTGTGCCCAGGATTTCGCGCAAAGCTTCGTCCAGCAAGTGAGTGGCGGAATGGTTGCAGGAAGTGGCCTGGCGCTTTTCCTTGTCTATGACGGCCTTGAAGGCTTGCGTCGAGTCTGCAGGAAGTTTGGAGCTGATATGTACGGTCAGATCGTTTTCTTTTTTGGCGGTTTCGATGACAATGCGTTCGCCTTCTGTTTCCAGATAGCCGGAGTCTCCAACCTGTCCGCCCATTTCTCCATAGAAAGGAGTGCGGTCAAGTACAATCTGGTAAAAGGTCTTGCCTTTTTGACTCATCTTGCGGTAGCGGATGATTTCGGCATCGCATTCGGTGAAGTCGTATCCGACAAATTCTGATTCCTGGTCTTTCAGGATGACCCAGTCGCCGGTCTCAACGGCAGCAGCATTGCGGGCGCGGGCTTTCTGTTGCTCCATTTCCGCATTAAAGCCGTCAATGTCGGCCAGCATGTCGTTTTCGCGAAGAATAAGTTCCGTCAGGTCTACAGGAAAACCGAAAGTGTCGTATAAGGTAAACATGTCTTTACCCGGAAGGGTATTCTTGCCTGTAGCCTTAAGTTCGGCCATCGACTTGTCCAACAGTCGGATGCCGGTCTCGAGTGTGCGCAGGAATGATTCTTCTTCTTCCTTGATGACTTTTTCAACCAGGGGCTGTTGGGCTATTAGTTCAGGGTAGGCGGAGCCCATGGAGTCAATCAGCGCAGGAATAAGTTTGTAAAGGAATGCGTTGCGGCGCCCCAGGAAGGTGTATCCGTAGCGGACTGCTCGACGCAGGATCCGGCGGATAACGTAGCCAGCCTTGGCGTTGGAAGGCAACTGTCCATCAGTGATGGAAAAGGCGATGGCACGGATGTGGTCGGCGATGACACGCATGGCGATATCCACTTTCTCGTTTTCCCCGTATGTGACTCCGCAGATATTCCCGATTTCTTTCAGAATAGGTTGGAATACGTCGGTGTCGTAGTTGGAACGTTTGCCTTGAATGGACATGCAAAGGCGTTCGAAGCCCATGCCGGTGTCAACGTGTTTGTTGGGCAGCGGTTCCAGAGAACCGTCAGCCTTGCGGTTGAACTGCATGAATACGTTGTTCCAGATTTCAATGACTTGCGGGTCGCTTTGGTTTACCAGGCTGAGGCCGTTCACTTTGGAACGTTCTTCGTCTGAACGAAGGTCTATATGTATTTCCGAACAGGGACCACAGGGACCGGTGTCACCCATTTCCCAGAAATTGTCGTGCTTGTTTCCGTTGATGATGCGTTCGGCAGGCAGAAACTGAGCCCAGATGGCAGCGGCTTCGTTGTCGCGCTCCAGGCCTTCAGGGGCATAACCTTCGAATACGGTGGCATACAAACGGTTTGGGTCCAGTTTGAGTACATTCACCAAATACTCCCAGGCCCATTCGATGGCATCTTTCTTGAAATAATCCCCAAAAGACCAGTTGCCTAACATCTCGAACATGGTGTGATGGTAGGTGTCGTGTCCCACTTCTTCCAGGTCGTTGTGCTTGCCGCTTACGCGAAGGCATTTTTGGGAGTTGGCTACACGGGTATATTTGGGAGCAGCATTTCCAAGGATGATGTCCTTGAACTGGTTCATCCCGGCATTGGTAAACATCAGGGTCGGATCGTTCTTGACGACCATAGGTGCTGAAGAAACAATCTTATGTCCTTTGGACGCAAAAAAGTTTTTGAATGATTCACGAATTTCCTTTGACGTCATGCCTTTGCCTGAATTACTGATTGCCATCTTAAATGTTCTTTTTGAGTGAATTGATCTTGAAATCTTAAAGTACGTTTAGTTTTCTCGAAATCGGGTGCAAAAATACGGCTTTATTATTATTTTTGCATCTAAATCGGACGAAAAAGATACGTAAGCGTGAGTAAGAAAGTCAAATATCATTTTAACCCTGAGTTATTACGCTTTGAACGTATCCAGAAAAATGCACTTGATTGGATCAAGGCTTTTTTGCTACATGCCTTTTCCGGCATATCCATGGGATTAGTTTTTTTTGGTATTTATCTGACCTTTTTTGAAACACCTGATGCAAAAAAATACCGTGTGGAAAATGAACGCTTGCAGGATCAGTATAAGGTTCTGCAATTGCAGGCCAAACATGTTCAGGGCATATTGACAGACCTTCAGCAAAGAGACGACAACCTTTACCGTGCTATCCTTCAGGCTGAGCCTATTGCAGAGGAAATTCGTAAAGGCTCTTACAGCGGAACCAACCGTTATGCCTCTTTCAGTGATATGGACAATGCTGAGCTTGTGACCTATACCTCCCAACAGGTAGACCAACTTTCCAAGATGGCCTATACTCAATCAAAATCATACGATGTGCTGATCAATCTGGTCAAGAACAAGGAAGTTCGTTTGCTTTGCGTCCCGGCTATACAGCCTGTTCTCAATAAAGATATGAAAACGGTTGCTTCAGGCTATGGACGCCGTATTGACCCCATATATCATGTGCCAACGTTCCATAAAGGAATGGATTTCTCCGCTCCTACAGGAACAGATGTTTATGCAACAGGAGAAGGGAGAATTACGCTTGCTGGTTGGAAGCAAGGTTATGGGAATTGCATCATGATCAATCACGGCTATGGCTACGAGACACTTTATGGTCACTTAAGCAGGATCAATGTCAGGTCAGGCCAAAAAGTGGTACGGGGCGATATAATAGGTGAAGTGGGAAGTACGGGCAAATCTACCGGCCCTCATTTGCATTATGAAGTGCATTATCATGGAACTGTTCAGAATCCATCCAATTATTATTATCTGGATTTGTCTCCAGCTGAATACGACAAAATGGTTCGCATATCGTCCAACTTTGGACAAACAATGGATTAATAACAAAAACACAGAAGATCATGCCTGAAAATTCCAGAAAATTGTTCTACTCCATCGGAGAAGTGGCCGCTATTTTTGATGTGAACGAGTCCTTGCTGCGCTTCTGGGAAAAAGAGTTTGACACCATCAAACCCAAGAAGAATGCAAAAGGCACCAGATCCTATACGAATGAGGATATTGAGGATATACGGCAAATCTATTTTCTCGTTAAAGAGAAAGGTATGACTTTGGTAGGTGCAAAAAAGCGTATCAAAGAGGAAAGAAAAGGGGTTTCTGCCCAGATTGAGGCAATAGACCGTCTCCGGAAAATAAAAGAAGAACTGCTTAAAATGAAGGGGGAAATAGAACAGAATTCCGGAGAAAAGGAAGATGGAAGTCTTTAGCTACACCTTATATATTATATAGCATTTATTGAAGTTTTGGCATTTCTCTTTTGGAAAATGCCCATAAAAAAGATAGCTTTGATTGTCTTGTTTTGCAAATCTTGCAATATTTTTGTCTCGAAATACTTCTGGGATAAGCCTGTTCAGGCATGGTCCCGCAAATCCGCTCTCGGATACACAAACAGGTGTTTGTATGAAATCTTCTCTTGGACTGATCGTAAAAGATAATGAGTATTAAATCAGTTTTTAAAGATGTTTTCTCACTTTTCAAAGTCTTTTAGGTTTTTGACATTATATTTTTATATAATAAATATTAAAATCTTCAGGGTGTATTGTCAAACCTTGTAAAGATCTATTGTTTAGTTATTTAATATAAAACTACCTAAAAGCAATACAAATGAAAAGTCAATCAAACGCCCCTCCCTAAAACACAAAAAACCGAACGATATTGTCCTATCGTCCGGTTTGGATTCTAAAAAGTACGGAAGTACGAGATGTTACAACAAATACAATCTAAAATCGGTACAAATTATGAAAAACACTGCAATATGCAAAAAAAATATTGTTAAAATTCAACGAAGTCTATGCCTTTGTCTACTAATGGCTCAGACACTTATGAGTCCTATTCTTGCTCAAACGAAAATAACGGGTATTGTAACTGACGAACGTAATGAAACCATTATAGGTGCCAATGTATCGTTGGTTGGCGCTAGCGCAGGAACCGTTACAGACGTAAACGGCTCTTTTTCTTTAAAAGCACCGCTGAATGGTCAGTTAAAGGTTTCGTTTGTTGGATACGAAACGAAAGTGGTAAACATTGACGGAAAAACTTCTTTAAAAATATCCCTGAATCAATCCTCGAAAACGTTTAATGAGGTTGTTGTTGTTGGGTATGGTGTACAAAAGAAAGAAAGTGTCGTTGGTTCTATTGTACAAACTTCAAATAAAGAACTAAGACGTGCCGGAGGTGTTACTGATCTGAAGCAATCATTAACCGGAAATCTTCCCGGTGTCACAACCATTGTTTCCACAGGAGAACCTGGGGGGTATGGAACTGGACAAAGTTCAACCGCTATTTATATCCGTGGACAAAATACCTGGAATGGAGGTCAGCCTTTAATTTTGGTCGATGGGGTTGAACGTCGCATGGAAAATATTGATGTCAATGAGGTCGAAAGTATTTCTGTATTGAAAGATGCTTCGGCAACAGCCGTTTTCGGTGTTAAGGGTGCAAATGGTGTTATACTTATCACGACTAAAAGAGGCGATGACGGAAAAGCACAAATCTCCTTTTCTTATAACACGACTGGCCTGATGCTCTCAAAATTGCCTCAAAGACTGGATTCGTATAATACCCTTTTGTATAAGAATGAAGCAATTGAACGGGAGGTTTCTCTCAATGAAGCTTCGTGGGCGGATTATACGCCTAATGATATTATTGACCGGTATAAAACGCCTCAGTCTGCTGAATATGCAGAAATTTATCCAAATGTGGACTGGCAAAGTGCAATTTTCAAAGATTTGGGAATATCTCACCATGCTTCCATGGACATAAAAGGTGGAACGAATTTTGTGAAATATTTCGGTTCTTTCTCTTACGTCCACGAGGGCGATATGTTTAACGACAATTACAGCAATAATAAGGGGTATGACCCCAGCTATGCCTTTAACCGTTTCAACTTCCGAAGCAATCTTGATTTTAAAATAACCCCTACGACAAATTTTAAAATGAATTTGTCCGGTTTTTATAGTCAGAAGAATACCAATTACGATTATGCGGAGAGTGCCATGGGTTACAACAAATATGTATGGAACGCCGTTTATGGAATGCCTTCTGATGCCTATCTCCCTCAATACTCCGATGGTCGATGGGGTATTTCTGGTTCTATTCCTATCGAGACAATGCCAAATCCAGTAGCTTCCATTTATAATCTTGGTATACTGGAAAACCGTACAACGCAATTGAATGCGGATTTTGCCCTGGAACAGAAACTTGATTTTATAACCAAAGGATTGAGTGCCAGAGGCTCCTTGTATTACGACAATTCCATTTATTCTGCCGGTGGACTTTATGATGTAACCAACAATGTTCGTACCGAAGCGAATACACCGGAAAAATATGTCTATTCAAACTTGTATACGGGTCCGGGCCAGGATGAAAGCGAATATACCCAATTAGCACCTGTCAATGGAACCAATCAGTTTGACTTTGTGGTAAAACCCTGGACGATCAATCAGGAAAATGTGGATGAGTCACAAATTTCACGGAGATTGATGTATCAGATGCAACTTAATTATGCCCGCAAATTTGGCATGCACAATGTCGGAGCTATGGGCGTTTTCAAACGTGAAGAATACGCACTTGGCAGTATGTTCAAGAATTACCGCGAAGACTGGGTTGGTAGGGTCACTTACGACTATGATACCCGATATCTTCTGGAAATGAACGGAGCATACAATGGTTCGGAACAATTTGGACCGGGTTACCGTTTTGCTTTTTTCCCTTCAGTTGCAGCAGGATGGGTCATATCCAATGAAGACTTCTTTAAGCTTGATTGGATGAACAAGTTGAAAGTTCGTTACAGTGCCGGTATGGTCGGTGATGATAATGTGAGCGGATCCAGATGGTTGTATTCTTCGCAATATTCCTACGGTGGAACGTCCCGACTGGATCAGAACCCGAATACAGGTAGCCTGTATACATGGTATAAGGAAGCGGTTGTCGGTAATCCTGACATTCACTGGGAAAAAGCCCTTAAGAACAACTATGCTTTGGAAATGGGTCTCTTCAATAATTTGATTTCACTCAACTACGAATATTTTACCGAAGACAGGACGGATATTTTGGTTGCAGGATCTTCCAGATCGACGATTCCTCCTTATTATGGAGCTACGCCTCCAAGTGCAAACTTAGGCCATGTAAAAGCCAAAGGTCATGAAGTGGAAGTAAAGTTCGACAAGAATTTCAAGAATGGACGTTTGTGGGCATCGTTTAGTGCCACTCATACTGAAAACAAGATTCTGGTAAAAGACGATCCGGAACTGTTGGCCGCTTACAGAAAAGCTGCGGGTTATTCTATTAATCAGACCAAGACTCAGATCAGCAGTGGTTTTTACAATAACTGGGATGATATTTATGCCAGTGTTCCACAAGAGTCCAATGATTTGCAGAAACTTCCCGGGTTTTACAATATTCTTGATTTTAATGGCGATGGTACCATTACGGCAGACGATGCTGCACCTTATGGTTATCCGGAAACACCTCAGAATACCTACAATACTGCTATTGGCATTGAGTATAAGGGATTCAGCCTTATGGCTCAGTTCTATGGTGTGACCAATGTGACCCGCTATATTCCACTGAAGGATTTTAATTTATATACGGATGTTCTTTTCGACCATGTATTGGATTCATGGTCATCGGACAATGTGAATGCTTCTTCTTACCTGCCTAGGTGGAAGACAACGGGAGGACAATTTATAGGTAATTATTGGTACTATGATGGATCATACCTTAGACTTAAAACTGCAGAGTTGGCCTATAATTTCCAGGACAAATTTTTAGAAAGAACCGGGCTTTCCGCCTTGAGAATATTTGTTAATGGAGAAAATCTCTTCTTATGGTCACACTTGCCTGATGACAGGGAGTCGGCTGTTAATGGAGGTTCTTCCGCAGACGGAGCATATCCTTCCACGAGAAGGGTGAACCTGGGTCTTGATATAACTTTTTAATAACACGGAATTATGAGAAACATCAATAAAAAAAATAAGCTAAGTTTTATGGCTTGTGTCCTGGTTTTGGGACTAGCGACAGGATCTTGCGAGAGTTACCTCGATAAATCTCCAGAAGCTACCATTACTGAAAACGATGTATACGGCAATTTTAAAAGTTTTCAGGGATTTGTTGAGGAAATGCACAATTGTATTTCCGATTTTAACAAGACTTTGGCCGGAAATTATTTTTACAATTTTGAGGGGGCTGACGAAGTTTTGTCCAATGTTCCGTTACTTTGGGATGATGGAAACTACTGGGATCAGTCAAAATTTTTGATTGGTGGAGTTAATACGAATCTGGACCCGATGACAAAGAAAATCTGGCCGCTCAGCTGGTATGCCATTCGAAAGGCAAACCTGGGTTTAAGCAAACTGGATTTACTACAAGACGCAACGCAGCAGGAGAAAGATGTCATAAAAGGAGAATGTTTGTTTTTCAGAGGCTATTTCCATTTTGACCTGATGCGTTATTGGGGAGGACTTCCTTATGTTGATACTGTGTTGTCGTCAACTCAGGAATTGAAATTGCCTCGTCTTAATTATAGGGAAACCGCTTTAAAAGCTGCAAAAGATTTGGCTGCTGCTGCAGAGTTGCTGCCAGTAAAATGGGATGATGCAGAAGTTGGACAAGCAACGCTTGGAAGTAATTCACAGCGTATAACGAAAATCCACGCTTTGTGTTTTGAGGCTAAAGACCTTTTGTATGCAGCCAGTCCTATGATGAACGAAGAGTCTACCGGAAAGAATGAATACGATGCAGAGTTGTGCAAACAGGCTGCCATCATTTTTGGACAGGTTATTCAGATTTGCAAATCAACAGGTGCTTATAAACTACAAACCTGGGATACATGGACTGATAACTTCTGGGTGTGGTCTCCTGGTAACGCCCTTCGATCCGGTGGAACCGAAGTGATCATGAATCCTACGATCTATATTCCTTCGTATACGAGATGGTGTACTTGCAGGACCAGTAGCCCCGTTCAGTTTGGTGGAGGAAATACCAGGGTTGAGGTTCCAACAGCAAACTATATCAAGAATTATCGTATGGCCAACGGTTTGCCTATTGATGATCCCAATTCTAACTATAATCCCAATGATCCGTGGACAGGTCGCGAACCTCGTTTCTACAAGGATATTGTTGTAGACGGACAACAAATGGTGACAAGTACTTCTGCCGGTTTAGACCGATTTGCGCAGTTGTATAATAATGGACGCCATAAAGGTGGTACTCAAGGTAGTGTAACCGGTTTTTATTATAGAAAATGGACACCCATGGGATGTAATCCTTGGGATAACAAATGGGGAAACTTTCAGTCGTATATACCCTATATGCGTTTGGCCGATGTATATCTTATGTATGCAGAAGCAGTGTTTCATGGTTATGGAACGCCACAAAGCAGTGCTCCTGGATGTATGACAGCAGAAGAAGCTGTAAATGTAATCAGGAACCGGGCTCAACTGCCTAACCTGACCAGTCCTTACAATACGACAGAAAAATTTCAGGACGTCATTATCAACGAGCGGGCAGTAGAACTTGCATTTGAAAGCCATCGCTGGTTTGACTTGCGCAGATGGAATATAGCTGGTGACCTTAAATATTTACAGAAAACAGCCATGGATTTTGACCGTGGAGCTAACGGCAAGCCTATCAATCTAACAGAAAGAGTTGTTGTGACAAGGGTTTTTGAGAAAAAACACAATTGGTTGCCATTCCAGGTAAGTTATACAAAACTCTATAAGGATTTCCCACAGAATCCAGGTTGGTAACTGAATAAATAATCATTTAAAAGATTTATAAGATGAAGAATATACATATACAGATATTAATCTTTCTATGTTTTGCTGCATTATTGTTACCAGCTATGGCAAGTGCACAAGAAGCATCGAAAATAACTATTGAATCTGTTGTAAAAGATGAAAAAGGCAATCCTGTTGTTGGAGCAACCATTTACGGCAACGAAGGAGCTGCTGTAGTCAAAACAGATTTTTCAGGTAAGTTTACTATCTCCATTCCCGAAAAGTCAGACCTTATGATCGAATCTGACGGATATGAACCGGCAGTGTTCAAAAAAGGTGAGATTAAAGACAGAAAGGTGTTTTCACTGAAATCATCCGTTTTTAATTATGGAACTAAAGATGTTGTGAATGTTGCTTTTGGAAAGATCAAGAAAGGTGATGTTACGAATGCTGTCAGTGTGATTAATCCTGCAGAAGTCTTTAAGTACGACAACAACCAGGATGTTTATGCTGCCTTGAATGGCAATGTTCCAGGACTCTTAGGCAGTTCCAATATCCGTGGTATCGGAACTCCTTTATTTATTGTTGACGGATTGCCTCGTGACATTAGCGCTGTTGACCTTACGGAAGTTGAACAGATTTCAGTTCTAAAAGACATCAACGCATCCATGTTGTATGGCAATGATGCCGTAAATGGTGTTGTACTGATTACGACCAAAAGAGGTGAAGCCTATAAAAAGAAGGTGAATGTTTCGGCTTATTATGGTATTTCTACCCCCAAGGCTTTACCCAAATATTTGCCGTCGGCAGATTACATGGAATTGTACAACGAGGCAAGGCTGAATGACGGACTTGCTCCTCTCTATAGCGAACCAACAATTGATAATTACCGCTACGGAAATCCATATCAGTATCCGAGTGTGGATTATTATTCCAAGGACTATGTCAAGAGTTATAAACCTTATTCCAAGGTCTTGACCGAATTGTCCGGAGGCAATGATATTACAAAATACTATGCAAATATTGGTTGGGAAGAGACTGGGAGCATTATGAACTTCGGCGAAGGTAAAAACGGAAAAGAAGACAAGTTTAACATTCGGGGAAATGTCGATATGAAGGTCAACAGCTGGATTAAGAATGCCCTTGATGCTGCTTTTGTATTGGACAATACGAAAGGTGCGCTTGGAAGTTACTGGAGTGAAGCTGCTACCCGGCATCCCGATTTATACTCACCTCTGCTTCCCATCAGTTTAATTGATCCCAACAATACATTATTGAAAGGACGTAAAAACGATGTTGATGGATTGTATTTGCTTGGTGGAACATCCAGCTATCAAACCAATGCTTTTGCTTACGGTTATTCGGGTGGTCAAACCACAAACAGTCAGCGCAGATTTTCTGTGAATGACAGGATTGATTTCGACCTGGATCGCTTAGTTAAGGGTTTGGCATTCCATACCAACATAAGTTTCGATTTCTATACGAGTTTTGCCCAGTCTGTAAATAATTCCTATTCTGTTTATTTGCCTACCTGGAATGCGGCTGGCGATTCTATCATTGCTTTGAAACAGTTTGGAACAGATACACGTACAGGAACCCAGAATGTAACAAATGGTAACTACCAAAGAAGATTTGGCTTTTACGGCATGTTTGACTATGACAGAACATTCGGAGATGTACACCATGTCAGCGGTACTTTGCTGGGATACGGAAACAACTATAAGGTACAGGGCGATTTCCAGGGCGATAAGAATGTCAATCTGGGACTTCGGTTGAATTACGCCTACGATAAGAAGTATCTGGTTGATTTTAGCAGTGCATACGTTAATTCGGCCAAATTGCCCGAAGGAAAAAGAGGTGCATTTTCCCCCTCTCTGGGTTTGGCTTGGGTCATCAGTTCTGAGGATTTTATGTCTGAAGCCAGTGCTGTAAATTATTTGAAACTGAAAGTATCCGGTGGTGTAATGAACTCGGATTATGGAATAGGTGGATTTTATTTATACGACAACAGCTATAATACATCCGGTTCCTATTCATGGTATGAGGGCACATGGTCCAATTCAGGAGTTGTTTCAACTCATGGAGCCAACTCCGGTCTTGGATATGAAAAACGCAAAGAACTGAACTTAGGCTTGGAAGCCATCTTGTTTGATCATCAGCTTTCTGTAGATGCAAATGTTTTCACAAGTGTCTACAGCGACCAGATAACACAACCTCAAACAAAATATCCTAGTTTTTATACCTCTTTTATTCCTTATGAAAACTTTGACAGCAACTCCTATAAGGGTGCTGAGTTAGGTCTGTCGTACAACAAGACTATTGGCGATTTCTCCTTCACCGTTGGTGCCAATGCTTTGTATGCAACGTCAAAGATCTTGAAAAAGGATGAGGTTTGGTCCAATGACTACCAATACAGGGTAGGACATACGACGGATGCAAGGTATGGCTTGGTTGCCGAGGGCCTTTTCTCGGATCAGGAAGATATTGACAACCATGCATTGCAAGCATTTGGCGAGGTTAAACCAGGTGATATCAAATATGTCGATCAAAATAATGACGGAATTGTTGATTCTAATGATGAAATTCAAATTGGCCGTTGGCAGTCTCCATTTTCTTATGGCCTGAATATGAGACTTTCCTATAAAAACATGACCTTGTTTGCTCAGGGAACTGGGGCTATGGGAGCTGATGGATACATCTCCAATGATTACTATTGGGTTGATGGTAATGACAAGTATTCGGAATATATCCTGAATCGTTGGACCGAGGCAACCAAAACAACGGCGACTTTGCCAAGACTGACTTCTTTGTCCAGTACCAACAATTACCGTAGCTCAACTTTCTGGTTGTATAAGGATAATTACTTCAACTTAAACAGAGTTCAGTTTACTTATGATTTGCCAGAAAACGTTGCTAAATTCTTTAAAATGAAAAACCTGAATCTTTTTGTAAATGGATCTAATCTCTTGACAATCTCCAAATATAGAAATATTAAGGAACTGAGCGTTGGTGCCGAACCATATTACCGTTCATTTTCATTGGGTGTAAAAACAATGTTTTAATTAACTAAATAACAAACAATCATGAGGTTACTAAAAATATTATCCTTATTGCTAGCGTTACCTTTTCTCTTGGAATCATGTGAAGAGATGCTGGCACCAGAAAATGACAATCATAGCACAATTGAGCGGATTTATAAAGATCCAGCCTATGCTGAAGGCTTGTTGATGACTGCTTATACCAAAATCCCAACCAATAGCATGACCTATGTCGATGTTGCTACAGACGATGCTGTGACCAACGACAAACTTTCCAGTTACCTTCGAATGGCTACTGGACAATGGTCTGCTTTGTATAATCCCGTATCTCAGTGGACGAATTGCAATTCTGCCATTCTATACCTGAATAATTTTATCGGAATTATTGATACTGTTACGTGGAAGTGGAGCAACAGCACTATTAATGACATGTTCATCAGACGTTTTAAAGGCGAATCCTACGCATTAAGAGGTTTGTTTGAGTACAATCTTTTAGTCTCTGTTGCAGGAAAAGGCCCTGATGGCACGATGTTGGGAATTCCGATTTATACGACACCCATGAAATCGGATGATAATTTTAATGTTCCCAGGGCAACCTTTGCACAGTCCATCGAACAGATTTATGCTGACTTTGACAAGGCTCTTCAATATCTGACAGACGACTATTTGGATATAAAAGTAGCCAGCAACCTTCCAGCTGATTTTGCAGGTGTGGATGTGGCCGACTACAATACGGTTTTTGGAAGTTTGAACAACCAGCGTATCAGCGGTCGAATTGTGAAAGCCCTGAAAGCCCGTGTTGCTTTACTGGCTGCAAGTCCTGCCTTTGCAAACGACGATGTCGCATTGTGGGAAAAAGCTGCAAATTTTGCAGGTACGTCGCTCAATGGCATTGGTGGAATATCCGGACTTGATCCGAATGGAAACAAGTTTTACGATGCGACCAGAGTTGACGCTATTAAGTTGGCAAGTGGCATAGACCAAAAAGAAATTATTTGGAGAAGAGCTATTGCCTCATCAAATTCAAGAGAAAAAAGCAATTTTCCCCCATCGCTATATGGCAGTGGGTATGTGAATCCTACACAAAATTTGGTAGATGCATTTCCTTCAGCCAACGGTTACCCTATAACCAGCACATCAAGTCTTTATGATCCGGCAAATCCTTATGCAAACCGCGATCCGCGTTTGGCATTGTACATTGTCTATAATGGAAACAAAGTGTCCAATAAGGTTATAACCACTGGTGTTGGCGGTGGCAATGATGCTAAGGATTCTATTTCGTCTTCAACCCGCACAGGCTATTATATGAAAAAGCTATTGCGCGAAGACGTAAATGTGAACCCTGCTTCTACGACATCCAAAAATCATTATGAAGTGCACATGCGTTATACCGAATTGTTCCTGATTTATGCAGAGGCTGCCAATAGAGCCTGGGGACCGGATGGAAAAGGTACTTTTGCTTTCTCGGCACGCGACGTAATTGCAGCGATTCGCAAACGGGCCGGAATTGCACAACCTGATAAATATCTGGCATCCATAACCGCGAAAGAAGATATGGAACAATTGATCAGAAATGAAAGAAGGATTGAACTTTGTTTTGAAGGTTTCCGTTTCTGGGATTTGCGTCGTTGGAATGAAGATCTGACCAAAACGGCACAAGGAGTCAACATTTCTTCGGCACATGCCTATACGGTGGTTGATGTGGAAAAACGTATGTATGACAACGATTATATGCGTTTCGGACCTCTTCCTCAAAGCGAATGCCTCAAGTACGATGCTTTGATTCAGAATAAGGGGTGGTAGTCTATTCCTAATAAATCCTGGTAAAAGAAATAATACATAATAAAATTTGATATGAAGAATATATTAATAGTGCTAATGTTGTTGGTAGGGTTGATATCTTGCGAAAATCAAGAGGCTGTATTTTCGGATTTCGATTATACAACGGGGTATTTCCCTTATCAATATCCGGTTCGTACGCTGGTACTTGGCGATTACATTTACGACAATACGAACGATAATAATCATAAGTTTCTGATATCTGCTGCAATGGGCGGAGTCTACAAAAACACAGAGGACAGGGTCTTTAATATTGAACTTGCACCGGATCTTTGTAAAAATGTCTTGTTTACATCCACTTTGGACACCATTCATTTGATGCCTTCTTCCTATTACACTTTGAGTTCCTCCAGTCAACTAACAATTCCTGCAGGTAAAGTAAACGGAAACATTGAAGTGCAATTGACCGATGCTTTTTTTGATGATCCTTTGGCTATAAAACTGGGATATGTGATTCCTCTGCGCATTGTCGATGTTACAGGTCTGGATTCTGTCCTTCGTGGATCATCCTCCAAGACAAGTCCTGATTGTAGGGTTGCCGGCGATTGGACTGTAGCTCCCAAAGATTATACCATGTTTGCTGTCAAATACATTAACCCCTATCATGGAAAATATCTTCACAGAGGAGTTAGTAATGTAACATCCAATAATCTGGTTCTGGAAACAAAACGCTACCATCAGAAATATGTTGTTGATGATGAAGTCTGGAGTTTGGTGACGACTGCGAAAAACACGGTGACGGTGTCCGGTACGTTGCATTCTTCTTTAATTGTCGGTACATTGAAAATGGACCTAACCTTTAACAACGACGGAACTTGTACCATAAAAGAAGCAACCGGTTCCAACTACGCCATAACAGGCAATGGTAAGTTTGTAAAGGATGGCGATGAATGGGGAAATAAAAAACGTGATGCTATTCAAATTAGTTATCAGTTTACTTCCGGCGCAAATAACTTCTCAGCAACAGATACTTTGGTTGCAAGAGACAGAGGAGTGGTTATGGAGGTTTTCAAACCAACTGTTTTTTGACAAAACCATAAACAAAGGGGCTGCTTGAAAAATCAGGTGGCCCCTTTATGCTTTCTAATACGGAGCTTTATTTAACATGAAACCATGAAAAAAACACGACCTATTGGAATACACGTGACGACTGAAAATTTTTGCTTAAAATTCAAATACGCAATCTGTACCTTGTTTTTTGCTTTTGTATTTTTTAGTTGCAACGATGAATCCAGTTCTACCTCGACAAAACCAACGTTGAAAGTTGGTGCCTATTATTTCGACGGATGGGCAGGTCAAAACAGTCTGGCAAACGATCCCAATGAACCGTGGGCAAAGAATGCCCCGACCCACTTGACCCGCCGGATGATTGAAGAATTTCCGGAGCGTGAGCCGATATGGGGTTGGAGAGATGATGCCCAGGAAATTATGGAACAACAAATAGACCTTGCGGCAGACAATGGCGTTGATTTTTTTCTGTTCTGCTGGTATTGGAAAGATTCAAACAAACCTATTAACACCGCAGCGATCTATAACCTGTCGTTGCATAGCAGCTTACATCTCTACCTGAAAGCAAAAAATAAAAACAGGGTGAAATTTGGTTTGTTGATTGCCAATCATTCTGGATCGGAGATCACAGGTATTGAGAACTGGGATGCGGCAACGAAATACTGGATTTCGCGTTACCTGAAAGATCCACAATATGTTACTGTAGATGGTAAACCTCTCATTGTCATTTTTAGAACAGCAGGAATAGATAACGACTGTCTTTCCAGAATGCAAACTGTAGCAAAAGAAGGTGGACTCCCCGGACTATCCATTGCAGGCTGTGGCAATACGGCGAGTCAGTCCTTTACACAACGAACCCATTATAACGTTGTTCCTGGATATGCCACAGGAGCTCAAGAACATAAATATGCTGAATTGGTTTCTGCAACGGAGAGTCAATGGGCAGGAACAGAAAGACAGCCCTATATTCCGGAAGTAACTGTCGGATGGGATAAACGCCCATGGGAAGGTCCAACCGGATTGAATCAAACTGCTGGAAGCTATTTCCCCGATCATACACCTGCACAATTCAAAAGTTTTTTGACCGATGCGGTGAACTGGATGGACAAAAACCCAAAAAAGACAACCAAGGAACGGATTGTCTTGGTTTATGCATGGAACGAACTTGGAGAAGGAGGCTATTTGGCTCCAACGAAAGGTGACCCTGAGGCGAGTTATTTGAAAATAATTAAAGAAGTGGTTCAGAATCAATAATTTGTGAAAACAGATAAATAATTCTGGATTTTTAGCAAAACCATGAATAGAAGAAAATTTATAAAAAGTAGTCTGGCGCTATGTGCCTGCACTACTTTAACAGAATCTTTGCTGTTTAACGGCAAAGTTTTGGCGACAAATCCACAAAGATCAAAAGGCTCGAGCCTGCTCGCAAGTAAAGCCTTGGATGGATTTAAAAAACGGAGGGACTTCTTACTTGAAAATACAGCAGGAAGAGTTTTAACCTCTGAAATGTTATTGGATACTTCTAAAGACTGGTATGGCAATCGGGCAATTGCTAATCTGGTCTTGCATCGGTATGCCTCAGAGGCTAATAAACATCTTCAATATACGGCGCGCTGGTTTGAACATCCTCATCCTGGTGGAAGAAGTCTGGATGGAGAACCAGATTTCACAGCGATAAAGTTATGTAGGGCATCCTATTTGTTTCGCAATTCATCGGAAATAGAAAAAGAAACGCAAGAATGCATACAACGGTTCTTTCTAAATCAAGATTTTAAAAGTCAGTATGGTTCGGAAAACCATGGGCTTATGTTTCGGGTAAGCCGCCACTTAATGGGCCAGTTATTCCCTGAGAAGGTGTTTAATGCATATGGGAAGAAAGGAGAGGTTCTTACAGTTGAAGATGCAGAATGGATCAAGGATTTTATCCGCTATAGAGCCAAACGGGGCTGGGGTGAATTTGACTCATCCGCTTATATTGCCGAAGAATGGGGTATTTTGCTTACCTTGTATGATTATACAGAAGATGCGGAATTAAAGCATTTGGCTGAAATGATGTTGAACTTGATCCTGGCTGATCTTTCGGTTGATTCTTTGAATGGGATGGTTTGTGGCGCCCAAGGCCGGATTTATATGCCTCAGGCATTGGATCATGCCAACGAGTCGACGTTTCCTCTGCAATATTTGTATTTTGGAATGATACCGACCGATCTGGTCGTCAATAAGGAAGTTGGCATTGATGCCCTAGTGTCTGGTTTTCGTCCCAATAAGATTGTTCTCGAGCTTGCTTTGGATCGTCCTATGGCGTATGAAAATTTTGAGAGAAAGCACCTTCACAATACTGCGGATATCAAGCCGGAACATCCCTTGGAAGGCAGCATACGAAAGTATACCTATTGCACTCCTCAATATATAATGGGATGTGTTCAGTTGCAGGATCCTTATCCCGAAGGATCTTCGAAATGGTATGCCTTTCACGAGCAGCATGATTGGGATCTGAGCTTTGCTTCTTCTACCAGAGCCAGAATATTTACACACCACCCTGGTAAAGAAGGGAACGAACACAACTACTGGACGGGCGATTTAAAGTGTGGATGTGGCCATTTTTTCCAGCATAAAACAGCTCTTATTTGTCTTTATGACATTCCAGAGAATGAACCATATCAGTTTATACACGCTCATTTACCCAAAAAAGAATTTGAAGAGGTTCTTGAGATAAACAATATACTGTTTGTCAGAACCGGAGATACTTTTGCTGCATTAAAACTTTTGGGTGGCCACACCTGGACAACACAGGGCGAATGGGCGGGCAAGGAACTGATCAGCCAAGGAGGAAAGAATGCGGTTGTTTGTGAGGTCGGTCGTAAAGCCGATTACGGAAGCTTTAAAAATTTTAGCGATACAATAAGTGCCAATACTATAACTTTCGATCCCGTACAAATGAAATTGTCCTACAATTCAAGAAATGCAGGTAAACTCACAATGGACACGAACGGTCTGAGACTGTTCAACGATCAACCGATGCCTTTGGACTATCCCACTTATGGCTCTCCATTCATGAAATCCGAATGGGACAGCGGCTTGATTACGATCTATAAAAATGGCGGGAAGATGGTACTTGATTTCCGTGCGTAAACAGGTTTCGTATATTGTGAATGTTGATTATCAATAACTATGAACAATCGAAATAGATTGACCATTATGAAAATAAGTAGTTTAAAAAGGCTGATTGCCATACAAGTCCTGATGTGTGTTTTTGCAATAGAGGGCTTTTGCCAGAAATCCACTGTAAAATGTGATTTGGAACACTGGCCTAAAGGACTATCTCCGATTGAGATTGGAAACCGCGTTGCTGAACATTTTGCTTCTTCTTCTCATTTTAATTATTTTCGTTCCACACCACCCACGTCGATCGTTTATCCAGAAACCTGCACATGGTATGGGGCTTTGACTTTTGCAAGACTAAGTGGAAATAAAAATTTATCCAAAAAACTGGTCGACAGGTTTGAACCGATACTGGGTAAAGACGCCTCTCTGGTGCCTAAGCCAAATCATGTCGATAATACCGTTTTTGGAGCCGTTCCTCTTGAGTTATACATTATGACCAAGGATGTCCGATACCTGAAAGTGGGCAGGAAAATCGCCGATCAACAATGGGCTGAACCGAAAGGCCCCAAAGTCTCTGCTGAGGAGAGATTGCTGTATGAAAAGGGCTATACTCCCCAGACACGTATGTGGATTGATGATATGTACATGATAACAGCTGTTCAGGTTCAGGCATACAGGGCTACGGGCGATAACCGATATATTGAACGGGCGGCCAAAGAAATGGTTCTGTATCTGGATTCTTTACAAAGGCCGAATGGCCTGTTCTATCACGCTCCAGACGTTCCGTATTTCTGGGGAAGAGGAAATGGATGGATGGCTGCAGGAATGACCGAGCTTTTGATTTCTCTTCCCAAAAACAGTTCTGAGAGAGCGAGAATAATGAGTGGCTACAAAAAAATGATGGCATCACTCCTTCAATACCAGGCAAAGAACGGTACATGGGGACAACTTCTTGATAAGCCCGATTCATGGACGGAAACATCCGGGACAGGAATGTTTGCTTTTGCAATGATTACAGGTGTCAAGAACGGTTGGCTCGATAAGGCTAGTTATGGTATGGCTGCACGTAAAGCATGGCTTGGTTTGGTGTCGTACATTAATGAAAATGCCGAAATTAGAGATGTTTGCGAGGGTACCAACAAACTGAATAATGAACAATATTACCTGGACAGAAAACGAAATGTTGGAGATTTACACGGGCAAGCCCCTATTCTGTGGTGTGCTACAGCCTTGCTTCGTAAATAAGAGCCCTGAACTGGCAAGTTGGGATAATAAAACTATATATAGAAGTTCGTTTGATATATAACTTTAAACTTGATAATCATGAAAAATAAATCTTATAAATTTCGGCAATCGATGCGATTGCAAGCCTTGGCTGGAACTTTTGGCCTAAAGTTCAGAAGTGTGATATGTGCCATGGTCGTTGTCCTTTTCTTTTGTCCTTTTGCTGAAGCGAGAAATCCCCGTACAGCAGATGTAAAGTTAAAGGTGGGTGCCTATTATTTTGATGGTTGGGCAGGACAGAACCGGTTGGCAAACGATCCGAATGAGCTATGGGCAAAGAATGCGCCAACTCATTTGACACGCCGGATGGTTGAGGAATTTTCAAACCGTGAGCCGATATGGGGTTGGAGAGACGATGCTCAGGAAATCATGGAAAGACAAATTGACATAGCGGCAGACCATGGAGTGGAATTCTTTCTGTTCTGTTGGTATTGGAGAGACTCAAACGGTCCCATTAATACAGCGGCCATCGAAAACTTATCCTTGCACTCCAGCCTGAACCTCTATATGAAAGCAAGAAACAAGAACAGAATAAAGTTTAGCTTATTGATTGCCAACCATGGTGGATCGGAGATTAAAGGTGCAGATAATTGGACAAGAGCAACCGAATTCTGGATGCCTTATTTCAATGATCCGCAATATGTTAAGGTGGATGGCAAACCTCTTGTTGTTATTTTCAATACAAGTGGAATCGATAATGAGGGACTATCCAATATGCAGAATGTTGCAAAGAAATCGGGACTGTCCGGTCTATCCATTGCCGGTTGCAGCAATACTTCAAATAAGGCTTTTACACACCGAACCCACTATAACGTTGTACCTGGATATGCTGCAGGATCGGAAGAACATAAATATGCAGAATTGGTCAAAGAGACGGAAAAGCAATGGGTAGGCACAGAAGAACAGCCCTATATTCCTGAAATAACCGTTGGGTGGGATAAGCGTCCTTGGGGAAATAAAACAGGAAAAGACCAGGGTTGGTATTTCCCGGATCATACACCTGCACAATTTAAAAGCTTTCTGACCGATGCTTCCGCCTGGATGGACAAAAACCCAAAAAAGACGACCAAGGAACGGATTGTTCTGGTTTATGCGTGGAATGAGCTTGGAGAAGGAGGGTATTTGGTTCCGACGAAAGGTGATCCAAAAGGGAGCTATTTGAAAGTTATTAAAAGCATTGTAAAATAATCTATTCCTTCGTCAAAGTTCTAACTTTTGACCAAACAAAATCATGAAAAAGAAAATCTGTTGTTCGAAGCTTGCAGTATTGCATCTGTTTTTTATCCTTTTTGGAGTTAATTCGTTAACAATGGCAAAAGATGCCTCCAATGTCGTTCCTGTCATTCAGGATAAACTGTTGACCTGTCCGTCGAACTTAACTAATCTGGATGGTTATCTGGGACAAAAAATTAATCTGTGCATTCAGGAGCGCATCAAGAAACAGGATGTTGATCACCTGATAGAGCCATTTCGCCACCGTGAAGAAACCAACAGGTGGCAGACCGAGTTCTGGGGCAAATGGATTTTGTCCGCCATATCGGCCTATGAATACAATCGCGATCCGGAAATGCTCAAGATTATTCAAAATGCGGTATCCGGTTTGCTGGCGACCCAAACGCCGGATGGTTACATTGGAAATTATTCGAAAAAAGCTCAGTTGAATAGCTGGGATATCTGGGGACGCAAATATACCATGCTCGGCCTGCTGGCTTATTACGACATTTCTCAGGATAAGAAGGCGCTCACAGCAGCCAAAAAGCTGGCCGATTATTTGATGTCGCAGGTTGGCCCCGGTAAGGTAAATATTGTGAAAACCGGCAATTACCATGGCATGCCCAGCAGTTCGGTTCTTGAACCGATGGTTTTGTTGTATCGTCACACCGGTGAAAAGAAATACCTCGACTTTGCCAAATACATTGTAGGACAATGGGAAACCCAGGATGGGCCCAATTTGATCAGTAAAGCACTGAATGGTCAAAATGTAGCCGATCGCTTTCCTTTTCCCAAAATCTGGTTTGGCGTAGAGAATGGTCAGAAGGCATACGAAATGATGTCGTGTTATGAAGGATTGCTTGAATTGTACCGCATAACCGGAGAACCCGATTACTTGAAATCAGCAGAAATGGCTGTTCAGAACATTATTGATACTGAAATCAACGTTGCCGGATCAGGCACAGCCTTTGAATGCTTTTATCACGGTGGCGTTCGACAAACAGAACCAACCTATCATACCATGGAGACCTGTGTCACATTCACATGGATCAAGCTTTGCAGCAACCTGCTGCGATTGACCGCCAATCCAAAGTATGCAGACCAGATTGAAAAAACAGTGTACAATGCCCTGCTGGCTTCGATGAAATCGGATGGTTCGCAAATAGCCAAGTATAGTCCGCTTGAAGGTATGCGTCACAGTGGTGAGGAACAATGCGGTATGCATATTAATTGCTGCAATGCCAATGGCCCAAGGGCTTTTACCCTGTTGCCCAAACTGGCTGTGGAGTCAAAACCCAATGCTATTTTTGTCAATCTCTATTGTCAGTCATCGACTACCGTGTTCATCAATAAGAAAAACAAGGTGGTACTCAAGCAGGAAACCAGTTATCCGGCCGGTTCCCAGATTGATATGACGCTTAATCCGCAAAAAACAGAATCGTTTGATGTGAACCTGAGGATTCCCGAATGGAGCAAGCAAACCTCTGTATTTGTGAATGGAGTTGCCGTTGAAGGGGTCACTTCGGGCAGTTACCTGAAAATAAACCGTGAGTGGAAAGCGGGTGATCAGATTACACTGAAACTCGACATGAGTGGACGCCTGATTTCATTGAATGGTTATCAGGCAATCATGCGAGGTCCGGTTTTGCTGGCACGCGATAGCCGTTTCAATGATGGCTTTGTGGATGAGACAGCAGTCATCAGCCAAAAAGAAAATCTGGTGGATCTGAAGCCCTCCACCGAAAAACCTTCAGACATTTGGATGTCCTTTACGGCTCCATTGGTGCTTGGTACGGATCTGGAAGGCGAATTCAGGAGTCCAAAGCAAATTCATTTCTGCGATTTTGCTTCTGCCGGCGATACTTGGGAACGCAATACCCGTTACCGGGTGTGGATTAAACAAACATTGAACGTAATGAAAACGGAATATAAACCGTATTGAATTTGCTCTGGATAAAAAAAACTAAACCAAATAAATTATAACATGAAAAAGATTCTCAAATATGTGTCGATACTGACAGTCTGCTTGTGCACAGTGGCAGGAAGTCTTTCCAACGCCAATGCACAAAAAGCAAAGCCCTGCATAAAACTTGGTGCCTATTACTTCGCCGGTTGGTCCGGCAAATGTCCTTATGATGACGGAACTCCTGAAAATGCCTGGGCCAAAGGAATGCCAACGCACTATACAAAGAAGTTGGCAACTGAATTCTCGGGACGTACACCGATTTGGGGGTGGCGTGATGATACCCAGGAGCTGATGGAACGTGAAATAAACCTTGCAGCCGACAATGGAATAGCTTATTTTTCCTTTTGCTGGTATTGGGCCGACAATAAAGGACCTATCAATCAAAACAAAATCGAAAGTGATTCCAAGCATTTGCCCATGAATTTATTCATGAAGGCCCGCAACAACAACCGGATGGAATTTTGTCTTTTAGTCGCCAATCATGGTGGCTTTGAGATTATTGGAACCGAGGCATGGAAACAGGCCGCAGATTATTGGATTGAAAATTATTTCAAGCACCCAAGTTATTTGCGTGTTGACGGTAAACCCGTAATTGTAATCTTTTCAACCAAAGGCTCCGACAAAGAAGGGTTGGCCTACCTCCAGAAGGCTGCCCGCAAGGCTGGTTTCCCGGGTGTGTTTGTTGCCGGTTGTGGAAATTGCAGCCCGGAAGAAGGGTATCAGGCACAGACCTGGTACAATACAAAACCAAGAGAAGGGCTGAATAAGGAAGAAATCTATCCTTTCAAAATGTTGGCTGATTGGAATAGATCTGCATGGGACAAAAACAATAAGGAACTTCAATGCATTCCGACGGCAACACAGGGTTGGGATTGCCGTCCATGGGACGCTCCAAACGGTGAAGGCTTGGGAAAGGGATCTGCCGGATCTCCCCATTTCCAGAAAGCTACAGCCAAAGAATTCGAACAGTATATAAAGAGCATGGTCAACTGGATGGATGCCAATCCGACGCAGGCAACCAAAGATCGTCTTGGCTTGATCTATGCGTGGAATGAGATTGGTGAAGGTGGATGGCTTGTTCCGTGTAAAGATGATCCAAAGGGTGCTTATTTGAAAGCCATTCGTCGCGTGGTGTATGGCAAGTCAAAATAAAACCAGGTAAACCAGATCTTTTTATTCAAACATTAAATATCGAGTGCTTTTACAGGAAGCAGAAATCTTTAAGCCTTGCAATCTCGAATTTCAGGCGAAAGTTTCTGCTTCATGTTTCTCTTTACCTATGATTTTGAGTCAATAGTGGGCAATTAAAACCCACTGATTATTCGTTGTTTATAGTCGAGTTCTTTGTAATCATTATTTTGTAAGTGCTTAATTTACAGTCGTGCTATCCGGTAGGGAGATACTGTTGGTGAGTTCGTTATAGTATGACGATATGCCGAATCTTTTCGGGATAATGTTTGTTTGAAAGGATAATCTCAGGTTTTTCGGTCTGGTCACTCAGCATTCCTGTTTTCTTATCGACTTTCACTTCGAAATCGTCGCGCTACAAAAAAACGTTACAACTGCTATCTACAAAGGATTTCAAAGAAGGACTTTTAATTTTTATTGCCCACAAGTGTTGAAACAACTGAATGCCAGTCTTGCGCATTAAGAATAATAGGTTGGTTCCCTGAAGAATAATTCTTTATTTTTATGAAAAATAGATATTTTATACTGATAATCTTCCTGTTTCTGTGCGGTGTAACTTTGTGTCAAGCCAATGATGAAAACAATCACGAAATCGTACCCGAATACGATCCTTTGACAGGTTCAATTCAAAAGCTTTCCATTCAGGGCGATTCTTTATGCACCAATTGGGTGTTGCGCACAGACAACAGCCAGTATAAATGGATAGGCGCTGAATATGGCTGGGGACTGGGAAATCTGAACATCGTTAGCCACGGAGATACCACAAAAGCCAGCTGGCAAAAGCCAGTCAAACAATATCATGAGGGAAACCGATCGGTTTGGGAGTATAAAGCCGGAGGAATCAGGATTGTGGTTACTCGCGCAAAGGAAAATGGCATCTTGTCGGAGAATTATACTTTTATAAACAGATACGACCATCCAGTGCGATTGACGGATATTGGAATAAACACACCTTTTAACGACAATTATCCAGATGCGGAAACCTGTTTGAAAGGACGTGTGAATGCCCATATCTGGGCGGGGAAGAATGCATCCTATATCGAGGGCTTGCGTATGAGCGGAAAAGCACCTCATCTGGGGCTTTTGCTGACACATGGTTCGTTGACTGGTTACGAGATCAAAGAACGTGATCTCAAAAAAGGCTCATCAAATTCCCGTGGTGTAATTGTAGTGAATCCCGAAGATAAAACATTAAAAAAGGGTGAACGTTTTTCGATTCGATGGACTATTTTCTCTCATGACGGGCACAATGATTTTTTCAGAAAAGCACAGACTATGGGCTTTGTTCAGGCTGGTACCGATCAGTACATGTATCAGAAAGGAGAAACGGCCACCATCTTTTTTGACAGCCAAAAACCCTTGAAAGGGGTATCTGTTCGTGCAAACGGTCAACCTGTTGCATTCACCCAAAAAGGAGGGAATGTGACGGTAAAAGAGAAACTGGAGACGTTGGGTGAAGTCGACTTTGAAATTTCCTATAACAAGACCCAAAAAACGTATCTGGCTGTATATGTAATTTCCAACGAGAAGCAGCTTCTCAAGCGTCGGGCTGATTACATTATAGACCATCAGCAGTACAATAACCCATCAGACCCACGGGATGGTGCCTATTTAGTTTATGACAATGCAAAAAATAAGATATATCTGAATGATAAGCCAGACAGGAGCTATGAAAACTGGAATGAAGGTGCTGAACGTTTAGGAATGGGAACTTTCCTCGCCATGCAATATCAACAGACCAAGGATCCAAAGATCAAGCCTTCCATTGAGAAATATTACCATTTTGTCCGTACCAAATTGCAGGATCCAGATTATACAACTTGGTCGACCATTGAGCATAAAGGATACAAAAGAGCGTACAATTTTCCTCGTGCCGGATTGTTGTATTTTGAAATATATCAGGCCTTGAAAGATCCTCAATATCTGTTGGATGGGTATTATTCGGTTAAAGTTTTCTACGATACATTTGGGCATAACTTTTATGCAGGAGGTGTTCCGATGCTGGCCAGCCTGAAAACATTGCGGGAAGCTGGCATGTATGACCAGGCAGACACCTTGCTGGCTCATTACCGAAAGGTGGGAGACCTTTATGTCAAGAACGGCTGCAACTATCCCAGACACGAAGTGAATTACGAACAGACCATTGTGGCACCATCCATCATGATGCTTTTGCAAGATTATCTGGAGACGAAGGAACAGAAATACCTGGATGCTGCCAAAGAACAGATGCCTTTACTAGAAGCTTTTTCTGGCAGGCAACCGCATTATAGATTATATGACATACCGATAAGGCATTGGGATGGCTATTGGTTTGGAAAGCGTGAGATGTGGGGCGATACTTTCCCCCATTACTGGAGTGTGCTCACAGCATTGGCTTATCACTATTATGCCCAGAGTACAGGAGATGAACAATATCAGAAACGGGCAGTAAATATTGCCCGTAGTAATTTCTGCCTTTTTTCAGAAAATGGACAGGCTACGTGCGCTTATCTCTTCCCGGATAGAGTGAATGGGATCAAGGCCCGTTTTAACGATGAATATGCCAATGATCAGGATTGGACCTTTGTCTATTATTATATGATAAAAGATCGATAATATAAAACAATGAGTGAAATGAAGAGGCATCGATTTTCAATTCCGTTTATAACAATGTTTGTTCTTAAAGAAGCGTTTAAAACGGAACTTGGAAGTTTGTCCATCCCAACCCTGGAGTCGGTTCATGGAATGATGCCGGAAAAGGATTTCAAAGAACGAATTTTAAATTTTATTACCCACTAGTGATTTTAAGCATAGGCAACCGTTTTTTTCTAAAATTATCGTATGTACAAGTCTAAACTTCTTTTATTTCTTCTACCTGTTTTTTTCACAAGTGTTTCCATTTCCGCATGCAGCAATTCAAATCTTGCAGGAGATGATGAAACGGCCCTTCCATCAAACACAACAGTTGCTCAGTCTTTGGCTGGGACCGATGATTTGGGACGAATCTTACCGTTGAATAACAGCGTTGGAGACCCAAAAGCAAACAAGCAGGTGGGTATTTTTTATTTCTTGTGGCAAGGTGACCGAACCTCACAGAATTATTGGGATCTGAGCGAGATTGTGCCAAACCATCCTGAAGTTCTGGAAGATTTTGACAATCAGTACTGGGGCAGTGCAAACGGAGCTGCGTATTTCTGGGGTAAACCTATTTATGGATATTACCGTGGCAACGACTACTGGGTACACCTTCGGAGCATGCAACTTTTAACCGATGCCGGGGTCGATTTTGTTGTGATTGATGCAACCAATTCACAGTATTTTCCAACACAGGCCGAAGTGTTGATGACAGCGATGGATGCCGTCCGTGCTCAGGGAAAGAATCCGCCGGAAATTGTATTCTATACCAATACCAAGTCGGGAGAAATGATGCAAAAGGTCTATGACAATTATTATAAATCCGGTGCGTTGCATTACCATCCAAAATGTTGGTACAAATTAGATGGAAAGCCTTTGATTATTGGAGTATCGAAAGAGGCTGCCGGCAAGGATTATCAGTCGTTTTTCACTATTCGCGAATCGCAGTGGCCCACTGAAGTAAAAAGAGTGAATGGATGGCCATGGATTTCCTTTACCCGTCCACAGCAGGTTTTTCAGAATGAAAGGGGAGAAAACGAAATTATCAATGTTTCCGTTTGCCAGCATCCTAATTGGACTGCCGGAATGGGCGGGGCGGCTTTTTATGGAAATATGGACAACTGGGGGCGTAGCTATCACAATGGCTCGCATGGCAATCCGCAAACGGATATTTTTTACGGGTATAATTTTCAGGAGCAGTGGGATTATGCACTGAAACAGGATGTTCCGTTTATTTTCATTACCGGATGGAACGAATGGATCGTTGGACGTAGCAGCAGCAAGGACGGCAATCCCGAACATTCGTGGTTTTGCGATCAGGCCAGTCCTGAATACAGTAGGGATGCCGAACCCACGTTGACCGGAGGCCTGAAAGACAATTATTACATGCAGATGGTCGGTAATATTCGCCGGTATAAAGGTCTTCAGGCAAATCCGAAAGCCAGTTCGGCAAAGACGATAAAGACCTTTGACGACTGGAGTAATGTTTTGCCCATTTATGTTGATTACATAGGCGATACCCAGGCACGTAACAATCCTGGAGCCGAGTCCGTACCTGCCAAAACCTATGTCAACACAACCGGTCGAAACGATTTCCATTTGATGAGAGTGGCCCGCGATAAGTCGAGCCTGTTTTTTTACGCTGAAACGGAAAAAAGCATTACAGAAAATTCCGGAAGCAACTGGATGCGGCTTTACCTCGATGTTGACCGTACTGCAACAACAGGATGGGCCGGTTACGATTTTCGCGTTGCAGGCGGAAATAAACTGCAGAAATACCAGGATGGAAAATGGGTGGATTCTCAGTCGATCGAATACACTGTAGAAGGCCGTAAAATGATGCTGACCATACCGTTGACTGATCTAGGATTGAACGCTGGCTCGATTGATCTGGAATTTAAATGGTCAGACAATATGCAGGTTGACGATGATCCGCTCGATTGGTATGTCAATGGCGATGTTGCACCAGGTGCTCGTTTTAATTATATTTATACCGTAAAAGACTAAAGAAGAATCATGAAAAGACTTTTTGTTTTTTTGTTCATTGGTTTATGTTTTATAAATTTCTGCTATTCGGGTAATTCATTGACAATACCTATGGGCGTTTTCAATGATGAACATGATATCACGACATTATCTTTCTGGGGACCCTATTCCAAAAGATACGCCGGCATTTCCCATATTACGGATGTAAAGAAAGGGCTGCGTTTCGACTTTTCGGTGATGCCTGGCTATTACCGGAACCGTCAGCTGGTGCCTCATGTATTGTTTGAGTCTTCCTATTACCCATGGAATATCAATCCATCCATGGATAAGATTACCTATCGTTACGAATTGGAATGGAAAGACCAGGTCTATGTTGATGTGACCTACTATCTCATCGATTCATCCAGAACGGTGGTTGGTATTCGTTGTGTAAATAATACTGAAGTTCCTCAGAATCTAGTTCTTAACAACATGGCTTATATCGATTATCCCGAAATATATCCGGAAGTCAAAGCCGTCAATGACCAAAAACTCAAATGGTACAATGCAATCAACTACGAAGAGTTGGAACCTGCCCGACGAACCCCACAATATAATCTTGTCTTTGATGGCCAAATGCGAAAGGAGGAACGTAGTTCCCTTTCTCTTGACGGAAGCCTTCTGGCTGGCGGATTTGGAAAGGACAGAGGAGACAAGGTGGCCTATCGCATTCCAATATCGAAAGGCGATGAAAACGGAACCATCGGTTTCCGTTTCCGTTTACCCGAAGGGCAGTCTGTGACTTTTCAGTGTAAAGGGCTGATAGATCATCCAATCACGTTTATAGGAACTGGTAAGTTTGAGATACAAACGATTCCATACCTTTGCAATCAGGCCGGACAACAAATGCTGGAAATGATTTCGGAGGGTGATAACGCTATCGCTTTGGACGGTTTTTATATCGGAGCTTCCTCGTCGTTTGAAAAGTTATCTTTTGTTCCCAATAGTCGATGTTTCACGCCGGTTTTGGAAAAAGGAAAAAACAATCAGGATTTTATCCTGAAATATCACGATGACAGCTCTTATTATGGCGTTGCATGGAATTTCCAGGAGTCTGTGATTCGTGAAGTTTTGAATAGTGAGTTGGATTCTTTTTTCAGGAGTAAAGTTCATGATCATGTGTCCACGACTTTGATCGGTGATGGAAAGTGGCATTACACCGATGCCTTTTTGCGTCCCATTGTTTTGAAACCTCAATCCGAGCAGACTTTATATACCTTAGTTTGCAACGGGGATCAGGCAGCCGTTAAAAAGGAAATTGATAAATTTCATCAGAATCAGGAGTCGTTGATTGCACAAACGAAATCGATAAAAAACAACGATGTAGAAAAGTTGCTTCCAGGCAGTGAAAAATACAAATTCGGCTGTCAGCTTTTGCAAGCGGCACTTCTCTCCAATGTGGTTTATCCTATTTATACGCAGAAGGAATACATCCGGCACTTTACGCCTGGTAAATGTTGGAATAGCCTTTATACCTGGGATCTTGGATTCATATCCTTGGGGATGCTTGAAGTCGATCCGGTCAAAGCGTTTGAGTGCATACGTGCCTATACCACACCGGTAGGAAGTCAATCGGCCTTCATTCACCATGGGACACCGCTTCCTATACAGATGTTTGCCTATTTTGATCTCTGGAATGACTACCACTCCAAAGAGGCGTTGCTGTTTTTGTATCCTCGTCTAAAGCAATTCTATGATTTTATGGTTGGGAAGACCTCTACATCGACAACCCGGATGAAAGGTTCAAATTTGTTGCGGAGCTGGGATTACTTTTACAATTCCGGTGGCTGGGACGATTATCCCCCACAGCAAGTGATAAAGGATGACCGGTCTCTAAGTCGGATTTATACTCCGGTAGTCACCACAGCTTACTATATAAGGGCTGCCAAGATCTTGCGCCAGGCGGCTAAATCGCTGGGAATAAAAGAAGATATAAAGGAGTATGACCAGGAAATCAAACTGTTTGGAGATGCTTTGCAGAAATATTCGTGGGACAAAGATGCAGGTTATTTCAGTTATGTGCAACACGATTCCACCCAAAATGCGGTGGGAACATTCCGTTACAGTGCCGATGGATCAAATTTTAATAAAGGCCTTGACGGAGTTTCCCCTTTGCTCTCGGGTATATGTACGCCGGAACAAACCGAAACATTGGTGAATCATCTTTTCTCGGCTAAGGAAATGTGGACGGATGTGGGTCTATCGACGGTAGATCAGTCTGCTTCGTACTACAAGGCCGATGGGTATTGGAATGGTGCCGTATGGATGCCTCATCAGTGGACAATGTGGAAAGCCATGCTGGATGCCGGCAAGGGTGAGCAAGCCTTTAAGATTGCAGAAACGGCCTTGAATACGTGGGAAAATGAATGCGAGAGAAGCTATTATTCTTTTGAACATTTCATTATTTCTTCGGGACGTGGTGCTGGATGGCATCAGTTTTCCGGGCTTTCTTCTCCTGTCCTTAATTGGTTTTCGACATACTATAAGTTGGGCAAAGTTACAACGGGCTTTGAAGTATGGATAAAAGAGGACGGTTTCAAACAGGATTATACGCAGTTTCAGGCGAATGTCGCTTTTGATGATGCCACACAGCCCCGAAAACGTTGCATGATCGTATGCATGAATCCTGATTTTGAATACGAGGCTTTTTTTAACGGAGAAAAGGTGGATGTGCGTTCTTACCACAAAGGCCTGGTGGAAGTCACATTTCCTGCGACCAATAAAGATGGAAAACTGACCATCTGTAAGTCCCAGAGAAAGTGAGGATGTTGCAACCTAAGCTTTAACGCTTTTTTCAGGTGTGGTTTCCTTGCGCCGGACCAGTTGAACATTGCTGATCTTGGCTATTTTCATGCAAAGGTTCTGCATGTCTTCCACGTCATGAACGAAGAGTTCGATGGATCCCTTGAAAATGCCGTCCTTGGTTTCAAACATCAATTTGGTCATGTTGACGGCCAGTTCATCTGAAACGATCTTGGCTATCTGGCTGACAATGCCTACGGCATCGATGCCTCTTAGCTCCAGTTCTACAGGAAAGGACATTTTCTTGTGGGTATCCCATTCTGCAGAAATGATGCGTGGTCCGAAACTGCTCTTGAGTTTCATGGCTATAGGGCAACGTCTCTTGTGTACTGTTATGTTACCGTTCTTGTCGACATAGCCAAGTACGTCGTCTCCGGGAATGGGCTGACAGCATTCGGCCAATCTGTAGTTGTTCTGAATTGCTTCTTCGGTGAGCTTATGGGTGGCCTTGAAATCGATTTCTTTCTTTTCTCCGGCAGCACCATCCTTACCTTGCTTATTTCCTCCAAGTCCGAAGGTGAGCTTCCAGTATTTGATGAGCTTGTTCTCGTCCTTGTCCTTGAGAGTTGGAGCGGTATTGAACAGTTGTGCTTCTGCATCTCCAAGTTTGAGTTGCCCATTGCCCAACTTATTTAACATGTCATCCTTGCTGATGCATTCAAAATGTTTCTGAAGCTTCTCAAGGGCGGTAATATCATACGATAGACGAAGCGATGCGAAGAAAGGGACCAGTATTTCTTCTCCTTTTTTAATGGAGACCTTATTTTCTTTACGGAATCTTTCACGAAGCCTTGATTGCGCCCGACCCGTTGTGGCGTAATTCAGCCATTCGTATTTGGGCATCTGTTTTTTGGAGGTGAGGATTTCAACCTGGTCACCACTTTTGAGCACATGGCTCATCGGAACAAGCTTGTGGTTGACTTTGGCGCCGATGCAATGGAAACCGATTTCGGTATGCAGTTCAAAAGCGAAGTCAAGTGCGGTACAGCCTGCCGCCATTGTTTTTATTTCTCCTTTAGGAGTGAAGACGAAGATTTCGGAAGAAAACAGGTTCATCTTGATGGTGTCGAGGAAATCTATGGCGTTTGGCTCCGGATTTTCGAGAATCTCTTTGATGGTATAGATCCAGCGGTTGAGTTCTGTTTCTTCCTCAATTTCCCCGGTTTTGTATTTCCAGTGGGCGGCGAAACCGCGTTCCGCGATTTCATCCATACGGTTGCTTCTGATCTGGACCTCAATCCATTCTCCATCGGGTCCCATGACGGTTACGTGCAATGCCTGATAGCCATTGGCTTTTGGACTGCTTACCCAGTCGCGGATTCGATCCGGATGGTGCTTATAGATGTCTGTAAGTGCTGAGTAGATATCCCAGCATTTTTTCTTTTCTTCGGCATAAACGGCCGGATCTGTTTCGTCTGCCCAGGTTTTGAATATGATTCTGACGGCGAGTATGTCGTAGATTTCCTCAAATGGCAGTCCCTTGGTCTGCATTTTATTCCAGATGGAATAGATAGACTTGGTACGAGCCTTGAGACGGAAGTTTAGCCCCATTTCCTCCAGTTTTTCCTTGATGGGGGTGGTGAAATTCTCGTACAGCTCGTTTCTGGCGGCGGCTGTGCTTTCTATTTTTCTGGAAAGCTCGGCATACGTGTCGGGGTGCTCGTATTTAAAGCTCAGGTTCTCGAGTTCTGTTTTGATGCGGTTTAGCCCGAGCCTGTTGGCCAGGGGGGCGTAGAGGTACATGGTCTCTCCGGAAATCTTGTACTGTTTGCTTGGAAGCATAACGCCCAACGTACGCATGTTGTGCAAACGGTCGGCCATTTTGATGAGGACCACCCGGATGTCTTCGGCCATGGTAAGCAGGAGCTTGCGAAAGTTCTCGGCTTGAGCTGAAGCCTGTTCTCCGAAAATACCACCGGAAATCTTGGTCAAACCGTCTACAATGGATGCAATTTTGGGACCAAAGTTTTTTTCGATGTCTTCTACGGTGTATTCGGTATCTTCAACGACATCGTGAAGAAGTGCGGAGCAAATGGAAGTCGAGCCGAGTCCGATCTCGGAACAGACAATTTTCGCCACAGCAATGGGATGCATGATGTAGGGTTCGCCCGAACGCCTCTTAATGCCCATGTGTGCGTGGTTGGCAAAGTTAAATGCCTTGGTGATGATATCGACTTTTTTACGATGATTTGAGTTTAGATATTCCTGGAGAAGTTCCTGAAACTTCTCATTGATCATATCATTTTCAGCCTGGGTAAAGGTCGATAAATCTTCCATTGATGACAGCTATTAATAGATTTTCAGTCGTTGACCAGGTTGAAGCCTTGTTGAACGGATATTGTTCCATCTTTTCAGTTTGTTGATTGTCACGTTGTGATGATCTGCAATTTCTGAAAGGGTGTCGCCTCTGCGCACCTTATAGATATGGAATTTGGGATAGTCTTTTACTTTCACCTTTTCGACTATAGCCGTGGGTTCAACTGTGGTGAGGGTATTTAGCAGGGAGTCGGCCATGTAGTTTGCAATGTTGCTCTGTTTGTCGATGAATGCCAGGGTATAGCTTGCTGGCATGCACAACGACATGGGCTTATCCGGCGTGCCGGGAATGATGTCCCTTCTGTACTGCGGGTTCAGCTGCTTGAGCTCTTCTTTGGGTACACCGATGATGGCGGCAATCTGGTCAAAATGCATTTTGGTGTTAACCATGACGGTGTCTGTATGTAGGGAATAATCCGGCTGTACTGGGCAGATAAGATGTTCCTTGTGGTAGTTCATCACATAGTTTGCGGCGATGAACAACGGCACATAACCGCGTGTCTCACTTGGAAGGTAGTAGTAGATGTCCCAGTAGTCCCGTTTTCCACCGGAGCGTCTGATGGCTTTGTTGACACTTCCTGGTCCGCAGTTGTAGGCGGCGATGGCCAAATGCCAGTCTCCAAATATGCCGTAAAGGTCCTTCATATAACGCACGGCTGCATCGGTTGATTTGATCGGATCACGACGTTCATCCACCAAACTGTTGATTTCCAGGCCATAAACCTTTCCGGTTCCAAACATGAATTGCCATAAACCAGCAGCACCGACCCTGGAGGTTGCTTTCGGGTTGAGCGCAGATTCAACAACGGCCATGTATTTCAGTTCATTGGGCATGTTGTATTTTTCCAGTGCCTGCTCAATGATGGGGAAGTAATAGTTGCTTACTCCGAGCATGACAGACATCTGTTTCCTTTTCTTACCGCTGTACATGTCGATAAATTGCCTGATGGTCTTATTGAAAGGCAATGGAATGATGGTCGGCAGTTCGGCAAGGCGTTTCATGATGATATCGTCCGATACTTCGGGGTTGATGGAATCGCTGGGGCAGTCCTGGTCTGTTGTTGTGAAGGTTTTTATGTGCCATTCCTGAATCAGGCTGTCCAGATTGTTGTCAAAACTTTCAGGCAGACCAATCTCCTTGTCCGTGGCTGTTTTGTCAAAGAATTCGTCAGCTTTTGGTATACTGTCGTTAGAATGTGCTGTCAGACAAATGGATAGCCCAATTGCCAGGAGTAGTTCTCGTTTCATATATCGTAGTTTTTATTTCTAAAAATGAAAGGCCAGATTTATTTCAAAGCCTTTGGCTCCGCCAAAACCAGGCAGAGCTGGTTGAGTGTGGAACGACAGATCCGGACTGATGTCGAAATCGTACAGTTGGGCATCAACATAGGCATCGATCAAACAAATCAGATAAACGCCGACTGCGCCGATGTAACTCAGGTCGCGATAGCGTCGGTATGATTTTTGACGGTTTTGGAGTACAGTGGTGAGCTGCGACTCGGAAAAACTGCCGGTACCCGATAACAGATTCAAATAACTTTTGGTATTTGGATCGTTATCTGTGATGTCACGGTATGCATTGGTATATGCATTGTAATATTTGCTGTTCCAACCTATAGCGTAAGCAATGCCGGCTACGCCTGCTCCTACAATAGGGAGTTTCCAGTAGCGCCGGTTGTATAGCTGTCCCAAACCCGGGCATAAAGCCGAATACCATATCGCCTTTTTGGGGTTTGGCTTGTAAACTTCCACTGAAGCTGTATCTTTAACTGTTTTGGCAGTATCGGAAAGCAATGTCGTTGTGTCTACGGTCGGGATGACAAGCGCAGGGACTTTCGCTGCCGGATTTATTCTCGTGGCCTCTTTCATGCCTTTATTGGCAATGGAGTCGGCTGCTTCTGCATATACGCTGTTTGCTCCAGTTTCAAAAAAGATGCAAACGGTAAAAAGGAAATGAGCCAGAAGGCAATATGTGCGAATTGTGCTTTTCAAGTTCCTATCGTAACATTTTATCAAATGAAGCTAAAAGAAGCTCCAGCTGACTCTCCGATTTGAAGGGGATGGTGATGGATCCTTTGCCTTTATCGCTAATTGAAAAACGCACGTTGGTCTTCAATTGTTCAGACAACACTTTCTGCAAGGTTTTGTATTCTTCCGGGGTTTTATGTGCCGGCTTCTTCGCTTTCTTTGCTTTTGCAACAGGACCTTCGGTGGCTTCCCGTACGATTTCCTCAATTTTCCGGACGGAATAGCCATTGGCTACAGCTTCTTCGTAAATAGCCAGTTGAAGGGTAGGGTCTTCAATGTTTACCAGTGCTCTGGCGTGTCCCATGTCAATCTTTCGGTTTTGCAATCCTAACTGGATCTCAGCAGGTAGCTTCAGCAGACGGATGTAATTGGCTATGGTGGTTCTCTTCTTTCCCAATCGCTCACTGAGCTTTTCCTGGGTGAGGTTGTATATTTCAAGCAGCTTTTGGAAAGCCAGGGCGATTTCTATGGAATTCAAGTCTTCACGCTGAATGTTTTCAATCAACGCCATTTCCATAACCAAATCGTCTTCCGCTTTCTTGACGTACGCCGGAATTTGAGTTAGCCCGGCCATCTTTGCCGCCCTGTATCTGCGTTCACCGGCAATGACCTGGTAGCTTCCATCCGGCATTTCCCTTAAGGAGATGGGCTGGATGACGCCTATGGTCCTGATGGATGCGCTTAAATCTTGCAGGGCTTCTTCGTCAAATTCGTGACGTGGCTGGTCCGGGTTTGGAAATATTCTTGACAGTTCAACTTCGTTGATGGATGATGAGCCCTCCGTATGAATTTCTTCTGTACTGATCAAAGCGTCCAGTCCCCTTCCTAAAGCGTTCTTTTTAATCATAATGCCTTATCGTTTTGCATTCGGCAATATTGCATGCCGACGCAATATAGTAATTTATTTTTTATTTCTCTGAATGATTTCGAGGGCAAGTTGCATATAATCAACAGAGCCTTTTGAATCTGCATCGTACAGCAGGACGGGAGTGCCGTAGCTTGGCGCTTCACTCAGCTTGACGTTTCGCTGGATAATCGTATTGAAGACCAGGTCGCGGAAATGGCGTTTCACTTCTTCACTGACCTGCTTGGCCAGACGCAGGCGAGCGTCGTACATGGTGAGCAGGAAACCTTCGATCTCAAGGCTTGGATTAAGCTTGGATTTGATGATTTTAATGGTGTTCAATAATTTGCTGATTCCTTCGAGGGCAAAATATTCACATTGCACCGGAATAATGACAGAGTCGGCTGCAGTCAGCGAGTTCACGGTGATAAGTCCCAGGGAAGGTGAGCAGTCAATCAGAATGTAGTCGTACTTGTCTTTGAGCGGAATCAGAATTTTGGAAAGTATTTTTTCGCGGTCGGGTATGCTGATCATTTCAAGTTCCGCCCCGACAAGGTCGATATGGGAAGGCAGGATGTGCAGGCCTTCCATTTCTGTTTTGAGAATAGCGTACTGAGGATTAATGTTGTTAATCAGACATTCGTAAATCGTGGCATCCAAAGATTTGATGTCAATGCCGAAACCGGAGGATGCATTTGCCTGAGGATCGGCGTCTACAACCAAAACTTTTTTTTCCTGTGCTGCTAAAGATGCCGCCAAATTAATGGTGGTCGTCGTTTTTCCAACGCCCCCTTTTTGGTTGGCTAAGGCTATAATTTTTCCCATATCTTCTGTTTTGACCGAATTTTAAAAAGTGATTGCCGGCCTTTTTTGGTTCACTACAAATTCAACGTACAAAGATAGCGAAAAAAATGGATAGGATTCCGAATGAAAACCCTTCGTTTTCAACAGCCCGTCAGATCGTTGTTGATAAAAAGTGTTAATTGGTTAGGCTTTAATGTGGTGGAAGAAAAACGGGAAGACCTTCTGCCGGTTCCTGTTCGGGAAAGCCGGGGATGGTTAAAATTATGGATTGTCCCTGTCGGATCATCTTTGAATATTGATTACCTTTGCACATCAATGAAACGCTTTCTTATGAAAAAAAGACCTTTGATTTTGCTGTCAAATGACGACGGCTATACGGCTCCCGGCATCGTGTTCCTCATCGATGTCCTGCGGCCTTATGCAGATTTGGTTGTGGTTGCCCCGCAATCCGGACGTTCGGGGATGTCCGGTGCCATCACGGTAAAGGTACCCTTAAACCTGATCCTGGTTTCGGAAGAAGAGGGCCTGAGCATATATCGTAGCAACGGAACACCTGTGGACTGTGTCAAGCTGGCGTTGAACCAGCTGTTTACTGACATCAAACCTGATTTGGTGCTGTCCGGGATTAATCACGGTACCAATTCTTCGGTGGCCATCCATTATTCCGGAACATTGGGAGCCGTTATGGAAGCGTGTATGAATGGAATACCTGCCATCGGACTTTCCCTGGATGACCATAAAATTGATGCCGATTTTGAGCCGGCCAGAAAATACATCGAAAAAATAGCCAGGCTTGTGCTGGAAAAAGGTTTGCCCGAAGGACATTGTTTGAACGTGAATATTCCTGCCATTCCAGAGCTGAAGGGTATTCGTCTTTGCCGTCAGGCCAGGGGTCGTTGGGTGGAAGAGTTTGATATGCGCGAGCATCCCAACGGTGGCAACTATTATTGGCTGACCGGCCATTTCCAGAACGATGAACCTTTGGCTGAAGATACGGATATGTACGCCATGAATGAGGGGTTTATCTCTGTGGTGCCTTCTCAGATTGACATGACAGCATATCGTTTGCTTGAAACGATGAAAAGTTGGGATTTGTAATGAATAACATGTTTTTATGAAGTATTTTTTGGTGGCCGGTGAGGCATCCGGTGATCTGCACGCTTCCAACCTGATGCGGGAACTTTTGGTGCTGGATCCCGGTGCTGAGTTTCGCTTTTTTGGTGGCGACAAGATGGCTGCGGTCGGTGGGCATCTGGTAAAACACTACCGTGACATGGCGTTCATGGGTGTCGTTGCTGTGGTGTTGAATGCGCGTACCATTCTTGGAAATATGGCCTTGTGCAAGGAAGAAATCAAGGATTGGAATCCGGACGTTCTTATTCTGGTCGATTACGCCAGCTTCAATTTGAAAATTGCACAATACGTCAAAGAAAACATTTCAGGCCTACCTGTGCATTTTTATATTTCTCCTAAGATCTGGGCGTGGAAGGAGTATCGCATCAAGGCTTTCAAACGCTACATTGACAAGATGTTTGTCATCCTGCCTTTTGAAACCGATTTTTTCGCGAAGCACCATTTTCCCGTAGAGTATGTAGGTAATCCCTGTGTAGACAGTGTTGCTGATTTTCGTTCCAGGCCATTTGACAAAGCGGCTTTTGCTACCAAACACGGATTGGATGGAAGACCTGTCCTGGCTTTGGTGCCTGGAAGCAGGAGAGGAGAGATTCGTTCGAATTTACCCTTGATGCTGGAAGTGGCATCTTGCTATCCCAGGTTTCAGATTGTTGTAGCCGGAGCTCCGGGTATGGAAGAAAGCTATTATGAATCGTTCATGCCTAAAGGTACCAAGCTGATTTTCAACGAGACTTACAGCCTGCTGGAAGTGGCTTACACAGCTCTGGTCACTTCGGGTACGGCAACGTTGGAGACTGGGCTTCTGTCTACGCCTCAGGTTGTTTGCTTCTCCGTTGGGGGAGGCTGTCTTCCAAACCTGTTTTTTAAAACATTCATGCATGTACCCTACATATCCTTGGTTAACCTGATTGCCGGCAAGATGGTGGTGCCTGAACTGATGGGAGCACTGTTCAACAAGGTACAACTTACGGCAGCACTCGAACCTCTGCTTTCTGAAACGCCGGAAAGGACAATCATGCTTGAAGGGTATGCTGAAGTTCAGGAAAAGCTTGGGAAACCGGGTGCTGCGGCAAAGACGGCCTCTTTGATGTTCAAGGCTTTAAAAAAGTAAATGGTTTTTATCCCAGGGATCCTCCTATCAGGTAGCCGATGGCGTAAGTAACGGCTGCTGCAGCCAGGCCGAATACCACCTGGCGAAGACCGGACCAAACCATGTTTTTTCCTGTGAAAAGGGTGATGGCCGCGCCAATGACAAACAGGCCCAAGGTGCTGGATGCTGCGCTGAGCAAGATAGCCGGCATGCCATTGGTGAAGAAGAAAGGCAATACCGGTAGAATGGCTCCGATGGAAAAAAGGAAAAAAGAAGACAAGGCGGCCTCGATGGCTGACCCTTTCAGCTCTTCCGGATTGATGCCCAATTCTTCCTTGACCAGAACGGAGTGGGCCTGGTCTTTGTCCTTGATGGTTTCTGTGGCCATCTGGACGGCCTGTTCCTGAGGGATGCCCTTTGCCCGGTAAATCAGGATCAATTCTTGTCTTTCACCTTCCGGATTGGTCTCCAACTCTTCCATTTCGAGATCCATCTGATTCTCATAAAGTTCTTGTGAGCTTTTTACCGAAATCCATTCTCCAAGTGCCATGGACAGGGCTCCGGCCAAAAGTCCGGCCATCCCTGCCACCAGTACGCCTTGTCCGCCTTGGGTGGCTCCGGCCACTCCCATGACCAGGCTGAAGTTGGATACCAACCCGTCGTTTCCTCCAAGTACGGCTGCTCTGATGGCATTGCCTCCTACGGTATGATGCCTTTTTTCAAACTTGCTGATGTTGGAAACATCCATGGATTTGTCTTTTTCGAGGATGTTCTGAAGAATCCGGACATGATTGGTTTCAGAACCGTCCTTGGACATGTGAAGCTTGTTCTTGTTGTTCAGGATGGAGTTTGACAGACTTTTTTCGGTATCAAGCAAGGATCCGAGCACGAACTGATAGCCGAAAACCCTACCGATGTTGTTGAGACTGCGCGCCCTCAGTGAGGGTCTCCCATATTTTTCAAGGTTGTAATCGTATTTTTTGGAAAAGGCTTCCGCGTGGCCTTTTTCAATGGAACTCATTTCCCTGAATATGTTTGCCACGTTCTCGTCTTTCTCGTTTTCCGCAAGTTTCCCGTAAAGATAACTGGCGTCAATTTCGGTTTGTACAGAACTGTTTTTCCTTCTCATGGTATGTCAAATGTTGGTTTTCTCTAACAAAGATAACCATTTTTTGTCGGATACTTCGGGCAGTATTTCTTCATTCCTTTTGTTTATTTGATATTCATCGTATCTTTGCTTTGTAAACGGAAAATCCATGAAAAAACTATTTCAGGACATTCAATCTCTCTATCTGAAAAGACCTGTCGTTTGTATCCTGGTGTTTAGCATGCTGCTTACCTTGCCTTTTATCGGAATGAGCGGATTTTATACAAAAGGAGAGCCCAGAGAGGCTTCCCTGGCTATTTCCATGATTCAGGATGGCAAATGGGTACTGCCCGAAGGTTATGCGGATGAAATCGGTTATAAGCCGCCTTTGATGCATTGGCTTATCGCCGGCTTTTCGCTTGTGGCCGGTGAAGTGAACGAGGTAACCTCACGCTTGCCTTCTGCCTTGGGCATGATCGGAATGGTGATGTTTACCCTGGTCTTCTTGCTGAAAAGGAAGTCGAAAGTGGAGGCTGTCTTTTCTGCCCTGATCTTGCTTTCCTGTTTTGAGGTGCATCGGTATGCCCTTGAGTGCAGGGTTGATATGACACTGACGTTTTTTATGTCTATGGCCTTGCTTGAGATGTTCAGGTGGGAAGAGAAGGGGCTGAAAGGTTTTCCCGTACTGCTTGTGCTTTTGCTTGGCTGCGCCAGTCTTGTCAAGGGGCCGGTTGGTATCTTGTTGCCTTGTCTTGTTTTTGGCGTTTATCTGTTGCTGATCAAATACTCTTTTTGGAAAGCCTTCCGGAAAAACATACTGGTGGCTGTGCCTGCCCTGCTCCTGTTGTTTGTATGGTATGCCATGGCTTATCGACAGGATGGAAACCATTTTTTGACCATTGTCTTTGCCGAAAATATCGGACGTTTTCTGGGAATGGACAGGGATGCGCTTGGCATTGATTACCAACTCGGCCATGAAGGCCCTTTCTGGTATTACATTCCGGCTATTCTGACGGGTCTCTTGCCCTGGTCTCTTGCCCTGGTTTTTGCGGCCTGCACTTTTGGCTACAAAAAATGGTGGAAGCAGGTGAAAAATTCAGGTACATCCTTTTTTCAACGTTTTGCTTTTATGGATAGGTTTACGTTGTTCAGTGCTCTGGTGGTGATCCTCTTCATTTGTTTTTATGCGGTACCATCTTCCAAGCGGAGCGTCTATATCATGCCTGTATATCCTTTCGCCTCGTATTTGCTGGCTAAGGTGTTTGTCTGGGTGGAAAAGAACAAGCCTTCTGTTTTCCGGATTTTGGGAAATGTCGTGATGGGTATCGTCCTTTTATTGTTGTTGCTGCCCGCTGTCTTTCATTTTGTCAATTTGTCGGATCTTGTCTCTCGGTTTACTTCAGATACTAAAACGCTCAATGATGTGGGACTTTTCTCCATCTATTTCCCGCATCCGGGATGGGCAGGCTATCTGTTCTGGCTCTTTTTGCTGGCGATGCTTGTGCTTTTTACAGGATGGATGCGGGTAAAAAATGTTAGAACCCTTGTATTTGGCATATTTACGCTTTTTATCAGTATGCAGTTTTTTCTGGAAGGTACCATGTATCCGGTTTTTAAGAACGGCAACTGTCAGGAAAGGCTGGCAAAGGAATTTGCTTCTTCATACGATTTAAAAGGTAAGGCCTATGTGATGAACAATTTGCGGCATTATCCGAATCTGTATGCTTTGAACTTTTATCTGGGCAATGAATTTAAAAATTTTGAGAAGGAGACGCCCTCCGAAGGCTATCTGTTTATCGGACGGAAAAATCTGTCCAGGATTCGCCATCAGTTTTTGGGCAAATATGGTTTTGTCGTCTTAAGACAAGCCAGGAAACGTTATAATGAATTCAATGATGAGATCCTTCTTTGTAAGATTGTTAAGATCTAGTTTTGTTAAATACGGAATTGTAGGAGTCTTTGGCCTGTTGGTTGATATGGGCCTTTTCTTTTTGCTGCATGAGGTGCTTGGATGGAACTATATCCTTTCGAACATCATCAGCTCATCCCTGGCTGTGGTCCATAATTTTATCATGAACAGCTATTTCACGTTCAAAGTGAAAGATAAAAAATGGAGAAGATTCCTTTCTTTCTATCTGATAGCTCTCATTGGCATGGCTGTCAGTTCGGGTCTTCTGGCCTTGATGATCGATGGTTTGGGGATGGACAGTATGATTGCAAAAATGATATCCGTCCTGGTGGTTGCCGTTTTGCAGTACTTTGTCAATAAGAGGTTGACTTTTCGCCAACATAAGGTACATTAAAAAGATAGCGCGTATGCAAACACTTAGTCTGATTGTTCCCTGTTTTAACGAAGCCGAGGTGATAGAGACTTCCTATGCTCGTTTTAAGAAAGTGATGGATGGCTTGACCGATGTCAGGCCGGACCTGATTTTTATCAATGACGGGAGCAGTGACAATACGGGGGCGCTTCTTTCTGCCATTGCGCAAAAGGACAGCCGTGTTACGGTCCTTCATTTTTCAAGGAATTTTGGGCATCAACCTGCGGTGACGGCTGGAATACATCGTTGCAAAAGCGATTTGGCAGTCATTATGGATGCTGATCTGCAGGATCCTCCGGAACTGATTCCTGATCTTTTGGAAAAACAAAGACTGGAAAAAGCCAGTGTCGTGTACTGTGTGCGTAAAAAGCGCGAAGGAGAAGGCCTGATGAAGTTGCTCACTTCTAAGATGTTTTACCGGATGCTCAACCGTCTTTCTGAAGTGCCGTTTCCTTTGGATACCGGAGATTTTCGCCTGATTGACCGCAAAGTAATGGACGAGTTTGACCGTTTCCGCGAAAAGGGGAAATACATTCGGGGCATCATTAGTTGGGTCGGTTTTAAGCAAGTGCCTTTTCTTTATGAACGCGAAGCACGCTACGCCGGTGAAACCAAATATCCTTTCCGTAAAATGTTGCATTTTGCAGGGACCGCCATGCTCTATTTTTCGAAAAAGCCTTTGAAAATAGCCATTAGTCTGGGATTTCTGGCCGTTTTGGTTGGACTGTTCTATGCTGTTTGGATTGTCGTTGGAAAACTCATGGGCTATACGAATGCAGAAGTTGGTTGGAGTTCCATCATTATTCTGGTCATTTTCTTTGGTGGAGTGCAGCTGCTTACCGTCGGAGTACTTGGTCAGTATATAGGCATCATCTTTGACGAGGTCAAAGACAGGCCGGAGTATATTGTTGAAAAAGAGGAAAAGTACCTGGAATAGGAAATACTCTTAAAGAAGTTTCTCCCAGTAATGCATGTTCGGTTTGCATTCCTCAAAGCCCAGACTGTTGTACAGTTTTTTGGCGGCGTCGTTGTCTGACCGGACTTCCAGGCTGATTTTACAATAAGCCCTTTCTTGAGCTATTTCCGTCAACTTCTCCATCAGTTTTTTCCCCAGTTTTTTCCCGCGAAAATCCGGACGAACGAATACATCGTGTATATAGAGATAGGGCTTGATCTTGAAGGTTGAAAAATTCACAAAACAGGTGCTGAAACCTGCATATTGACCGTCAGAGAGCATGAGAAGAACCAAAGCGGTGGGATGCTTTGACAGGCTGTCTATCAGCTTCTGCTTTTTCGCAGCATCGTGCATGGGATAATCCCCCATGGGATCGCTCATGTACTGGTTCAGTAATTGGGTGTAGGCTTCTGTGTGAGCCGGGTTCTTAAAGTCGCAAAATTCAAAGGCTGTTTTACTCATATCGATCGAGAGAGGTGGCTTAATTCTGGATGTGGCGGACAACGGTTTGGGGGTAGGGTAGGTCAATTCCTTCTTTTTCAAAGGTTTCCTTGATGCGCTTGCGCAATTCTCCGGCTACCCGCCATTGGTCCTGAGGTTTGGTTTCTCCTGTTATCAGAATACTTACGGAGGAATCGTCGAGTGAATTAACTCTCAGATATTTAGGCGCATCGTTGATGGCATCCTTCCAGGCGGGATCATTAACCATTTCCTGCCCGATTTTATTGACCACGGCTTCTACGTGATCCAGATTGGCTTCGTAAGCAACGCCAACCTTCAGGTTGATCTTGGCAAATTGTCGGGTGTGGTTGGAAACTTTCCGGATTTCCCCGTGAGGAATGTAATGCTGTGTTCCGTCCGCATCTCTCAATGTGGTTTTTCTTAGGCTGATGTCTTCTACCGTTCCGTTCAGACCTTCTACTTCGATGACATCACCTATGCGGTATTGGTTTTCAAATATGATGAAAAATCCGGAAATTACGTCTTTGACCAGATACTGACCTCCAAAACCGACGGCGACACCGAGAATTCCAGCACCGGTAAGAATGGGTGCGATATTGACACCGAATTCCTCGATGACCATGATGCCGGCAATGATAAAGATGAGGGTATTGACGGTCCAGGAAAAGACACTGACCAGGGTTGTCATTCGTTTGAGCTCTGCATCTTCTGTCATGAACTTTTCAGAAGCCATGGCCGCTTTGACGATTTTCTGGATGAAGCGTTTGGCTATCGCTTTTATGACATAGGCGATGATGATAATAAAAACGATCTTTATCCCACTTGTGAAAATCCATTTGACCAGGCTCTCTATCCAGCTTGTAAGTTGTTCATGCATGCCCAAAGCCTTGGTGGCCACTTGAGTGGCTGCCTGGGTGACTGCTTGTGAAGCTAAGTATATCATGACGGTTTTGTCTTATTGATTTGTAGGACAAAATTACAATAATTTTGAAATAAGCTTGCCTTCAAAAAAAATAACCTGTAATCTTCCGGCTAAAGAAGATTGCAGGTTAAAGATGAAAACGGTAAGGACTGAGTTCTTTTAATTGGTTAAACTTGTGCAAACGCCTGCTCCAAATCGGCCTTGATGTCTTCAATATTCTCGATGCCTACAGAAAGACGGATCAGGCCTGGTTCCGCTCCGGAAGCTACCAGTTCTTCGTCGGAAAGCTGGGAGTGGGTTGTGGAAGCAGGGTGAATGATCAAAGACTTGGCATCCCCTACGTTGGCCAGATGACTGAACAGTTTGACGTTTCCAATGACAGTGTCTGCCTTTTGGGGATCTCCTTTGAGCTTGAAGGTCAAGACACCGCCTGCACCTTTGGGAAGGTATTTTTTGGCGAGTTCGTAGTATGGACTGCTTTTTAGGCCGGGATAATTTACGTATTCCACTTTGGAATTTTGTTCCAGCCATTCGGCCAGAGCCTGTGTGTTCTGTACATGACGTTCCACTCTCAGGGAAAGGGTTTCAAGACCCTGTACCAGTAGGAATGCATTGAACGGGCTGATGGTGTTTCCCCAGTCGCGCAAGCCTTCAACACGGGCACGGATGATGAAAGCAATGTTACCGAAAGGACTGCCTACACCGAATGTATCGGCAAATACCAGCCCGTGATAGCTATCGGAAGGTTCCGTGAATGCGGGAAATTTTCCATTACCCCAGTTGAATTTGCCACCATCGATGATGACGCCGCCCAGAGAAGTTCCGTGACCACCGATCCATTTGGTGGCCGATTCCACGACAATGGCTGCTCCATGTTCAAGAGGCTTGAAAAGGTAACCTCCTGCTCCAAAAGTATTGTCTACAATCAAAGGAATGTCGTGCTTTTTTGCTACCGCAGCGATGGCCTCAAAATCAGGAACGTTAAGTCCTGGATTTCCAAGGGTTTCAAGATAGAGAACTTTGGTGTTTTCATCAATGAGTGCTTCAAATTCTTCCGGCTTGTCGTTTTCGACGAAACGGGCTTCAACACCCAGGCGCTTGAACTGGTTTTTGAACTGGTTGAATGTGCCTCCATAGACATGAGAGGTTGAAATGATGTTGTCACCAACCTGCACGATGTTGTTTAGTGCAATGAATTGCGCAGACTGGCCGGATGAAGTTGCCAGGGCTGCCACTCCGCCTTCCAGAGCAGCGACGCGTTTTTCGAAAACATCGGTGGTCGGATTCTGGAGTCTGGTATAAATGTTTCCAAATTTGCGCAGGTTAAAAAGGTCTGCACCGTCTTTGGCATCATCAAACACGTAAGATGATGTTTGGTAAATGGGTAATGCACGGGAATGGGTTGTTGGGTCTACCACTTGCCCTGCATGTACTTGAAGCGTCTCAAAACGTAAAGGTTGTTCTTTTGCCATTGTCTTATCTTTTTTTATGTTGTTATTTGTACTTTGATTGTTCTTCTTTAACAAGCTCCGAAACCATTCATCAATAATTGTTGTTGCCATAGCTTTTGTTTTTTCTTTGATACAAAGATAGGGCATGCAACTATGCAAATTAATCACCTTTGTGTGGCATTTACATACCATAAACATGGTATAAGAACGTATGTATTTCTGGATTGTTTGGCAAAAGTATGCCCCAGGATGCTGGCTTTTTAATTTTTTTGATAAACCAGCTTGATCAAAGAAGGAAGTACGATTAACAATAACGGAAGTGCTACCAGAAATCCACCGATAATGGCGATAGCCAAAGGCTGGTGCATTTGTGTACCGGTGCCCAGAGCTAATGCCATAGGCAGGAGAGCAATAATGGCTCCAAGGGCTGTCATGAGTTTTGGCCGTAATCGCGTAGAAATCGCGTAGACTACGGCATCCTCCAGTTTCATTTTCTCAGAGGCTTCTCTGTATTGCAGGAAGGTGAAGATGGCATTTTCTCCTATGATGCCCACAATCATGATAAGCCCGGTATAGCTACCAACATTCAGGGGCGTTCCTGTGATAAACAAGGCCAGATAGCTTCCGGCAATTCCCAGTACGGCAATAAACAAGATGATGCAGGCAATCCGAAAATCCTTAAATAGGGTCAGGATAACACAGAAGACGAGCAGACTTGCTGTAATCAGGATAAACAGCAGCTCCCGAAAGGACTTTTGTTGTTCCTGGTAAGCGCCTCCGTAGGTGATACTGTAGCCCTGTTTCAAAGATACTTTCGATGATATCTGGTGGCTGACGTCGTTCATGACGCTCCCCAAATCGCGTCCGTTCAGCCTGGCTGTAACGAGACCCATATTTTGCAGGTTTTCACGCTGTATTTCTGCGTCACCCGGAATGAGCCTGACGTTTGCCAAATCTGTAATCGGTATCAGTTTTCCACTGGGTAGAAATACCTGCAGTTTACGGATGCTGTTTATGCTTATGTCGTTGTTATTCGGGTAGATGAGCCTAATGTCAGTCAGCCTGTCTTTATCAAAAACAACGCCGGCGAGGTTCCCTTCCATGGATGTTTGTAACTGTGATTGCAGGTTGGCGGGGGTAATACCAAACTGCGCCAAATGTGCGGCATTCGGTTCGATGTTGACATAGGGGCCGGCGATGGTGATGCCATCAAAGACATCCGCTGTACCTTCCACTTTTTCGACAATGCCAGCAACTTGTTTCGACAGCTTTTCCAGTTCCTTCCGGTCTGAACCGAAAAGTTTCACTTCGATCGGTTGGGTCGATTCCATTAGGTCCCCAAGCATATCTCCAATGACTTGGCCAAAATCAATCTGCAAGGCCGGTTGCGACGATTCCACGCGTTGACGGATATCGTCAATCACTTCTTCTGTAGAACGATTTCTTTTTTTCTTGAGTTGGATAAGGTAGTCGCCATTGTTTGGCTCTGTGATGAAAAAGCCCATTTGAGTACCTGAACGTCTTGAATAAGTCTCGACCTCAGGTATTTTAAGGAGAATATTTTCCACTTGTTTCAGTATCCGGTCTGTCTCTTCCAGAGAAGTTCCCGGAGGAGTGTTGTAGTCGAGAACAATGCTGCCTTCGTCCATTTCAGGCAGAAAACCTGTTTCCAAACGTGGAAAGATGAGAATGACCGATAAAAGAAGAAATAGAATATAGGTTAGGCTGATCCATGGACGTGCAATGAAAAATCTGACCCATCCTTGTTTCTTGAGCAAATGTGCTTCTTTGTTTTGAATATCTGCTTCTTTGCCTTTTTTCGAGGTGAGCCAAAGGTAAATAACGGGCAGGGCTATCCAGGTGACAAAGAAAGAGCAGCAGAGTGTGAGGATCATGGTATTGGTCATCACTTTGAAATAGGCTCCGGCAACCCCCGACATCAGCACGAAAGGCAGAAAAATGACAATGGTACTCAACGAAGAACCGATCATGGCCGGAAAAAGGTAATGGATGGCTTTCCTGACCAAGCTGACGGATGCTTCGCCTGGATTTTCCTCGTGTGTCCGGTGAATCTGTTCCACGACCACAATAGCATCATCGATGATCAGACCGATGGATGCTGCGATGGCTCCCATGGTCATAATGTTGAGCGATTGTCCGGTTGCGTAAAGTACAATCATGGTCAGCATCAGCGTGATTGGGATTGTGATGAGGATGGTTCCGCTGGCTTTGGCCGATTTGAGGAACAGTACAGCCACTAAAATGGCCAGTACGAGTCCTATCCAGACACTGTCGCTGACGCTTTTCATGGAGTCGTTTACAAAATCGGCCTGGACGTAATAGGGTTTTATGGTTACATCGGATGGGAGTGCTTTTTTCAAGTCGTTCAGCTTTTTGTCCATTCTGCCCGATAACTCTATCAGATTGGCATTGGGCTGCTTGATGACGGCAATCAGAATACCATCCTTACCGTTTGCATTGATTTTTACATATTCTTTGGCCTCACCGATTTCTATTCGGGCAATATCTTTCAGAGTGACCGTACGTTTGTTGTTGCCGATAACGACTACATCCCCGAGTTTTTCCTTACTATTGGTTCTGGCATCGGTTATGCTCAGGTACAGATAGCGGTAATCCGAAAGATAACCGTTTGATTTTACGAAACCGGTCTCATTGAGAGCCGAGCGCACTGTCTCAGGGGTAATGCCGAGCGCGGACATCCGGGTTTGGTCCAGCACGACTTTGAATTCCTTTTCTTTACCTCCAATAACCCTGATTTCGGAAACTCCATCCACCTGGGACAGAAAGGGTTTTACGGTAAAAGTGGCCAGATGCTTTAAGTCAATGGGGGAACGGTCTTTGCTTTCAAGGGTGTATCCGATGACGGGCAAGATCGAAGGATTCATTCTTTCGATGTTGATCTCCATATCGGCAGGAAGAGTGTTCCTGATTTCGTTTATCTTAGATTCGATGCGTTGCTGGCTCAGGTCGATATCCGCTCTCCAGTCCATGTAGGCTGAGATTTCACAACTCCCGCGGCTGGTAGTGCTGCGAAGTGTCCTTAGATCCGGCACTTTCTTTACGGCCAGTTCCAGCGGGCGGGTTACTGTGACCATCATCTGTTCTACCGGCAACTCACCGGCATCGGCTATGATCTTTATTTTAGGAAAGGTAATCTCAGGGAAAAGCGAAGTCTGCATTTTGCTGTAAGCAAACAGGCCTCCCAAAATGACCAGGACAATGGCTAAGGTCAGCGGACTTTTATAGGTTGTGAAAAAGTTTTTCTTCATTTTTCGCTGTTTTCGATCGTAACCTTTGCTTTATCTGGTAATCCGTAGTTTCCTGTAAGAAGTATTTTGTCGGAGGTGGTTAGTCTGGGCGAAAGAATTTCTACCCGGCCATTACTTTCCATCCCTTTGACAATAGGAACTCTGATGGCTGTTGATGAGTGGGATATTTTCATGATCCAATATTCGCTTTGGGTCTCATTGGTCAGGACAGCTTCTTTCGGCAGGAAGACAACATGGGATTTTGTGTTTTTGACGAACGGGACTTTGGCTATCAGGTTCTCCGGAATAGAGGTGCTTTTGATTAGTTTGATGATATAGCTCTGGGTTTGGGAGACCGGGTCGACAACGGGCATACCTGAAGAAATCCGGCCGCTTAGTTTCGTATGGTCGGGCAAGGTAAGGGTTACGGTCTTATTGTTGGATAAGAAAGGCTTTAGGTCGTATGGAAGTTCAAGCATGAAGACCAGGCTGCCGGCGTCACTGATGGTTGCCATGGTCTCTCCTTCCTGTACGTAATCTCCTGAACGATAAGCTAACTCCGTAATGTATCCGTTGCATGGAGCTTTGATGTTGGTTATACCTTTAAAGTGAAGTGCTGTATCTAGGTGATTGACCGTATTTGCCAGATTTTCAGCTTCCTTGGAGCGGATGACAAATAGTTGACGTCCTTTTCCTATGCTTTCGCCCAGGCTGGCGTTCACTTTTTGCAGATACCCGTTTATAGGCGATTTGACATAGGTTTTTATTTGAAAAACGGACGTGGCGTTGAGCTCGACAATCTCATTCATCGGGCCTGTCTGAATCTGGGTGATGGTGATCGGGGTGGCGTTTTCTGCGGGCTGTGCTTCTTCTTTATTGGTTTTGCAGGATGCTAGGGCGAGTACGAGACAGGCAGACAGTACTATTTTATTTTTTGTAGACATGGCAGGTTATTTTGTACGGTTCCAGTAATTCAGTTCGTTGATGATCTGGTATTTCTCTACAGTATTCTGAATAAGCGCATTCTTGGCATTCATGTAATTACCAATGGCAACAACATATTCGGAAATAAGCAAGTCACCGCTTTCTAGCAGTTTGTGGTCGGCTTCCATCAAGGTTTGTACGAAAGTGATCTGCTCGGAAAGTTGGTTTTCCATTTCATGGTTTGCACTGAGACGTTTCCAAAAATGATTGATTTGCTGTTGGTATTGTGTTTTAAAAAAGTTGGAATAGTTACTGCGATCCTGTTCATCCAGGTCCAGCTTTTTCTGCTGTAATCCTTTCTGACCGCCATCGTAAACGGGGATACTCAGCGTGAAACCTGCGTTTGCACCAAAGTTGCGGCCTGGCTTGTAGGATAGGGAGGACAAATAGCCGGCATCGGCATAAGCGCTGATTTTAGGTTTGTAGGCAATGCTGATCAGTTCTTTTTCGTTCTGAATTTTGAGACTGTCCAAAACAAACTGGCGGGTGAAGACGGAGGAGGCTAAATCGGGAAATTGCTCGGCTTCCATTTTGGGATCGGATATGGCGTAAATACCAGTATCCTGTATTCCGCAAAGATAGCAAAGCGTGAAGTATTCGTAATCGTATTGATTCTTCAGACTGTTGACTTGGATTTTCTGTTGTCGCTGAGCAACACGAAAAGAAAGGTAATCCGTTTGTTTGTAAACTCCGGTCTGAGTGAGCCTGTTCAGGATAGCTTCTTCTTTGTCCAGAAGCTTGAGCAGGTCTTGATTGAAATGATATTGCTGTGCACTGCTATAGGTGATAATGTATTGGTCGGTGATGTTTTTCTTTAACTCCTGTTCCGATATTTTGCCGGCATTTTTTGCAGACTGATTTTGTAATTCGATCGATTCGTAATGTTTCCGCCTGTTTTGTGCCCCGGTCAGTTCTTTGGAAACCGACAGCAATGCGCTGACATTGGCCTTGTCGGTCTTGACTTCATCCAGCCCCCAGCCTTTGACAACAGGTGCATAGGTATTTTCGCTGACAGCAGTGACCTGAAACCCTGAAGCGGCTGCAATGTTCAGGCTGTCGAGTTTGCTGCGCAGTCCCTTGTTGTGATATTCCTTTAACAGAGGACTATTTTGAATGCCTTCCTGAATAAAATATTCCAGGTTTCTGTTTTGGGCCATCGTCTGGGCCATCTGAAAAAGAAGCAGAAGAAACAGTATGAATTTGTTCATCCGGATGTATTTTATCAAAACCAATGAATCTTGTGGCAAAACGGATGCAAGATAACATTATCGATGTGATTTTGCGTTGTGTATGAATAGTTTATTGTTTAGGTAATGGCATAAATAAGCGCTTCCAGTACCGACAATAGCGCCCATCAGGATATCCGAAGGATAATGGACACCCAAATCCATTCGGGAATAGGCAACAGAGGATGCCCAGATATAAGAAGGCAGGATGACATACCATTTTGGACAATCGATGCTCAGGGAGGTGGCAAAAGCGAAGGCACCTGAGGTATGTCCTGAAGGGAAAGAATAGCCTCCACCAGATGTTATTTTTCGATATCCGGATAGGAAACGAAAGGTCGGGGCGCTTCGCGATATTTTTCATGACAACGGTCATTATTGCCGAAGTCAGGACGGAGGTCTCAAGTACAATGGCATTGTTTACCATCGCGGAATCTTTTTTTAACAAACCGATGCCCAGCATTCCAACCGGCATTCCCACGGAAATGGGAGCGGCTGAATTGGTTAATGGCTCTAAAAGTTCCGTCCAGAGATTTGTCCCGGTTGATGTTGATACGACGAAGGGTATTTATATCTATATTTTGTCCAATGGCTATGTAAAAAAATAGATGAAGGAAAAGAATCAATAACAAGGATTTTTGAAACATAGGTCTGTTTTTGTCTGGGTTTAAGAACGATTCAGTGCCTGTTGCAAGGTTAAAAATGTCCGTATTGTTTTAACTTTGCTTTTTGGATGATTATCTTGTCCGGTGAATTTCTATGAACAATAGTAAGGTGAGAATCTGAAGCAAATTTAAAGTTGGGAGAGAGGCGCTTCAGTTTTGCTTCAGATTTGATATTCTTTTTTGTAAAAAATCCGTTGAATGAAAATTCTTGTCATTGAAGATGAAATAGCCTTGCTACAGGATATCAAAAAATACCTGGAGGAGGAAAGCCTGGTGGTTGAAACCGCATCTGATTTTAATCAGGCCCTGTTTAAGGTTTCCGATTACGATTATGATTGTATCGTGGTAGATATCAATCTGCCGAATGGATCGGGCTTCGACATCATCCGTGAGTTGAAGGCGCAAAAGTCGAAAGCGGGAATCATCGTCATCTCTGCGCGTGATTCGCTGGATGATAAATTGATAGGCCTGAATATCGGTGCGGATGATTATCTGGTTAAACCTTTTCATTTAAGCGAACTCAATGCACGTATCAATTCCATTATCAGAAGAAGAATCATGGGTGGAAACAATACGACAAAATTCAATGAAATAAGCATTGACCATACGGCCAGGATGGTTAATATCAATGACCGGCCGGTCACACTCACGAATAAAGAATTTGACATGCTGGTTTATTTTATTTCCAATAAAAACAGGGTGCTTTCACAGATGGCCATTGTGGAGCATCTGTGGCCGGATGAAATAGAACTATCCGACTCGTATGCTTTTCTTTACACACATATCCGTAACCTCAGGAAAAAGATTCAGGATGCCGGTAGTTTCCATTATTTGAAATCGGTGTATGGAATCGGCTATAAATGGGAAGACAGATGAAACTATTGTCAATAACAAACCGCTATTTCTTTTTGAGTCTGCTGTTGCTTTTCTCCCTGGCTGGCGTTGTGCTTTTTTACGCCATTCGTTTTTATATGAACGAAGAAATGGATGAACAGCTAAATGCCGAGCGGTCTCAGTTTGAAAAAAACATACAGTCGATAGACTCTTTGGATGCTTCCTCCCTGGTTTTTCTGGGTAACATTGATGTGGAAGAAGTCTCCTCTGAAAAGAACATTGAGCCAGAAGTGTTTGATTCCATGATGTATAGTGAATTGGAAAAGGAAATGATTCCGTTTCGGCTCATTCGTTTTTCCGCACGTACTAAAAAGGCAGACTATACGGTCTTGATCAAAGAATCAAAACTGGAGACGGTTGATATTGTGAACAGCATTTTCTGTAGTCTGATGCTGGTTTTCGGATTGTTTTGTGTCGTACTCTATCTTTCTAATTGCTATTTGAATAAAAGAGTTTGGTCGCCTGTTCTCAAAACAATTCAAGCGATTAAGAAATTTAATATCAACGATCGGGAGGCGTCGTTAAAGATTGAAAGTGCACATATTGAGGAGTTAAATGAACTGAATGCCGCCTTGCAGAAAATGATTGAACGAATCAAGTCTGACTTTTTTCAGATGAAAGAGTTCTCTGAAAATGCAGCCCATGAATTGCAAACGCCTCTCTCCATTATTCGCTCGAAGCTTGAAACATTGTTGCAAAGTGAAAATCTGAAAGACGAAGATGCCCGGTTGATAAGTCAGGCTCTGGAGGGCTCCGGACGTTTGTCCAGACTTAATCAATCTTTGCTGTTGCTTACCAAAATTGAGAATCGCCAATATGAACAAAAGCAGATGGTTCGTTTTTCTGCTGTTTTTGAAAAGTATCTGGAAATTTATACCGATGTCATAGCTGAAAAGAGAATTGCTATCCAAATGGAGGATAAGGATGATTTTGTTTTCGAGATCAATCTCACGCTGGCGGACATGTTGATTTCCAATCTGCTGGGAAACTCCATCAAGCATAACAATCGGAACGGGAATGTACGGATAACGCTTTTCAAGGATGGCTTTGAAATCAGCAATTCGGGAGATGCTCCATTGTATCCTACGGAGCAGCTGTCCAACCGCTTTAAAAAAGGGAACAACGCTTCGGAACATTTGGGGTTGGGATTGGCTTTGGTCAAGGAGATCGTTGAAACAAGTGGACTGCAGATATCTTACACCTTCGAAGATGAAAGGCACGTCATGGCGGTAAAAAAGCGGAGGATCTGAGGTCGACTCCTGAAACCGTCCGCTTCTTTTTTATGAAACTCTATATCGTATTTTCAATCATGAAATGCAACCGGTTCACGATGTTCGCTTCACTCATGCCACTGTCAAAGTCAAGGAACAAGAGGTTTAGGTTGGGATACAGTTCCCGGGTGCGTTTCTCGATACCTTTGGATATGATTTGATTGGCTATGCAGCCAAAGGGTTGCAAACTGACAACACGGTTGATGCCGTTTTCTGCGAAATGTGCATAATCGCCGGGTATGCTCCAACCTTCTCCGAATTGTGCATTCAGATTGATGATTTTCGACGCGGCTTTTCCCAGATGTTCGGGTTTTACAAATGGCCTGAAGTAAGGGAATGTCCTGACGCGGTCTTCCATTTTATGGACAACCTTGTACAGGTAACGTTCGGCAAGGTCGTACAGTAGTTTGGGAGCGCATCTTTTGTCTACATTGTCCGACTCCCTGACCGCCTGGTTGACGAAGGTGGAGGAGAAAAAGTCGGTGATGGGTGGAAGGACGGTTTCCACGCCCTGCTGTACCAGCCAGTTCACGACATCCTTGTGCCCAAAGCTGTTGTATTTAACATAGATTTCCCCGACAATGCCAATTTTGGGGACCTCCCTGATTTCCAGAGCCTGAGTGAAACGTTCGCATGCGAGGGATGCCAGAAGAAGGAAGCTCTCAGCATCGTTTTTCTCTGCTGTTTTGACGCCCAGTCTGAGCATTTCATTTTTGATGCGCCAGGCTTCTCCTTTTACTTTTTCTCTTGGTGCCGTCGAATAGTACATTTGTGAAATAAAATCAGCGTAAATGACTCCGTACAAGAGGACTTTGTAGATTCGTTTCCAACGGATGCTGAAGCCTGGCTGGTCATTGATTCCTCCGCCCATGGCTATGGTGATGACAGGTATCTGCTCCAGCCCTGCCGTGGTTAAAGCTTTTTTCAGCAAAGCGGCGTAGTTTGTCGCACGGCATTGCCCACCGGTTTGTGTAACTGCAAGGGCAATCTCTTCCGGTTTGTATTTTCCGCTGTCCAGGGCTTTCATAAAATCGCCAACGACCAGAGTGGCCGGATAACATATTTCGTTGTTGGAATATTTCAGGCCGTATTCCACCGATGCTCTGTCGCTGGGCGGAAGGTTGACGGCATTGTAACCGGCAAGCTTGAAAATGGGAGGTAGCAGTGGAGAATAGAAGTCTCCGAACCAGGGCATCAGGATGGTCCGCTTACGGTCTTCCCTGGTATATGGTCTGGTATGTATGGATTTGTTATCTACAACCTTTTCCGTAACGGATTTGTATTTAAGGCTTTCGATCAGGGAACGGATACGAAGGCGCATGGAGCCGATGTTATTGATATCGTCGATTTTCAGGAAAGTGGCATTCTTGCCTCCACGACGCAGAATGTCGGAAACTTCATCGATAATAAACGCGTCAGGTCCACAGCCGAAAGAAGTCAGTTCCACATAATGAATGTTTTCATTGGCTTTGGCAGCCCAGCTGGCCGCTTTCAGTATTCGGTTGGTGTAAGCCCATTGCATGATGCTTTGCACATTGTCCGTATTGTTTTCAAGGCCCCGTACCAGATCCTCTGTGATAACATCGGCTCCAAAGTCTGCAATAACCTGTGCCAGTTTATGTTGTATAAGTGGATCTGTGTGGTAGGGACGTCCGGCAAGCAAAATGACCAGTCTCTGCTGCTCTTTGGCGTTTTTCAGAACTTCCTTGCATCGTTTGCTGATGCCTTGCTGGTAATTTTCCTGAGCTTCTGCTGCTTTTTGGTAGGCCGCTTCAATGTCGTTTTTCCGTGGGTGTCCTGGCAGGGTCAGGATGTAATCCATGCAGGCCTTTTTCTTCAGCTTTTCGTTCTTGAAAGAAAAAGAAGGGGCATCAAGTGGAATCTGATGTTTGCCGGCAGGGTCGATGGCACTTCGGATGACTTCTGAATAGCCTGTAACAATGGGACAGTTGTAGCTGTTGGCCGTTGTATTGTCTTCCTTGCTTTCGAAAACAACGAATGGAAGAAAAATCCGGTCCACTTTCTTTTCAATCAGATTGAGAATGTGCCCGTTGGTTATTTTGGCCGGAAAACAGATGTTGTCTGCCATAACAGTCTTGATGCCGGTTTCGTAGAGTGACATAGTGGACTTGTCGGAGAGTTGTACGTTGAACCCGCAACCTGTAAAAAGGGTGTGCCAGAATGGATAATCCTCGTAGATGCCCAGTGCACGTGGAATACCTATGGTAATGGCATTCTCGCGATCAGGTACTTCTCTTTCGAACAGCAACCTGTACTTCTCGGCATACAGGTTGACGCCTGGATCGCTCAGGTTGCCCAGATTGCTGACCATTTTTTCACACTTATTGCCGGCAAAGTAGTTGTTGCCGTTGTCGAAGGCGAATCTGGTGATGCTGCATCTATTTTCACAGCCTTTGCACTGGGTTTTCTTGCCGGTATAATTTTCGGTCTTGACAAACTCGCTCAGGAGAACCGGAGCTTCATTTGCTTTTTTTTGTGCAAAAAGTGCGGCTCCGTAAGCTCCCATCAACTCTGGAAAATCGGTTACAATGACGTTCTTGCCGGTCTCCAGTTCAAAGGCCCGGATTAGCGCCTGATTCCGGAATGTACCTCCTTGTACCATGATGTGATCGCCCATATCCGAAAAATCCTTAATCTTGAGTACCTTGTTGAGGCAGTTCTTGATGACGGAATAACCGAGTCCGGCGGAGATGTCTGCCACAGTAGCGCCTTCACGCAGGAACTGCTTCACTTTTGAGTTCATGAAGACGGTGCAGCGCGTTCCCAGATCGCAGGGGTACTTTGAGGATCCCGCTATTTTGGAAAAATCGGCCACTTTGTAACCAAGGCTCTGGGCAAAAGTCTCGATGAAAGATCCACAGCCTGAAGAACAGGCTTCGTTGATTTCCAGACGCTTGATGGTGCCTCCTTCAATAAAAGCGGCCTTCATGTCTTGCCCTCCGATGTCGAGGATGAAGGAAACCTGTGGTTCGAAGTGACAGGCTGCCGTATAATGAGCGATGGTTTCAACCACACCGTTGTCCATATTAAAGGCTTTTTTCAGTAAGTCTTCCCCATACCCGGTCACGCAACTGCCGGCCACTTTCAGATTTTTGCCTGCGGCATGTGCTTTTTGCTGGAATTCCGATAAACCTTTGCTGACCGTTTCAAGTGACAGTCCCTTGTTTTTTTCGTAGAAATGGTAGAATAGTTTTCCTTCCGGATCGACTGCAACGATTTTGGTGGTTGTGGAGCCACTGTCAATGCCGATGTAACAGTTGTCCGATTTCAGATTTTCGAAAGATAGTTGTGGAATATGGTAATTGTTTTTTGACTGGATAAAGGTTTCAAATTCTTCCTCGTTTGTGAACAAGGGCTTTAGCCTTTTGCTGGTATCTGTAATCCGGTTGTCCTGATTTTCCAGGATCTGGATGTACTCCTGCAATGTTTTGCTGTCTTTTTGTCTTGAGGCGTTGATTGCCGCTCCCCAGGCAGGAATGATTTCGGAATGTTCGGAAACGACGATGCAATCGTCGCCCATTCCAAGCTCTTTCTGGAATGCTTTTCTTAGAGCGGGGATAAAGTGGAACGGCCCTCCGCAAAGGAAAATGTTGGGTAGGATGTCGTAACCTCGGGAAAGAGATGTCAGAACCTGCATACTAACTGCATGAAAAACCGACGCGGCAATGTCTTCCTTACATACGTTTCTAGCCAAAAGGTTTTGTACGTCTGTTTTTGAAAAAACGCCGCAGCGTGAGGCAATGGGGTAGACGGTGGTGGCTTTTTCTGCCAGAACGCCCAGTTCGCAGACTTCAATACCAAGGATGGTGGCCATTTGATCGATGAAAGACCCTGTTCCTCCTGCACAATTTCCGTTCATGCGAATATCCGGTGTTTTCTTTTTTCGGAAGAAAATCATTTTTGCATCTTCGCCTCCAATATCGACCAGTGTTTTTATTTCGGGATGCTCGTTTGCTATATAGCCGCAGGAAGAAACAACTTCCTGAATAAAAGGAAGCTTGCATCGTTCGGCAATGCCCATTCCGGCGGATCCAGTAAGAGTCAACTTAATCCGATTATCTCCAATCTTGTTTTTTATGGACACCAAAATGTCAGCCAGTACACCAGAAATATTGGCATGGTGTCTTCTATAATCTTTAAAGAGTAGTTTTCCCTCCGAATCTAAAGCGGCAACCTTGACTGTTGTTGATCCGGCATCCAAACCGATGTTGATGATTGAATCCATATTGATGCTTCCAAAGTTAAGATCTGTCTGGTTTGAAGAATTCAGACAGCAATATTTTTGTGTTTTCCTTATGAGCGTGAAAAAAGTCTTGTTTTTTTTGGGGGTCTTTGTCCAGAAATTCTTCAATCAGCGGATTGAGAAGATAAGGCGTGAAGATAAGACCGAAATAGGTGGTGATGATTTCCTCGATGGTTACAGTCCTGATGTTCCCGGCTTTCATCTCTTTTTTGACGGTATTGCCCATCATTTTTATGTATGCCTGAATTCTGGGACTTTTGTTGATAAAATCAAAAATGGACTTTGGATTTCTTTGCACTTCGACAATAACAAAGCTGGGAATGAAATCGTTGTTTTGAAGCTGTGTCTCATAGATGTCCACAAAGGACGTAATTTTTTCCATGATGGGAATATCACTCATAACCACGTCCTCAATGGCGGGAACGATGGTATCGAACAATTGATCGACCAGTCTTTGAAAGAGGTTTTCTTTTGTCCTGAAATAATAATTCAAGGCAGTTCGGCTTATACCTGCCGTGTCTGCGATATCCTGCATTTTTGTTTTTTCCAGGCCGTTTTTCATGAAAACTTTTCTGGCTGCATCCAGGATTTTCTGTTCAGATTGGGAAATTCTATTTTCTTTTACCATTTGTCGTGATGGTTTGACATTAATGTCAGACACACTTGACAAAAATAGTGATTTTTTTTAATTGCAAGCATTTTTCATACATTTGTGCAAACAAAAAATAAAACAAATGGTTAAACATATTGTATTCTGGAAACTGAAAGAGGAAGCTCTTGGCAATGATAAGGCTATCAATGCCCAAATGGCCAAGGAAAAACTGGAGGCCTTGAACGGACAAATAAAGGGCCTTTTAAAACTTGAAGTGGGCGTAGACCTCTCAAAAACGGATATGAGCTACGATTTGGCGCTCTATTCCGAATTTGCCAATATGGAGGATTTGCATTTTTATGACCAGCATCCCTTGCATGTAGTAGTAAAAGGCTTTATTAAAGAAATAAACTGTTCCCGCAAGGTTGTTGACTATGAAATCTAGAAAGAGCCTTTAGTAAAAGGTTCCTATGGCATTCTTGCCCACTTGCCGTTTTGAAGTACACTCATGTGTGCTCCAATATGGTGCGTGGGCTTTTTTTGTGGAAAAACAGTCCAGAAACTCCAGGTATGAGCCTGATAGCCCGAAAAAATAAAGCGGGGGCTTTTGTTGAATATTATTTGTAATAAAAATACGAAAAGGCATGAAATATTATAAAAAAGTAAATTAGTGACACGGAAAAACTCTTTTAAATAGGCAAAAAGAAAGTAAAAGTCCAATTTAAACTGATAAAAAGATTATTTTCAGTTGTATATTCAAAAATAACGAATATCTTTGCATCAGAATTTGTTTCAAAAAGAAAGAATCGAGCTATGAAGTTTACAAAAATGCAGGGTGCCGGTAATGATTACATCTATGTGAATGCGATGCAGGAACATATCGATGATCCGGAAGCTTTGGCGGTAAAGCTGAGCGACAGGCATTTTGGCGTAGGTTCGGATGGCTTGGTTTTGATTATGAATTCCGATATTGCAGATTTTCGTATGCGAATGTTCAATTCGGATGGATCGGAAGCCGAGATGTGTGGAAATGCATCCCGCTGCATTGGTAAGTACGTTTACGATAAAGGGCTGACAAGCAAAACTTCGATATCACTTGAAACAAAGGCCGGGCTGAAAGGACTGGAACTGAGCCTTGAAGGAGGTTTGGTCCGTACGGTGAGAGTGGATATGGGTGAACCTGTTCTTGAACCATCTCAAGTACCGGTATCGGTGCCTGGAGATTTGGCCATTCATGTACCTTTGAAGATAGGCAAGGAAGTCTATGAGATAAATTGTGTGTCGATGGGTAATCCCCATGCCGTGATATTTACCCATGAAATTGATGCACTCAATTTGCCGGAGCTTGGTCCCCGGTTTGAATTCAATGAAATATTTCCCAAACGTACGAATACAGAATTTGTTGAAGTACTGACTTCCGGACATGCAAAGATGCGTGTGTGGGAAAGGGGAGCAGGAGAGACCCTGGCATGTGGCACCGGCGCTTGTGCCGTTTTGGTGGCCGGAGTGCTGTGTGGCCGTTTAGATAGAAAGGCTGTGATTGATTTGCGTGGCGGAAGCTTGCAGATTGCGTGGAACGAACAGGATAACCATGTTTACATGACGGGTGAAGCTGTGACTGTCTTTGAAGGAGAAGTTTAATGTCCTTTTTCCAAAATAGTTGATTTTTTACAATTTTAGGTATATATGGTATTAGTTAATGAGGAATATTTGAAATTGCAAGGCCGGTATCTTTTCTCGGAAATTGCAGGAAAGGTAAATACTTTTAAAAGCATGAACCCGGAGGCCAAATTGATATCCATGGGCATTGGTGATGTAACCAGACCATTGGTAGGCGCGGTCATTGAGGCAATGCACAAGGCTGTGGACGAGATGGCATCGGCAAAGACATTCAGAGGCTACGGACCTGAGCAGGGTTATAAATTCCTAATAGAAAAGATTGTAAAAAGTGACTTTGAGCCCAGAGGGGTTCAGCTGGATTTGGATGAAGTTTTTGTGAGCGATGGCTGCAAAAGCGATATGGGAAATATCGGTGGAATTCTTGCAAAAGACATCACGGTGGCTGTTACGGACCCGGTATATCCGGTTTATGTCGACACCAATGTGATGGATGGACGTTCAGGAAATCTGAACGAAACCGGCAACTGGAACAATATCGTCTACCTTCCGTGCACGGCCGAGAATAATTTTATACCATCCTTGCCCGAAAAGCCGGTGGATGTCATTTATTTGTGTTTCCCCAACAATCCGACAGGAACGACACTTACCAAGGATCAGTTGAAAGTATGGGTGGATTTTGCTCTGAGAACGGGAGCCTTGATACTTTACGACGCAGCCTATGAAGCATTCATTACAGAAAAAGAAGTGCCTCACAGCATCTATGAAATAGAAGGAGCAAAAAATTGCGCCATTGAATTCAGAAGTTTTTCAAAAACGGCTGGTTTTACAGGAATACGTTGTGGATATACCGTAGTTCCAAAAAGTGTTTTTGCAAAAACCGCTACCGGGGAAAACGTTGCCTTGAATGGTTTATGGAACAGACGCCAGACAACAAAGTTCAATGGTGTTTCCTATGTAACCCAAAAAGCGGCTGAGGCTGTTTATTCTCCCGAAGGAAAAGCACAGTGCTCTGAAAATATAGCCTATTATCTCAAGAATGCGTCTTTGGTGCGTGACTGTCTGACTGGACTGGGACTTGAAGTTTTCGGCGGTGTCAATGCGCCATATATCTGGTTTAAAACACCCAAAGGACTTGATTCCTGGACGTTCTTTGATCGCATGCTTTCTGAAATACATGTCGTAGGAACGCCTGGCGTAGGTTTTGGCCCAAGCGGAGAGGGTTATATCAGGCTCACGGCTTTTGGAAGCCGTGAAAACACCATTGAAGCGATGAACCGTTTCAGAAACTGGGTATTATAAGAGTTTTTACAGGTTTTTAATATTATTGGTTTTAAACAATTTACGTATGTCAACATTAAGATTTCATTTGGTCAGAGAAGCCTTCTCGCACACAGCTGTGCCAGTAGAAGCGCCGTCAGGAAAAACGTCAGACTATTATGGCGTGAATGTATTCAACCGCGAAAAAATGCGCAAGTACCTTTCTAAGGAAACTTATAAAGTGGTAACCGAAGCTATCGATAATGGTAAGAACCTTGACAGACAAATTGCCAATCACGTGGCAGCAGGAATGAAAATGTGGGCCATGGAACTAGGTGTAACTCATTATACGCACTGGTTTCATCCATTGACTGATGGGACAGCTGAGAAACATGACTCATTCATTGAACATGGTGATATTGGCAAAGTGGTGGAAGAATTTGACGGAAAACTTCTTGCCCAGCAAGAACCGGATGCTTCCAGTTTCCCAAGCGGCGGTCTCCGCAATACTTTTGAAGCCAGAGGCTATACAGCCTGGGATCCTTCATCTCCCGCTTTTATCGTTGACGATACTTTGTGCATTCCTACTGTGTTTATTTCCTATACCGGGGAAGCACTGGACTACAAGACTCCTCTTATTAAAGCCTTGGCTGCAGTCGATAAAGCAGCAACCGAGACTTGCCAGTTCTTCGATCCGAATGTAAAGAAAGTACAATCCAACCTTGGTTGGGAACAAGAATATTTTTTGGTGGACGAATCTCTTTACAGTGCACGTCCTGACCTGATGCTTACGGGCAGAACGCTGATGGGACATGAGTCCGCCAAGAATCAGCAGCTGGAAGACCACTACTTTGGATCCATTCCAACACGTGTGGCTGCATTTATGAAAGAGCTGGAGATTGAAGGCTACAAACTTGGTATGCCGCTTAAGACCCGTCACAATGAGGTTGCTCCCAACCAGTTTGAATTGGCTCCGATTTACGAGGAAACCAACTTGGCCGTAGACCACAACCTTTTGGTGATGGACGTCATGAATAAAGTGGCAAAGCGCCATAACTTCCACGTTCTGTTGCACGAAAAACCATTTGCCGGCATCAATGGATCTGGTAAGCACAATAACTGGTCACTTAGCACCGATACCGGTGTAAACCTTTTCAGCCCGGGCAAAACCGGTGGTGAGAACCTTCTGTTTGTGACCATCCTTGTCAACACATTAATGGCTGTCTATAAGAACAATGCTTTGCTGAAAGCTTCCATCTCTTCAGCGACCAACGAACATCGTCTTGGAGCCAACGAGGCACCTCCCGCTATCATTTCCGCTTTCCTGGGAACTCAGATTTCACAGGTACTTGACAAGCTGGAAGCTTCTACAACGGATGAAGCCATTAAATTTGATGCTAAAGGATCCTTGCAGTTGGGTGTAGGCCAGATCCCTGAACTGTTGATAGACAACACGGACCGTAACCGTACATCTCCTTTCGCTTTTACTGGAAACCGTTTTGAATTTCGTGCCGTAGGTTCTTCTGCAAACTGTGCTTCAGCCATGACGGCCTTGAATGCTGCTGTTGCTGCTCAGTTGATGAAATTTAATGTAGAAGTCAAGAAACGCATTGCAGCCGGAGAGGCTAAGGAAAAAGCGATTTTCGCAATCATCCGCGAGCTCATTACTGCTTCAAAGGCTGTCCGTTTTGATGGCAATGGTTACAGCGACGAATGGAAAGCTGAAGCTGCCGCTCGTGGTCTTGACTGTGAAGTTTGTCCTCCTCTGCAGTTTGATGCTTATCTGAAACCCGAAGTCGTGGAAATGTTTGCCAAGACTGGCGTCATGACGGAAGTAGAATTGCATGCCCGTAACGAAGTGAAATGGGAAACCTACACCAAGAAGATTCAGATTGAATCACGTGTACTTGGCGATATGGCCATGAACCACATCATTCCTGTTGCAAACCGTTATCAGTCATCATTGCTTGACAACCTTTATAAGCTTAAACAGTTGTATGACGATGCAAAATTCAAGAAACTGGCAGCAGAAAAACTGGCACTGATTGAAGAAATCGAGTCTCATGTGGATGCTGTCAAATCCATGACAGGCCTGATGACAGAAGCCAGAAAAGTTGCCAATAAGATAGAAAGTGAACGCGAAAAGGCGTTGGCATATCACGATACAGTAGCTCCATATTTTAACAAGATACGTTACAGTATCGATAAACTGGAGCTGATTGTGGATAATGAATTGTGGACATTACCTAAATACCGCGAGTTGTTATTCATCAGATAAAAGAAAAACCTTCATAGTTTTTATAGGTCATACCGCCGTGAGGCAGGCAATTTTGAGGAAGAAACCATTATCCCGGGCCCGGGATAATGGTTTAATTCACAAATAGGAAAGCGGCCAGTGAGCTGCCAAAATTAGAGTATAATGCCGATAGAGGGTCACTATCGACGATTAGTAATATTAGGTCATTAATAATTTATTTATGTTAAAGTATCCTGTTGAAAGTGGCTTGTACAGTCCAGAAAACGAGCATGATGCTTGTGGTGTAGGTTTTGTAGTCAGGATTACCGGCGAAAGAACCCACGATATCGTGGAACGCGGTATGCAAGTCTTGGAGAATATGGTTCATCGCGGTGCTGAAGGTGCCGATCACAAAACCGGAGATGGGGCCGGTATCCTCGTACAAATACCCCATGAGTTTATATTATTGCAGGGAATTCCTGTGCCGGAGCGAGGTCACTACGGTACAGGTTTGGTTTTTTTTCCAAAGATCCAAAGTGAAGCCGATCTTTGTATGGAGCTTTTGCGCTCTATCCTTACAGCTGATGGGCTGAATTTGCTGGCGGTACGTGATGTGCCTGTGAACAGCGACATTCTTGGTGAAATCTCCCGGTCGAACGAACCGACCATCAAACAGATTGTTGTAACCGGCCCGGGCAAACCCGAAGAGCTGGAACGCAAACTCTACATTGCCAGAAAAAAAGTGGAAAAAGCGACAGCGCAGTCCACGCTGACTGAGAAACGCAATTTTTACGTTGTCAGCCTTTCCACCCAAAAGATAGTCTACAAAGGAATGCTCACCTCTCTTCAGTTGCGTGAATACTTCCCTGACCTGACGCATCCGAATTTCACTTCGGCCATTGCGTTGGTTCATTCCCGTTTCAGTACCAATACTTTTCCAACCTGGGATTTGGCACAGCCATTCCGTTTGTTGGGACACAATGGTGAAATCAATACCATCAAGGGCAACCGTTTCTGGATGCAGGCACGTGAAAGCGTCCTGAAATCTGATTTACTGGGAAATATGGAAGATCTGTATCCGATTCTCCAATCGGGCATGAGTGATTCCGCTTCCCTGGACAACATGCTCGAATTTCTGGTTATGGCTGGAAAAACCCTGCCACATGCTATGTCTATGTTGGTCCCAGATTCCTGGAACGAAACAAATCCTATTTCCGATGAGCTCAAGGCATTCTATGAATACCACAGTACACTCATGGAGCCTTGGGATGGCCCTGCCACATTGTTGTTCTCTGATGGCCGTTATGTCGGTGGTACGCTTGACCGCAACGGCTTGCGTCCTGCACGTTACCTGATTACCAATGACAACATGATGATTGTTGCATCCGAAACGGGTGTACAATCTTTCCCGGCTGAACAGATTCGGGAAAAGGGCCGTCTCAAACCTGGTAAAATGCTGATGGTCGATACGGAGACACACAAAATATACTACGATGCAGAGCTTAAGAAAGAAATTGCATCTGCACATCCATACCGCGAATGGCTGGAAAAGAACCGCCTGAAGCTGGAGACTCTCACCTCTGGACGCGAAGTGAAGAATAACCTGCCCAATTTGAAAGCTCTTATGCAGGCTTTCGGCTATTCCAAGGAGGATATTGAACGTCTGATGATTCCTATGGCATTGGAAGGCAAAGAACCGATTTCCTCCATGGGGAACGATGCTCCGATCGCTGTCTTGTCAGACAAGCCACAAAGGTTGTTTGCCTATTTCCGCCAGCTGTTTGCCCAGGTGACCAATCCGCCTATTGACCCAATACGTGAGGAATTGGTCATGTCTCTTACCGCTTTTATTGGATCTCATCAGGCCAATATGCTGGAACCAAATCCGGAACATTGCAAGGTGGTTAAGCTGAAAAGTCCTGTGGTGACCAACAAGGAATTTGATATACTCAAGAATATCCGTTACAAACGTTTCTCATCCGTTGAGTTGCCCATGCTTTTCCCTTTATCCGGAGGGGCAAGTGCGCTGGAAAAGGCTGTGAATAACCTTTGTCTGAAAGCAGAAGAAGCTGTTGAGAACGGACACAATTATCTGATTCTGACCGATAGAGGGGTAAACGCAGACATGGTTGCCATACCTTCTTTGTTGGCTGTATCGGCTGTGCATCATCACCTGATTGAGTGCCGCAAGCGTATGCAGATTGACATTGTGGTGGAAAGTGCTGAACCGCGTGAGGTGATGCATTTTGCCCTGCTTTTCGGTTATGGAGCCAGTGTTATCAATCCTTATGGCGCTTTTGCCGTACTGGATGATCTGGTCAAAAACAAGGAAATTCAGTCTGACTATGAAACGGCTGAAAAACATTATATCAAATCCATCAACAAAGGCCTGCTTAAGGTGCTTTCCAAGATGGGTATTTCCACTTTGCGCAGTTACCGTGGTGCTCAGATCTTTGAGGCTATCGGCATTAGCTCTGAAGTGCTGAAACATTATTTTGAAGGAACCACATCCAAAGTGGAAGGCATCACTATGGAAGACATAGCAAGAGATGCTATTTGTATGCATCAGGAAGGTTTTGCAGTGGACGATCCCAAGAGCCCGCAAAACAATGGTGTTTATTCCTGGAGAAAAGAAGGAGAACTTCATGCATGGAATCCTGAAACCATTTCCAGGCTTCAGATTGCAGCCAGAACGGGTTCTTATGAAAAATACAAGGAATATGTGGCTGCTGTAGATCAAAAGTCGCATCCGATATTCCTTCGTGACTTCCTGGCATTCAAGGGCCAAAAGCCTATTGACATCAGTGAGGTTGAACCGGCTTCGGAGATCACCAAGCGTTTTGTGACTGGAGCCATGTCTTACGGTTCCATCAGCCGTGAAGCCCATGAGGCTCTGGCTATTGCCATGAATATTGTTGGCGGAAAGAGCAATACTGGTGAAGGAGGCGAAGATCCTGTACGTTTCAAGAAGCGTGCCGACGGAACGAGTGTTAGAAGTGCCATCAAGCAGATCGCTTCAGGCCGTTTTGGTGTAACGACCGAATATCTGGTGAATGCAGACGAGCTTCAGATCAAGGTGGCACAGGGTGCCAAGCCCGGTGAAGGTGGTCAGTTACCCGGTTACAAGGTTGATCAGATTATTGCCAAGACCAGGCATTCCATTCCCGGTATTTCCCTGATTTCACCTCCACCACATCACGATATTTATTCCATTGAGGATTTGGCTCAGCTGATTTTCGACCTGAAGAATGTGAATCCGTTGGCACGCGTCAGTGTCAAGCTGGTTTCAGAAAGCGGTGTAGGAACAGTGGCTGCAGGTGTTGCGAAAGCTAAGGCGGACATGATACTTATCAGTGGTTGTGAAGGCGGTACGGGTGCAAGCCCTTCCAGCTCTATAAAACACGCCGGTCTGCCAGTAGAAATCGGATTGGCTGAAACTCAGCAGACCCTTGTGATGAACGGCCTGAGAGGTCAGGTCAGACTTCAGACGGATGGTCAGTTGAAAACCGGTCACGATATCGTTGTTGCTGCTTTGCTTGGTGCAGAGGAATTCGGCTTTGCCACCAGTGCATTGATTGTCTTGGGCTGCGTTATGATGCGTAAGTGCCATTTGAATACCTGTCCTGTAGGTGTGGCCACTCAAAACGAGGACTTGCGCAAGCGATTCGTAGGCCGCTATGAATACCTGGTCAATTTCTTCAACTTCCTGGCCGAAGATGTCCGCGAACATTTGGCTGCTTTAGGCTATAGAAAGTTGGACGATATCGTAGGAAAAACGGATCTTCTTGAATTTATGCCAAAGGCTGACAACCTGAAGATGCAGAAACTCGATTTCTCAAGACTTTTATATAAACCGGCAGGTGACCAGGCTATACGCAATGTGAAACCTCAGGTGCATGATATTTTCGACATTCAGGATAGATCTCTTATTAGTTTGTCCATGCCGGCGCTCGAAATGCAGAGTCCGGTACAGTTTGTCCGTGACATCAAGAATACGGACAGAACCGTAGGAGCCATGCTTTCCGGTGAAATCGCCAAACGTTACGGATATGAGGGTTTGGCTGACAATACCATCAGCTGCACCTTTAAGGGATCGGCCGGTCAGAGCTTTGGTGCTTTCCTGGCAAAAGGGGTAACCTTCAGGCTGGAAGGGGATGCCAATGATTACCTTGGTAAAGGTTTGTCCGGTGGCCGTATTATTGTGGTACCGGCAGAAGGCACGGCCTATGCGCCTGATTCCAATATTATTGCAGGCAATACCTTGCTTTACGGAGCTACCGGAGGTGAAGTCTACATCAACGGACAGGTAGGCGAACGTTTTTGCGTGAGAAATTCCGGTGCCATTACGGTAGTGGAAGGAGCAGGCGACCACTGCTGTGAATACATGACCGGTGGTCGTGTGGTTGTGCTGGGCAAGACCGGTAGAAACTTCGCTGCAGGTATGTCCGGCGGTATTGCTTATGTTCTGGATGAGGAAGGTGACTTTGACTTCTTCTGCAACATGCAGATGGTTGAACTATCCCTGATTGAGGAAATGGCCGACAACCGCGAGCTGCGCAACCTGATTGCCGCTCATTATAGACATACTAAGAGTCCTAAGGCCAAGCACATTCTCGAAAACTGGGATGAATATGTGGAAAAATTTATTCGCGTAATACCTATCGAATACAAGAAGGTACTTCATGACGAGAAAATTGAGGCTGTTAAAAAGAAAATTGCACAAGTAGAATACGATTACTAAGATGGGAAATCCAAAAGCATTTTTAAGCATAGACCGTAAAGAAGCCGGATATCGTCCGGTTCACGAACGTAAGACGGATTTCGGGGAAGTAGAACAGACCCTGAACAATGAAGACAGAATGTTGCAGGCATCCCGCTGTATGGATTGCGGGGTCCCTTTCTGTCACTGGGCTTGCCCACTGGGAAACAAGATGCCTGAATATCAGGATCTGGTATATAAAGGAAAATGGAAACAAGCCTATGAAATTCTGGCTGAGACCAATGACTTTCCAGAATTTACCGGCCGTATTTGCCCTGCCTTGTGTGAAAAATCCTGTGTGCTGAATATCAGTCATCAGGCTGTCACCATTCGCGAAAACGAGGCTTCTGTAACAGAGCGCGCATACAATGAAGGCTGGATTGTGGCAAATCCTCCCAAAACCAGAACAGGCAAGAAAGTGGCTGTTATTGGTAGTGGCCCTGCCGGATTGGTTGCAGCCAACCGTCTCAATAAGATGGGACACGAGGTGACTGTTTATGAAAAGTTTCCGCAAGTGGGCGGTTTGCTTCGCTCCGGCATTCCGAACTTTAAGCTTAACAAGTCGGTAATAGACCGTCGCATAGGCTTGATGGAAGAAGAAGGTGTCCGCTTTGTAACCAGTGCTGAGGTTGGAAAAACCGTTTCTCTCAAGGAAATCAAGTCTTCCAGCGATGCCGTCTGCATAACGATCGGATCCGGGGTGGCACGTGATTTGCCTGCTGAAGGTCGTGAACTGAAAGGAGTGCATCTTGCACTTGAATTTCTCTCACAGCAAAACTTGTCGCTGGCTGGCCTTCCTATCGAAGGTGAGGCCATCAACGCCAAGGGCAAGCGCGTTTTGGTGATTGGCGGTGGTGATACGGGCTCTGACTGTGTAGGTACCTCCAATCGTCAGGGTGCTCTGGAAGTGACCCAGATTGAGATACTTCCCAAGCCTCCGGTTGGCGAAAATCCACAAACTCCGTGGCCGAACTGGCCCAATGTCCTGAAAACATCCTCTTCTCACGAGGAAGGCTGTATTCGCCGCTGGTGTCTTACCACCAAGCGCTTTATTGGCAAGAACGGTCAGTTGACTGGTGTTGAGATTGCTGAGGTGGAATGGAATACAGACCCTGCCACCGGCCGTTTCACGATGCAGGAAACAGGTAAGACGGAAATCATCAAGGCTGACCTGGTCTTTCTTGCAATGGGTTTCGTTCATCCCGAACATGAAGGTTTGCTGGATGAGCTCACCGTATCTTACGATCAGCGTGGAAATGTTTCTGTTGGCAGTCTGAACGAAAGTTCTGTCAAGGGCGTTTTTGCAGCCGGAGATGCGGTTTCCGGAGCAAGTTTGGTTGTAAGGGCCATGGCTTCCGGAAGACAGATGGCTGAGGCTGTAAATGATTATCTAAAGAAGTAGGTTTTATTATTTCTATAAGAAAGGCTGTTCCGATGGTATTCGGGACAGCTTTTTTTATGTCTGTTTGTATGAAAGTTCAGAGTGGCTAAAGGCTCTTTCTTGAACGCGATAGAAAGACAAAAGCCGTTCCAAATGATTGGAGCGGCCTTTATTTTATTATGATTAACTCTATTAGTAAGCCTGGTCGTGAACACTTTTCACTGCCCTGCCCGAAGGATCGTTCATCTTCTTGAAAGCTTCGTCCCATTCCAGAGCAATGGGGGTGCTGCATGCGACGGATGGAACGGATGGAACACAGTGAGCTGCCGTCTCAGATGGGAAATGTTCGGTAAAGATGCTGCGATACAGGAATTCCTCCTTGTTAAGCGGCGGATTGACTGGAAAATATTTGGCGGCATTGGTAAATTGCTCGTCGCTAACCTTTTCGAGGGCAATAGCCTTGAGGTGGTCTATCCAGCCATATCCCACACCATCAGAAAACTGTTCTTTCTGACGCCAGGCCACTTCTTTTGGCAGATAATCTTCGAATGCTTTTCTAAGAATCCATTTTTCCATTTTACCATCTTTGCACATCTTGTCCTCGGGGTTTAGACGCATGGCTACGTCCATGAATTCTTTGTCCAGAAATGGAACGCGGCCTTCAACTCCCCAGGCTGCCAGCGATTTATTGGCTCTTAGGCAGTCGTACAAATGAAGTTTGTCCAGTTTGCGTACGGTTTCTTCGTGCAGGTCCTTGGCGGTCGGTGCTTTGTGAAAATAAAGGTAACCGCCGAATATTTCATCGGCTCCTTCGCCTGAAAGCACCATCTTAACACCCATGGCCTTGATGGCACGGGCAAGCAGGTACATCGGAGTCGAAGCTCTTACGGTTGTTACATCGTAGGTCTCCAGGTGGTATATGACATCGCTGATGGCATCCATGCCCTGTTCGATGGTGAAGTGGATCTCGTGGTGAACGGTGCCGATATGGTCGGCAACCTTACGCGCAGCAGCAAGGTCCGGAGAGCCAACGAGGCCTACGGCGAAAGAATGGAGCTGGGGCCACCATGCTTCCTTCACGCTGCCACTCTCGACCCGCATGGACGAATATTGCTTGGCCACGGCTGAAATGATGGATGAATCAAGACCGCCTGAAAGCAAAACACCGTAAGGTACGTCGGACATCAACTGGCGCTTGACTGCATCTTCGAGTGCTTTCCTTAGCTCTGGAATGGAACTTTGGTTGTCTTTCACCGCATTGTAATCCATCCAGTCGCGCTGATACCATTTTTCTACGGTGCCGTTCTTGCTGTACAGATAATGTCCTGGCAGGAATACTTCTATTCTTGAGCAGTATGGTTCCAGCGACTTCATTTCCGAGGCTACGAAAAATTGTCCCTTATCGTCCCATCCCATGTACAATGGAATGACACCGATATGGTCCCGGGCAATCAGGTATACATCGTTTTCAATATCGTATAGGGCAAAGGCGAAAATGCCGTTAAGATCTTCCAGAAAATTTATGCCTTTGTCTTTGTATAGGGCTAAAATAACTTCACAATCGGATTTTGTCTGAAAATCATATTTACCGGCGTAGCGTTCGCGGATTTCCAGATGATTGTAGATTTCACCGTTCACAGCCAGAACGCAGGAACCATCGGGTGAAAACAGAGGTTGGCTCCCGGACATGGGATCAACGATCGATAAACGTTCGTGGGCCAATATGGCCTTTTCACCGCAATAGATGCCAGACCAGTCCGGTCCGCGGTGACGTATTTTCTTGGCCATCTTTAGAACTTGAGGACGAAGTTCCTGGGCACTTTGTTTGAGCTCAAAGGCTCCTGTGAATCCACACATATTGTCAATTATTATAATAAAAACGTGGCAAATATACGTAAAAACTGAAATAGTAATGACAAAAAGAATATTAAAATCAAAAAAAGTAACTCAAAATCACACACTTTAAGCTTTTATGGCATAAGATACCTCTGCCAAAGCTGTGTTTGAAGTATACTTAGTAGGGGCTATGTGCTTGTTTTCACCCAAATTCTTTGAATAATATGTCGCTCATTAAGATGCTAATATAAACAAAAAGTGTATTTTTGCGTTTAATATGGCATTTTTTGTAACTGCAAGCGAAAAGACTTTAATCAATATATAAAATGGATACAATTAATTGGGCTGAATTGTCGTTCGGGTATTTGCCGACCGACTATAACGTACGTTGTTATTTCAAAGACGGAAAATGGGGAGAACTGGAAGTCTCCACTTCTGAAAACATTACCATGCACATGGCGGCAACTTGTCTGCATTACGGACAGGAAGCGTTTGAGGGCTTAAAGGCGTTCAAAGGCGTGGATGGAAAAGTCAGGATTTTTCGTATCGATGAAAACGCAAAACGTATGCAGTCTTCTGCAGAAATGATCATGATGGAGAAATTCCCGGTTGAAATGTTTGAAGAGGCAGTCCTGAAAGCGGTCAAGCTGAACGAACGTTTTGTTCCGCCCTATGAATCCGGAGCATCTCTGTATATTCGTCCATTACTGATTGGTACAGGTGCTAAAGTTGGTGTTTCTCCTTCGGATGAATATTTGTTTGTTGTTTTTGTAACTCCGGTCGGACCTTATTTCAAAGGTGGCTTCCAGACAGCCAACATGGTTATCATGCGTGAATTCGATCGTTGCGCTCCTCAGGGTACGGGTACAGTCAAGATTGGCGGCAACTATGCAGCCAGCCTGAAGTCCGGAGAAATTGCTCATCAGAAAGGCTACTCCTCCGTGTTGTACCTCGATTCCAAAGAGAAAAAATACATTGACGAGTGTGGTGCGGCCAACTTCTTTATGATCAAGGGCAATACCTATGCAACACCTAGGTCAAGCTCTGTACTTCCTTCCATCACCAACAAAAGTCTCTGTCAACTGGCAGAAGATATGGGTATGAAAGTTGAACGCCGTAAGATCACTGTTGAAGAACTTTCGGAATTCGAAGAAGTGGGGGCATGCGGTACTGCAGCTGTAATCACTCCAATCGAACGAATTGATGATGCCGATACCGGCAAGAGCTATGTTTTTGCTAAAGATGGAAAACCTGGAAAAGTGTGCCTGAAGCTTTACAACGCTTTGCGTGACATCCAGTATGGAAAGGCTGAGGATAAATACGGCTGGAACACCATTCTTTAAAATCGTATTTATAAAAAACATTGCATTGATTCCATTTCATGGGAAAAAATAAATTGCAAAAATTCGAGGACATGAGCCATTTTGCCCATGTCTTCGAATTTGCTCAGTTTCAAGAACAGGATAGCCCGTTAAAGGGACACTGGGGAGAACATTTCTTCGGAAATGACAGACCCATAGTGTTAGAACTGGGATGTGGCAAAGGAGAATATTCCGTAGGTCTGGCCGAGCTTTATCCTGAAAAAAATTTCATCGGAGTCGATATCAAGGGTGCCAGAATGTGGACCGGTGCCAGGGATTCAGCGGAAAAAGGCCTGAAAAATGTGGCGTTTTTGCGTACTCATATCGAATTTATCACCCGTTTTTTTGCTCCAGGAGAAGTTTCCGAAATATGGTTGACTTTTCCCGATCCACAGATGAAGAAAGTGCGTAAACGACTCACATCCACTCGCTTTATGGTCGATTATCAAAAATTTATGAAACCGGATGGAATGGTTCATCTTAAGACCGATAGTTCGTTTATGTACCGCTATACTGTTGAAATGGTCAAGGCCAATCGGTTGCCGGTGGCTGTAAACACCGACGACCTGTATCATTGTGGCTGGGCGGACAAAATCCTGACCATCCAGACTTTTTATGAGAGTCAATGGCTTCAGCGTGGGCTGACCATCAAATACATCCAGTTTGAGCTTCCTTCGGAAGTCGAGTGGAAAGAACCGGATGTTGAAATAGAACCAGACCCTTACCGCAGTTTCGGCAGAAGTGCGCGCAACCTTCCGGCGGAAAAAAAAACAATCTGATTATGGCATTATATCCCAAATTGATACTCGATGCACTTTCCAATGTGCGTTATCCCGGAACCGGCAAGGATTTGGTCTCTGCCGGAATGGTAGAAGACAACATCCGGATCGAAGGAAACAAAGTCCATTTTTCTCTTAAATTTGAAAAGCCTAACGACCCCTTTATCAAGTCTGTGGTCAAGGCTGCAGAAACAGCTATTCATACCTATGCCGACAAAGATGCGGAAGTGACCATCGAGGTTAAGGCAAAACAGCTGGCTCGCCCAAATCCGGACAAACTTTTGCCTCAGGTTAAGAATATCCTGGCCATTTCTTCTGGAAAAGGCGGCGTAGGGAAATCGACCGTCTCTGCCAATTTGGCTGTTGCGTTGGCTCAAATGGGTTACAAGGTTGGTTTGCTGGATGCCGATATTTTTGGCCCTTCCATCCCTAAGATGTTTGATATCGAAGATGCCAGACCTTTGATGGCTAATGTGGAAGGTCGTGAACTGATTGAACCGGAAGAGAAATACGGTGTCAAAATTTTATCCATCGGATTTTTTGTAAATCCGGCAGATGCCGTTGTGTGGAGAGGAGGTATGGCCTCCAATGCCCTTAAGCAGCTTATTGCCGATGCAAACTGGGGTGAACTGGATTATTTTCTGATCGATTTGCCTCCAGGTACCAGCGATATACAGCTGACACTGGTGCAGACTTTGTCCATAACCGGGGCTGTTGTGGTCAGCACACCTCAGCAGGTTGCGCTGGCAGACGCCCGTAAAGGCATCAGCATGTTCCAGGGAGATAAGGTCAATGTGCCTGTTTTGGGACTTGTGGAAAATATGGCCTGGTTTACACCGGCAGAATTACCCTCCAATCGTTATTATATTTTTGGAAAAGAAGGCTGCAAGGCTTTGGCTGAAGAACTGAACCTGACTTTGCTGGGACAGATACCCCTTGTCCAAAGTATTTGTGAATCCGGAGACACCGGCGCACCCGTCGCTCTGGATCAGGATTCAGTGACAGGAATAGCCTTTATGAACTTGGCCAGAAAAGTGGTGGATCAGACGGAATACCGGAACATTCATCAGGCCCCAACAGAAAGAGTTGCCGTGAAATAATGAATGAAATTCGCCAGGACGCATTTACGTATTGAAAACTTTTGAAAAACGCAATTTAAATTCCCGCTTCAATACATTGATGTTTTGGCGGATTGTGCTTTTGACATGCTTCTGCTTGCCGACAGTCGATGTATTGCATGCCGAAATTCCTGATTGGTGGAAGGTTGTTCATCAGTACAACGAAGACAAAGACTGGCACGAATATTATACCTATACCACATCCTATTTTGGTCCAAATGCGTTTCCTGTTCCCGAAATTCAGGACGGACGGATCCCGGAAAAGCATAATGCGGAAATCTCTTCCGATATTTTCTGGGGGTATGGAGACCAGACCCAAAGCATGTCTGCCCGTTTAAACTATACGTTTATACCGGGAAGACTGGCTATATGTGGTTGGGGAGTCCTGGCCGAGCATTACAAAACCACGATGGAGGTGAGAGATCTTCGCGCATCCATGGAAAAAGACGGGGAACAGACCTTGTACATCAGTGATCTCTGCATTTCCACCCTTATGAGGATTGTACCAGAGAAGAAATATACGCCGGACGTGGTGCTGGAGATCGCCTTGAAGACAGCTTCCAGCCAGTCTCCCAGAACGGCACGCTATCTGGATTCGCCAGGTTACTTTTTTGATTTGACGGTAGGCAAATCTCTGTATTTTAAAAAATCCGTCATCAATGAGCTGCGTTTTGTGGGCATGCTGGGATTTCTCAGCTACCAGTTGAATGATAGCAAGCAGAACGACGCACCGCTTTTTGGCGGTAAGATGATACTGTCTTCGGACAAACTATCTTTTGAAAATGGGCTGGCCGGTTATAGCGGCTGGCTAAAAAAGGAGACCAACCTTTGGTTCTGCGAAGCAGGCTGAATTTTAAGTCGGGTTCCCAACACTATTTTATTCAGTATCAGCATGCTTTGAGGGATTATCCTTTCCGCCGTTTGCAGGTGGGTGTTAACTTTGATTTATAAACATCGAAAGACTTCTTGTCATGGGAAAGTCATCCGCTATCATCTTTCTGTTTTTGGTCCTGTTTTGCCTGCCATCCTGTGCCAGGACGAAAAAAGATACATCCCCGAAATTGGAAGATGCTCCGGCTGTCTTGATGAAAGACCAACTTAAAAACCTAAAGACCCAATATATGAAATACCTTACACCAGAAGAAAAATCAGTTATCCTTGATAAGGCGACGGAAAAACCTTTTTCCGGAATGTATGAAAGTTTCAAAAAAAAAGGCACCTATCTTTGCAAACAGTGCCAGGCTCCTTTATATAAGTCGGACAATAAATTTGACGCCGGATGCGGATGGCCAAGCTTTGACCAAGAAATTCAGGGAGCTGTCAAAAGGGTGCCAGATAAAGATGGCAGGCGCACTGAGATCGTCTGCGCCAATTGTGGCGCTCACTTGGGACACGTTTTTTCAGGCGAAGGTTTTACCCCGAAAAATACCAGGCATTGCGTAAATTCCATTTCTTTGGATTTTACGAGTGAGTCGGTGGAGGTTCTCCGTAAAAGAGAGATTGCTATCTTTGCGGGAGGCTGTTTTTGGGGCGTGGAGCACCTGATGCAAAAGCAGCCCGGTGTTCTCTCCGTCGTGTCGGGGTATATTGGTGGAACCAAGGATTATCCGACCTATAAGGAGGTGTGCAGCAACACGACGGGCCATGCGGAAGCTGTCAGGATCGTTTATGATCCCGAAATGACGGATTATGAAACTCTGGCCAAACTTTTCTTTGAGATTCACGACCCGGAACAGACAGACGGCCAGGGGCCGGATCTGGGCCCGCAATACAGGTCGGAAATATTCTACACGAATCCCGGGCAAAAGCAGATAGCCGATAAACTCATTGGTATTCTCCAGGCAAAAGGCTATCGCATTTCCACTAAAGTGACTCCTGCCACTACTTTTTGGGAGGCCGAAGATTACCATCAGGATTACTATGAGCATAAGGGTACTCAGCCTTATTGCCACCGATACATCAAAAGATTCTAAAAATCAGGATCATTGGCTGGCGCCTCTTGTGTGGGACGAGATAAACCAGTAAATTCGCACCCGAAATAACAAATCACGTGGCCGTCCTTTACCAAAAGGCTTCGTGCTCTTTTTCTAAAACTAGTATAATGATACAATTGAACATTTTTGCCTCCATCATCGATTGGTACATGTCCAACATGAATTATTTCACAATTACTGTTCTGATGGCGATTGAGAGTACTTTCGTTCCGCTTCCCAGCGAACTTGTCTTGCCACCCGCTGCATGGCTGGCTTCGCAGGGGGAACTGAACCTTTTTCTGATCATCCTTTTTTCTACGCTCGGTTGCGTTGTTGGAGCCCTGATCAATTACACCCTTTCTTTTTATCTGGGACGTGTGATCATTTATGGTCTTGCAGACAGTAAATTTGCCAGGTTCTTTTTCATCAACAGGGCCAAACTGGAACATGCCGAAAATTATTTTATCGAGAACGGAAACACCTCTACTTTTATTGGTCGTCTCATACCAGGTATAAGGCATCTGATCTCCATTCCTGCCGGTCTGGCCAAAATGAACCTGAAGAAATTTATTTTGTATACATTTCTGGGATCGGCCATGTGGAACACCATTCTGTCTTTGCTTGGTTATTTCTTCGGAAAGAATCAGGATGTCCTGATGGGTTACTTCCATGAGCTCAAGTATGTGTTCTATGTAGTGGGTGTCCTTTTTGTTCTTTATCTCGTTTTCTTTAAAGGTAAAAAGAACAAGAAAAAATCTTAAAAACACGTATTATTTCCTTGTTGAAAGGGAGAATTAGCGAAAAATTTCCCTAATTTTGATGCATATATTATTCTTTGACTTCCACGGGTTTAAAACCTGTGAAAGCCAGAGATGGCAGTAAAAATATCTTATTCTAAACGTGGCCCACACACACTGAATGTCATGGAAAATGATTGGCATGAAATGTGCGTGACATATGAAATTACATGCACAAAATGAAAAAGGAAATCAAGTTTAGTCTTCTCTATCGGGACATGTGGCAATCATCCGGGAAATATGTACCCAGAGTTGACCAACTCAACCAAATTGCCCCGGTTATTGTTGACATGGGGTGCTTTGCCAGAGTAGAAACCAATGGCGGAGCGTTCGAACAAGTCAATCTTCTTTACGGTGAAAATCCCAACAAAGCGGTTCGGGAATGGACGGCGCCTTTTCATAAGGCCGGAATCCAGACGCATATGCTTGAAAGGGCTCTGAATGGGCTGCGAATGAATCCTGTACCAGCCGATGTACGCCGTTTGATGTATAAAGTAAAAAAGGCGCAGGGTACAGATATCTCCCGCTCTTTCTGCGGATTGAACGATCCAAGGAATCTGGAACTTTCTGTAAAATATGCCAAGGAAGCAGGGATGATTTCCCAGGCTGCCATGTGTATAACCTCTTCTCCCGTTCATACGGTTGAATACTATATGGGCCTTGCCGACAAACTGGTGGAATTCGGAGCGGATGAAATCTGCCTGAAGGATATGGCTGGTATTGGCCGTCCTGCATTTCTTGGCAGGCTGACCAAAAGCATTAAGGACAAATATCCGCATATACCTGTTGAATATCATGGTCATTCCGGCCCTGGCTTTTCTGTGGCTTCGATGCTGGAAGTCGCCAAGGCAGGAGCCGATTATATCGACGTTGCCATGGAACCTCTCTCCTGGGGTATGTCTCATCCTGATGTTATTACCATTCAAGCCATGCTGAAAGACGCCGGGTTCCTGGTCCCAGACATCAACATGAACGCTTATATGGAAGCCCGTGAGTTGACTCAGTCGTTTATGGATGACTTCCTGGGTTACTTTATCGATCCGTCCAACAAAGTGAGCACTTCCCTGCTTGTAGGTTGTGGCTTGCCAGGCGGTATGATGGGCTCTATGATGGCCGACCTGAAAGGCATGCACAATGCCATCAATATGGCTTTGAGAAATTCAGGGAAACCAGAAGTGACTTTCAGCCAGCTGGTGGTTCAGCTTTTCCAGGAAGTGGAATATGTATGGCCTAAGCTTGGTTATCCTCCATTGGTGACTCCTTTCAGCCAGTATGTGAAGAATATAGCTTTGATGAACATCTTCTCCCTTGCCAAGGGTGAGCCCCGCTATTCGCACATCGATCCGGACAGCCGCAACATGATTCTTGGCAAGACCGGTAAGCTTCCAGGTGAACTGGCTCCGGAAATCGTTCAGTTGGTCAAGGATAACAATTGGGAATTCTTTACCGGAAATCCCCAGAACGAATATCCAGATGCATTGGAAACCTACAGGGCTGAAATGAAAGCCAACGGTTGGGATTGCGGACAGGACGACGAAGAGCTCTTCGAACTGGCCATGCACGACAGGCAATACCGTGACTACAAGTCGGGTGTAGCCAAACAACGCTTTGAACAGGAATTGGAACAGGCCAAGGAAAAAGCAGGCGCTGCCAAGATCGTGGTTCGTCCTGTCGTTGAAATTCCAAGCATTGATATAGAGGACATCCGGAAAAATACGCCGTCGGCACAACCTGTACAGGCTCCTGTCGGTGGTCAGGTTATCTGGCAGGTCGACTTGCTGGAAACGTCTTCGGCACCGGTTATTGGTACAACTTTCAAGACCGGTGATATCATTTGCTATGTTCAGACTTATTATGGTATGGAGCCCGTTAAGGCAATGTTTGATGGCAAACTCATCCAGATTGATGCTCCGCAGGGTAAGAATGTACAGAAAAATCAGGTTCTGGCTATTTTAGGATAAAAACAGGCCCCCGGTGTCATGCCGGGGGTAAAAATAAAAAAACCGCTTCAGTGATGAGGCGGTTTTTAAGAGGAACTTATAGTATTAAGTGAGATCTGTCAAGACTGGTTTTTCGGAATTAGTTTTTCGGAAGAGCTTCCTTAACTACCATTGGGCGGCCAGCATACTCTGAACCGTTCAATTCGGTTATGGCTTTCTTAGCAGCTTCGTCTTCTTCGATTTCGCAGAAGGCAAAACCTTTAGAACGTCCGGTTTCGCGATCTTTGATGATCTTAACGGAAACAACGGTGCCGTAGTCTTCCATAACTTCTTTTAAGTCATTTTCCCGAACGCTGTAGTTCAGGTTGCCAATGTAAATGTTCATACAAATAATAAATAATAATAAATAAAAATGATAATTAAACTTGTGTTACAAGCATATGCAAAGGAAAGGATAAAAATCGGATGTGCAAGTTTTTTGGTAATTATTTTTAAAAAAATATTATTTTGTTTATGAAAAGGTTATATACGGCCTCTTTTGTTGAATATTCCGTTCCAATTAAATAAGTTTGTAGATATAAATTAAAGCAAAAAGCAATGATAATCAATGAAAAAGAGATAAATGCCCAGCAGGTTCTGGAAGTTGGAAAACGTATGATGACTGCAGCCAGAACGGCCCCCAAGGGTAAAGGGGTGGACAATCTGGAACTTATACTCGTGTCGGGTGATGACCTGAAGACTCTGGCCGATTATATGGAAGCAAGTGTGGAAAGGCACGGCCGAAAGTTTTTTTATCGTGATGCAGAAAGTATTCGTCAGGCGCAAGCGGTGGTCGTTTTGGGCACCAGGTCGAACAATATGAACTTGAATTGTGGCTATTGCGGATTTTCAACCTGTGCAGATAAGGACAAGCAGGGCAACTTGCCTTGTGCGTTTCCTTTGAACGATCTGGGCATAGCCGTTGGGTCGGCTTGCTCTATTGCTGCAGATAACAGGGTGGATAGCAGGGTGATGTTCTCTGCCGGAGTGGCGGCCCTCGAATTGGGTTGGCTGGGCAAGGAATGCAAGGTTGCCTATGCGATTCCGATATCGGCAACGAGCAAGAGCCCTTTTTTCGATCGTGTATCGACCAGGCCTTAGTCTAATCAAAAGAAAAAGGATTTTGTGATTTTTTTGAATGGTAACGTATAAAAACATATATTCACGCCTGCTTTTGTTTATTCATTGAACCTTATAATTTTACATCATAAAAAAACCTTAGCTCACTTTGCTGTCATTCTTTTGCTTTCATGTGGCATGAAGACCTATGCTGCCAATGACTACAAGGGGACTCCCTGGGGAAATGTCTTTCAGCAGGTACCTGGCAAGATTCAGTGTGAACTTTATGATACAGGGGGAGAAGGAGTTTCTTTTCCCGACACCGATCGAATCAATGAGGGTAGCGGTGGACTCAATCCGGCCGACGGGACGTTCCTGAACGAATTTCGCATAAAGGAGGCGGTCGATATTTCCTATACGAAATCAAACGATATTGACAGAAATCCATTCAATATGGTGGAACCAATGATGGACAGCTCTATGTCGGTTGGACTAAACCGAGAGAATGGATGAACTACAGCATAGACGTAAAGACAGCTGGAACTTATACAATAGACTTGATGTATACGGCTTGCGGTGATGGTGTAATCTCTTTCGACCTGAATGGAAAAGCGCTGACGGGAAAGCTCAAGGTGCTTTCTACCAAAAGTGATAAAGAGCCTTTGGCATGGCGCCAGTGGCACCACTGGAACCGAATGGTATCCCTGGCGACGGTGAGATTGAAAAAAGGTATTCAGGTTCTTACCCTGAGAGTGGTTTCCAACGGAAACATGAATTTCGATTTTTTGGATTTTAAATTGAATAAAAGTAAATGACAACCATGATAAATAAAGTTTTCTCATTGATTGCCCGATTGGCGGAGTTCATCAAAAAGCCTATTGTAAAACGTGCGACCGTTCTTTTTTTAGGTTTTACTTCAACTGCATGGTTTCTTATCCGGGTGATACCCAAGCCATCCCGTGCAACCTACCCGTGCATGCGGGCCTCAGCACCTATGATGTCGGCCTTTGTCATATATCTGATGACATTCTTTGGTTCTGTTTCTGCATTTCGCGTCGCTAAAAAGCATTTTGCAAAAGCCCGCTATGTTTATGCAGGTCTGTTTTTTCTGGCGGCCATTGTGTGTTCGTGCCTGTTTTTCTTCGGAAACCCGACAAGCTTGTATGCCAGGACGCTGAACTCCCTAAGCATCGAAAGCAACAAGCCGATGGGAGTGGCGAAAGGCATTTATCCCGGGCGTGTGGTATGGGTGCATAATCCGAAAGTGGCAAACTGGGACGGAACAACCGGCTATTGGTGGGACGATGCATGCAATTCCCAGGTTGGCGCCGATAAGATGCTCACCAACTCGCTTGTTGAACTTACCGGGGAAAAGACCGAAGCCAAGGCCTGGAGATCGCTCTTTAAATATTTCAATACGAAGAGAAGCCGTGGAGGAAAAGGCTATCAGATAAACGAAAAGATTGCCGTCAAAATCAATGAGAACAATACGCTAAGCCATGCCAATACCAATGAGATAAATGCTTCACCGCAAATGGTCCTGAGTCTGTTGAACAGTCTGGTCCATGAAGCCGGTGTGCCGCAAAAAAATATCACGGTTTTTGACGCCAGCCGTTTCATCACCGATAACATTTTCTCAAAATGTCATTCCAAATATCCCGAAGTTCAGTTTGTTGATAATGTGGGAGGCGATGGACGAATAAAGGCCACCTATGTGGACAATGCCATTCCGTATTCGGCCGATAACGGGAAACTTGCCCGTGGATTGGCTACCTGTGCTGTAGAAGCCGACTATCTGATCAACCTGGCTTTGCTCAAAGGGCATGTCGGGCAGGGTGTTACGCTCTGTGCCAAAAATTATTACGGATGTACTAGTATTTACAACGACTGGCGCAAAAACGCCCATTCCAATTTTGATCAGGATAAATCGGGCAAGGCGAAATACATGACTTTCACGGATTTTCTGGGACATAAGGATTTGGGGCTGAAAACCATGCTTTTTCTGGTGGATGCTACTTATGGTCACAAATTTGTAGATGGTGTTCCCCAATACAGGATGAAAATGTCCCCCTTCAACGGCAATTGGCCTTGCAGCCTTTTTGCCTCTCAGGATCCGGTGGCTATTGATGCCGTCGGCATGGATTTTATCTTGAACGAATGGCCGGATGCACCGGACTTGAAAGAGTGCGACCAGTATTTGGTTGAATCCGCCCTGGCCAACAATCCTCCTTCGGGCACACATTATGATCCCGAGAGAGATGGCACCGGCTTGGAGAGCCTTGGTGTATTTGAACACTGGAACAATGCCACGGACAAAAAATACTCCCGTAACCTCAAGTCGGGTAAAGGTATAGAATTGATATATAAGGAGCTGAAGTGATCTGGAACTGAATTTCCGCTTGGCTTAAAGGCTTATCCCTTAGAAGGACTGCATGTCGTAAAGCCTCTTGAAAGCTCCGTTCTTTTCGATCAGCTCTTCGTGTGTACCGCGTTCCACAATGCGACCTTCGTTCATGACGCAAATAAGGTCTGCGTTTCGGATGGTCGACAGGCGGTGGGCTATGACGATGGTCGTACGGTTTTTCATCAGGTTTTCCAGGGCTTCCTGAACCAGTTTTTCGGATTCGGTATCCAAGGCCGATGTGGCTTCATCCAGAATCAGGATGGGTGGATTCTTTAGGATGGCCCGAGCTATGCTGACTCTCTGGCGCTGACCACCGGAAAGCTTGCCGCCGCGGTCACCGATGTTGGTGTTGTAGCCGTTTTCTGTGGCCGAAATGAAATCGTGGGCATTGGCAATCTTGGCTGCTTCCACAACCTGTTCCATCGTCGCTTTTTCCACACCGAATGCTATATTGTTGAAGAAGCTGTCGTTGAACAGGATGGCTTCCTGGTTGACATTGCCCATCATGTGGCGCAGTTCCTGTATGGGCAACTCGCGAATATCGATGCCGTCAATGGTGATGGAGCCATTTTCCACATCGTAGAAACGTGGCAGTAAGTCGACAAGCGTGGACTTACCGGATCCGGATTGTCCTACCAAAGCAATGGTCTGGCCTTTGGGAATGGTCAGTTCAATGTTTCGCAATACGGGTTCTGACTGGTAACGGAAATCCACATGGCTGTATTTGATCTCTTTTGAGAATTCCACAATATGTTTGGGCTCTTTGGGGTCTTCGATCGTGGCTTCGGCGAGCAGAATCTTGTCGATGCGAACCATGGAAGCCAAACCTTTCTGAATAGTGTACCACGCTTGTGAAAAAGCTTTGGCCGGATTGATGATGCTGTAAAAAATAATCAGGTAGTATATGAAGGAAGGAGCCGTTATGGTTGCTTCGTTTCGAACGATAAGCGAACCTCCGAACCAAACCACGATAGCGATGATGGCGGTGCCCAGGAATTCGCTGACAGGGTGGGCCAGTTGCTGACGGCTGGCGATTTTTCGGGTAGTCTTGCGCAGTGTCTCGTTTTGGGCCTGAAAGCGGGTCTTAATCTTTTTCTGAGCATTAAAGGCCATAATGATGCGCAGGCCGGAAAGTGTTTCTTCAATTTGCGACAGCAGTTCTCCCCACTGTTCCTGACCTTCACGGGATGGCTTCTTGAGTTTCTTACTGATACCTCCAAGGATAAAGCCAGCGAAAGGTAGCATTACCGCCACAAACGCAGTCAGCTCCCAGCTTAACACCAGCATCGTTCCAAAATAGACGAAGATCATGATGGCATTCTTGAACAGCATGTCCAGTGAACTCATCACTGAGTTTTCAACCTCTGTCACATCTCCTGACATCCTGGCCAGGATGTCTCCTTTCTTTTCTTCCGAGAAGAAACTGAGCGGCAGGGTAGTTATTTTATTAAAAATGGTGTTTCTCAGGTCACGTAATACTCCGGTTCTGATGGTGACCATGTTGAACGAGGACATGTACATGAATAAAACCTTGAAAAACGTCATCATGACCAAGAAGGCGCCGAGCAGAAGCAAGGTGGTGCCTGCACCGCTGGTCTGGATGGTCTGGGTAATGAAGACGTAAAAGTTGTTCTTGATGATGCCTGCCCAATGACTTATAGCTACACCGTCGAAAGATTGCATGGTGGTATAGGTATTCTTCTCCATCTTGAATAAGATTTGAAGAATGGGAATGATCATTGCAAAAGAAAACAGGCTGAAGAAAGTTGAGAGCAAGTTGTTGATAATGTTCAGCAACACGTTCTTTTTATAGGGAGGCACTAGCCGGAAGAGCAGTCGTATAAAATCTTTCATTGAATGGGTCTTTTCGGGCCGCAAGGTAAGAAAAGTCTCTCAATTTCTAAAACGTGAAAAACCCCCTGTGCTTTTTTTCGTATATTTGCCCGGAATTAGACGGGAAGTGATGATTTCTACATCTTTACTGAACGTCACAAACAGAACAATTGGTCGATAAAATGATAAACGGAAAGAAAATAATAGTGGTCATGCCTGCTTATAATGCGGAATTGACATTGAGAAAAACCTACGGTGAGATACCTTTCGATATTGTGGATGAAGTGATCATTACCGATGATTACAGTACGGACAGAACCGTTGAAGTTGCCCAGGAAATAGGAATCAGGCATATTGTAAGACATGACAGGAACAAAGGCTACGGGGGAAATCAGAAAAGCTGCTACACGAAAGCGCTCGAACTTGGCGCCGATATTGTTGTCATGTTGCATCCGGATTATCAATACACACCAAAGCTTATCCATTCCATGTGCTATCTGATAGCCAACGATGTTTATCCGGTTGCTTTGGGCTCCCGTATTTTGGGCAATGGTGCCCTGAGAGGTGGAATGCCAATGATCAAGTATGTCTCCAACCGTTTTCTGACCTTGTTTCAGAATGTCTTGCTTCAGCAGAAGCTTTCCGAGTACCATACCGGCTTTAGGGCTTTTTCATCCGAGGTCCTGAGAAACATAGATTATCTCCATAATTCCGATGACTTTATCTTTGACAACGAAATGCTGGCTCAGATCTTTTATGCCGGCTTTGAGATTGCAGAAATAACTTGTCCCACCAAATATTTTGATGAAGCCTCTTCCATCAACCTGAGAAGAAGTTTTATTTATGGGGTGGGGGTTATGAAAACTTCTGTTGTCTATCGTCTTCATAAATGGGGATTGATGAAGTCAACACTTTTCCCTGCCTTAAGAAAATAACAGTTCAAGTAAGGATTTCATAGAAAACACATTCAAGATGAAACAGAAAGCAACGCCAACCGTTCATAAACCGCTTGTTGATAAAAAGAAGGACTGGAGTGACCTGATCTTTTTTGTCCTTTTGTCCTTTGCCTTTCTTTTGGCCTATGGACATATTTTTGACGAGAAGCTTGATTTGAACGGAGATAATTTCGGTTACCTGAATTATGCCTCGTCCATCTTGCAGGGACACGGTTATTCTTCGCCGTACAATCCCGATTATACGCCGACCAACTGGTTTCCGCCCGGATATTCGGCTATACTGGCTTTGCTGATGTCTGTTTTCGGACAGAATATCGTGTTGCTCAAGGCTGTGAACGGATTGTTCTACCTGGGCGGAATCCTGCTTTTTTTTACTGTCGCCAAAAAGGTTACCAAAAGTGCCCCCCTGGCTTTTACTGTCTGCTGCCTGCTTTTGTTCAACAGCGGATTGCTGAGGTTGGCAACCATTCTGATGTCGGAAATCCCTTATCTTTTTTTCAGCATACTTGCCTTGTATATGCTCATGAAACTGGAGGACGATGTGAAAATATGGAAGTCCAGATATTTTTATGGAGTGCTATTGTCGGCTGTTGCTGCATTTTATCTGAGAAGTGTGGCCATTGTTCTGGTTGGAGCCATTGTCCTGCATTGGTTGATGGAGAAAAAATGGAAAAGGGTGATCGGTTTTATCGGCGGTTTTTCCATCCTTTACTTGCCGTGGATGATCCGGAACTCCGTTTATGGGCTCAAGGGCAGGTATCTTGACGCTATGTTTACGGTCAACAACTGGAGGCCTGAAGAAGGAAAGATCAGTACATTCAGTGCTTTTATGGACAAAATTTGGGTGAATCTGTACGATACGGTCATCAAAGGCTTTATGGATGTGCTCTTCCCTTTTACCCAGGATGATCAGTGGTCTAAGGCTGTTGCTATGGTGCTGGGTATCATACTGGTGCTCGTCGTTTTTTACGGTGCCTGGAAAACGGGGCGTTATCGTTTCCTTTTCAGTTCCTATCTGTTGGGTAATATTGTCGTTTTTCTCTTATGGCATCCGGGCAACGGACCAAGATACGTATGGCCTTTGGCTCCTTTCATTGCCTTGTGCTTTTTCCATGGCATCGTTGTTCTTGCCGACCAGCTCCTGAGGAGGTCCAAAAAAGCTTTGCCTCAGTATGCACCCTACGGTTTCCTTATTTTTGTCTTTTTCATGTGGCCTATGTTGAATAATATGCAAGTGATGGCCAAGCAAGGCTATTTCCCGGCGTATAAGAATTATTTTGATATAGCCAAAGTGGTTAAACAGCAAGGGAACAAGAATATGGTGGTGGCTTGCCGCAAGCCTGATATGTTCTATTATTTCTCGGGAGCATGGGTGACAAATTATCTGTATAGTCTTGATGATAAGGAGGTGATTAGAGATTTGGTCAAGAAGAAGGTGGACTTTGTGGTGTTGGAACAACTGGGTTATAGTTCCACTGGTAGATATCTGTATCCTGCTATCATGAAAAATCAGGATTTGTTTCAGGTTGTCATGCAATTGAACGATCCGGAGACATATTTGCTTTATTTTGACAAAACCAAAGCCCGACAGAAGTTGAATATTCGATAGGGGCAGTTCAAATTATCCCTGTCCAGACATTGGATTTTTGTAGAACATCAAAGAAAATCCTATAATAGCCGACTCTAAAGTTCTATCTATAAACTATTAGAATCGGCTATCAAAAAGCTTGTTTATATCTACTTAGATTTTCCTTATACAAATGGCAGTACCGCCGCTGGTCGCTAAATGTAATTTGATTACACTGGTAGAATCCACATCGAGATTCCGGATTGTCAATGGGTAGGGATCCTTTTTATAGTCAGCGCCTGGACCGTCCTCGTATATTATCGCTTTATACTTAACATTTTTATCAAGAAAATTCAGATTAAGTACGATATCCCGTTCGTCTGCATCTGTGACACTACCGATAAACCAACTGTCACTATTGCGGTCTTTGCGTGCAATTGTTACATATTTACCTATTTCAGCATTAAGAACGATAGTCTTGGACCAATTTGTAGGACATGACTCAATGAATGTCAACCCTGGTTGATCTTCGTAATTTTCGATCATATCGGCAGCCATCTGAACCGGGCTATATATTACGACGTATTCGGCCAACTGTTTTGCAAGTGTGGTCTGCGGATGAGTTCCTGGCATGGCTGTATTCTTAAAATTAAAGATACCGGGTGTAAAATCTGCCGGACCAGCTAACCCACGAGTAAACGGTAACAAGCAAAGATGTTCTGGCGGATTACCACCGTCTGCCGACCATGCATTGTATTCCTGACCACGTACACCTTCTTGAGAAATCAGATTAGGATATGTGCGCTGAAGTCCTGTAGGCATAGCCGGTTCATGATTGACAACCATCAAATTATACTTGGCAGCCGTCTCTATGACCTTTCTATAATGTCTGATACCATATTGACTATGCTGCAATTCTTTATTATCCAAAAAAGGATTGACATAACCTGTTTTTACCGTATTGATACCAAGCGAATGGTAAAGGGCGAAAGCGCTGTCAAGTTGATTTTCATAGTTTTTAGCAGCACCACCTGTTTCGTTGTGAGCGATAATTCGTATTCCTTTACTGCGGGCATAATCACAAATTCCACGAAGGTCATAATCAGGATATGGATGTGTAAAACTGAATTTATCTCCTTCTTGTGTCCAATCACCATCCCAACCATAATTCCAACCTTCAACCAATACTGAACCAAAACCATGTTTAGCTGCAAAATCGATATACCGCCGGGTGTTGGCTGTCGTTGCACCATGAATGGGGCTCTGAGACCATGTATATTTCTTCATGTGCATACCCCACCATATTCCGACATATTTGCCTGTTTGCAACCAAGAAGTATCTTTGATCTTACATGGCTCATTTAGGTTGAGCATAATACGAGAGGTTACCAGATCACCAGGTTTATCGGTAACAATGATTGTCCGCCAGGGTGATACAAAAGGAGTTTTTGCATAAACTTTTTCACCGGTATGCCAGGGTGTAAGAGCAGAGACAAGAGCTATTGCAGAACCTTTTTTCATACGAGGTGTAAGATTCAGACTGGCATAATCTGTAAGATTAGCCTCATGGAAAACCATATAAAGACTGTCATTTACCTCCAATGTAACAGGTGTGGAAACTGTATCTTTTTTACTGATCGGCGATGCTTTGTATATGGCTTCATAATATTTTGTACCGTTAGTGGGTATAGACCAAGCTTTTGCATCCCATGGTAATGCGTATTCTGTCATCTCATCCATTATAACGAAGTCCTTAAGGTTTGGCTGTTTGGGAAACACATATCTGAGACCTATTCCATCGTTAAATATTCGAAAGACAACCGAAAGACTTCTCTTCAAGTTGTTCTTTTCTTGTAGATTGAGTGTCAATTCATTGTAATAATTACGCACTTGAGATTCTTCCCCCCAAGGCTGTGCCCATGTTTCATCCTTACTATCACGTTCTATGCTTACGATACGAAAGTCTTTGTATAAAGGTCCGCTTTTAAGCATAAAACCGAGATCCGAATTATTAATTAGTTTCTCATTACCACGCATAAGTGAGTAGAATGGACGACCGTGATTTATTCCTACTGTTATGCAAAGTCTTCCGTCAGGTGACTTTACAAACTCTTCTGCCATAATAGAAAACTCACTAGTAAAAAACAAAAAAAACAGAAAAACGAAAGGAAGTTTGTTTATATATTTTTTCATACCTATTGACTTTATCATAACTTATCCATAATAATTTTCGCCTTGTCCGGTTGAAGGGATATAAAATAATAATAGCATTGCAACAGTTTACTATTTGCGGTTTTATCTTTAGAATATGTTCCTTTTAACTGATACCAACGATATATATTTTCTAATACGGATTGTTGATAAGAAACACCTGTAAACTGCTGTATTTTTACTAAATATTGATAACCGTACTCTTGAGTCGGTTCTATGTTTGTTCCCTCACCGTAATCATTCCACGTACTCACTTGCAACCAACCAAGGCCTGCATTTTTCGCTGCAGATAACTGACGATCAAATAAAGCTCCATTTTCTGAATCATAGGTTGTATATCCATTACCCCATCCACCTGCTTTATAATAATCGTGAAAACCTGGCATTGCTCCACCTATATACATACTATAGTTTTTGGCATCAGAATACGAAGGATTTGCATTCACCCAGAGAAATTCACCTTGAGAATTTATATATTGGCTATTATTTACTTTAGATGTATTACCATTAAGCACAATGAATTCAGGTTTTGTCAACAAAACATTGAATACATCGTTCCATTCTTCCGGCTTGGATATTTGTTGCGGGCCAAAAATCATAAGAAGGGGTTTGGCATCGATCTTAATATAACTATTGCTCTTGAAAAATCCTGATGCCAAATAACGTATGTCAAGACGTGCCTGAGATACCTTATCATCCAAACCGTTTAAGGTATTGTCTTCGTAAACAATAGCAAACTGCAATCCTGCTTTTTCTATTGATTTGACTATCGCTTCTGTGTTTTTTTTATTTGAAGCATAGTCGTTCTTACTCTGAGTGCCATACCAGTCTATCATAACTCCGTCTATGCCTGAATATTTCATTAATAAGCATTGATAATCAAGCAACGTAGAATCGCTCGAAGCGTATGGACCGGTTAGTGGATAATAATAGGATGCAATCTGACGTTTACCACTTGCATCAATTTTTTCAGGATTGCAATTGGCCATAGTCCAATGCTGTCCCCAAGAACCATTATTGGTTGCCGGAGTTTCAAACCATGGCATATAATGTACAAAGACTTTCATCGAATTCGTTTTAGTTACGACGACAGGTGAAAATGTTTCAATCTGATTATCCGATGAATTTGAATCTTTATTATTATCATCATTACTGCCGCAAGCGTCAAATGTGACGCCTGCAAGCAGTAAGAATATATAAAAAAAAGTTTTTTGCATAGACTATTTTTTATTTGTAATCTGGATTTTGCACCAAATTCGGATTCTTGTCAAGTTCCTCCTGAGGAATCGGGAAGACCCCTTTCGATTTATCGGACTCGGCATCTTTGTTCCACCATGCTTTGTAGAACGTTCCGAAACGTATGTTTGTCGTGCGCCGAAGTCCCTCAAAAGCAAATTCATGCTTCCACTCATTGTCAACATTTTCATCCGTGAGTGAGGTCAGATCGGCCAAGCCTGCACGCTTACGAACCTGATTGATGTAATTCAGAGCAGTTTGCGTATATCCCAAACGATAATTTGCTTCAGCTTGCATCATAAGTACTTCAGCGTAACGCATTAGAACCCAGTCATTGTCACGTTCCCAGTTATCTGTAGCGCTCCATTCATATTTATCAAGTCTGGCTCCTTCATATTGTTTAGCATTTGTGAAATTTGAAATATCCTCTGTATAGTTTAAAGGGTTTCCATCATCCATCAAAACTTCGGAACCATCCTTTGCACTGTATTGCTGTCCTACCATAAGAGTTTTGTCACGGCGAACATCACCATCTTCATAAGAAGAATAGATGCCTGGTTGAGCACAAATACCATTGCCACACCAAGGATAAGAACCGTCAGCAGAAAAAGCATACTTCTGATTGTAATGGTATGTCATAGACGCTAGATAGTTACCTACTGTTCCCTGCTTGTGATCGTAAGGTATAGCAAAAATTATTTCAGATGACGTTTCGTTTTCAATGGCAAAATTTGACTTGTAATCATTTGCTAAGGAATAACCGCTTACTTTCTGACATGCATCTATACAATCTTTCCAACGTGCTGTGCCTGTAAAAACTTCTGCGTTCAGATAGAGTCTGGCCAACAGGGTATAAGCAACGTTTTGGGTGAAACGACCGTATTGAACTCCTGTAGGAAGCTTATCAATAATATCTTTCAACTCGGATTCGATAAAATTGAATACTTCAAGACGGGAGGATTTCTTAGGCAATTCTGTAACGGTGAAATCCGTATTGATAGGAACATCACCGAAACGGTCTATCAGCAGGTAATAAAAATAGGCACGTAAACCACGAAGTTCCGCTTCCACATTGGCTTTTGACTCATCACTTAGTTCGGATTTTTCTACCTGATAAATGATCGCGTTGATTTTAGAAATGCCCACGTAAGAATATCTCCAACTTGCCAGGACACAAGTATTTTCTGAGTCCCATTTGTGATATTGCAACTCTTGATATCGACCGCCGTCGTACCAGTCTGTACCACGTGTAGGAATGCAAGCTTCATCGCTTGCACACTCGTCAAGGAAAAATACATATTCACAAGTTGGATAGCAATTCACACCATTTCCTTCGTCGGTGGAAGAACCGTAGCCACGCAGAGTAGCATAGGCACCGCCAACAACAGTCTGAATTTCCTTTTCATTTTTTCCATAGTCATCCATGGAAACTTTATCGTATAGTTTCTCATTTAAATCGGTACAACTGGTTAGAACCAATATAGAGAAAGAAAGTAAGGTTATAAATTTATTATTCATGATATTCTAATTTTAGCGATTTAGAAAGTAATGTTCACTCCCAAAGAATATGTGCGAGGACGTGGATAACTGTCGAAGCGATCTATGCCTTGACCATCTAGCACACTGTCAGAATTGGTAACCTCTGGATCTATACCGCTATAGCCGGTGATACAGAATAAATTTTCTCCGGTGAGATATAGCCGAGCCTTCTCTATACCAATTTCCTTTGTACCTGGTATAATATATCCAAGTGTAATAGATTGCAAGCGGAAGAAGTCTCCATCTTCAACAAAGTAACTGCTGAATGTGGGATCATCCGTTATACCACTTTTCAGAAATTCATCAGGAACATTCTGCGATGGAAGACGTGTTGGATCGTACATTGACATTTTCGTTGCATTTAAAACTTTCTGACCGGACATTCCATAACCTGAAACATTAAAGTCGAAATTCTTATACGTCGCATTGATAGACAAACCAACATTAAATTTGGGCTGAGCACTGCCGAGATAATAGTCAATCGTTTTACCATCCGCATCTTTCTCAAGGATATACTTTCCATTCTCATCTATTCCATCACATTTAGGCCCCCAGAAAGCACCGGCTGGATAACCTTCTTTAATGATCTGTGCATACATATCTGACATTCCACGAAGTCCGTGCAGAGAGCCTGCTTGCAATCCTACAGCCTGATAAGTGTCGTTTGAAAGTTTCGTAATCTCTTGATCGTTATAAGAGAAAGAAAGATTTGCATCTAAGCTATAATCTTTATGGTTAAGTATCTTAGTTCCAAGTGTAAATTCAATTCCTTTGTTTACCAAATCACCAACGTTAGCCAGCATTGTACCAACAAGATAAGGAGGTTGAGGAACAGGATAAGTCCAAAGCAAGTCTTTTGTTTTCTTATAATACAACTCTACGGTACCATTTATACGATTCAATACACCAAAATCAATTCCAAGATTCCATTGTGCTGTAGATTCCCACTTCAAATCTGGATTGACGTTCTGAGCCTGTACATAAGCATTCTTCCATGTTTCTGTCGTTGCATCGTAATAAGCTGCTCCGGAAGCGCTCAAGATAGACTGTGACTTGTATTCTCCTATTCCACTTTGATTACCTGTAACACCATAGCCCAAACGTAGCTTCAAGTTTTCAAGCCACTGGGAGGTACTTTTCATAAAATTTTCTTCGTTGATACGCCATGCGAGAGACACTGATGGAAAATCGCCCCATTTATTATTAGAACCGAAACGCGAGGAACCGTCGTGACGAATAGTTGCAGTTAGCATGTAACGGTTCAGGAGATTGTAGTTTGCACGACCGAAGAACGATATTAATTTGGCTTCACCTTTGTAGGAATAGACGTCGCTAGAACGATAATCGGTACCTGCGGCGAGATTATTATAACCAAAAGCATCCGTGTCAAAACCGCTTCGAGTAGCGCCGAATCCATCATAAATGTTATCCAAATAAGAATAACCACCCAAAACATTTATCTTATGTATTTTGGCAAATTCTTTTTCGTAAGTGAGGTAAAGTTCTAGCTGTTTATTGGTATACTCTGTGAAAGTACGCTGTCCCCAACCTTTTTCACTCTTTCCTTCCATCTCTGCATAAGACGGTTTATACAATCCACTGGTCGTTTGCTCAAATTCGTATGAGCCGTTAGCGGTTGCGGTAAGGCCATCGATAATATCAACGTCGGCTTTTCCATAACCTAAGAAACGGTGGCGTTTCTGATCATCTGTACGGTCAGTGTTAAGTTCTACGGGATTTTCAGTGTTTGTACCGCTGATTTGAGCAAAACTACCGTCTGAGTTATAAACCGGGAAGGTCGGATTGATGTTGGTCATACGTTCAAATATGCGGGAATCAATAGGATGCCAGCTGTCAAAGTTCGCATTGATACCTTCTTCCATACGCAGATGATTCTTAAGACCTTTCTGATAGGCAGATAAACTGCCTGCTAAACGCTCGAAATCGTTTCGTTTTATAACCCCTTCATTATTCTGATAAGTCATAGATGCACGGTAACCACTATTTTTTTTAGAACTGCTGAAAGAAAAATTGTGAGAATGAGATATAGCGGTGCGCTCCAGTTCTTTTTGCCAGTCTGTATCAGCACCATAGTCAAGAGCAGAAGCGATGTTATTACTACGTACATAGTTACGCCATTGGTTTGCAGATAGCAAGTCCATATTTTTGGCAACAGTACCGACGGCGGCATAGCCATTATAACTCATCGTTTCCTGTTCTGCATCGCCGGACTGACGGTTGGTCGTTACTATGATTACCCCGTTGGCACCACGCGAACCGTAAATTGCAGCGGCAGATGCATCCTTTAAAACATCGACAGATTGTATCTCGTTTGGCTGTACTGAGTTTATATCAACGCCAGGTATACCGTCAACTACGACAAGAGGTGCATTACTTGCAGAAAGAGACGTGCCACCACGCAAACGGATTGACGCGCCAGACTCTGGAGCACCTGAGCTCTGAACGACTGACAAACCAGCTACTTTACCCTGTAATACTTGCTCCGTACTTGTAATAATACCCTTTTTCATGTCTTTTGCACTTACCGTTGCTATAGAACCGGTAAGGTCAGACTTACGCATTGTACCGTAACCGACACCAACAACGATTGCTTCATCGAGCACTCTTTCGTCTTCGTTGAGAACAATCGTAAGATTGCTTTCTGCCTTTACCTGCTTTGTGACATAACCGATAAAAGAGACCTCAAGAGTCGTGTTTTTGTCACAACTTAACGTGAATGCTCCATTGGCATCCGTGATGGCCTGATTTTTCGAATTCAAGGTACGAACAGTGGCACCGATAAGTGGTTCGTGGTTACTGTCGATTATTTTACCAGTAGCAGTGATACTCTGCGCCGACACATTTTGACAGAATACGGTCATCAATAGTATCAAGATGACTGATAAAAACTTATTTGGTTTCATATTATCCATGTTCTTTTAATTAGATTAATAAGGTTATTCAATATCTGATAATGGAATTAAAGGGATATCTGCATCAACTACAGTTACGCCTTTTGCTGTAATTACATTGACATGTATCTTGTCAGCACTCCCACCACCAAGCTCTTTAATCAAGTTTATAGTTGCTTGGCGTTTATCACGTGTGCCGTCCATTGTACCGGTAATAGTTTTGCTCCCTGCAGTTAAAGAATATGTGAGTTGCCCGGCGCTTCTTTCATTATATTGACGAATAAGCGTGAAGATATCGATTGCACTCAATTTTGATGGGAAATAAGAGAATACAGGATCTGGATAGACTTCGCTCGTACCCGCTTTTTGAAGTTGGTCGCCGCTATTGACACCCCATTGGTTTGCTCCAGCATCGTCTTTGATAACTTCTACAACAAGATAGGTCATATTTTCAAGAACGTAATTGGCAAGCTCATCAGCATCAGCTAGTTTAGTGGCGACCTTATTGCCGCTATCATCGTATGTATAGCTATAATAATCTGCCGGTGATACGAGATCCCATTTGTATAATCCATTAGAGAGCTTATTGAAACGTGTTTTTTCCATTGTCTTAGAACGCCACACATCAAGTGTTTGTGATACATCCCAGTTGTTCACTCCACTGTGAGTATTGAAGGATACGAAATTGGCATCTTTTGCAATATCGCCTATTGTCCTATCACCTAATTTGTAAACATCGGGGTTGATTATGACAGAAAGTGGATTATTCATGGTAAACTTATCTGTGAAATTTGGAGATTTCCCAGAATAGAACATGATACCTTCACCGGAATCTTTGAACTCTTTAAATTGTGTTCTGCAATCCGGAGCTGCATATTCACTTGACCATAATGAACCGTCCTTCGTTTTTAATTGCTGCCAGAAACCAGCCCAATCAGCACTTTCAAAAACGGATACATCAGAACCAAAATATTCGGTAGGAATCATTGTTTTCTTATATATATTATCACCTACATATTCCAATTTTGCAAAATCAGAAGAGTTATCTCCATTGCCTTTGTCTGGTTCTGTAGGTTGCCATGCCCACAAATAAAGATCTACTCCCTCAGGAAAACCGATGTCTGCAACATCGTAATAAAATGTAACTTCCTCGTTCGCAGAAAAAATTGCAGGAACTGTCCATACTTTTGGCGTTCCCGACAGTTTTGTGCCAGCAGCAGACATTGAAGTGGAAAACAACAATATGAGTAAAACTAGTGTACTATATAGTATATTTTTTTTCATATAAAAATCCTCCTTTTATTCAGTTACAGGTATAAGGTTATAAACATAAGATACGAAAGCTTTGCCGTTAGCTTTGCGTGTAAGTTTAAATTCCAGCACTTTCTCTGATCCAGGTACATTTGTCACAGTAAGAGTGTATGTCTTATCTGAACCACAAAGCAAAATTTTAGCTGATGTGCCGTCTGAATTTACAAAAGGATTGCCCATTTTCCATGTACCGGAAACAGGCAGTATTGAAGGGGCTTTTCCGTCGATGGTAAATGTGGAAGGCTGATTGGCTTCGTCTGTATTAAGGTTTATTACAAAAGTGCCAAAATCAAATAGACTGGTTAATGCCATCGACTTATTCGATGTTTCATCGACTTGGTTGATTGAACTCAGTACCCACTTACCACCAATTTTCTCATAAAGAGTAATAGGTGCGACATAGGAACCGTCATCTGTGTCATTACATGATGTGAAAGTAGAACCTGTCACAATAAGTAATAGCAACAATAAAACTTTAGATGTTTTGTTCGTTTTCATTGTACATTATTAAAGGTTAAATATTGGTTAATATCTATCGATTGCAAAATTGTATCAAAGAAACAACAGGTGGAAGAAAAGGATAAAAAGTATAAAAAAAAAGATCTTGTATTTTTATAAATCATTTGAATATTAATGATTTATAAAAATACAAAACCTCTTTTTGTATAAAGGAAATATTTAATTAAATGCTATTTGTTTTCATTCTTTATAATCCCTATTTTCATAATCTCTCCCTCAAAGAGATCATTCTCTATGATGGATTTGTTTTTTACTTTCGTTTTATATGTATTGATGGTATGTACCGAATAGTTCAAGAACTTTGCAATTCGTTCACTGCTTGATATTCCAAGACGGATTAAGGCAAAGATGCGCATTTCTGTAGTCAACGAATACTCATTCTCTGGACGTTTACGTTCCTCTTCAGGAAAGAGGGCATTGTAATCAACAACAAAGTTCGGGAATATTTTCAGGAATGTTGCATCAAAGGCCGCGTACATATAGTCACGCTCTTGATTGAGAGTCGATTCTTTTAGTGCGTTTCTTAAATCATCAAACTGATGAGCTTTTATCTTCCTGTCAACCATTCGGTAAAGCCTTTCCCCTTTTTCTATAAACTCGGCATTGATGTAAAAGGAGTTGCCTATATATTCGTCTTTGATCTTATTTGCCTCTTTCAATTGGTTGTTAGTAATACATAATTGCTTGTTGTGTTCACTGATAAGATTACGTATAGTCTGCAGTTCTTTTTTCTGTCTATAAATGACGAGAAACGCTACAAGAATGATTATTACAAGTATTGTAGTAAGGGTAACGCCACCTATTAATATATTACGCTGGCTCTTTACAATATTATATCTGTTCTGCTCTATGATTGGCAATATCTCACCAACTTCTATCTTGCGTTGGCGAGCATCGTAGAAATTTGCATCATCAAGCGAGAACTGAACATAGCTAGTAGCGTGTTTTATATCTCCGTTTTTATAAAGAAGTTCGGCTAATCCTCTAAGAGCAGTCGTTTCCTTTGTAGAAGAAATAAGATCGCATTCCGCAGCTTCTTCCAAATATTCCATCGCTTTCTTCTCATTTTTTACATATCTCCAATACATCCAGCCTATACATGAAGTAGCAATCGCGCGATCGTTAAGGCTTATTTGCTTAAATTTAAGCATTTCGAGGAATGAACGGATGCTGGCTTTGTAATTGTATTCCTTCATTTGCCTTTGTCCTACGGCATACCACCACGCTGGTGATTTTGGGGGAGTTAAGGCTAAAAGTGAATCGGTATAAAGATCTCCGTTGTTGAAATATGTTATTTGATAAGGAAGAGCATGATTGTAGTCGCCTATTGAATAATTAAGCCGTGCACAAAGATAGTAATACTGAATTTTGTAACTTTCAGAAACATCGTTTATATTAATTTCACCTGCAGTATCGAATGCTTCCTTGTAAAGACCAGCGGACAACAAACAGAATACCAAATCACAACTCGCTTCTACCTGATAATTTCTATTAGACAGTTTCTCTGCTATTTGCAAAGATCGATTGGCATAAAAGTAAGCAGAATCGTACTTGTAGGACTTATATTCGTTATATAGTTTTGTACATGCAGCGTATTGGGCATTTTCTGTTTTTGCCATACTCAATTGTCGTCTATTAGACAGTTTCTCTGCTATTTGCAAAGATCGATTGGCATAAAAGTAAGCAGAATCGTACTTGTAGGACTTATATTCGTTATA
>Ga0183099_1000065_pt1 | contig 119413 bp, 104 predicted proteins | sample Biomet1_FD_127788 | JGI IMG/M metagenome (GOLD analysis project Ga0183099, IMG submission 127788) | Microbial communities from bioreactor (seeded with anoxic lake sediment) at LBNL, California, USA - Biofuel metagenome 1 | ecosystem: Engineered > Bioreactor > Anaerobic > Unclassified ...
TGATTTATAGTTAATTACATATAAATTACAGGTAGAATATATAGGACTTATTCTTAGGTTTAAATTCAACTAAATTAAAGAAGAACCATATTTTAAGTAATATAATTTGTATTCTCAATTCGGGAATGCGTTTCTACGATATAAAGTTTACGTTTCATCGATCAAACGTTTGCGTTTCTATGATACTAAGTTTTCGTTTCATCGATCTAACGTTTTTGTTTTATCGTTATAAAGTTGTTTTAATATAAAAAGCTTTTTATATTTAAGTATAACAATGCTGTTTTTTTGTTGTAGCTAAAATTATATATTATTTTTCCATAGCCCCTTTACATAGAGTTTTTTCATGTTCGAACGTAGCTATGTAGTTAAAAGCGATGAAAAAGTATAGCCCCAGGTATTTATTCTGTTTGGTAATTCTTTATAAAAACAAATATAATCGGGATTATGATAAATAAAGATAACTATTATGTTTTAGCTTACGATGTTATCAAGTTCTTCTTGTTCTGAGAATACTTACTATGGAGGCGCATTCTCTGTAAGAAAAGTTTAGTTGTATTCTCGCTTGCGCAATTCTGCACTTATTACATTATAAGTAGCTTGCTAAGTGAATAGCTTTTGAAGATAAACTTAATATCTCTATACATATCACAAACAAAATTATCAATATCTTTAAAATGAAATTAGTAAAAATGATTGGATTTAAATGCTTGTCATGGGATTTATAAATACTCCAAACCTATTAAAATAAGAATCTTGTTTAATATTCTAAGTATCATAATTTGGCTACACATATAAACAAAAAAAATTGATTGTCTCACGACAACCAATCTTTTCTTAACCTTAATAATCTAATACCATGAAAAACACGATGCAAAGGTAATAATTGTTTTGTTACCTGCAAATATTCACATGATATTTATAATGATTTTGGTGTATATTTAACACTTTTGGGGTTCCATTTTAAAGTTATTAACGATTTTGCCGCATTTTCATCTTCTTTATCTTCTACAAACACCTTAGGTCGTAATTGTATTACTAAAATGTCAGATGATGAAATTTCTTGTTGCAAGACAATGTTGTTATCATTACTTTGAGTTGGAATCTCAACGTTTATTTTTAATGGTTCCCATTTGTTATTAAAGAAACATATACTACTTTCTTTTTGATTGCCGGCTGTGTATGTGCGAACCATGCAAAGCAGACTGTCTTTACCGTCAACTGGCAACTTCTTAATTGTTAGTTTCATAGCAGAACTCAGTGTGGAAGACATAAAATCGTTGGTTATAGTATCAACAGCTGATGTCTCACCTAACATGTTTTTAACACCGCTTTTTACTTTCATCTCAAGATAATCCAAAGATTCTATGCGACTGTTTTTATCCATATATCCGATAATAGAGTCAGGCATGTTTATCCATAGACTACGCATGCTTTGAGCATTGACATTACCCAAAGCAGATAACATCAAAAATAAACATATTATAGTTTTTCTTATCATAATAGTTGCAATATTACCTATTTTTTTCCAAATGTGCAAATGGGTGAAGAATGTTTTTAATATTTAACTAGATTTTATGGGTTTTATCTTTAATGTATCAAATATTATTGCTATTTTTGCATAAGGATATAATAAATTAAATCAAAATAAAGAATATGGCATTATCAAAACAAGACATCAGTCAAATTGAAGCTCACGGAATTAGCAAAGAACAGGTTTCTTTTCAGCTGAAGCAGATAGAAAAAGGCTTCCCTTTTCTTAAATTGGAATCTGCTGCATCAATAGATAAAGGAATTATAGCTCCAAAGGAGGATGAACAGGATAAATATGTAAATATATGGAATGATTATAAAAACGAAGGCCATAAAATAGTTAAATTCGTTCCTGCCAGTGGTGCTGCAAGCCGTATGTTCAAGAATATGTTCGCTTTTCTTAGTGCAACATATAATGTTCCTACAACAGATTTTGAAAAGGATTTTTTTGATAATATTAAGAAGTTTGCATTTAAAAAAGAACTTTGTGATAAATGCAAGGCTAATGATGATCATTGCATTACTAAGTTAATGGAAGAAGGCAAATATAAAAATATTGTTGCCAATATGCTTAATGAGAATGGACTTAATTATGGCAGTTTGCCAAAGGGACTACTACTCTTCCATAATTACGAAGATGGTCCTAGAACTCCAATGGAAGAACATCTTGTTGAAGCTGCTTTATATGCAAGTAGTAAGGGTAAGGCAAATGTACATTTTACAGTAAGTCATAGTCACTTAGACTTGTTTAAAGCTAAAGTAGCTGAAAACATAAACAAGTATTCTGAGAAATTCGGTGTTGAATACAACATCACTTTCTCTGAGCAAAAGCCAAGTACTGATACTATTGCTACAAATCCTGATAATACTCCTTTCAGAAATGAAGATGATAGTTTGTTGTTCAGACCAGGCGGTCACGGTGCATTAATCGAAAATCTTAATGAGATAGACGCAGATATCGTGTTCATTAAGAATATTGACAACGTAGTGCCAGACAGATTAAAGGATGAAACTGTGAAATATAAGCAGATATTGGCTGGAATATTAGTTGATTTGCAGAATAAAACTTTTGAATATCTCAGACTGCTTGATTTAGGAAAATACAATCATGCAAAACTTGAGGAAATAATAAGATTCGTACAACGTGATTTATGCTGCAGAAAGCAGGATATAAAGGATTTGGAAGATGCAGATTTGGTTATTTATTTAAGAAAAAAATTAAATAGACCTATGCGTGCTTGTGGAGTCGTAAAGAATGTGGGCGAATCAGGTGGTGGTCCATTCCTGACATATAATCAAGACGGCACTGTAAGTCTGCAAATATTGGAAAGTTGTCAAATTGATACAAATAATGCAGAATACATGGATATGTTCAAGAACGGAACACATTTTAATCCTGTTGATTTGGTCTGTGCAATAAAAGATTATAAGGGAAATGATTTTAATCTCCCTGAATATGTAGACAGAAATACTGGTTTCATAAGCAGCAAGAGTAAGAATGGTAAAGATCTTAAAGCTTTGGAATTACCTGGATTATGGAATGGAGCAATGAGTGATTGGAATACTGTTTTTGTAGAAGTTCCATTGGAAACATTTAATCCAGTAAAGACAGTTAACGACTTGCTTAGAGAAAAGCACCAGTAAATTATATGATATAATTGGTGGCTCGATTAAGTTGTAACGCAAAATATGAAATCGAATAATGACAGAAAAATTTGAATTTACACAATCAGAGCTAGATGAGACCAGAGAAATTATGTCTCATCTGAGGGTAACTATAGGCGACACTTTGAAATCTGATGATGAAGATAAAATTAAAAAGCATCTGAAAAAAGCAATATATAACAACCAGATGCAACGAGACGTATTTGGCTTAAACCCTATATTGCATGCTTTAAGGACAGCACAGATAGCTGTTGATGAAATCGGACTGAAAAGAGACGGAGTGCTTGCCACCCTACTCTATACGCTTGTCGTGAACAATTACTCTACAATAGAGGAAATGCAAGATAAGTTTGGTGAGAGTGTGGCTCATGTAATACGTGGATTGGTAAGAATACAAGATTTGTACAAACGAAATCCAATTATTGAAAGTGACAATTTCAGAAATTTACTCATTTCGTTTTCTGAAGATATGCGCGTAATACTTATCATGATTGCCGACAGGGTGAATCTGATGAGACAAATTCGCGACACCAATGCTGTTAATGAAAAGCATCAGGTGAGTGAGGAAGCCAGTTATCTGTATGCTCCACTCGCCCATAAACTTGGCTTGTACAAGTTAAAGAGTGAGCTTGAAGACTTGAGTCTGAAATATCTTGAGCATGATGCTTATTATATGATTAAGGATTCGCTTAATGCAACTAAAGCTGCACGTGACACATATATTAAGAGATTTATTGGACCAATAAACGAGAAACTTACATCTACTGGACTGAAATATCATCTTAAAAGCCGTACTAAAAGTATTCATTCCATTTGGCAAAAGATGAAAAAGCAAAAGTGTGGTTTTGATGGTATATATGATTTGTTCGCAATAAGAATTATAGTTGAGACTCCTATAGAAAAGGAAAAAATGCAATGCTGGCAGGTCTATTCTATAATCACAGATATGTATCAGCCTAATCCTAAGCGACTACGTGACTGGTTAAGTGTACCTAAAAGCAATGGTTATGAAAGTTTGCATATAACAGTTCTTGGACCAGAAAACAAATGGGTAGAAATACAAATCAGAACTGAGCGCATGGATGAAATAGCCGAGCATGGACTTGCTGCGCACTGGCGCTATAAAGGTGTAAAGAGTGAAGGTGGTATTGACGACTGGCTGGCAAACATAAGGGCTGCATTGGAAAACAATGATGACTTGCAACTGATGGATCAGTTCAGGATGGATTTGTATGAGGATGAAGTTTATGTGTTTACTCCTAAAGGTGATTTGCTTAAATTTCCTAAGGGTGCTACAATTCTTGATTTTGCCTATTATATACATTCAAATATCGGAAATACCTGTGTAGGTGGAAAGATAAATAGTAAGGTTGTTAGTTTTAGGCAGGTTCTACATTCAGGAGATACAGTCGAAGTACTTACACAAAGCAATCAAAAACCAAAAAGGGATTGGTTGAATATTGTGAAAAGTTCCAAAGCAAAGGCAAAAATCCGTCTTGCTTTGAAAGAAACACAAGCTAAAGAAGGCTTATATGCAAAGGAACTGATAGAAAGAAGATTTAAGAATAAAAAAATAGAAATCGAAGAAAGTGTAATGTCTCATGTGATTAAAAAGATGGGATATAAGGAAAATTCTGATTTCTATAAGGACATTGCTGACGAGAAACTTGACCCTAATGTAGTTATAGACAAATATATAAAGACTCGTGATCATGATCAAAATTTAAATGCGGTCAAATCTACGGAAAGTGCAGAGAACTTTGCTTTTGAAAATCCAAACGAAGAACTTGCATACAAAAATGATGACGTGCTTGTGATAGACCGAGACCTAAAAGGTATAGATTATAAGTTAGCGCAATGCTGTCACCCTATTTACGGTGATGATATATTTGGATTTGTTACAGTTACTGGTGGAATAACTATTCACAGAAAATCATGTCCGAATGCACCTGAACTTAGAAAACGGTTTGGGTATAGAATAGTAAACGCTAAATGGAGCGGAAAAGGTTCTAATCAATATATTATAACATTACGTGTAATAGGTAATGATGATATTGGCATAGTAAGCAATATAACAAATATTATATCAAAACAAGACAAACTGACTATGAGGTCTATAAATATTGACTCTCACGATGGTTTGTTTAGCGGAAATCTTGTCTTGATGATTGAAGATACTGGTAAACTTAATTCGCTTATCAAAAAGCTTAAGACGGTAAAAGGTGTCAAACAAATTATAAGAATATAAGTTATGATGAAGAAAGTTATCATTGGTTTGTTCTTGCTTCTTTTTGCTTGCCAATTAAATGCTATAAGCTATACAAAGGCAGATAGCTTAAGAGTAAAAAAATTGCTCGTAGAAGGATTACGTCAAAATAAGAACACCAACATGATGATTTATTTTGCACGAAGACTAAAAGGTGTGCCCTATGTAGCAAAGACATTGGAAGTGAACCCTACAGAACAGTTGATTGTAAACTTACGACAATTGGATTGTACTACATACGTGGAAAATGTATTAGCATTGACACTATGCGTAAAGAAATCATCGGCTAGTTTTAACGACTTTTGCCGAAACCTGCAAAAGATAAGATATGATAGAGGGAATGTGGAATATACCTCTCGCCTACACTATTTTTCTAATTGGATTGCTAATAATACAAGAAGTGGCTTTGTTACGGAAATTCAAAAGGATAGTTCACCTTTTACGGCTATTCAGATAGTGAATACAAATTATATGACAAATCATGTTGAAAGTTATCCTATGCTGATAGAACATCCTGAATGGATTGGAAGCATAGGTGCTATGGAAAAGGAACTTTCTGGTAAAAGATATAGATATATTCCTAAGAATATGATTTCTAACACAAATTTGTGTAGAAGCACAATTAAGGATGGTGATATCATCGCCATATTAACATCAAAGGCTGGACTTGATACGAGTCATATAGGTATTGCAGTATGGCATAATGATGGACTGCATCTGCTAAATGCGAGTCAGATTAGAAAAAATGTCGTTGAAGAATCAATGACTCTGTATGATTATATGAAAAAACATCCATTACAAATAGGTATAAGAGTTATCCGAGTAAAATAAGTTAGCTTTTCTTGTGCCCGAAATTGAATCCTATATAAAAATTCAAACTTCCAAATACGCTATTAGTGTAGAAATTTGATTTGTGATAATTATATGCATGTAAGATGGCACTTGACCCAATATACCATTTAGTGTTATTCCAAACGATTCCAAAACGTGATACTCCATCGATATTGAAATTATCAAAATTGAAATCACGGAAGGTAAAATTCTTATGGTCGGAATCTCCACTTGAATGCTTATATGCTAAAGCCAATGAAAGTGATGCATTAAAAAGACAGTTTCTTGCAAATACCCAATTATATCCATATCCAACTTGCAATGACAAATCATCGTAATTCACTTCACCTTTAACAAGGGAACTATCGAAAACTGATTCTGTCAGTTCTTTGCCAAGAGATTTATTCATGGTTTCTGCCAACGCCTCCCAATCAACACTAAGTTTCTGACTCGTAAATCCAATACCGAAGAGTAGCGAACCGGCACTAATACGCTGGCATGTACTTTGACTATATGCGGCTGGATATGAGAATTTATGATGATTTGTTATGTAATAAAGATTAAATCCTCTTATACTTGATTTCAGACCACTAAAAGGTGTACCATCAATATTTCTTGTGTTATTTTTTTTATCAAGAGTCAAATTACTAATATGATAGTCGTTTCCTGATGTTCTATAAAATACATCTAATCCTATTTGATTACTATAAAGACTTACGTCGAATTCGTGTTTATTATTTGAGCCGCCTATATGTGATACGTCGAGAGTATAACCAAGGAAAATCCAACGCCATCCAAAATATGGTCCAAACTTTACATTTAAATCAGGCTTAAACGTTACCGTCATATTCTTACCAGTTTGTAACCTATATATCTCATAGGTATTGGTGTTTTGGAGCATGAAAGCATAATTATAATGTTGTGGTTCAATATAATTAGTGTCTATGCGAGAAAAATCTTTTGCTATATCATAAAGACAATCAAGAAAACTATTCTTTAAATGCTTTCCACATTTTTTTGCAGGCAGTTGTGTACTGTCTGAAACAATAGAGTCAGGAAAGTTATGCTCGTTGTTGTCAGCATAAATTTGCTGGACTTGCACCATGAAGAAAGCAAATATAAATATATATTTTCTCAAAGCCAAAATACGGTTTAAAGTTTGCCTAATATTCTATCCATAACCCAATTTACAGGAGTAGCACTCACGCTTGTACATGTACACGCCCCAAAGCCCTGAAGATCTTCTATAACAGATTTTATAATAGGTAATTGAACATAAGGTGGGTTTGGAACAACGATATTCATGTTTCCTTCACTTGTAACCAATCTTATTGGATCATAGTTGAAAACAGAGAAAGACACAGAACCTTTGTCTCCTATTATTTCAATGCAATCCTCCTTGGCACTTTGATGTCCTACAAAACACCATGATCCACTACCAGGTAGGCCGCTGTCAAACAAGAAACATGCACTAATCGTATCTTCAGCTTTGTATAAGTGAGCACGATTAGCGCAATAACCATGGGCACGGGTAATTACCCCGAATAACTCTTGAAGAATATCTAATTGATGAGGAGCTAAGTCGTAAAAGTATCCACCTCCAGCTATATCTGGTTGCAAACGCCAAGGGAGATTCTCATGGCTATTGTAGTCCAAATAACGTGGCGGAACAGAAAACCTAACTTGTACGTTTGTTACTTCACCGATTAATCCATTATTGACAATATCCCTTACACGTTGGAAATATGGTAAATAGCGGCGATAATAAGCAACGAAACATGGAACACCGGTTTGCTCACTAATTCTGTTAATGCGCGCACAGTCCTCATAGCTAGCTGCAAGTGGCTTTTCTACATACACCGGTTTGCCTGCTTTCATAGCCATGATAGCAAATGTAGCATGACTCGAAGGAGGTGTAGCAATATAGATAGCATTTATGTTTGGATCATCCACTAACTCCTGTGCATCAGTATACCATTTCGGTATATGATGTCTCTCTGCATAAGAACGAGCTTTTGACTCGCTACGACTCATGACAGCTTCGACGTGTGAACCTTCAACTTCATTGAAAGCTGGTCCCGATTTTTTCTCGGTAACCTCACCACAACCAATAAATCCCCAACTTATTAACTTCATATATAATGCTATTTAAGATGCAAAGATAATATTTTTTATTATCTTTGCAAACAAAAAAGAACCCCAATATGGAAATAAAGAAATCAGAATTCGTAATATCAGCACCATTAGTGAGCAAATGTCCAAATGATGATAAGCCTGAATACGCATTTATCGGAAGATCAAATGTGGGAAAATCAAGTCTCATAAACATGCTGTGCAATAATAAAAAGCTTGCTAAGACATCATCTACCCCTGGTAAGACGTTGCTGATAAACCATTTTATTATCAATAATGAATGGTATGTTGTTGACCTGCCAGGTTATGGATTTGCAAAACATTCAAAATCTATAACGCAGAGATTGGAAAAAATGATTTCGTCATATATATTGCAACGTGAACAATTGGTAACTGTTTTTGTACTTATTGATGTAAGACACGAACAGCAAAAAATAGATCGTGAGTTTATTGACTGGCTTGGCGAGAGTAATGTGCCTTTCACTATAATATTTACAAAGTCAGATAAGTTAGGACCAGGAAAGGCAAGACAGAACGCACAGGATTGGATGAACAAGTTGAAGGACAGATGGGAAAACCTTCCGCCATATTTCATAACATCTTCTGAAAAGAAAAGTGGAAAAGATGAAGTGCTGGATTATATAGACGGAATAAATAAAAAATTATAAATGGCACAAATTCCATATCTTGACGTACAAAATCTGACTAAGAGTTTTGGATCGCAAGTGTTATTCGATAATATATCATTTTCAGTAAGCGAAGGTCAGAAAGTTGGACTTGTTGCAAAAAATGGAACAGGCAAGTCTACCCTATTGTCAATATTGACAGATAAAGAGGGTAAGGATTCAGGAAGCATCATCTATAAGAATGATATTAAGATTGGTTACCTAGAGCAGTGTCCTAAATTTAATAATGCTGAGAGCGTACTAGAAGCTTGTTTTAATCATGATAATTCTGAAGAAAGAGTAATTAAATACAAGCAGATTCTTACACAATTAAAGATTATAAATTTTGAGCAACCGATGGGACAGCTTAGTGGAGGTCAACAAAAACGTGTTGCCTTGGCAAATGTGCTCATCACAGAACCGAATTTCATTATAATGGACGAGCCTACTAACCATTTGGATCTTGAAATGATTGAATGGTTAGAGGGTTATTTAAACAGAGGCAACAAAACGTTACTAATGGTTACTCACGACCGATTTTTCCTTGATAGAGTGTGTAACACCATCTTGGAACTAGATAATGAGCAGATATATATATATCGTGGAAATTATAGCTACTATCTTGAAAAAAGACAAGAGAGAATAGACAATACTAGGAGCGAGATAACCAGAGCCAATAATCTTTATAGAAGTGAATTGGAATGGATGAGAAGGATGCCACAGGCTCGTGGGCATAAAGCAAAATATCGTGAGGATGCTTTCGATGATTTGCAGGCTAAGGCTAAACAGCGTATTGAAGACCGCCAAATAAGATTGAAAGCTGGCAATGTTTATATCGGCTCAAAGATTTTTGAATGCCAATATGTAAGTAAGGCATGGAATGAAAACGAAGTAATTCTTAAGGACTTCTATTACAATTTCGCACGATTTGAAAAAATGGGAATTGTCGGAAATAATGGTACGGGCAAATCTACATTTATAAAGATGCTTCTTGGTGAAGTCAAACCGGATAGTGGAAAATTTGATATTGGAGAAACTGTGAGATTTGGATATTTCTCGCAACAAGGAATGGTATTTGATGATCAGCAAAAAGTAATTGACGTCATCACAGATATAGCTGAAGATATTGACCTAGGTAAAGGACGCCACATGACTGCGAGCCAATTTTTGCAATATTTCATGTTTACACCCGAACAGCAACATAATTATGTGTATAAGCTTAGTGGTGGTGAAAGACGAAAGCTGTACTTGTGTGAGGTGCTTATGAGGAATCCAAACTTCTTGGTATTGGATGAGCCTACAAACGATCTTGATATTCAAACTTTGCAAATATTTGAAGAATATCTTCAAGACTTCCCTGGATGTGTCATCGTTGTAAGTCATGATAGATACTTTATGGACAAGGCTGTTGATCATTTGCTAGTTTTTAAGGGCAATGGCGTGGTTAAGGATTTTCCAGGAAACTATACTCAATATAGAGAATGGGAAAGTTTGAAAGCTAAAGAAGAGGATAATGCTGAAAACAAAAGTAAAGAACAAAAAACAGATTACCATAATGTGACCAAACGTAAGATGAGTTTCAAAGAAAATATGGAATTCAAACGTCTTGGTGAAGAGATTGAACAATTGGAGATTGAACAAAAAAATCTTGAAGAAGAACTTTGTTCTGGTACTCTGAGCGTTGATGAACTGACAGAAAAAAGCAAGCGTCTACCTATCATAAAAGATGAACTTGATGAAAAAGGAATGCGTTGGCTTGAATTATCAGAACTTAGCTAAAAGAATACAAACAAAACTGAATAATATAATTGAGCGGCGAGAATATAGATTATGTATATTGGAGCCGCTTTTTTTATGCCTTCACACATAACCGCAAAAAGACTTGATATGGAGGAGATTCGTCCTACTGAGATTGAATATGTTGCTGATATTACTAATATTGCGAATGAGATATAAGATATCATACACATAAGGAAGTTAATACTCAGTATATGTCCGTCAATATTTAACAGTACTGCATGCGGAACTATTGTAAAAAGCAATATAACGACTAAAAATATTATTGCCTCTAATGATGCAAGGCGTATAGCTAACCTTTGTCGGATATCCATATGTCGTTTAATGTCTAGTAACCCAGAGGTGAGCAAACATCCGTAAGCAATGCTAATCACGGTAATCAAAGCTAAAACAGGTGATGATATGTTATATGTGAATTGCCCCATAAACCATCGTATTCCTTCACTGCTTAACAGAGAATGCATGCTTAAATCTGGTAACGCAGCCGTTATAAACCACGAAACCAAAATTAGTAATACCTGACATGCCGCCAATACTACAGCAGAATAACTTATTATTTTTAGTAAACGATTATTCCTCATCCGGGTGAATATTGTCTATATCTATAATCCTTAGTTCGATGGAACGGACAACAAGACGTGTTGCATTTACTCCAACCCTACCATTGCCATTAGGAAATAGTTTCTGTACTAATTCGTTTTGACGTTTTTCCAAACTTTTCACTCCAAAAGGCATTCCACGTAAGTTGGTTATTTGCTCTTTCGTATATCCAAGCGCAAGGTGGCGTAGAAATCGTTCATCGTATTCGTCAATTTCATAATCAACAAATGCTTCTTGTCTCATAATTTGATTTTTCACACTTTCCATAAATCTTGAAACTATCTTTTCAAGTATTGGCTGATTAAAAACAAGTTTCTTGCCATTCATTACGCTAGAGACATCCCCTCTAGTAAGAAGTTCGCCACTTTTTAGGATAATTCCATCACATCCTGCATCAAGAACGTCAACCCACAGTTTTTCGTTAAGTATTTCACCTGTGAAAATGAGGACCTTGATATTCGGGTAAGTTTCTTTTGTGTGTCGGCAAATTTCAACTCCAACAGTTGTACTTCCACCTAATCCTAAATCCAAAAGAACCAAATCAGGCATCTGCACTTTTAGAAGTTTCCAATAAGTTGTTTCGTTTTCGGCCGTACCGATAATCTGAGCTTCAGGTATATCATTACGAATAATACCTTCTGTTCCTTTTAGTTCAAGAGGCACATCTTCAACAATTATGATTTTAAAATTATTCATATATTTTTATATAATGTTCAGTTTAGATGGGAGTTTTAACTCAATGTCTACTCCACTAGATACATTATTTACAGCCTGTATTCCACAACCGCGTAAATTGGTTGCTTCTCCGATTTCTCTGATAATCTGTCGGCATATCATGTATTCAATATTAACAGATGCTGGAGTAAACAATTCAGCACATTGTTTGGCGTCAAGTCGTAAAGACAATAATGTCATCTTTATAATAACGTAGTGATAGTCCTTATTTGATATATTTTTTTCAATTGTTTTTTCGCCGCTAAGTTTTTTTAACAGATCAAATAAATATTTTACTAGTGCATCATCTACTTTAATATTCGCATCTATCTGTCGCATGGCTTGTAAACTCAACAGTGTATATAACTGTCTGTAATAGTTTGCTGTCTCACTTATAGCATTGAGATTATCCTCTTGAGAGTCTACGAGTTGCCGTATTCTGGAAGGGTAATACATGGTCTCATGTTTCAAGGTTGAAAGACAGTTATCAAGAACATTATTACTGATATGCAGGCGTTCATTCTCGTATTCTAGCTTTCGAAGTTCGTCAACAGCAGCCTCTGTACTAATAGACTGTTTTTTGTCTTCCTTAAGACTTGTTAGCAATGCGCTTTCTATCTTCTTAACGACGTCATTCAACTGTGAATCATCTGTTTTCAATAGCTTATTTGCATCTTTCCAGATTTTTGTGATCTTTTCTAGTTTATTCAAAGAATCTATGTCTGAAAGTAGAACATTATTTATATTATTGACTTTCTCTAGACATAGTCTATAGTAAAGTCTATGCCGATAATACAGAAAATAATAAGCTGGGAATATAGATACTAGCATTATTATGAGTAATATTATCGCAACATTTTTGTTATTTTCAGATTTTTGCATCACTATTACATATTCTCCTAAAGTGTTGTCTGCGGAGCGTTCTCTGAATAGTTGTGTATATAATCTATTGTTATAATGGTATACATCCCATAAATGCAAAGCTAATGCAGCAACAGCCGTCTCATTTCTTATATCTAAAATTACATCATAGCTAGTTTTAAGATGTGAACGAAACCATGTTATTTCGGCAGGAAGAGTCTCACTACCAATATATTTCATTGTGTCTCTTCCGTTAGCATATTTTGATTTGTAATATCTGTTTAAGTAATGCCTACACATGTTGGCATATATCAATGTCTTGGGATAATTCCTTTTGATATTGCTATAATATGCACTATCTGCATATTTTTCTGCAACAGCTAGATTCACATCTTTAGCAGCGAAAGAAGATAGTGAGCTAAAGCATATACTGATTAGTAATAATGTACGCATGATACCTTTAGGTAGTCTGAATGCGAACCGGCTCCCCTGCCCTTTCTTGCTCTCAGCATAAATGGAACAAACAGAAAATATTTGACTAATTTTGTAATATCTCTCTATTATACCTTTGCAATTCATTAATCCAAAACCATGTGAAACTTCTGCCTTTTGATTATCGTCCAGTTTCTCGTCAACAATAGTTTTATGTTCAAAAATCTTAGTTGTCTGTTCCTCAGTCATACCTTCACCAGTGTCAATGATTGAAATTTCAACATATTCATCATGCACTTCACCTGATATAATAACCTTTCCGGTTGGCTGTGTATATTTTCTCGCATTATCTGCAAGAGTGTTGATCATAAACAATGTAAGAATTTTGTCTGCCTTAACTATTGCTTCCGTGGGCTTGATAATTAAATCAATTCCCTTTAGACTAAATCCCATACTTCCATCACTGACAATATCAAATAAAGACTGTAATCTAAAACTTTCTATATGCATACTAAGTTCACCTTGGCGAAGTTGTATCCAATGTGTTAGTATATTATTGTAGTCAATAATTTTATCCGTTAATTCGCTTATATATGAATATCTATATTTACGTGTTTCATCAGATTCGTCACGAGATTCAAAACATTTTATCTCATTAATTATTCTATTTATGAATGGTAAAATACTGTTTACCAATGAAATTTTAGCACGTTGTTCAATATTACGTTTAATATTGTTTGAAAGGTGCAAATTCTCCATTTGAATTTTTTCTGAGATTTCTTCATAGTCTTCTTTTCTCTGTCTGATGCTTTGTTCTTCATCATATTGCCACTGGCGTAATGGCTTTAGTAGACTATCAATAGAAAAATTCTTATCGCTTTTTTGACGCATCCTATCAAATATGAATAATAGAACTAGCACAAGGAAAATCATCATTACAACAGCAATAATCATTATATTCAGAGTTGAAGAAGATTTATCCAATTGCTCTGCGCGGGCTTCCAATAGTCTATCTTGACGTGTCTTTTCCTGTATGTCAAGGTATATGTTTCTGTTATAATCACTAAATTGCTTATTGTCAATAGCTGAATATGCTAGCGATAATTGCTCTCTAATAGAAGAGACAAGATCTGGTGCTCTTTCTATAATAGGGTTTATATACAATGCATTGTTAAGGCATGTAATAGCAGAATTATAATCTTTTATTTGCCAATAACATTGAGCTAATGTTCTATACGAACCCGCTATTTGGTATACATCACCATATTTAGAAAAAATATTTAGAGAACGTTGAGCCAAATTTCCTGCTAAAAGGGAATCTGGCATATAGTCAGTATTGACGAATTTAATGTCAGGCAGATTGTTTACAATAAGATAGTCTCTCATCTTATGATCTTGAAGATGTTCACTTATTGCTTGCATAGAGTTGGCTTCCCAAAATGGATAATGATACCTTTTCGAAAGAATGTAACAGCGCATTAAGTAGTCAAATTCCTCTTGGCTGATGTCTTTGCTGGTACCTTTAGTGATAATTCCTCCTGAACCTATATTATAAAAATATGATAATAATTGTGCTGTATCTTTTTGTATAGGACCGAATGGATCAATTTTTTTCAGAGCATCTGTAGATTGATTTTTTAATCCTACATAGTAAAAGTAAGTTGAATTGATAATATGAAATTCTGTTGTAGCATAAGTAAGACGCATCATCTGGCGATCTGTTAATTCTTGCTTTTCTTCCTCAATTCGCCTCATTTTGCGTAATGCATTTTCACGATATGAATAAAAATCCTTATTACGTGATTGCCTTTGACAAAGACGCATGCATTGAACATCAGCAATGAGTAGCTCTATTTGATTATCTGTATAACCTGCTATGTTTTTCAGTAATTTGTACGCTCCGTTATAATTCATGCGGATAGTACTAACGAAAGCTAAATTATTTAAAGCTTCTGCTTTTCCCTCAGGATAGCCGTCTGAAAGTAAAAAAGCTTTTCGTGCGTAAACATATGTTGAGTCTAGATTTCTATAATGAAACGCATAAGATTTTGTATTCAGCAAATCTACCTCATCTTTATTTGACGGTGAACATGCTGAAAAACATAAAAGGCTTCCTATGCATATAAGCATTAAGAAGCCTTTTATAATGTTATATTTAATTTCTTGCTTTTGCAATATATCCTAAAGATTCTTTACATTTGCTAGTTATGTCTTGCCAGCTACCTGATGCTATTGTCTCTTTAGGGAACAATTTAGAACCCATACCGACACATAGCACACCGGCTTTAATCCATGATGTAAGATTTTCCTCATCTGGAGATACTGCACCTGTAACCATGATATTGCTCCAACGCAGTGGACCAAGTACATTCTTAACAAATGAAGGACCACCAACATTACCAGCTGGGAATACCTTTGTTACATCACATCCTGCAGCTTGCGCATTACTCATTTCGCTTACGCTTCCGCAACCAGGAGAATAAGGAACTAGGCGACGGTTACATACTGGTGCTATTTCTGGGTTGAAATTTGGTCCTACAATGAAATTTGCACCAAGTTGCATATATAATGCAGCTGTTGCAGCATCAAGAATGGTACCAGCGCCGAGGATAAGTTCAGGACAATCCTTTGCAGCCCATTTCACTAATTCACCAAATATCTCATGTGCGAAGTCGCCACGATTAGTGAATTCGAATACACGAACACCACCATCGTAACAAGCCTTTATTACATTTTTACATATATCTATATCGCTATTGTAGAATACAGGAACCATACCTGTTTCTTTCATAGCGCAAATAACCTGTACTTTATTAAATCTTGCCATTACTTTTTTGTTATATAGTTCTTAATTTAGCGTTGAACACGTCCGTTGGCATTTCCACCAGCAAGACTTTCAACTTCATCCAAAGATACCAAATTGAAATCTCCTGGTATAGTATGCTTTAGTGCACTTGCTGCAACTGCGAATTCCAAAGCCTTAGCTTGATCCTTATATGTTAGCATTCCATGAATCAAACCACCCGAGAATGAGTCACCACCACCAACACGATCTATAATAGGATTAATGTCATAATGCTTGCTTTGGTAGAACTCTTTACCATCGTAAATCAAAGCCTTCCAACCATTATGTGTAGCAGATAGACTCTCGCGAAGTGTTGAAACAACATACTTGAATCCGAATTCTTTCATCATTCCCTTGAAAATACCATAGTATCCCTCAGCATCAGTCTTTCCACCTTCTACATCTGCATCTGGTTTGAAACCAAGACAAAGTTGTGCATCCTCTTCATTGCCAATACAAACATCGACATATTTCATAAGAGGCTTCATTACTGATATTGCTTTTTCAGAAGTCCATAATTTCTTTCTGAAGTTCAAGTCTACAGATACTGTTACATTATGACGCTTAGCAGCTTCACATGCTAATTTAGTTAGTTCTGCAGCTTTATCACTTATTGCAGGTGTGATACCGCTCCAATGAAACCAATCTGCACCTTCCATAATAGCATCAAAATCAAAATCAGATGTATCTGCTTCTGCAATGGCACTATTAGCTCTGTCGTAAATAACTTTAGAAGGACGCATGCTCGCCCCAGTTTCTGCATAGTAAAGACCAACTCTATCACCACCTCTTGCAATGAAATCAGTATTGACTCCATAACGACGAAGTGCGTTTACAGCAATCTGACCAATTTCGTGCTTTGGTAGTTTTGACACGAAATATGTATCGTGACCATAATTAGCTAAACTAACAGCAACATTGGCTTCACCGCCTCCAGGTATAATTCTAAAAGAATCTGTCTGGACGAAACGGTAATTGCCTTCAGGTGAAAGGCGAAGCATAATCTCACCTAATGTAACGATTTTACCCATTTTAATCTTAAATTTAATTGTTTGTTATAGATTAATTATAACTTGTTTGTCATCGCAAAAATAACTATAATTTTGCAATTTAGAAAATAAAATGAAAAAAAAATGAGGTTTTAGCTAAAAAAATGGTTGTGCGCACACACAATTCAATAATTATTACTATATTTGCCACCAATAATACATACTCGTGGGCGCACACAGCACCTTGATATTTAAGTTATGATGCGTTGACGGTTATTACTTAAGACTATGACTGAAAAAATAAGAATTAAAGACATCGCCGAAATGGCAGGAGTTTCTGTCGGGACAGTAGACCGTGTTTTGCACAATCGTCCTAATGTGTCACCTCCAGCTAAAGAAAAAGTTGAGAAAGCTCTCAAGGAGATGAACTATCAGCCTAATATGTATGCCAGTGCTTTGGCATATAACAAGTCGTATACTTTCTATCTTTTCATTCCAAATCATGAGCAGGAAACTTATTGGGAAGAAATTGAAGAAGGTGCTAATAAGGCTATGGAGTCAAGACGTGACTTCAATATTGAAGTCAGAATAATGTATTATGAAAGATTTAGCGATGAGTCTTTTACTGAAAAAAGCGAAGAATGTCTTGCCAATAATCCTGATGGTGTTATAGTTGTTCCTGCTGAACTAGACATCACTCGACAGTTTACAGATAAGTTACATGAGTCAAATATTCCTTTTATAATGCTCGACTCTTATATGCCAGACCTATTGCCACTTTCTTTCTATGGTCAGGATTCTTTCAGTAGTGGATATTTTGCCGCGAAAATTATGATGATGGTTGCTGCAAATGATACTGAAATTATGATTATGAAACAGATGAAATCAGGTAGAGTTGTTAGTAAGCAGCAGGCTAACCGTGAAGTTGGTTTCAGACATTATATGAGAGACCACTTCCCAGATATAAAAATATTAGAGGTTAATTTACCACTCGATAGCAGTAAGACTGAATATGAGACTAAACTTGATGATTTCTTTAATGAGCATCCACAATTGCATCATTGCATAACGCTGAACTCAAAAGCTCATATTGTAGGTGAATTCTTACTTAGAACAAATCGACGTGATGTTCAAATTATGGGATATGATATGGTTGGAAAAAATGCAGAGTGCCTTAGACAAGGTAGTATTTCGTTCCTTATAGCACAGCATGCATACCAACAAGGATATAGCTGTGTTGAAGCTCTTTTCAAGGCCATTGTATTGAAGAAAAAAGTACAACCTGTAAATTATATGCCTATAGAATTACTGTTGAAAGAAAATGTTGACTTCTATCGTAGAACTCAATTATAAATACTACATAACAAATGAAACAAACTACTGTACTGAAAATCAATAAGGCTGACTCTGTTGTTGTCTGTCTTAAATCCCTTCAAAAGGGAGAGATTATTAATGTTGACGGTGAGGATATCACTATATTGCAAGATACTCCATCTGGTCATAAAATCCTAATTCATGACATAGACGAGGGTGTTGATATTATTAAATACGGTTACCCTGTTGGTCATGCTAAAGTCAATTTAAAAGCTGGAGAATGGGTAAATGAGAATAACTTAAAGACGAATTTAGCTGGCACTTTAGAGTATACATATTCTCCTGTCAATGAAGAACTTAATATAAAAAATGAGAATAAAAAGTTTAAGGGATATATACGTAAGAACGGTGAGGTAGGAACACGAAACGAAATATGGATTGTACCTACTGTAGGATGCGTAAATGGAGTCGCTGAAAAATTGGTCGAAAAATTAAAGCAAGAGACTAAATTAGAAGGTGTTGATGCTATACACGCATGGCATCACAATTATGGTTGTTCACAGTTAAGTGGCGATCATGAGAATACTCGTAAGATATTACGTGATATTTGTCTGCATCCAAACACTGGTGGTGTATTGGTTCTTTCATTAGGTTGTGAAAACAACCAACCCGACGCATTCATGGAAATGCTTGGCGATTATGACAAAGACCGCATCAAACTTCTTGTTACACAACAGGTAAAAGGTGATGAAATTGAAGAGAGCATGAAGATCTTGAGAGACCTCTACTCTTTGGCTAAAGATGATAAACGTGAAGATGTTCCACTAAGTAAGTTGCGAATTGGACTAAAATGCGGCGGAAGTGATGGCTTTAGTGGTATAACAGCTAATCCTCTTGTTGGAGAATTGTCTGACTGGTTGGTTGCACAGGGAGGAACAAGTGTCTTGACTGAGGTTCCTGAAATGTTTGGAGCTGAGACTATATTGATGAACAGATGCAAAACTCCTGAGTTGTTTAACAAGACAGTTAGTTTAATTAATACCTTCAAGGAATATTTTATCAGTCATGGTGAACCAGTTGGTGAAAATCCTTCACCAGGAAATAAGGCTGGTGGAATTTCGACCTTGGAAGACAAGGCTTTGGGATGTACACAGAAATGTGGTCGTGCTAAAGTAAACGGAGTTTTGGAATATGGTGATCGTTTATGCGATGATGGGCTAAACTTACTTTCAGCTCCAGGAAATGACTTAGTAGCATCTACAGCTTTAGCTTCAGCTGGTTGTCAATTAGTGTTATTTACAACAGGACGCGGCACGCCATTTGGCACATTCGTTCCAACAATGAAGATAAGCACAAACTCTACCCTATTTAATAATAAGCCAAATTGGATTGATTTCAATGCTGGAGAACTTATTGAAGGTAGCGATATGAAAGATGTTCTTAATAAGTTTATAGACAAAGTCATTTCTGTGGCTAGTGGAGAACTTGTTAGAAATGAAATTAATGAATATAGAGAAATCTCAATATTTAAAAATGGTGTTACTTTATAAATAAGAAATAACAATTGAGCAATAAAAAAGGATTACTGGCACTATCGCCTTTATTTGTTTTGATAGTATTCATCGTCATGTTTACTATCTATTCAGTAGATAAGACAGACAAGGAACCAAATCTGTCTCTAAGTGTAGCTTTTATGATTTCCAGCATTTATGCTGTAATTATTTCAGGAGGCATTCCTGTAAAAAAGAGAATTGATACATTTAGTAAAGGTGCTGGTGCTAGCAATCTGATGCTCATGCTTTGGATATATGTACTAGCAGGGGCATTTGCGGCTTCTGCAAAAAGTATGGGAGCTATTGATGCTACAGTTAATATGGCTCTTAATTTTTTACCGGCAAGTTTAGTCTTGCCAGGTTTGTTTTTGGCAGCATGCTTCATCTCTATTTCAATAGGTACAAGTGTAGGAACAGTTGTTGCTTTGGTGCCGATAGCTGCAGGAATTGCACATTCCACGGGTTCAAATGTTCCACTAATTACTGCAATTGTTGTTGGTGGAGCATACTTTGGTGATAATCTTTCTTTTATTTCCGACACTACTGTTGTGGCTACGCAAACGCAGAATTGCAATATGTCAGACAAGTTCAAGGTCAATGCTATTATTGTAGCACCAGCGGCAATAATAGTATTGGCTATATATGCCTTTATGGGAGCTGATTTCAATGCGCCTGCACATGTTGGGCAAGTTGAATACTTGAAAGTAATACCATATATAGCTGTTTTGGTAACAGCTGTAATGGGTATTAATGTCATGGGTGTTCTAACAATAGGAGTGTCTTTATGTGGCATCATAGGCATTTTGGATGGTGGCTATAGTGTATATGGTTGGTTTGGTGCTATGGGTGATGGCATTTTGAGTATGGGAGAGCTGGTTATAATAGCGATGTTAGCTGGAGGAATGCTTGAAATCATAAAAGAAAATGGCGGAATCAATTACATAATAGAAAAGATAACCAATAAGATATCTGGCAAAAGAGGTGCTGAATTTTCTATTGCAGCGTTAGTCTCTTTCGTGAATTTATGTACAGCCAATAATACTGTTGCTATATTAACAGTTGGAGGTATATCTAAGAAAATAGGTGATCGCTTTGGCGTAGATAACAGAAAAGCTGCAAGTATATTAGATACCTTTTCTTGTTGTGTCCAAGGAATCATTCCATATGGTGTTCAAATGCTTCTTGCAGCAGGATTGGCAAATCTTAATCCTATGCAAATAGTGCCATATCTATACTACCCTATAGCAATTGGATTGGCTGCTACATTGGCAATCATTTTCAGATATCCTAAAAAGTATTCTTAATAAATTATAGTTATGAACATTATACATCGGAATCTATTTGCTAAATTGAGAATTGACAATTTCTCTACAAAAGAATCTCTTGAACCTATGTCTAAGTTTAAGATGAAGAAACTAATGGGCTTGATGAAAAATATTGCAGAAATGCCCGCTGGAGAAGTAACGATGTCAAATCCTATTTTGAAAGCAAGATTAAAAAATATTCAGGAGGAAGAACGTCATGCTATTGATACTTCTATTGAGACCGTTTATTTATTAAGGATTATCGCAAGTAATGTTAATGCCACAATGAATAATGGTATTCCAGTAAGAGGTATCATACAATTGGGACAGTATTTAAGAACAAGAGGTAGTAGTGTTGATTTTATAAAACTTGACCACTGGTTGTCTAAATTGCATATTTCAAGATTCGCTCAGCTTCAAGGCAGCATTTTGATAAGTTTGTTTGGATTTGATGTGAAAGAACTGCCATTTGTCAAACAACAGGAGAAGAGTGCTGTGCTTTACACATTAAGATCAATAGAAAATGTAGAGAAAGACACAGAAGATTGGCATTTTAGACAAGGGAATCGTGTTTTTGTGCACAATAACCAAAAAGTGCTTAGAAAAAATTTGCGTCGCAGTCTTAGATATGTTGATTATGCCCCGATAGAAACGACTAGTAATTTTATATCTAATTTCTCTCATAGCCTATCTGAAATAGAAGAATAAGCAAAATAACATTAATTTATTTTGCAGTTAAAGTCTTTTACTGTACTTTTGCATTTATGGAAATGTTTAAAAAAATATATCTATACTTGTTATTATCAATATCTACAACCGTTGGTGCTAATGCTCAAAACTATGTTCAATGTGAAGATACATGCACACATGTACATGGCATAGATTTAAGTCATTATCAAGGGAATGTATTTTGGGAGACTGTTGGTGATAATTCTAAAATGGCTTATGTTTACCTAAAGGCAACGGAAGGTGGAAGTAAAATAGATGATAAATATGAGCGAAACATAGAGTTGGCTCATAAATACGGATTAAAGGTAGGATCATATCACTTTTTCAGACCAAAGGCAGACTTGAACAGTCAATTATTGAATTTTATGACTCAATGCAGACCTTCTGAACAGGATTTAATTCCAATGATTGATATTGAAACTAAAAGTGGAATGGGAACAGAAGAGTTTTGCGATTCTTTGTTTAAATTTCTAGATATGGTAGAGAAAGCTTACAGACAGAAACCCTTATTATACACTTTTGCAAGTTTCTACAACCATTATTTGTTAGGAAATGTAAATGGTTACAAACTTATGATTGCACAATATACACGTCGTGAACCTGAACTAAGTGATGATCGTGACTTTATAATGTGGCAATATACAGGTAAAGGTAGAATAAATGGTGTAAACGGATTTGTGGACAAAAGTCGTTTCATGGGACGACATGGTCTGCGCGAGATAAAATTCAGACATTAAAACAAACTTTAAATATATTAATTTTATGGCTATTATAAAATGTCCAGAATGCGGACACCCTGTCAGTGACAAAGCACCAACATGCCCAAACTGTGGAGTTGAAATTGCTGGTAAGGTAAATATCAATGTACCACAGCAAAATATCAATGAAAATATCAATACTCCTAAGAGTGAAAAACCAAAACCAAAGAAGGGAATAAACAGAGTTCTTGTCGTAAGTTTTGTAATTGCTTTGATTATATGTGGTGGTGTGTTCTATTTTTATCACGATGCACAGACAAGTAAGGAACAAGAAGCTTATGAATATGCAATGAAGAGTACCGACCCTGCTGTTCTCCAATCATATCTTGATACATATACTGATGCTTCAGAGGCTCATATAGATAGTATACAGTCTCACTTGAACAGTCTTCAACAAGTTGATAAAGATTGGACCAATGCGCTCGTAAGTAATTCAAAGTCTGCTTTGCAGGATTATTTGGATAAGCACCCTGATTCTCCTTATAAGGCAGTTGCTGAACATAAAATTGACTCAATTGATTGGACGCTTGTATCAACTACAAATACAAATGATGGTTATAATAAGTATTTGGAAGATCATCCTAACGGAGAACATGTTGATGAGGCTAAAGATGGAATAAAGAATCTTAACGCAAATACAGTTCAACCTGAAGAGCGCGTTATAATTAATGGTCTATTCCGCAATTTCTTCCAGAGCATTAACTCTCGTGATGAGCAGGCTCTTATGAGTACATGTGAAGGATTACTTACTTCTTTCCTTGGAAAGACTGATGCCACAAAGAGTGATGTTGTAACTTTCTTGAATAAAATTTGGAAAGATGATATGACAAACATGAATTGGCATATTAATAATGATTACAAAATAGACAAGAAGGAAGTTGGAGACGGTGAGTACGAATACACGGTAACATTCTCTACCATTCAAAGTAAGGAGTTTAACGATGCTTCAAAGAACGGTAAGTCTAAATTCCGTGTTAGTGCAAAAGTCAGTCCTAATGACAGAATCAGTTCATTTAATATGACTAAGATTATTGAATAGCATTTTTTATCATCCAACTACCTAAAAAGTTAGGTGGTTGTGAAGGAAATATAAATAATTAGGGAGGTGAATTTTTCATCTCCCTTATTCTTTATGTAAACTTACGCTAATCTTTTGTTGTTTTGGTTTATGCAAAATGAAAACGATGTCTAGAAACCCAGACTAAGCATCTTTCATTTGTCGCAACAGTTCTTTTTGTCTCTGACTCAAGCCTGTTGGCAATTTTACATTATAGACAATAATCAAATCTCCATAAGTTCCATCTCCACGGCTATAACCTCTACCCCGCACTCTTACTTTTGTGCCATTTTGTGTTTCTGGTTTTACTTTAAGTTTAATCTTTTGATTATTGTTTAGCTGAATGATAATCTCTCCACCTAATAATGCCGTGTAAATATCAATGCTAACCTTGGCTTCCATCTGCCCACTATCCTGATGCCTATCGGCTGAACTAAATTTATCGGCATTACGGAATCCACCGCCTCCAAATAAGTCTTTGAAGAAACTAGAGAATCCTCCTCCACCTTGTCCGAAACTGCCGAAATCAAAACCTTCAAATGGATTTCCATTAGACTGGAACCCACCACCTGCATTAGCATATTGGTCAGCTTGATTCCACTGTTGTCCAAATTTATCATATTTAGCTCTCTTATCACTATCTCCAATCACATCGTATGCCTCGTTTAGAGCTTGAAACTTTGCCTTAGCTTTCGGGTCATTGGGGTGTAAGTCTGGGTGAAAGAGCTTTGCACGCTTCCTGTAAGCAGCGCGGACATCTTTTTGAGGTATATTCCTATCAACACCTAAAATCTTGTAATAATCTATAAATGCCATAAATGTCCTCCAATTATTTGTTGTTATTTTGTAAAACAAATATGCAAAAATCATGCCGAATATGTTTACTATCATATTTTTTTGGCACGCACTTTGCATTATATCTGCAACAAGGAAATAAATATGAAGTTTCAAATTGTAATTTCTCTATTTGTTGCAATATAATATTGTTGTAAAAGTTTTGCGATTAGCCGCAAAACCGCTACATTTGCAATAGAGGAGTTAATTAAAGGATAAAAGGAGATTTAAATATGACAAGTCAATTTTCACCAAAGGTTTCCGAGATACTGGCATTTAGCCGGGAGGAAGCGACACGCCTCGCAAGTCGATATGTAGGTCCAGAGCATCTGGTACTTGGCATATTGCGTGAAAAGGAAAATCCGTTGCTGAATTTGTTTAAACGAATGAATATTGACGAGCAAAGCGTTAAGTTTGAGCTTGAGAAGAAAGTTCGTGAAGATGAATACTCAGAACCGATAATCACTTCAGAACTTGTACTGAATGAGCAAGCAAGTAACATCTTGAAGCTTGCTGTGCTTGAGGCTAGATTGCAACATACGCAGATGGTTGACGTGCAACATTTAATATTGGCGATATTGCACGATCAGGTTAACAATGGTGCCAAGGAAATATTAGAATTGAATAATATGAATTACGAAGATACACTATCATACTTGCAGGTTCAAAAAAGTAATTCACCCGTGCAGAATGGGCTTGAACTACCTGATGAGGATGATGAAGATGAGTTTGACGCCAAACCTTCTGGTGCGGGTCAGGCTGAATCGCTAAAGGTAAAAAGCAACAGCAGTAAAACACCGATACTTGATAATTTTTCAACAGATCTTACACAAGCAGCTCTTGACGGCAAACTAGATGTAGTTGTTGGACGTGAGAAGGAAATACAGCGTGTAACAGAAATACTTTGTCGTCGCAAGAAAAATAATCCTATTTTGATAGGAGAACCTGGTGTTGGTAAAAGTGCTATTGTTGAGGGTCTTGCTCAACTTATAGTTCAGCATAAGACATCGCCACTACTTTTCAACAAACGTGTGGTAAATCTTAATATGACTGCTATTGTTGCCGGAACAAAGTATCGCGGACAGTTCGAGGAACGTATACGTGATCTTATAAAAGAACTTGAGCGAAACAATGATATAATTGTATTTATTGATGAAATCCATACTATAATCGGCGCAGGAAGTACACCTGGAAGTATGGATGCTGCAAATATAATGAAACCAGCTTTGGCTAGAGGTGCGATTCAATGTGTTGGAGCAACGACTCTTGATGAATACAGACAGAGTATTGAAAAAGACGGTGCCCTTGAACGTAGATTCCAGAAAGTATTGGTCGAAGCCACTTCTGCAGATGAAACATTGTCTATATTGAAAAATATTAAAGACAGATATGAAGAACATCATCATGTGACATACACTGACGAGGCTTTAAAGGCATGTGTCAATCTGACAGAAAGATATATCACTGATAGGTATTTTCCAGACAAGGCTATTGATGCTCTTGACGAGGTTGGTTCACACATTCATTTGCAACATGCTGAAGTTCCAACGGAAATCACTGATAAGCAGAAAGAACTGGATGAAACAATTAGCAAGAAAAATGTAGCTGTAAAAAATCAGAACTTCGAACTTGCTGCTGGTTATCGTGACTATCAGTCAAAACTAGAAGCAGAGATAAAAGATCTTAATGACAAATGGAGCAAGGGTCAAAATGGTGACCGACATGTTGTCACCGATACAGATGTCGCTGATGTCGTTTCTACAATGGCAGGCATACCTGTACAAAGAATTGCAGAAAAAGAAAATATTCGACTGAAAAATATGGCTAATGTGCTGACACAGAATGTTATTGCACAAGATAAGGCTATTGAAAAAATGGTAAAAGCCATACAGAGAAATCGTGTAGGTATAAAAGATCCAAATCATCCTATCGGAGTTTTTATGTTTCTAGGCCCTACTGGTGTCGGTAAGACATATTTAGCGAAACAGTTGGCAAATTGCATGTTTGGTTCTTCCGATGCATTGATACGTATAGATATGAGTGAATATTCCGAAAGCTTCAACACGTCTCGTCTTGTTGGAGCCCCTCCGGGATATGTAGGATATGAGGAAGGCGGACAGTTGACGGAAAAAGTACGTAGACATCCCTACTCTATTGTGTTGCTAGATGAAATCGAGAAGGCTCACGGTAATGTGTTCAACATGTTACTTCAAGTCCTTGATGAAGGTAGACTTACTGATGGCAACGGTCGTTTAGTTGATTTCAGAAACACTGTTATCATAATGACATCCAATTCTGGAACTCGCCAATTAAAGGAATTTGGTCGTGGAGTTGGTTTTAATGCCGGTGGTACTCTTGGCTTGAGCATTAATGACAAGGATAAGGAATATGCACGTAGCATCATCCAAAAAAGTCTTAGCAAGCAATTTGCTCCTGAATTCCTTAACCGTCTTGATGAGATTGTAACATTCGATCAGTTGGACCTGACCGCTATAAAAAAGATCATAGATATAGAGCTCAAAGAACTTTTTGCTCGCATAGATACATTGGGGTATAAATTGTCTATAACAGAAAAGGCTAAGGAATTTGTTGCTACCAAAGGTTACGATGTGCAATTTGGTGCTCGTCCATTGAAGCGTGCCATTCAAAACTATATTGAAGATGGCGTATGCGAACGTATTCTAAGCGGTGATATTAAGGAGGGAGATACTATAAATATCGGCAAAAATCCAAACAAGGATGAGTTGACATTCAAATAGTCTTTGTAGAAATGCAAACTCCACGTTGCAAAGCGTATTTATAATGCGTTATCAATAAAGTACTGAATAAAAAAAACATTAAATGAGGAAAAAGCATACCAAGAAATGGGTATTTTTCCTCATTTTTTTGTAATTTTGCGGTCAAACTCAATAGAAATTCTATTATACATATTTAATAATCAATTTAGTGAATATGATTTATTCTAAAGAAGTCGACAACATGTGTGTTGTTGCAAAGGGCCCAAATCATGGTCCAGCCCCAATTCCTGAAGAAGGAAAATGGATTCAGGCTAAAGAGATTAAAGACATCTCTGGTTATACTCACGGTGTGGGTTGGTGTGCTCCTCAGCAGGGTGCTTGTAAGCTATCTTTGAATATCAAAGATGGTATTATTCAGGAAGCTCTTGTTGAGACAATAGGTTGTACAGGTATGACACACTCTGCTGCTATGGCATCAGAAATCCTTCCTGGAAAAACTATTCTTGAAGCTCTTAATACCGACTTGGTTTGTGATGCTATCAACACAGCTATGCGCGAACTTTTCTTGCAGATTGTATACGGTCGTAGTCAGAGTGCATTCTCTGAGGGCGGTCTTGTTATCGGTGCAGGTCTTGAGGATCTTGGTAAAGGTCTTCGTAGTCAGACAGGTACACTTTACGGTACAGTAGCTAAGGGTACTCGTTACCTTGAGTTGACAGAGGGCTATATCACAAAGCAGTTCCTTGATAAGGACAGTCAGGTTTGTGGTTATGAGTATGTTCAACTAGGCAAGATGATGGAAGCTATCAAGAATGGTATGGATGCTAACGAAGCTGTTAAGAAGTTCACTGGTTCTTATGGCCGTACTACAGCTGAGCAGGGTGTTGTTAAAGCTATTGATCCACGTAAAGAATAAGGAGATACAATATGATAAGAAAAGTAATTTTTGAAAGCCAAGAGCGTCGTATAGACAGTGTGCTTGCAACTCTTAAGGAAAACGGTATTAACAGTATCGAAGAGGCTAATGAAATTTGCGAGAAAGCTGGTGTTGATCCTTATCAGATGTGTGAGGATACACAGCGTATCTGCTTCGAGAATGCGAAGTGGGCTTACGTTTGTGGTACAGCTATCGCTGTTAAGAAAGGTGTAAAGAATGCTGCTGAGGCTGCTGAGGCTATTGGTCTTGGTCTTCAGAGTTTCTGTATCCATGGTTCTGTTGCTGACGACCGTAAGGTTGGTCTTGGTCATGGTAACCTTGCTGCTCGTCTTCTTCGTGAAGAGACAGAATGTTTCGCATTCTTGGCTGGTCACGAGTCTTTCGCTGCAGCTGAAGGTGCTATCAAGATAGCAGAAATGGCAAATAAGGTTCGTGTTAAACCATTGCGCGTTATTCTTAACGGTCTTGGTAAAGATGCAGCTATGATTATTAGCCGTATCAATGGTTTCACATACGTACAGACAAAGTTTGATTACTACACTAGCGAAGTTAAGGTAGCTCAGGAAATCGCTTATTCTGATGGTGCTCGTGCTAAGGTTAAGTGCTATGGTGCTGACGATGTACGCGAAGGTGTTGCTATTCTTTGGAGAGAGAACGTTGATGTTTCTATCACTGGTAACTCTACAAACCCAACACGTTTCCAGCATCCAGTAGCCGGAACTTACAAGAAAGAGCGTCTTGCTGCTGGCAAGCCTTTCTTCTCTGTAGCTTCAGGTGGTGGTACAGGTCGTACTCTTCACCCAGACAACATGGCAGCAGGTCCTGCTTCTTATGGTATGACAGATACTATGGGTCGTATGCACTCTGATGCTCAGTTCGCAGGTTCTTCATCAGTTCCAGCTCACGTTGAGATGATGGGATTCCTCGGTATGGGTAACAACTTAATGGTTGGTGCAACTGTAGCTGTTGCTGTTGCTTTTGACCTTGCTATAAACAAGAAGTAATTCTAGAATTAGCAATATATATACTCCTGTAACTCAAAAGGTTACAGGAGTTTTTTTATTTAATAATAACATACATGGCATATAACATAGTAAATGATGCCACTGTGCCGATTATTACTTTTATAGAGGGTTTATATCCAAATACATAATGCGTATAAACAGCTACGAAAAGCAATTCCATGAAGGCAGAAATTGAAGTGCCGATACCAAGTCCCATTAAACCACCAATATGATAACCCAATATTGAACTTATTAAGAGTAATATTGCTGAAACTGATTCTTGAAATAAATACAATAAAGATTTACCTTGAGCTAAAGCTACATATTCTATTGGTAAATACACGGCTCTTGCGATTACACCAAACAATGCTACTTTCACAAATGGTACTGCTCCCATGAAATTATGGCTAAACAATATTGATAATATGTGTGAAACCAATGGCATAAAAACAAGCAATAAAGGCAAAGCGATAAGCAAATTAGTTATTATCTGTCTGTTGATAATAGCCATCATGTCTCTCATTGTGTTATTTCTTGCAAGTCGAGGAAAATAATCAGCTTCTAAAGCTGAAAAAGCAATGCCTGAATATGTCATTGTTATCATAAATCCTGCATTGTATAGTCCTACTATCTCCAAAGAAGCATTTGTACTTAGAAATGACCGTATGACATATTCTGTTCCGCTGCCAGCCAAACATGCTAAAGAAAAAGCAATACCCAACTTTAATAATGACATATCGCTCTTTATGCAATTTAATATATCATTTATCGATGGTAGATTACTAAAACGTAAACCAGTTGCATGGCAGCATAATAAGTACGTGAAAAGTGTTGATAAAACTAAAGAAGGAACAATAGCCTTTGCTCCAAAAGCATAAAGCAGAGGAATGCTCACTATCAATGAAATTACAGTTCCTGCAACCATTAGCTTAGCCAACTTAGACTGCCTTCCCATGCCTTTAAGTATTGCAATTTCACCTCCTGAAAGAGTTGTTAGTGATACTGCAAAAGGAATAAAGATCAATTCAAATAAATGGTTTTCAGATTTGCCAAATGATATAAAATTGAATAAAGGAGACATTACTAATGTAATTATAAAACCGCACAAGGCTGCAAAAATACTCCATGACCTTACCGATATTATAGATTTATCTAGTTTTTCATTATCTTGTCCATAGTAGTTGGAGATTCTTTTCACTCCCGAAGTTTGTATTCCTAATCCTGTAATATCACCAGCCATCCTCGCAATGGAATTATAAATGGAAAACATACCGAAGCCATTAGTGCCCAACAATAAAGCTACAAATTTGGTCTTTAACAGACCTATGATGATGTTTATTATTTGCACACCACCAAAAAGACCTGCCGACTTTATGTTTCTAATATATGTACCACGTGTGGAATTCATAGTTTGCAAAGATAAACAAACTTTTCATCTTACCAAAGAAAAAAAGAATATCAAATTGGATGTTGCATATTTTGACATAAATCTTGCTAATGATATTTGTGGGGCATTCAAACTTTCCGTACCTTTGCATCATATTATTTTCACAGGTGATGGTCAAAAAGAGAAAAAAGAAAAACAAAAGCGGAAATAGATTACTGAAATTGATTATTTTATCATGCAGTGTCTTGTTTTTGCTATGGTATTATATGCCATGGCAGATGCTTAATACTCCCAAATATGATAAAAACTGGCCATATACTGACATTGATGCGCCCTTTTCTGGAGACTATGATGGGATTGATATTTCCAAACATCAGGGAAAGATACATTGGGACGTCCTTTCTAAAAATAATCACATTAAGTTTATCTATATAAAAGCTACAGAGGGAATATATAATGAAGATCCATGTTATAAACGTAATGTTTCTGAAGCAAAGAAACATGGTTTCTTAATTGGCTCTTACCATTTTCTTTCTAAAAATTTTTCAGGTAGAAGGCAGTTTAGTCACTTTAATAATGTTGTTGATAAAGAGCAACAAGACCTTTTGCCCTTAATAGATGTTGAGGATGATGGCACAGAAGGATGGAGTAGAGAAAAAATACAGACAGAATTAAGCGATTTCATTGATGCATGCAAAGAAGAATATGGAAAGGCTCCAATAATATATTGCAGTGAGTCATATTTTAAAGACAATCTTTCACCGGAATTTGATAACTATATCTTGTTTATTGCTAACTATACAGGCACACCATTACTGCCCGGCAAACCAGTCTATGATATGTGGCAATTCAGTAAAAAAGGGCATGTGCCAGGAATTTGGAATTGGGTAGATTTAGACAAACTATCACCAAATGCAAGTATTGATGACTTAAAGTTAATTAGCAATACTGACTAAAACATTTATAGTCGTCACTAATAAGCAATTCGTCAAGAGTAACGCCTTTGTTGTCATTCATATAGCTTTCAACTGCATCAATAAATTTTGTAGTAAACACTTTATATCCCATAATCTTATTAACAGCATACATAACCTTACCCATGTGCAAATCCTTTTCTTGTTGGCTGCGGTGGTCGAAGTCTGACATCTGATAAATACTTAAAAGATAAAAACTCAGACAATCAGGAACAATATATTCCCTAGACATTGTCTTGCATTGATTCTTTGAATAATATTTTGTATATAGAGGATAATCCTCACCTAGATATTTATCAAGACAAATGCCGATAGTCTTATCTCCTACTATAATACTCTGGTCAAGAGCACCTATCTGTGCGTAAACTTTAGGCATCTTAAAATGAGAGAATTCTTTTTCAGCTTTACCGAATGCAGAAGATAGTTTTTTATTGATATCGTCAATACTTGCGTATTGTGTTTCGGCATCTGTAATAAGTGTTTGTAGTGTTGTGTCTTGATAGAAATTAAGGAAACGGCTATTGATATCTGGTTCGTATACTGCTCCTAACTTTAACACATTTTCAACCAAGGTTCTAGTTTCTATCGGGTATTCTGTATTCATTTCTTGAAGAGCTGAAAAGTCGCCCGTTGTAAGATATCTGCTCTCGATACGATCATATCGCAATATCTCAACGTGGCTCTCCATGTCACTGTTTGGCTTTAGTTTAAATTCACAAGCCACACAGAGTAACATTATAGCAAATAATATGTAATAAATCTTCTTCAAACGAATAGTCTCCCTTAAAATTCAACAACGCAAAAGTACTAAAAAATATTTTTTAATGCAAGTGTTTTGCTAAAAAAATTAAATTTTATGGTCAAATATAACACTTTTAACTCAAAATTAGTAAAAAACTCAAATGAAAATAAAAAATATTTATTAAGCCGAACATTTATAATTATATTTGCATTAACAAACTGAAATATAAACAATGATTAAAACAAGTTTTCTCACATTTGCGCTTTTTATGGCTGCAAATAGTTGTGTGGCTCAAAATTCTCTGAGTATTGACGTCACTAATCCTAATAACATCGAGATGAGTGATGCTCCAATTGTTATTAGTCTAAAGAATTACCCCTTAACAACGTCATCTGTTGTAACATGTAATGGAGTTGAGATCCCTTCTCAAGTAGACGATCTTGATGGCGATGGAAATAGCGATGAGTTATGCTTTATGACCGATATCAAGGCTAAAGGTGAAAAAACATTCAAAATATTGCTTGATAACAAGTCGGACCAGAAACAATATAAGAACCTTACTTTTGCAGAATTGTTATTGAGAAATCCAAGTGTGAAAGATAAAAATAAGCACAATTTGTATTTATCACAGATTGCTGCTACTGATGAAATGAAAGACCAATATCACCTACTTCATCACCACGGCGTGGCTTTTGAAAACGAACTGATATGCATGAGATTTTATTTTGATGAGCGACAGACTCTTGATTTATATGGCAAATTTCACAAGGGATTGGAACTAAAGGATACACAGTTCTATACTTCTAAGGAACAAAAGCTCAATGGATATGGCGATGACATTCTTTGGGTAGGAAACACTTTTGGTTTCGGTGCTCTTCGTGGTTGGAATGGTAGTGCTTCTACAATGATGAGTGATGTTAAGTCTAGAGGACAGCGTATTGTTTGTTATGGTCCTGTTCGCACAATCGTTGAACTTACCGATAACGGATGGAGATATAAGGAAGGACAACCGCGTATTTCTTTAACAGAAAGATATACATTATATGCAAATCATCGTGATGTTGATGTAGAGGCATGGACTAACCGTGATTCTAAGAATATGGAGTTCTCTACTGGATTGATAAATATGAAGAACTCTTTGGAGTATTCTGATCATACCGGTCTTCGTGGACTTTGGGGAACAGATTGGCCTGCAGGTAACGATACTATAAATTGGAAACGTGAGACTGTTGGAATGGGAATATATATTCCGCAGAATTATCGCATAAAAGAATTGCCAACTGACAAAGATAATTATGGTTTTGTAATCCGAATGGTCAACGGAAAACTTAATTATAAAATTACATATTCAAGTGCTGATGAGTCTTTTGGATATCACGACTCAAAGTCATGGTTTGAATATCTTAAGGAATGGAAGAAAAATATTAACCTACGCCCGATTATTAAAATCAAGCGTGGTTAATAATATCAGTGAATGTCTTTCTGCCGTGAACATAATATTGCCATAGCAGGGAGATATTCATTCTATCATTTTTACATCCATCTACCCTATTCTTCTGTATTAAGTCTCGGTCTGACTTGAAGTTTTTTCGCCATTTTTTGAATGCTCGGCGAGCTTTGTATATAGCCTTGAAGTCACCAATATTCTTATCAACAACTAGAGTCTTCCATGCTGCTGTATAGTCAAGTATCCATCTCCAACGCATAGCAGACTTCAATTCTTCTTCAGGAAGATTCTTATATAGCATTGTAAGGTTGTTGCGGAAGTTCAGATAAGTTTTCATCGGATTACTCTTTGGTAATGTACCGCCTCCAACATGATAAACTTTGCTTTCTGGAATGCATACAATTTTATGGCCATACAGATTAAGTCTCCAGCACAAGTCTATCTCTTCATTATGCGCAAAAAAGCGACCGTCTAAGGCTCCGACGTTCCAATAGTCTTTAGAGCGAATCATTAAGCAAGCACCAGTTGCCCATGAAACCTCAGCAACATCATCATATTGTCCTTTGTCTCTTTCTACTGTGTCGAAAACTCGTCCACGGCAGAAAGGATATCCAAGCTTGTCGATAAATCCACCAGAAGCACCAGCATACTCAAACGAGTCTTTATTGAATATAGATAAAAGTTTCGGTTGACATGCTGCTACATCTTGATGTTCATCCATATATTTCAATAGTGGTTTCAGCCAATTTTCAGTAACTTCCACGTCAGAATTCAATAGCAGATAATATTCGCTATCTACTTGTTTTAGAGCTTGATTATACCCTTCGGCAAATCCATAGTTCTTGTCAAGTATGATAATCTCAACCTCGGGAAAGTCCTTCTTTAGCATTTCAATTGAATCGTCAGATGACGCATTATCTGCAACGATAACTTTTGCATCCTTCTCGGAATGTTTAATCACCGTTGGCAGATATTTCTTCATCATATCACTGCCGTTCCAATTCAGTATTACTATTGAAAGTCTCATATATCTTAAATTATTTCCGCTTTGAGTGCTGATCCGTCATGATTGAAATCACCCAATTTTACACGGATAATCTCATTGTCATACTCAATGCGAGCACTTGCAGCCGGTAGTTCTACACGAACATAATTATCGGTAAATCCGTGCATTGCTTTTCCTTGTGGGGCTTTCTCAAAAAGCACATCCATTTCCTCGCCTATATATTTGGCATAGAAGTCATGTGTCTTTTGGTCGCTAAGTTCAAGCAGTCTCTTTGAACGCCTTTTCTTTTCCTTCTCTTCAACAACATAAGGTATTGAGAGGGCGCTAGTTCCTGGGCGTTCACTATATGGGAATACGTGTAACTGTGTAACAGGTAGTGATTTCAAGAAGCCGTAACATGCTTGAAAATATTCAGGTTCTTCTCCACGGCATCCCACCATAACGTCAACACCAATGAAGGCGTCAGGCATTTTCTCTTTTATAAGATTTATCTTATGTGCGAACAGGGCACTGTCATATCGTCTGTGCATCAACTTCAACACTTCATCACTTCCACTTTGCAATGGTATGTGAAAATGAGGCATGAATGCACGACTATGTGAACAATAATCTATCAGTTCGTCTTCCAACAAATCAGGTTCTAAACTGCTAATTCTAAATCGTTCTATACCCTTGACATTGTCAAGAGCCTTCACTAAATCTATAAATTTCTCGTGAGTAGTTTCGCCAAAGTCACCAATATTTACACCTGTAAGAACAATCTCTTTGCCACCTTCTGCAGCAGCTTGTTCAGCCTGCTCTACGAGTGAAGCTATAGATGGATTTCTAGAGAAACCACGTGCGTAAGGTATCGTGCAATAAGTGCAGAAATAGTTACATCCGTCTTGAACTTTAAGAAAATATCTTGTTCTATTTCCTCTTGAACAAGATGGCTGAAAAGTCTTGATATCCTTTGTTTTAACAGAATGGAACTGATGCAATGCTTCCTTGCCATCACCTTCAGTAAAGGCATTACTTAAATATTGAATAAGGTTAGCCTTTTCATTAGAACCAAGTACAAGGTCTACCCCATCAATCTTACTGACCTTTTCAGCTTCAAGCTGTGCATAGCAACCAGTAACGACAATAAAAGCACCTGGATTTTCACGTGCCATTCTGTGTATAGCCTGTCTGCATTTATGGTCTGCTACTTCTGTAACAGAACATGTGTTTATGATGCATATATCAGATTTCTCACCTTTTTCGGCAGTTACGACACCCATTTCGGAAAGCATCTTTCCGAAAGTGGATGTTTCTGAGAAATTGAGTTTGCACCCTAATGTATAATAAGCCGCTTTCTTACCTTGAAAAGCTGAACTATCTATCATATATATTTATTGAATCTTTAATTATTTACAGACCAAGAATTTTGCAGATCTTATCAATTATACCGTCTGTACTGTCAGCAGCCTGATTGAGTTTCTCGCTAAGTTTCTTGTCTACTTTATCCTGAACTTTCTTGCTTACTTTATCTACGATCTTATTAGCAGCCTTGTCTAAAGCATCATCAGAATTATCTTTTGAATCTTTGGCATCCTTTGAATCGTCTTTTGCAGATTCGCTCTGGCTGTCTTCGCTATCATCGTCGTCGTTTACTTCCTCTTTGTTAGAAGAACTATTCATTGTATTCTCATAGCATCTCACGATATCATCAGCGTTTACAGTATATACATGTCCTATGAAACCATAAGAAACATTATGCTCACGACCATCAAACTTCACATCACATACAGAATAAATAATGTAGTTATGGTAATTAATCATGTCGTCTAGTGTAGAATCTACAGTATTGTCATCCAATATCTTTGTGATAATGCTCAATCCCATAGACAACAAATCATCGCTATGACCATCTTTCTCATTAATCTTGTCCATAGCCTCAGTAAGTTCTTTCTTGATAGCATTCTTATGGCTATCCTTACTTGGGTTTGCTATTGCTAATATAATAATGATGGCTACAGCAACAATTGCGACAGTCTTCCAAATAGGTTTCTTTTCTTTCTCTTTTGGTTCAGTCTCCTGATTGTTTACATTATTAATATATGGAGGAACAGGAGGTGGAGTCTGTTGTACTTGTGTATTAGCTTGAAGCATTATGCGTAGTTCCTCAACCTGCCAAGCTGGAGTCCAGTCTGCAAAGCCGTCAGCCCAAACGAGTGTTTCAGCTGTTATATTTTTATTCTTTACAAGAAGTTCGGCACTAAAAGGTCCTACCTGTAGTCCATTTTCGATAATAAAATAATTCATATAGCCTAATTAATTTTGAAATATGCATGCAAAGTTAGAAAAAGTTTTGATAAAATTTGCATATATGGGAAGAAAAGATTACTTTTGCACCCGATTTAAAGATCAATGGTTCCGTAGCTCAGTTGGATTAGAGCAACAGCCTTCTAAGCTGTGGGTCCTGGGTTCGAATCCCAGCGGAATCACTACTAATAGGACCGTAAACAGCCCTATTTAAAGGATACAATGAAGAAGACTACTGCGACAGGTGCATAGAGGCGAAACATTATTACGCAGCTAAGTGCCGTTAAAGGTATATAAGCATCTATTTGTTTTACCTCTGTTTTACATAATTATTAAAATGTTTTACAGACATGAATGTACCTACAATTGCGGTTGTGCAGGGCCGCAGAAACAAAAACAATGACAGCGAATTGTATGCTGTCGAAATCCGATTAACAGCTGACCGAAAAGTAAAGTATGTGTCGACAGGCGTTAAGGTCAAGTCGTCAGAGTGGCGTGAGGGTTACATCGTTAACCGCTTTGACTCCGCAATACTTAATGAGCGTGTATCAGTAGTGCGCCGAGCTATTGAGGAACTTGTAAACGACTCTATTGCTGAACATACCACCCTAGACTTGTCAAAGTTAAAACTGATTAGCAACATCGAAACAGAAGCCGACTCCTTTATCACCTTTGTTGAGGAAAGAGCGCAGAAGCGTGCAGTGCGTGAGTCGACCCGTGGACGGTATAGCGTATTCGTGAACAAACTCCGCATCTATGGCAAGATAAGATCCTTTTCAGACCTTACCGTTGCTAATGTTAAGGACTTCGACTCGTGGCTACACGGTAGTTTCAAGATAAGGCAAGGAACAATCTATAATTATCACAAATACCTTAAGCTCTTCATCAACGAAGCCGTAGCCCTCGATAAGATAGCCGCCAATCCTTACAACAAGTTAAGAGGCACAATATCTAGGGGCGATAAGGAAGTTATCGAATACCTTACCTATAAGGAGATGCAACAAGTCGAGAACGCCTGTATCACAAATACTATGACCGAACACGCTAGGGACTTGTTTGTCTTTCAGATGTATACAGGTCTGAGTTATTCGGATATGGCGACTTTCGATATATCAGCCTACATTTTTGAGGACGGTAGATACGTCAAGACAGATACACGCGTTAAGTCGGGCGTAAAGTATGTGAGTCAGTTGCTCCCACCCGCATTACGGGTTCTGCAGAAGTATAAGAACCATTTACCTATAATGTGTAACGCCGATTACAACAGAGCGCTTAAGACCGTTCAGGCATGTGCGGGCATTACTAAAAATATGCACTCGCATCTTGCCCGTTCTACGTTTGCAACCTTTATGCTGTCTGAGGGCTGCAGTATTCAGAATGTTAGCCGAATGCTCGGGCATACCAATTTGAAGCAGACATTAAAGTATGCGGAGATATTGGAGAAAGACGTGCGAAGCGACTACGACATGATTGCGGATAAGCTCAAATAGACATATACTAAAATAGCCCCTACTCATCACGAGCAGAGGCTATCTACATAAACAAAGTATTACAAGTGTAGGATATTCTTTTTTACTAGCCACATTATTATATATATACATATTATTATAATAGCAATCCATCCGATGTAAAACGGTATCTCTTGCCACCAATGAAGTTCGTACACTATTCTATCTTTAACTACTGGGTAAGGCACTCGCACGCTATCTACTCGATTGATATTAAGCGCATCATGATGTATAGTTGTTGAGTCTGTAGCGTTAACCCTTGCGTCTATCTTTGCGTTGGGTAGCGTGTAAAGGTTATGGTGTAGCAAACCGTCTTTGATACTCGCTACGCTCTTGTATAGCCCATCTTTCAGAACAGAAACAGTGTCTTTTGTCACATTGGATATGTAGACACTCGGTAAAGGAACTGAAACGCTTTCTGCATGCTGTTTAACGATAATCGTATCGTGTGAGGATATTCTGATCGTGTCAGAGTGATACTCTCGTACCGGTACGTATTTCGTTGTCTTACACGAGCAAATCGAAACGATGATTAGAAGCATTGCTGCTAAAGGCAGAATTATTCTTTTATCCATGGAAACTCCAATCTGATGCAAATATATCTTCCCATGTCGGAATGTAGTACGTAGCCTTTGCATCTGTTTCGCTATTGTCTACATTGTCAATGATAAGTACTTGGTCGTGGTAACTTATAGCACCACTTCCCACTGTGCTTAAAATATCCTTTGCACTCTTTGGCAACGATGTCATTTTGGGGACTATATCCTTAGATACGGTTTGAGGTATCTGATGGACAATATATTTATTACCCTGCCAACTTCCTCGGCAAAATGTTTCTCCGTTTTTAAGTCTTTCGACTATCTCTGTAAATTTCATAATGATAAATTTTATATTATTCTTTTATCCATTGTTGTACCTCCCATTCTCTACGTTTTTGTAAACCTTTCAAAGCCTTACCACCCGCATACACCCAACGCCTGAATTGGGCTGTAATATTAGCGTCTGAGGCGTGAATGGCTATCATTCTGTATAATGTACTGCCTAGGAACTTCCATATCCCTAGGTTAAAACAGAAATCTACGAGCGCGTCAAATTGCCCTTGCGTCAAATCTAAATTTAATTTATTAAGACTATTCTCTACATTCAGCACATCGCCTTTCAGCAATACATCGGCTTGCACTTCTGTGATAACTTGACCTACTTTAACTCCTTGTGTGTGCCCGTAGCCTATTGTAAGGACATTAGCTGGGCATCTATAGGCTTCAAGGTTTAAAACCTCAAAGTCCTTTATGGCGCTAATACATTCGTCACTTGCTTTCATTCTCATCTTTATTATCGTTCATGTATGCTATGACCGCCTTTGCAATCTCCTGCGGGTCGCTCTTGTGCATTGCAACTGCTTGTGCAAACTCTGCTATCTGTCGCATTTCCTTAGACTCTTTAGCGTCGGCTGGCTCGTATATACTTTTAATCTCTATTGCGCCAATGCCAATAGCACCTAGCAAGGTGAGCCACGGAAACAATGGTGACGACCAGCTGCAGTAAGTATTCAAGTACCAAAAACCCGCTATCTGCATCATGTCTATTATCATGAGCGGTATTAGCATGTTATAGTACTTGCTTATCTTGTAAGTAGTTCTACGCCATCCCTCAGAGGTAATTGGCTCACCACGAAGTTTAGCTTTTCTGATACCTGACCAAAAGTCAAGGGCGATAAACACAAGCGGGGTCACGAGGATCCCGATTGCGATAAATAGAATTATTATTAACTGTTCTGATTTCATACGCTTACACGGTTATAGTTGAATTAACTTCGGCTATGATATTGCTAAACATAGCATTGATGGCTTCAGAGTCTGCACCGTCTTTAGATACAACGCATCTATCACCACTTGACGGCGTTAATGTCGCAGAAGCAACATAGGCATTGTTACTTATTGCTGTTACTGTTACCGATAAACTTTCGAGGGTTTTGTTTTCGTCCTCTGTAACACTGTACTCTACGTTGTAGTTGTACTTTTCATCTTTTGCAGTTGCATTTACTTTTTTTGCAACTTTCGTTGTTGTTAAAATCTGTGTCATAATCTTATTTTTTAGAATTAATAATCTTTACCTCTTCCCTTGGATCGAGCAACTCGTGCATTGCGGCCAATAGCCAACAAATCAGGTAGCTGTTATCACCTATGGCAAGCACCATCTGTGCCTCTTCGTCGGTCAGGTCGACTTCGCCATTCTTTGCATCAGCTATTTTATTAGCTAGTCGAAGAGCCTTAAAACCGCCTCCATGCTCATAGACAAACTCTGCTAGAAGGTCCTGAACGTCTCTTACTTCACTTTTTGTTTTCTTAAGGTCCGTAAAGACCTTTACTTTCTTTAAATTTACTTTCATAACTTTTTATTTTATTTGTTAATAATATTATACCGTTGCCCTCATATCACGTACCCACCATCTTGAATTGATGGCATCAAAAATACATACTATATAATTACCCGGAATAATGGAAATATATTCCGAGTTAGTATATATGTGGGTATCGGAACCGTACTGTATGGTCTGATTGCTGTTTGGTTTAACATGTACGGTCATATACGTAGAAATTAATTCTATCCGCTGTCCATCTTCTATGTCTGTAATGATAGGAAGTGTGTATGTAGAATACCCACTTGGCGTAACATCTATTATCATGTTGTCATAATAGGTTAGTGTCTGAGAAGAGCTGCATCGGCGTTGATGAACTTTAAAGCCCGCAATGCTTCCATGTGCGATATATAATGCGTAATTGCCATTATAGCTATTCACATCATCGTCTATAGTAGCACCGCTCACATCTAAATACGCGCCCACATTTCCCGAGTTGTTTGTAGACCTGGAGTTCTCAAATCGAGCCACACCATTCAAAGCTACACCTGAACCTGGAATAACACTATCGCCTATATATGCTGATTTTATAGTTCCCTTAGTAAATCTTAGGGTAGATGCACTAAGTAATAAGCTGTTATCCGAGCTTGTTGCTGTTAAGCCCCCTACAACAGATATACTGAACGGTCCTACGCTTCCACTCGTGGCTGTTATATTACCCGTCACCGTGGCATTTGTCATTGTCAGATTAGTTATAGTAGCACTAGTAGCGGTAATGGTATTACTCGTAAGTGCCTTTGTAACAATAGATACAACATCCAATCGTCCTGCAACAATTACGTTAGCATTAAAAGCATCTACAAAACCGCTTGATGCTGTGAACTCAGTCATATTAACCTTACCAGACGTTATCGTTCCAGCCGTTATCGAACTACCGTTGATAGCAACTGCATTCACTTGGTCAGCTGTAAGAGTTCCCGTATAAACACCGTTTCCGTCTATATGCGTGAATTTAGAATAAGCACTAGTAAGAGCATTACCACCAGTCACGTATACATCGCCACGAATAACCATAGCTGCGGTAGCCTGATTCCATGATACTCCGTTTCCACCACTTGCAATATCACCAGTCACAAAGTTACCAGTGTTATCCATGTAGGTCTTGAATGCTGTGCCATTCCAATAACCCATAGATGTAGCGGTGAGATATAGTCCTGCCGTTGTTGGCGTACCTAGCATAGATGGAATACCTAATAGATTTGTTCCCCATGTTGCACCTTTCGTTGCATCAAGTGCACCAGTATAACCTAAGCCACCTATTGTGACCTTACCACCACCAGCGTTTGACAGAGTTCCGTCATTGTTTATTATGATATTAGAGTTCTTAATGCTATTAGGAGCATTAGAAGCATCGGTCTTTACACAATTATTTGTAGCGTAAGTCTGTGCTGCTGTCTGTGCAGAAGAAATATCATTCGGTGTTGCTCCACCCAGTGCGCTTGCGGTAATAGTACTATCAAAATCGGTAATAGTAACTGCACCAGCCAAATTGATGTGCGCTGCGTTTATGGCTACTGTACTAGCGCTCTGATTAATCAAAGATGCGATATTAGCACCCGTATAATCTGTACTGCTTACCTTAGATGTAATATCTTGTGCGTTCTGCTGTATGGCGGTGGTATGTTGCCCTACAGTCTGACCTAGCACATTGAAATCAGTCTGTGATACCTTTGAACTAATGCTACCCTGTAACTGCGTTACTGTTGTGCTATAGGCTGATGATGTTACATACAGCGCTGCTGCGTTACTTGCAGCTTGGCTTATTGCTGTAGACTGAGCAGTAAGTATACTAGCATCTACATCCTCGGGTGCGGGCGACCATGATGAAGCCTTTGTGCTCTTTTCTAACTTAAAATTAGTAAACGTTACAGTTCCGACATAGTAGTCAAATTGTAACTGAAACTCATGTGCATAATTATTTTGAGCAATGTTTGTATATGCTACATGAACCGTCTGTGCACCATCTATAAACTTAGATGTTATTGTATAAGTGACTCCATACATTACATGTAAGTATATTAATTTTGTACCTGTTCCTGTAGCTTTAAAGTTTGACGAAGTTGTAATATCAAAACTGATTGTAAAATTATCACCTGTATTTATAGCCCCTTGCTGATAATCAACACTATACAAACTTATATAACTATTCTGTATATCAGACAATATCTTAGTTAAAGGTGTAGCTGTATGTCTTGCTAGGTTTCTCCCCCCTATTTGAATGCCGTTAATAGCCGTTGTGATATTACCGTTAGTTGTGCTTATTTGAGTATTAGTATATGACACAGCATTACTATAAGCACTATTAGCCTTTGTCGTTGCGTCACTTGCTGCGGTAGTAATGGCGCTACTTATGTCTGTTGCGGTCGCTACGTTTGAACCATTTAGTTTCATCCGCAAGCCGTTTACAGTGTCGAAAGATAAATAGTTATTCGTTTTTGTAAGGTCACCAATAGTAATGCTTCCTGTAAAGTAACCGTTATCAGTGTATAGACCATGACCACTACAGTTAGCTATACCGTTAAGGTTCCCTAATCGTGCGTGTACCGTGTAATTAGCAGAATTAGACGGGTCTGATACCCATGTGGCTATTTGCTCATAAGGTGAACCTTGTGCGTCTAGCGTGGTACGTGATATCATGCCACTTCCACTAGTTCCGTAATCGAGAACCTCACTACCTTTAAACACGGTAAGTCCTGCACCAGTAGTTTGAGTACATGTAAAGATATACGCTTGAGTTCCGCTTGTAAATCCGTTAGTACCAAAAGTGGTGTCTAATGCCACTGTTCCCCATACGTTTGCAATAGTCAAGCCGCTTGTGCGATTAAACGCCCTAAAGCGGATATAGTCTCCATTTGCAAAGCATCTAGTTGCGGGCATTCCCTCAATATCGTCAACGATAATTCTAACAGTACCATTTACGCTAGGTACAACGAAGTTTGCAGATAGTTTGCTTACTGATTTAGTAAGGTAATCGCTACCCGCTAATGCTTGTGATATATCAGCGGTAAATGCTTGTACCCGCATTTCGTCTGCATAGATACTGCGGAAATCTGCTGCGCCTAAACTGTCAATCCTCCAGCCGCTTACACGACTTGCGAAGTTGCGTGTGCCTACGGTTGCATCTGCATACAAGTCAGAAACTATACGAGCATTTCCGTTAACATCTAACTTGTATTGAGGTGTAGTAGTATTTATGCCTACAGAATATCCAGCGGGGTTTAAACTTATGTCTTTATTAATAGATTGCATTCGTACATAAGTTGCACCTAAGTCTATAGCAAGATTACTTGTAATAGAAAATCCCACAGTTGCCCTAATCACTGTACCTGATTGTATATCCCCCATAACTTCCAATGGGTATGTTGTTGGAATTTTTCCTATACCTACTTTATACCCAAAGTTTACATTACCATTAGCGAGAAGCGTTTGGCTGAATACGCCCGATGTAGGCATAGCGCCTAACTTCAAGTCTTTGTAAGCTGCACCGTCATAGGCTAATATGCGTGCACCGTATGTATCTGAAACATAGTTAGCAACATAAGTCCCCAATCCACTAGGCATAGATGCGTACTGTCCAAAAAATAGTCCTCCCTTTGAGCTCTCTATGCCGTTTGTAATTACGCCACCATTGAATTTAGATGTTCCATCTGCATTTAACTCCAACTGAAAATTAGAGCCTGATACTAACTTACCAAGACTTAACTTTTGATAGTTTACACCGTCATAAGCTGTCACACGTGCGCCATAAACTGAACTTACGTAATTGAGTACATAAGTACCTAAATTTGTCGGGGCAACTGTTTGACCGTAAAATACAGCTCCTTTGGCAAAAGAGCCACCGCCGCCTACAGTTATATCGTTTTGTATGATTGCACTACCGCCATTAAGGGTTGTTGCACTGACTGTTGCTGCGGTCAAAGCACCTAGAATTGTTGCGCCCGTTGCTGTTAGGGCAGTAGCTGTTAAACTCTGTATTGTTGCACTCGCTGCGGATAAAGCGGTTGCGACCAATTCGGATATGGTTGCTCTACCATCAACACCTAGGTTCTTTCCGACAGACAAAGAGTTTTCCGTGCGCTCATCAATATCCTTGCGCATTATCTTAGTCCAGTCGGTACTATCCTCTGCTAGGTTCTGTGCCACCTTAGCGGTGTCGGCTGCTCCGCCTGTTGTAGTTGTCGTAGTAGGAGCGGTTGCCGAATTAGCGCCAACGACAGAAGCCAAAGAACCTTGATAGTTCTTTGACCTTGCCGAAGCGGGTACGTTGTGTGAATTAGTTTCTGTTGTCTTCATTCTTTCTCAATCATTTGAATGCTCATTGTTTCAGAACGATATTTTATTTCTCTGCCCGTGATGATAAATTTCTTGGAACCTTGGAAGTTATCTGTCAATTTATCAATAGGTTTTAAACTACTATCGTATAATAGTACTTGAGTAAGCTTAATTTTGGGCTCGCTATATTGGTTTATGATGCGTCTTATCAATAAATCTTCTGGTCTTGTTAACACTTGGTTAAGACCCTCGTACAGATTATCGGTAATAAAGTCATTCCCTAACAGGACTTTGGAGTAGCACAAGCCATCGTGATTATAACTAGATATTTTCTCTTCTATCTCGTCAAGTTCATTGATATAAGCCTCATTAACCACATTGGTATATATGCGGTCGCTGGCATTGTCGGTCGGAACGTAGTTGTCCTTAAGTTGAAACTTCATACCGAAGTCCTTAATAGCGCAGTTCATATCTACGTCGACAAGTTCCACGTACAACTCTCCTTTGAGCGTTCCTTGTGTTTCAATCACGTACCCGCTTAAATCGTTATAGGGCATTGACAATACTTTTGTGTTCTTAAGTGCCGCAAAGGTTCCCGCCTCTTTCAGTTCTTCTGTCTGAACTGTAAAAGTTGATGGCGTACTCGCCCATGTTGTACCATTATAATAGGTATCACCTATCTTTAGGATAAAGGTAAGTGTGACTTTAGCTCCCGCTTTGTAGATGTTCTTTTCATTAGCATAGTAGAAACCATTTTTTGCTATACCCGTGATGCTCACGGGAGTTCCCTGCCCCGTAGGGCATACCTGCAGGTTAATTGCTATTGCCCCGTCCGCATAGGCGGCTACAGGCATGTGGCCCTTATAGTTAAATAGCCCTTTATACAAAGACGGGTTAAAGGTAACTGTATCGTGCACCGGTATGGAAGTTCCATGAGCAACAGTATCACCGTGCATAGATATCTTACGGATAAGCATTATATGCTCATAACTATAACTAGATATCGAGTCCGTACCATCATCATTCAACTGCCAGTTACAGTACTTACCGAGGAATGCACCGTATATTCTATTACCACCCTGAAACGCATCCGATAGGGTGTACAAACCCTGGTTAGTTTCATAAGCGGTCTGAGTATCAAAAGATGACCCGAGGGAATGAAGCTTATCTGTAGCATCCCACTGCAGTGTTTTAAGGTCGGTAACTTCTGCTACTGCTTCATCTATTACATTTCCACCGTTGTAATAATACCCGCCTCGGTCTCCTACCTCTAGCGAGTGCATTGCTCGGCCATCCTGCGTAAGTCCTGTGCTCTTATACACATGTGTCTCCCACTTACTCGGAGTGAGCCAAATGCACTTACCTCGAGCCTTTACTTCAGTGTACTTAGTTGTCATGCCGCTCTTAACGGCTTCTACAATAGGCACCTGCGTGAGTTCTATAGACAGAGGGGCAAGGCTGTCCCACTCTTCTTCAGGAAAGACCTTATCCGTACTGTTGTAATTAGAGGTTTTAACGCTTGCCTTGTTATATCCTGCAATTATATCGAGAGAATGATCCGTGCCGCCGAAGCCGATATCCTGAACACTATGCGCGCTTATTGCGAGGGCATTAACGGTAGTGAGAGTAAGCGTTCCATTTGTAAAGGTCCACTCGTCGTAAGCATCGGTATAGTCGTGATCGGCGAAATACAGACTACCGCCATCATCGTATAATGTTACATGCGCAAATCTGCATATCTCTTCGAGGATATCCTTATACGACATCGGCTTGTTCTCTTCATCAAAGAAGTTCTGCTCTGATACCACACAATCGTCTTGCATCAGTGCATTAGTGCCGTATGCGGCTTGTGAGGGGGCAAAGGTATGAGGTATATAAACCTTTTGATACTTTGCGTTAGCGGCAACAAGAGCACGAGATATAATTGACTTTAACGATACAAACTTAAGTCCCTCTGTGCTAATCTGTGTGTACTTCACATACTCTAATGTTTGTATTGCTGACAAGCAGTCTATGCTTATCTCATGCACGATGGCCGTATAGTCCTGCGTATAAAGCTCGGGCTTCACAAAGCCACACCATAGTGGTGTAGTATCTTTATAAAGGGTAACTCTGTACTCTTGATACGCTGTTGCAAACAAACTACTTAACGTACTACCGCCAACCACTGCGAGTTTACCCGTACTTAAGCGGAGTGGTTGATAGACGAAGTCGTCATCGTCGAGCGACACGGTGAAAGGTTCAGCACCTCCCGTGAGGATAGTGCTTGAACCTGTATAATCTTTCTTTTCGACCTCCAAAGAATAATTGTTCTTTCGAAGGGAAGGTATTGCGACCTTATATATTAATCCGTAACTCATAGTTTACCATCTTTTGTTTTTTGATCTCATGTAATTTCTCAACGTCAAGAACAGATCTTCACCCCTGACCTTAGTGCTCACCAATGTTTGCTGCTGGCCACCACCAAAACTACCGTTATTGATCGCACCGAATAATCGCTTCTGCTGTGTGCCATTAAGTATCATCTCGCCACTATTGACTCGTGCTAACATGTTATCCCCTGAGGTGCTGCCTCCTCCAATAATACCGCCATTTGCGAATTTAGGGAGCTTGCCAAACATCGCTAATACCGCTACTAAACCCGCTGCCGCTAGAGCAATGCCAACAATAGGTATCTTAGAGTTTTGTTTGACGACCTCCGAGCCCGCAGCGGCTATATTGCCTGCTACCGTTTTTCGGTTTTCTGCGGCGCCTACTTCCGAAGCGGCTGTACTGACTGCCGTTGCGGCAACAGTACTTGTTGTCTCTGCCGCATTAGCCGCTACAGTTACCGCTGCCTCCGCCGCTTTAGCCGATTTAAGTTCTTGACTAGCCTTAGTCCACTCCTTTATGGTCTCTATTATACCCAGTATGCCCTCTACACTACTTTCAAGTGCATTCCATATAGACATTATCTTTTCCCACCCGCTAGCGTCTGCGCTGTTAAGCGTCTGCCCGAGTTGTTGCCATGAACTTACAATTCTATCACTACCGTCCGCAATATCACGTATGCCATTCCATGTTTTGTCTTTTAGCTCTTTGCTAAACTCCTTGACATCTTTTTTAACCTCAGCTAGCTTCAAAGCATCGCTTAGGCTAGTTACTTTAGATAATTGTTCATTAACAGCCGTTACCATCTGTTCAGTGCCTTGAACAGCCATCGACTTCAAGTCCTCTAATTGCTTCTTAGCATTTTCGACTTGCTCTCCTAGGATATCGACATTTGACTTCTTGTAATCAAAGGTTGTATCTCTCTTAGCTTCAGTGGGGAGGGTTTGTTTTATACTACTTACCCTTGTTGACAAGCTCGTGGCTAGATCGGAAAGAACATCAAGAAATTTAGGGCTTGTACTTGATATATCCATGAACGCCGCTGCCGCTTTTTTAGCCTCGACAGTACTATCATATACCCCCCTGTTGTATTCCTCCTGAGTGATAGCACCGCTATTGTACTGCTGCGTAAGTTCTCGCTGCTTGTCCTGAAAGTCTTTAGCTACTTTTTTTATACCCTCTAAAGGCTTGTCATTCTCTATCTGAGCATACTGACCACTTAGCTTCTTTGTAAGGTCAGAGTTACGGACCTTTGGATATTTAGATGTTGCTAACTCAGAATATAGGTCTACCACCAATTTCTGTCTTGCCTCTGTAGCCGCCTCAGAACTGATAAGCCCCTTCTTTTCAGATAAGGCTATTTTCATCATTTCTTCCGCATACCTTTGCTCGGCGTTTTCTAGTTCCGTCTTAGCAGGATCCTTTTTCTTTTTATCCGTACTATCATCCACAGGAGTCCACGGTTTTTCCGTGGTGGTATATTTAGAGGCATCACGTTCAGCCGCAGCCAGTTTCTTTTGAGCATCTGAAAGTACACGAGCACTAGCCGCATATTCCTTTTTGTCACTGTCATAACTCCAACCGCTTAGAGGGTTGACGCTTCCCCACATCAAGGACGGGCTCTTCATAAAATACTCATCGGCTTTCTTAGATCCAGGAGCATTCCCGCCATATTTAGCCTTTAATTCATCTACCCTGTCCTTAGACTCCAAAGATTTATTTGTGTAGAACTCAACAGCTGCGGAAGCTTTTAATAGACCGATACGTTCATTAAGTATCTTATTGATACTCTGTTCACCCGTAACTTTCTGACCCGTTAGATCTCCTATTCTCTTCTCAAGATCGAAGCGTTCCTTAGAGTTCTTCTTTGCTGCATTATATTGCTGCTTAAGATTTTCCAACTCGGTTATTTCTCTAGTGTGGACCGCCTTATTAGCCTCCGCCCTATAGTCTTTATAAGCATTTTTAATCTGCTGGGTTTTATTATACCACTCAACAAACTTACCTATTAGCTCGGTAACAAGAGTAATAAGGATCATAGGACCTACAGTAGCCCACACGGCTTTAAGGCTGACACCAAGTGCGGTTGCACCCGTTCTAATCTTTGCCCACGTAGCCTCCCACGCAGTACCACTCTGTACGGCTGCGGCTCTTTCATCGGCCACGCGCGCCGTGTTCTTCGCCTTCATCAGCATTGTCTCAGTGTTAGCAAGCTGCTTTTTCTTTGCATTAAGCTGAATCTCAGCACCTAGCCGTTCGTCTGCGGACATTTTATCGAGGTTAACCTCGTCTGTAGCTATCTGTCGTTTTAATCGAGCGGTAGAACTCTCTAGTATACGTATCTTGGAATGCGCTACCATGGAATTGGTTATCATCGCCTCGGATAGGGCTTTGCTGAAAGACTTCCACTGGCTGAACAATTGCGATATCTTGATGCCCGCCAAGAGGGCAACGATATCTACCACCAACGATTTAAAGTTAGTTTTTACATAGTCCGCAAAACTTGTTACCGCAGTCTTAAACCCTGCAAAGAAGTTCTGCATGCCCGTTGAGTTAAGCGCTGAGGTAAGACCCGTAACGGCGCCTGTAATAGAATCTATAAAGAGCTTATAGGTATCCGATACAGGAGTAGACTTAAGAAGTTCTATCTTAGCATTTTGCATCTTATTAACAGAAGTCTCTAAGTGATCCGTGTCGACGTTAGGTATAAGTTCGTCAAGCGCCTTGCCGAATTTCGGTAAGACCTTTCCTGAAAGAAGTTCTCCCTTCATCATCATGTTGTCGAGCTCCCCGACAGACACACCCGCAGCCTTTGCCATGGCCTGCAATGCTACTGGGAGTTTCTCGCCCATCTGAAGGCGTAACTCCTGCGCTTGTACTTTACCCTTACCCATCATCTGAGAAAGTGCAAGGAACACACTATTCGTATCCTCCGAACTTAGCGCAAATGCTGCCGTAGCTCGTGACACACTCTCAAACAAACTCTTCTGTATTGACAACGGCATACCCGCCAACTTAGCCGAAGCCGTAAACTTAGCGTAGGCGGCCGAAAGGTCATTGACATTAGCACCGTATTTCTTTGAGGTGTCAATCAAAAACCTTTGGTTGCCCGCAAACTCTGCCGCCGAGCCTGATACATTCTTTAGCGCTGTTGATGCTCTATTCGTGTCTCGTACAATATCGAGCACCTGACTAGAGAAACTAGCGAATGCACTTTTAATAAGGCCAAAGGCTGCTGAGAAAGTTAATATCTTAGCCTGCATTGACGAAAAGCCACCTTTAACGTCATTGACGCCCTTCTTGAAGCCATCTGTGATTAGGTTCAAGGCAATTGCAAATGATAATCTACCCATTGTCTACCTCCTTGTTGTTTATGTTAAGAATTGATTCTGCCATAGCCATATCGTCCTCTGGTATGATCGTAGGCTTTCCCTCCTCTTCCCACGGGAACGGGTAAAAGTCTGTAGTGTTCTTGCAGCTCTCACTAAGGTAAGGGGACACGTTTAAGTAGGTCCATAACCTAGAATCTTCCTTGTCCTGTCTGAGCTTTGTTTCTAAGCCCTTACAAAGCATTGGCAAGTCGCATATCTCCGCCTCATTCATAAGATAGCCGGCATCTACGCCTCCAAACAGAAGTGAGGTAGCTATCTCCGATGTACGTATAGTTTCAGGGTCTTTCTCCTCTTCTTTATGCAGCGCCATAGGGTCAACCTCTTGCGGCTCCTCTTTCTCATAATGAGAAAACTGATTGACATAGTTAAGATATCTTGTTATTGCTTTGATATCATCCTCTATCAGTTTAGGTTGAGCTTTGACAACTTCGCAGTACATTTCAAATGAATGCTCTTTGACCGCTGCGTCCGAGGAAGTAACATACATCAGTGCGATAACATCATTCTCTTTGTTCGGGTCAAAATCGCAGAAAGCCTTATCGGTAATCTGCTCCCATCGTATAATCTGTTTTATCTTGATTTTCATATTGACTAAAAATAAAATAGGCGAAGGCGACAATAAGCCTCCCTCGCCTGGTTAAAATGAATAAAGTGTGATTAAACTGCTGGTACTGCCGCTGTTGGCAACAAAGGACCGCTACCGTTAAAGTTAGCGGAGTACTTCTTAAGCTTAGAGTTTTCACCGTTAAGCTCCATAGAAGTTATACGCAGTTTGCCGTGGTAGCTCTTCTTAGTTGTGTCGAGTGTGTAAGTGTAGCCCGTAGTTTCATCACCACTTCGTTTGTACTCACCAAACACAAAATCTAAGAGTGAATCGTTTAACTGAGCGTCAATCAACGAATCGGCGCTTACCGCACCAACCTTACGAGTCAGCAAAGCCTCGCTAGTAGCCGTGTACGACTTTACACCGGGGATTTCGTCCTTCCAGTCGCCCGACATCATACTGGTAGTATCTACCATGTCGGTTGTTAGTGTCAACTTTGCCGAAGTAGCAAAAGCCACAGGAATACCTCCAATCGAAAGCATCATCTTGCCTTCGAGATCGAGGTCTTGATTAGAGTTATAATTTAAGTCCATATTATAATTAATTAAAATTGGTTTTATCTATATTTACTTATCGGGAGTCACTTTTTGGGATCTTACTCTTCGGGCTTACCGAGCGAGAATACTAGTATCTGAACATATTTTATCACGTTTCCTACTCCTATGTAGTCTTCACTGTTATGTGTCAGAATCAGAGGCTCTTCTTCAACTGTTATATCCTGGAAGGCTACCCTTATCTGCTCTGCTATTTCTACACTGCGAACGTACGAATCGCTGACTGCGTTAAAGGTGATATCGCACCATTCGTCCGACACTCCCATATTGTTACGTTCACTCCCGCCACCAGTACGCTGGTAGAGAATAAAGTCACCGCTTGTTCCCTCCGGGACATATAGCGGAAAGATATTCTGGCCAACTAATGCCGTAAGGTCTGGCTTGGCTAAAAGAAGGGGCCTTAGGTCCTTCGCTATTGATAATTTGCTGCTCATTATGTCATAATTTTAATTATTGCTTCCTCTGTTCCCCTTAGCACTTCATCTATTGCACCGCCCATGTCTGCGTCCCTGGTATCGGTCCAATAGTGTAGTGCTGGCATCTTTCCCGTAGAGCCTTTACTCCCGCGGGAACGTTCGTCAGTTCCAGCGTCGACTATATAAGCGTGCATAGCCTTTATTTTACCTCCTTGGCTATCAGTAACCATACCGAAGCCAGCAAGTCCGCCGAGTTTATTTTTTTTGACCTTGACTTGAAATACCTTAAGCAGGTTACCGGTAACGCCAGCAGGATTTTTCATACGCTCCTTAAGGCGCTTGATACCAGCACGTCTCAATAAGTTGACTCCCTTTCGGATACCAGCCTTAACGGCTTTGTTACTGTCAAACTCATTAAGCTGTCTTAGCATCGCATTGATACGGTCCTGCCCGATTATCTGTACTTCACTCATATCTCGTTATCGTTAAGCCGCGTGCCGGTGATGAGCAGTGTACGATCGTCTTGTTCGTCAATAAGGGTAATACGGTACTGATATCGTCCAAATTTAAATCTCTGACCGTCGTTTATAAGGTCATTACAGCGGACTTGTACGACTACTGTGCCCGAGATAAACTCTTCCATAGCGGTCACGCCGATGCCTTGTGTCGCTAACTTGCGTTTAGCGCATCTGGTGTCCAAGACCTCTTCCCACGTTTTCAAAGCCGATCCGCTCCAATCCTTCTCGCTTTTAAGTTGCAAAAATGTTATAAAGTATTTTAATAGTCCTGCTCGCATATTAGGTGTATTTTATGTATGGTTTTATGAGGTATTGCAGCGTATAGGGAACTACTTGCGGATTCGCAAAGGCAACTGGTTCTCTGTTATTATAGAGGTTAGCAGCAACCAATAAGATTGCGTGCATAAGTGGTGCTGGTAATTTATCTTCTACGGCTAAACCCGATAATGGTTGTTGTATGTCATTCTCGACAGCAGCCACGGCAACGTCAATAAGACTTGTCATGTACTCGTCATCATCAGAGACATTTACATTGCACTGCTTTTTTAATTGAGCTAAATTCACATACATAGTTTTGAAATTAAAAAACCGTGGTGGCGACTAGGACCACCACGGTAAAACATTAACAACTAGGTAGCTTATGAGCAAGCTCCATTTAGATTGATTACAACTGATGTTGCACCTGTTGCCGATAACGTAAGAGTTGCAATATGTCCTGTCTTACCACTTACTGCAGTAGGAAGATAGGTAACTGTTATCCTAGCGCCTACGGCTCCGTTTGCGTCCTTCGCCAATGTAGCAGGACTAACGGTGAACATATCGCTATTAGCTCCTGCAAGTGTCAGGGTAATATCGGTTGTGAGGTTAGCTCCACTTACAGTAACATTCTGTGTTACGGATTCGCCAACTGAAGGAGCAGATAAATCTACCTGTGTATCGTTAACACCGATGGCAGGTACTGACTTAAGCTCAGCAATGCCAAAGGCCTCTGGACGAAGTGTCAACATATCCATATCGGCATTAAGAACGAAGTAAGTTAAGTTCTTCTTCATTACGGCTGCAGATGAACTGTCAACGCCAAGTGACATCGCGCTAAATGAGCCTACCAACTCGTAACTGAACACTCCAAAACCGAGCTTACCGTCGCCGATATATTCAGTTACGAAAACAGGATATCCGTTAATCTTACCGTCTTCAATCAACATACGGCCTGAACCTGCATCGCGTGGTGTACTCTCCAAATCTCCGTATGTAGTAGCACTACAAACGTAAGCGGCTGTTCCGTCAAATTCAACGCCTGTAGCAAGTACAGAAGCCTTTAGTTTAACAACATCCTTGAAGGTAAAAGAGCCCTTAACGATTGTTGTAGGAGCAGTCTTAACAAAACATCCTATAGGAGCCTTAGCTGTGATCTGTGTAGGCGAGAACATGCACTTGTTAAGTGTTCTAGCCAAGCCCGCTACAATCTGTGTCTTGACGATGTCAAGTAACATACCGTTGTTCTGTGTCAAAGCACGGTTTGATACAGGTATTGATAGTGCAAAACGGTGAGGCGAAGGAGTCAACTTTGAAATCTCAATTGTGCTGTCCGATATTTCGGCGTTCTCGTCGTCGATAGAAGCCTCAACGCCAGCGACTACAGGGAAGTTCCAAGTTCCTGTGATGCCATACTGCATTTTACAACCGACTTTACTAAGGATAAGTCCCTTTTCGAGCGGCTGAACGATGTCTCCAATTGTGATAGGGACGATAGGTTCAATAGTGCTTGTGTCCTGAATACCGCGGAGGATAGTGCCCTCTGTTGCTGGTATGATGAGTGTATTACCTTCGCTACGAAGATGAGCAAAGTTTTCAGGGAACTGACTGCGGTTGTTCATAGCACACATGACTGTGGCAAATGCCTGACTGCGATCAATCTGCTCAGGTGTTGGTTTCCACTCCCCCGTCTCAATTGCTTGATTGCGAAGACTCAAAGTCTGCATCTCTGCTTCGAGAGCACCTTTCTCCGTTGTCTCGACTTGTGTCATACTTCGCTTCTCGGCTACGATAGTATCTGCTATCTCGGTGAAGCGGTTTTTAATCTCGGTTATACGGTCATTGTTACTGCGCAACTGACGACGTGCCGATTCTGTCATTTTAACTTTTGGCATACTCTAAATTTTTAGATTAATATTAAATATTGTTAAATGTGTGTTAATTGAATTTTAACAGTTCACCAGTGTAACACTGCGAACTATTTTGCCAAACTTCGAAGATTTCGAAGCTGTTCTTTCATCGCCGTATCAACTTCGGGTTTGTTGTCTTCTTTGTTATCGTCTTCCGCTTCGTCAAGTGATCGCTTGATAACGGTTTCAAGTTGCTTCATTGCGCTTCTTGCCTGAACTGATGTCTGCAAGTAAGCAGGGTTAGCAACAATAGCGACATCGTAGATTGCATCAATCTTGTTCACATTGCGTACAAGGGTGTCTCCGTCCTTCGTGTATGTCACGTTGACTTGCTCGTCTGTTGAGTAGGCAAATGAACTTCCGAATAGATCTCCACGTCTTACCATCTCAAGTGCGTAATCGCCGTCCGCAGTATGCGGTGCATCAAAACGGTACATAAGGCCCTTATCGTCAAGGGTAAGAGTAAGTGTTCCGGACCCCTTGTTGTTGCGGGCAAGCATTCGGCTTTGATCGTGTTCTAAGTCGGCTACGATGTTACAACCTGCAAGCATTGAAGCGCTTACAGCACTAGGTGGAATAATCTCTTCAACCATGCGGTAAACCTCCCAGTCGCATAGCAACTGTGAGCGCTGATTGAATACGATAGCGTAGCCTTCAATGGTTCGCGTATCGCTGCCGTCTTCCGCACGCAATATGTGTGGAGCGCCAGCGGCGTCGAACATTCTTATTTGTTTGTTTGGTTTATTCGGCATATCCGTAATATTTATAAATCTATAAATAGCAGGATATGCCTTGTTTTGGTACTATGTGGTAGGCGTTGGATCTGGCGGAGTTGACGGTGTGACTTCACCACGAATCTTAGGTGAGTCTATTGGTGCAACGTTACACGTTATGAAACTTACGTCACCTCCTGGTATAGGCGCTTTACCCTCTTTGCGTCGCCACTCATTGACAGTCCATACACCTGCACTTATTGTCTTAGTCATGTAGTTAGACTTAGCAGTCAAATCGGCTTGATAGTAGTTATCAAGATTGAATTTGATGCGGTAACTCGTCTGCATCGAATCTGGCACAAGCTTAACTGTAAATTCGTTCTCTATCTGTGTCAGCCTAGGCAACAGCGTATCGGTAAGGAATGCCGTTTGTGAGTTCTCAGACGCCTTGTAATTCGTTGCGCTGGATTGGAATACCTTATCAGGGTGAACGCCAAAGAAGCGGCATATTTCAAGGATATTCAGCTCTTTGCTCCCTAGAAGTTGTAAGTCGGCCGGACTGAGTGTGATAGAATTAAATTTCATCGCTCCTGGAACATAAAAGATGCGTTTACCAGAATCTATCTCGCTCCCTACTCTATCGCTAACGGTCTGCAATTGCTTATCCTGCGTAGATCCGAAGCCTACCACACCCTCTGTATCTCCACTGATATAGCCCTTTAAGGTGCTTCCCGGTTGGAAGAGTTCCGCCTGCTTACCATCAGTAGCGGCTGCAATTCCGAGTATATTAGCAGCATAGGATATAGTGGAACTACCCGTATATCCTCCATCTATGCTCATGTTGCGCACATGTATAATCTCATCAGCGAAGTATCGGTCATAGATGCCATTAATATAGTCGCTAACCAGATAAGTGTTCATGTACTTGTCATAGGTAACAGTATTAGGGGATAGCAGTATCAAGTCTTTAAGTCCGTTAGCGTCATACTGCGGTAACACATAGGCATTGCCGTTCAGCAGCACCGCACTAACTAGATTCTTCATGAAGTCGAATGCTGTAAGGCGAGAATTAGCACGCACTGTCAGGAGTTTATACAGAACATTCTTTTTATCAGTCTTGAAGTATTCCTCCTTCTCACCCGTAACTTCATTCTTACCCGCCTGTGTGAGCCGCTGAGGCTCTAACAGCAGTGAGGCTATAGAACCGCTCAGTATATCTACACATCGGTACACAGCGCCAATCTTCATGGGCACCGTATCAATACCGCCCATGTTGATATTGAGTGTATTGCCCCAATAGGAACTCTGCGCATTGATCTGCGCTTGTGCGCTTGCAGTATCACTGCGGAAATAGCTTTTTATCTTTTGGAATAGCTTCATCTGTTTGATTTTATTGAAAATATTGTTGTTTATACCCTAAAATAGAGCAAAAAGAGCCTTTTTTGGTGCCTTTTTTACTACGTTCTTACGTAATTATTAAACTCTTTAAGGGCCATTAGGTTCGTTATAACTCCGTCAATCTTCTTGCTTTTGGTGCGTTTAATGGGCTTAGTATTCTCTAGCCTGTCCTCGTCAAGTATGGCATTGTCAAAGCAATAGTAATTAATCGGGTTGGCGTTGATTGTCAGCGCCTTTGTGCGTGTTGCTAGTTCCCAGCTCTCTACTGGTGCCGTAAACTCGCTATATGTCTGTCTCACCGGTACCAGCACACTCTTTGCTCCTGATGCCGAAAGCATGTTAATACAATCTTTGGACTTATACGGGTCATATCCAATCTGGAGTATTTTAACGTGCTTGTTATGCTCCAGGATATCCTCAACTATCTGTCTATAGTCAATTACATTACCTGGCGTAAGCTTCAGGTGACCTTGCTTTGCCCAAATCTCATACAATCGTCTGTTCGGGTGATCCTTCAAGCAACCTTCGGGAAAGTAATAGTCGGTATGGAAGTGGAAGCCATACCCATTTCCGTGCCCGAAATCCCCATTGTAATACAGTGCGTAGGTAACCGCAGAAAAGTCGTCTTTAATGGATAAGTCCATCGAGCACATACAAGGTCGTGCGCCCTGCGTGTCAATATCAAGATCATCAGAAAGTTTTTTCATCTCGGCGCCAGTGAGCCAAGGTCTGTCATTGCCCGACACAAAAATATTAAGCAACTTAGTTCTAAAGGCTTTCATATCATCAGCCGATGCGAGTGCCTTAGCATACATTATCTCGTAAAAGTCATTTTTAACCGTGATACCCAAGTGCGGTTGGACCTTAGCCCATGTTCTAGGGTCACTTTCTTCATCGTCAACATCAGGTTGGAATATATGCACAAATTCACGATCGTTATCTAAGGGGATAAAGTCAGCCCCAAACAGTTCTAGCGGTGTCGGTGCGCTCTCACCAAGTGTCAGTTCAGTAAGAAGTATTGTCTTATCCGCATCAAGCATGGTAACGAAGGGACCCTCATTCTTATCTGACGCTGTGGTGATTACTACGACAAGTGGGTTTGTTCGGATGCCCATTGAAGTTGTGAGCACGTTGTATAGGTCTGCATTGTCTGCTTGCGAGTACTCATCCATGATCACTGTTGAGGCGTTCAGTCCATCAAGGGCGTCGGCGTTATTAGCAAGGCATCGGATAAAGGACGTACGAGCTTCTGGTTTATTCTTAACCTCCTTGAAGGCTATCTTTTCACGCTTTGTCTTGAAGTTCTTAAGTCTCTTATCTAGGCGGCGCATCACCGCCTTAATTTCCTTGAAGCAAATCTGCGCTTGTTCGTAGGAGTTAGCACCTGTGTAAGCTTCAGCGTTATTGTCGCCAAACATCATGTCCCAGATAGCCAGGGAGGCCACCTGGGTAGTCTTAGAATATTTACGGGGTACCATCATGAGCGCATTACGTATCAATCTCCTTGTATCGTCGAGGTAGAAGCCTAGTATATTGGAAAACTGGAAGCACTGAACTGGTGTAAGCTTATAGCGTGATGCTCCATTGACACCCGTAAACTTAAGATTTTCATAAAAGCAAATGAAGCTACGGACAATACCCGTATTGAAACTATATGTCTCTAGCAGACGAAAGAAGCGCAACAGCATTAGCAGCTCAAACAGATTGTGCTCATCTGGTTTGTTGATAAGTGCATACGCATAGACGTTCAATCTCTCATCAATCTCGTCAAGATCGTAGAACGGAACGTCTATGCGTTTAAGTCGCTCAACACAGAGTGTCTTACACTTACGTAATATTTCGTTGCTTATATTCATTTAAGCCCTTTTTGTTTTTGGCATTCGTGGTCCTAATGCCACGCCAGCATCTTTAACGGCATCCATGAGTTGGCTTAAACCGCTGCTCTCATCAGATTCTCCACCATCCTCGTCATCCCTTCCCGATAATGCCTTAGTCAGTTTCAGTTCACGGAGGTATTTTCTGACTTGCTCACCTGAATGAATTAAGGCTGGAAACAAAGGGTTTAGTTTATAGCGAGCATCTTTCTCTCGTGTATATTCTGTTTTAATCAGGTCATTATCAAGTTTATGCTGGACTTGTGAATATACACGAAGCGAGCACGCAAGCATGTGTATGGTTATCTCCAGGGACTCATCATAAGTTCCTTTGTCATTAAGTGCTTCCCTGACGGCATTGGCATAAGAGTCAATGCCCATTTGAGTATAGTGCGAATTCTTTCTGCTCATAGTTTTTTCGTTTTTATTTTTTCTTGCCTATATAATACCCCACGCAAAGTTGAAATTTGGCATTTTGAGTAAAAGAGGAAGGTCGAGTGGGTTTGTAGGCCCTTCGTTTCATAAAAAAAATGGTCCCCCCCTTTTTGCCCTCAATGCAAAAAATATTAACATATTTTTACACATAAAATAATATTTTACATTTTAGATGATATTAACAAATATGGCAAAATACGTCGAAAGCGTGGTATCAATGCCTCGCGTGCGTAGATGTCGCAGAATTACGTACGATATTATTCTTTTATGCTGTTTTATATTAATTTATCAATTACCTTAGAAAGTATTGATACCATTGCTACCACAGCGTTGCTAAGTCTTTGCTTATCGGGGTTTAAGTGGTAGCAATAGCGCCAAATCACATTGCTACCATTGCTACCATTGCTACCACTCGGTTAACTTCTATTCACAAAAGTGGTAGCAATGGTAGCAATACCGATGCCTTATTGCTACCACCATTGAACCACCTCGCTCTAAACAACAAATGGTACCTCGCAATCTACGAAGTACCATCACTCTTATATAATATATAATTATATATTATATAACTTCATCAGGTTTTAAGAAACGATTGATGAACTGCCTAACCTCACGCTCCTTGTTCGCCTTGACTGCACTCTTGGTGTGTGTCTTCATATCCTTGTGTATAGTGGCATGACACTCATGACAAAGACACAACAAATTCGTCGTGTCATAAGCCAATGCCTTCATGCTTGCATAACTCGTCACACTCTCTACGGGCCTGACATGATGCACCTCAGTGGCTGGCGTGATGCGCCCATACCTCATACAGTTCTCGCAAAGAGGACGTGCACTTAAGACCTTTGCCCTAAGTGCACGCCATACCTGTGTGTTGATGAGTGACTTGTATAATCTGTTGTGACTCATCGTTCGTTCCTTTCCCTTATGCTGTGTGCAAACTCCAGACTTCCGCCCTTACCCTCACACTCACGGAACATCTCGCCTATCTCGTCCTCTACCTTTACTTTCCTGCGCTTGATGCGTGATCGCTTCACCCTTGCTAACGCTACCTGTACATCGTGTATGTCCTCGTCGACGGGGAATAACGATAAGATATCCTCAGGCATTGAGTACATTAACTCATCATTGCCGCCATCTGCAGCACGTAAGAAACAATACACTAAATAAGATAATAAGTCGTTGACTGTGCGGAAGTTGTACGTGTGCGCAATCTTCGTCAACCTCTCGTAGTTGGCAAGTGATATCCTCGCCGCTACCTTGTGCCTGTCTGGTCTTTCCTTGAACATAGTTATGTGTTTAGATATTTGTTAATTCGGTATTTAACCGCATCCATTAAGGCGTTCTGTGAATCACCCTTCTTTGTCAATGCCTTCATCATATCGTCTTCGATAGTACCAGGACACGTAAGATGATAGATCGTTACGGGGCGCTTCTGACCCTGACGATGTAATCGGGCATTTGCTTGTTGGTATAACTCCAACGACCACGTAAGACCATACCACACCGTTATGTGCCCACCTCGCTGTAAGTTCAGACCGTGTCCGGCACTCGCAGGGTGAGCAAGCGCAATGTCTATCTTGCCGTCGTTCCAGTCTATCAAATCCTGCTCGCCCTGTAACTGTCTTACCCTGTATCCTTTGAACCTGTTGGCAATAATGCCAATATCGAACTTAAAGGCGTAGAACACTAATACGGGTTGACCGTTTGCCGCTTCAATGATATCCTCCAAGGCATCTAACTTCTTAGCATGTATGAAGTGAACCTGCCTGTCCTCGTCGTATATGTTACCATCACAGAACTGTGCTAACTTGATTCCTAGTGCTGCTGCCGATGCCGCAGAGATGCTCTTGTCGCCACTGTCCTCAAACATGTTTAACACACTCTTCTTTTCGAAGTCCTGGTATTCGCCTTGCAACTCTCCTAACTCGATGCGCTTAGTGATGTCGATGCGCTCAGGCAACTGCAGATAATCATCTGACTTCATTGATATGCAGATATCCTCGATCTTACGTGATATTGTGTCCTCCGCTCCGTTCTTCGCCAAATACTTGTACGTGACTTGCCCATTGCCAATACCCTTAAAATAGTCGTTACGATAATGTGTAATAAATTTACCCAATCGCTCGCCCTGATCTAATAAGTATAATTCTGCCCATAAGTCGATGTAACCGTTTGGCGATGGCGTGCCCGTTAAGCCTACAACTCTGTCAAAGTAAGGACGGACAAGGCGCATTGCCCTCCACCTTGCTGTCTTCGAACTCTTGAACGAACTAAGTTCGTCTATTACTAACATGTCAAAAAACTTGTTAGCAAATAAATGCTGGTACTTTGAGGCTAGCCAAGGAATATTCTCACGATTGATGATGTACAAATCTGCTTCTTGCTTTAATGCCGCTTCACGTTGCTTCACAGTGCCTAATACCTTGCTTATTGTCAAACCTTTCAGATGCTCCCATTGCTGGCACTCGTCGCTCCACGTGCTCATTGCAACACGTAATGGCGCTACTATCAACACGTGCCTAACCTCACAGTAGCAGTTGATAAGCAGATTGATTGCCGTCAGCGTGCTGACAGTCTTGCCTAGTCCCATCTCTAAGAACAGCCCAGCTTCGGGGTGATTTATGATGTGACCGACAGCAGCACGCTGATACGGGTGTAAGTTAGATTCATTCAACATCTTTCTCTTTATTTAATATTCTCTGTAATCTGTCTATTTCAGCAGCGATCAACGCCCCTGCTTTTGCTAACTCGTGTATTCTGCCCTCAACGTCGTAAGGATCTATGCAAGGCTTAAAATAGTACCTTCTCCAAGGCCAAAAGAACATACCCCAAGCGCGCCTATCCTTTAAAGGTATGGCATACGCTGCTGCAGCGCAGGCTAGTTGCTCGTCCTTATAGCTGTCATCATGAGTAGGGTCGTGGCCCTCTCCCTCAATTTGACGCTTTCTTTCGATTTCTATTATTTCTGTTCCTGTTTTCATAATGATGCCTCCTTAATCTTTTTATTTATCTGAATTGTCGATTCTCTAAAGTATTCTTTGTGGTCGTCAGTAAATGTTATTACCGCATTTGCGTAATGATGATCCCAACGTTCCTCTTCGTATGCATCAATATGCTTACATGCTACTATGCTACTTAAGTCTACTAAAACAAGGTTGTCGGTTTCAGCGTCATGCAGTTCTATGCTTTTGCTGATTGTTAAGGCGTCTTTCTTTCTCCTTATGGTAACTTCTACCTCTAGTGTAGGATCAGCGATAGCTCGTAACAATATATCCATCTTTGATAATCCGAATAGCCCTAGTTCCTTTTCAGTTACCTCAAAGGGGTTTTCGGTCTTTTCCTCTTTAGGTTTTACTTCTTTAAAGCATCTGTCCTTGAAATCAGCCAAACGTGTGGTTAAATCATCTGCAGATATTCTACCTATCTTTGCAAGCTGTGGGTCTTTAAATGCCGCCATCATTTGCTCTGCCTTTATTTGGTCGAATATCATTTCTCCGCTTAAAGTTCTCTGTGATTCCCAGAGCTTTTTATTTAACAATAACTGTTCCTCTGCTTGAGATATCCAAGGAATGGGTAAGGACGGGTAAGAGGCTTTGTGCTCATTCAACTTTTTAAGTGTCTCGGCTGGTATGCCTAATTTCTTTTTGCTCATAATCCTAATTTATTAAATTAATTCCATTTTCACCTTTCTTCCGTCAAAGGGAATACCACTCTCAATTAGTATGATAAGATAATCTTCATTTGGTATTCCGTATTCCTTAATGAATTTATCCGCGTCGTACTCTACGTTATCTACTAAGATTCTTTTTATTCTTTTGCACTTTTTCATAATCTTATTTTTTATTTGGAACATCCTCGATTACTAACTTTTCATCCTTTATGTCAGAATAGCAGTTAAATCCACCGCCATTCATTGCGTTTATTGGAACTATTTTGCCTTCCTCATGAGAAAACCGAACCATCATTTGATTGCCGAAATTAATATCAAATACCTCTTCTTTTAGTTCTTCATCTTGAACTAAAGTTTCTAAGCCATTAAATTTTAACCTTTTCATAATCTTATTTTTTATTTGAATAACTTACCGCTAGATAACACACTAAAATGCCTAAAGCGGCGATGATGATACTATGCTCTGTTTCAGCCATAAGCAGCAATACTAATGCCGCAGACCATAGAGCTACTGATTTTGCAAAGCGTTCCATAGGCTGCCAGATAATTTGACAAGGTCCCGTAGTTGGACTAATAGCTCTTGAAGACTTTCGTAGCTATCCACAACATATACACAGAAGTCTAGGTCTTCCAAGCGCTTAATCTCTATATCCTGGAGCGGCGTTGGCTTCTTGCCCCTGCTCTTCAGTTCCACAAATACCGTTTGACTGTGTGGAAGAGCAACCATTCTGTCCGGCACTCCACGACGCCCAGGACTTACAAACTTGTAGGCGATACCGCCTAGCTTTTTAACTTCGGCGCATAGTTTGCGCTCTAAGTATTTCTCACTGTTCTTATCCATATTATATTGCTATTTGTAAATTACTAGTTTTATCTTTTGCTTTATATCTACTGTCCTTGCACATGCGTATCTTGTTCATGCTTTTATTGACAAGTCTTAGTATGTGCTTGTGGTGCTCTGTGAACTGATCATATTTTCCATAGCACTGAGCAATTTTAAAGGTGCTAAGGTCGACCTCAATAGTTTCAATTCTGTTGCCTTGCTTGTCTCGGCACGACATTATAAGAGAATCTGGTTTCTTGTAATACTTCATGGAGAATACGCAATGGTGCATTGCCGTTCCTTCCTCGAAAAACTCATTGACATCTTTTAGCACATGTATGTCGAATTTAGAGTCGGATATAATTAAGTTATAGAATCGTCTGCGACGCTTTATGTAGTCCTCATTAACTTTTCGCTCAGACTCTAACATTTCGAGTTGTTCCTTTTCCCGTTTAACCATTGCCCGCTCTTCGGCTTGTTCCTCTTTCTTTTTCTGCCATGTTTGATACTTTTTGAGGAAGTAATTGTGCATTTCGTTCAGATTGCTAGGGGCTACATATATTGGGTTGTGATTGTCATTCTTCGTTTTGATGATGGAATATACCATGTCAAACCATTCATAACTATTTTCCTCGGTGAATACAAAACCGTGCTTCTTGGCTATTCTTATACTCGCCAAAAACTCTTTCTTGAAATTATTCCTCTGAAGATGCCTTATTAGGTTCTCCTCGCCAGCGTTGTATAATGTCTCTCCGTATGGTATACACAGTATCTTGTTAAGTTCTGAAGGGTTGGTTCTTACGCATTTAAGTCTTTCGCCTGCCTGTCTTTCAATTCTAAAAAACTCATTGCTGAAAACATTTTGTAGGCGATATCCCCAGCCGTCTCTCCTGTTAGACCTAAGTTCTATGTCCGAATCATACGAGAACATGCCGTACATTCCTCGTTGTTTTCCAAATACAAGATTGTGTCTACCTTTCTTGAAGTTCCTTAGTATCTCGATACATAGGTATTGCGTGCCCGTTTGGTTTTTGTAGATGTGCATCTGATATAATCTGTCAATCGTCCAATCAGGATATGCACATTCTTCAACGGTAAACCATACACAAGAATACTTAGAGTAGTCGGGGTCTGCTTCAATCTTTTTAATAGCGAGTTCTTTGTCCGCTTTTGATATGTCCTCATCGAGGGTACGGTTTATTAAAACTGCTTCCCTCTGTGCTTCTGTCTTTGGTTTCATACGGTACCTCCAAATAAGTCAAGTTCTATATATTCACTCTTTTTCTCAGCCTTTACCTTCTTGCTGATTTTTACCTTGGTAGCAATTTCTTGCTTTGGCTTATCCTTGGCCTCTTTCTTTTCATCTTTCAGGTTGTCCTCCTGATAGTAATGTGCTGCCCAGCCATATACGATATTGTCCTCAATAATTGCCATGCCCTTAGTGGCTTCCTTGCGTGCCCTTTGCATGATGTAGTCCATGCAAGCATCTAGGTTCTTAGCATCGTTTGCGTATCTCTCGGCAAACGCTTTGTCCTTTTCAGCCATGCCGTCAAGGTGTTGTTTGATAATGTCTTTGTTTCCCATAATTTATTTTGTTGTTAATGTGTAATCAAACTGAATGTTGGTTGTCTTAAAATGTTTAGTTAAGATCCTTCTTAATTCCTCGAGGCTGTCCCTATCGGGAAGCGTCAAGTTGACTTCTTTGAGTCTAATTCTACTTACTTCAATCATCGTTTATAATCTTGTTAATACGTTCGTACACTTTCTGTCGGCCGTACACGTTGTCACGTAGATACCCTGCGTACTTCCACCCGTTAAGTTTCTTTAATATGGCGTTGACGCCCCTTGTCTTGTACCTGGCACTGTCGTCGATGCGCTCATGCAAGCACTCGTTTAATATCTCCACAGCGGATATACGGTTTCGGGCATATAGACCCGTTGAACGGCATTCGTCGTCCTCGTCTTCAAACCATCTCCTGCGCTGCTCGATACTCTTGGTCTCCCAGTTAGAAGGAAGACACTTGTCAAGAAATGCTTCGATGATACCCTGTCTGTCATCCTCTTCGCCGTGGTCGTTCTGTGATGATCGTGCCTCTGCTTCGAGTTCAGCAGACAGATAGAGCGGCTCGTGCTTGTCGTAATAGTGCTTAGCCTCAGCCCATATCTGCGATATCTCGCTGTCCGTCAAATCTTTGAACACACTTTTCTTTTTAGGCTGAACACCGATGTTAAGCGGCCAGAAGCGACGGTTGCCCGTGTCACCTTTAAGGAAGTTGTTCTCATTCGTTGTGGCAAAGAATACAACCTCACGTGGAAATATCTCAACCTTTCTGCCATAAGCGGGTCGGTACTGATCTTCACGCTTAGAAAGGAAGGCCTTCATAGCCTCAACGTCCGCCTTCTTGTATACCGATAACTCACCTAACTCTAATATCCATACACGCTGTAATTGCTCCATACCCTTGCTGCCGTCAATGCCCGTAAAACTATCAGAGAACCAACGACTACCTAACTTGGCGAATAGCGTAGACTTGCCCACACCCTCAGGACCTACTATCGTTAAGATGTAATCCCACTTGCAACCAGCGTCGAAGATACGGGCGACACAAGCAACAAGTGCCTTGCGTGTCATAGCACGAGTAAGCGGTGTGTCTAATGCGCCCATGTAGTCGATGCACAAGGCGTCTACCCTTTCCACTCCGTCCCATTCTACGCTGTTGATGTACTCCTGGACTGGGTGGAAACTATGCTTAACCATTACGGCGTCGAAGGCATCCTGCACGTTCTGCGTTGATGCTTTGAGACAGTAAGGCTCGTCGTTGAGATAGTTGCGCAAACAACTGTCGTCAGCGTTCGTCCAAAATGAGTCGTAGTAGTTCTTTGGCGTTCTCCATGGAAGCGAACCTTTAACGAATGGCTGACGGGCAAATCTATCAAATGCTATCTTGCCTTTCAACTTTGGATCACTCTCAATAACACTTCGGTAGTTCTTTAATGTCGGTTGTACATTACCCTTCTTGTCCGTCTCCAACTGCGCTAATAAGTCCACCGCTTCCTTGACGTCTTCGATGTCTAAGTCCTCGAAGTCGTTTGCTGCACTTTCAACACGCTCCTTGGCTGATAACTTCCTGTAGTCGTCGTCCGTTGAGCACATAGAGCACATCGCTTCAAAGCTCGGCATGTCTGATGGCTTCTGGTAAGACTTCTCTGCATCGTCTCTTTCTCCGTATAGATGCAACCGTACAAGGTCGAAGGCGTTACACAACTTACCACCCGCTGGGTCTGTGCTGTGGTTGGAGTAGGCAAACTGCCCATTCTCATAAACCACAAGTCCATTAGCCGTTGAGCCGTTGACGTATGTATATCTGTTGTGTCCCTCGTCCTTGTATACGTCAGAAAGAAACTTGTCAATCGCTGCAGGGATATCATAGCATCTACAGAACTGTCCGATAACACCGGGCTTATCTGTCGGCATGCCTTGCTTCTTTACCTCACGCTCAACGATTTTTGGCTGTCTGCTTGAATACGGCCATTCGCTTCTATCCTTCCAGTTCTTGTACTCCTCTTTCAGTAATGCTTTACCGTCAAGCCACTTCGTGTCCTGATAGTCAAACAGATACTCTCCGTCTGATGAAGTACTAGGCCAGTACATAAAACGTGCCGGCTGAAACGTTGTATCGTCAAACTGATCTATACCAATGAAGCTCGCTACCTTGCGTGCAATCGCCTCGTATTCCTCGCTTGTTACTTCCTCCAGTAACGGAATGAGTAAGCGGAAACGTGGTGACTTTGGTGTGTGCTTGTGTGTCGTGTACATAGCGCCTGCGAAGTCGCAGAAGTTCGTAAACATATCCCACATGTCGGAACGCCCCTCGTCCACGTCCAGAGTCAACAACTTACGACTCTGAACAGATGAACTTGTACGGCGACCATTCACGAGATATCCACCAAAGAAACCTCCAACATCTTTTATCTGGTCCTGCAAGGGCTTCTTGAATTCACGGAATTGTTTTACGGACTCGTCCGTCCTACGTGTCTCCTTTAAGCGATTAAGGAATGCGCTGTATAGCATCTCACCGTTCTTCCAAACTTTCGTCTGTCGGCTGAACGATGTTGCTATTGAGACATGTCCGTCATATTTAAGTTCTATCATATTGTGCTGATCGCATTAAGAATTTATGAGTTATACTTCCATACCTTCTGGGTATTTTGCCGCAAGAGGTCTGTAATTATCCGAGGCCTTCTTACCGCATTTCTTGCAAACCATATCGGGTATAACTTTTGAATGAAAGTAGTCGTCGTCATAGCCGCGTCCTTCGCACTCATAACCACAATGTTCACAAACGTATATTGCTCTAAAGTCTCTTCTCGTTTGAGACTTAATTTCTTTTATTTTCATATCTTTATTATTTTAAAATTGTAGGTATTGTCATTCCTCATCGTTTGTAGCTTTAAAGGGGTCCGTTACTTTTTCAATAATCTCCTGAGCCTCGTGGTGTAGGTCAGCATGAGTAGGTGGTCTCCCTATAGCTTTTTGCTTCTCTATGTCAATACCTTTCAGCAATGCCACAAGTACTAGGTACCGTACATTTTGATAATTAAATTTTGATGGTGGTGTCCAATCTACATTTAGATTTTCCTCATATCTGCGGGTCATGATAATGCCGATGTATATGCCAAGGGCTAATATAAGGAGTGTGTAAATAACAACTCCAATTGTTGTTGAACTCATAATCTTAATCCTTTAAGTAATATTTTGTTGTATAACCAGCGCCCTTTAGCGGTAGGTCTTTCGCCCATTCTATCGGCAAAGCAAATATGCTTTGCATCTCTTTGAGACTCTTGGATCCATCTTCAATGACTTCACAGATACACTCGTCATGAATGTGAAAGACAATCGGATATCCTGCCTGCTCTAGCCTTAGCATGGTAGTGCCTAGACAGTCACGGGCAATTGCCTGCACGATGTTCTCAACCAACTTGCCGCCGTAAGTGTCTATCGGTTCCCATCTGCGTGTTGTCTGATTCTGTCCCATGAAGCTAATGTGATTCTCGAAGTCGACGCTTGCGCTAGGATAACTAAGCCAGCGCCCAGAAGGCAACTTGACACGAAGTACGTTTCCGCACATGCGGAATAGCAAGCAGTAGCATTTATGGTCTACGTGTGTTGTTATGGTCTGTCGTGCAGCGTTCTCAATATTGCGCCATAGTAGCACAATTGCGGGTGAAGCGTTGCGCCAGTCGTTGACTATCGTTGTCATCTCATCATCAGATAGCCCCATCTTCTCACCGCCCATTTTCTTAAGTGCTCCTATTCCTCCCTGATATCCTAGTGCGAGTTCGGCAATCTTTCCCTTTGCTCGCCTTGGATCATCATGCGTAATCTCTGATGCGGGAACGTGGAACATGCGTGCTGCTGATGCCTCGTATATCTTACCGTCACCTCTGAATACTTCAAGCCTCCACTCCTCGCCAGCCAGCCATGCGATAACACGGGCTTCAATGGCGCTAAAGTCACAGACCATATAAGTATGCCCCTCTTTGGCTACAAACGTCGTACGGATAAGCTGAGAGAGCGTATCAGGGATATTGCCATATAGCATCTCTGTCAGCTCTAAGTCTCCGCTCATCACACACTGGCGTGCTAGGTCGAGGTCAGGCATTTTATTCTTTGGTAAGTTCTGCAGTTGTACAATTCTACCCGCCCAACGTCCAGTGCGAGAACCGTAGAACTGTAGCATACCGTGCACCCGTCCATCGCTGCATATAGCACCTTGCATGGCTGTGTACTTAGACACAGATGTCTTAGACAGTTCGGTGCGTATTTCCAGTACTCGTCTCGCGTCTCCCGTAGCCTCCTGCATAAGGTCCTTGTATAGATCCTTTGTTAGCGATGATATATTGCGTCCTATCTGAGCAGACAGCCAGTTCTTTAATTGCTGTGGCGAGTTAGGGTTTTCTAGTCCTGTAAGTTGCCGGCACTCGTCTTCAAGACGTTGACAATATTCTGCATTGAAGCGGATAGCATTGCTCATAAGCGACTGCTCAATCTTTACGCCTCGGTCATTAATGCGCTGGTCCGCGATGTACAACTGGCGTTCGAAGTCTGTTATCTTATCTACAGTTACGCGATTGCGGATAGCGCTTTCTACCTCAGTGTCACGGCAATTGTAACGCTTATATACTTTCCACTTAGCCATGTCATCCGATGGGTAATTGCGTGTTCGCATACCGTTCTTCTTAGTGGGTTTGCACGGGCATGAAAAGAATTTGATGAGCGCCTTGCCCTCCTTCATCTTCTTGTCTTTTAGGTTGAGCGCTTCGCCGCATGCGTCGAGAGACATAGGCAAGCCCCACATTGCTCCACGTACCATGGTGCACTCCCACTGTGCAGGATCTAAACGCCACCCGCTATTCCATTTGTTTTCGGTTCCGTCTTCCCACAAGCGGAAATGCCTTGATAAGCAGATACGCTCAAATACAGCATTGTATGCCGTCTTAAGTACGTTGGGGCTAAATATCGCTTCTCTTATTTCGTCGCTTATTTGGTCGCCCATCGTAAAATCATATTGATGCACAACGCCGCCATTAATACTGTAAGACATCAATAGCACTTCGAAATCGGGAGCCTCGCAGTACTTGTACACTCCGCTAGTAATATCGTTGCTGCTGTAGGTCTCGATATCAATAGACAATACCTTGATTTCCCCGCGGCTTCTGTCATCGTCGTATCTAGCGCATTCTAGTCTTATGTTGTTAAGCATGTCCTCCAGCTCGTCAGCGATACATATTTCGATGTTACTTGGAATGATCGTTATTAAGGACTTTAAGCCCTTGTCTTTTTCTATAAGACCTTGTAGCCTCATAAAGTCAAGATGGCTACCTTCAAACTTAGTTAGATAACCGCGCTTCTTTGATGTGAAATTAGAGTATAGAAGCGCTGACACAACCTGTTCAAGCAGAGCCTCGTCAACGAACACAAGTTCGCTGTCTGGGGCTTTGTACACGTGTTCCTTGATGATGCCATCTAGCACGGTTCCGTATTTTGCTGCAAATTCAGATATTGTCATACTTGTTTATCTTATATAGTAAAGTGTCTTTGATGGAAATTCAGGTCCTATCACTCTGCGCTTTAGATGGTCTACCTTCAACATTTCGTTTAAGGTCTTCTGTTGTAATTCCTTTGCCTGCTTGCGTGTAAGGTAAATAATATCAGAGTACTTCTCACGCATCTCCATAATCTGATTATATAGTTCTGGGTTTTGCTTGTTCATCTTCTGCAAAAGGTCCTGTGTAGTTCTTTGATACATACTTGTTCAATTTAAGAGTTAAAGAGCCGAAAGGGTTGCTCCTCTCGGCCCTGGTTGTTAATTAATATGGGCACTCATCGCCACCTTGACCGAATGGGTCGGCGCCTGCTGGGAATGGCATGTCCTCTTCTGGTAGGTCTAAGTCTCCGAAGTCACTCTCTGCTGATGCCCCACCGCCAGACAGTGGCTCTCCGTCTTCAACCTTTAGAATATTATCAAGACTTGCTGCAATGCCTTTACCGCCTGTCTTATAAGGGTAGAAGTTTACTGAGGCATAGACGTAGCATCCAGAGTAGAATTCTTCCTCGTCGGTAATCTCTTCAAGTATTAGCTTCTGTTTTCCCTCTACCATTTTGCGCCCTTTTACCTTATTGACACCGACCTTATGATCGCTCTTTGCACTTACGAAATAACTGTCCGCATAGGCTTCATCGTCGGGTCTCATTTTATCACCGTCCTGTAAAGGATCCCTTAGACCTCTTGGAATTGTTCCGCCCCATAGGCTTTGCTTGCCTATTGCCAAAGCATTGCTGATGGCGGCTTTTATCTTTTCCACAAGAGCTGTATCCGATTTGGGAATAATAAGGCTCACGCTATACTTTTTCTTTCCACCTTCCTCAAATGAAGTTGGGACAAATACATGCGCATAACTTGCACGTACTTTACCGATTAAAACTTTTGTATTTCCACTTTCCATAATAATTTAATTTGTATTAATGTTTATAAATCTAAATTCTCAAAATCGCTTGCTGCATCGTTGACCGTCTTGCGGTTGTCGCTGATGTCTGCAATTGTAGGGGCTCCTTGAGACTTGATAATAAGTTTTCCGATGAGTTCATCCATTACTTTTTTCTTAAGCAACTTCTGCATGTCGGTAATACCCTTTATCTTTCTCTCCTTGTAGATGTCGTCCTCCTTGTACCCCTTTTCTGTGAGTATCTTGGCGATAGCCTCCTCATCCGAATAGGTTCGGCTTGAACGACCTTCAACGAGTTTAAGTCCATCGTACTCGTGACCGTCTTTCATCTGCTGCAGTACGTATTGACTTACGGCATCATACCATTTTGTCACGTCCTTAGCCATTCTCACCACGTCGACAAGTTCGGCATTGGTGAGCGTAGGGATATCCTGCTCCGAGTACTTGGTATACACCTCGTAATATGTCTTTGCAATCTTCTTGCACCTTGTCCTTGCAGGACAGAAGCGGCACCAGTCACCACACTTGTAATCGCCTTCGCCTGCTAAGGCTGCAATGGCATGGGGCTTTAAGTATTCCTCACCCCATTTCTTCAAGTCAGTTGCCGTAGATGCGTACGTAGAGCAGTTGCCCATACGTGGCTGATAGATGTGCATAGTGACATCCTCGAAGGCATAGAACATTTCATACTTAGCGATATTGCCTAGGGCATATATCATCATCTGCGTGTTCTCGGCGGCTTCAACCTTAACACCCTTGCCATACTTAAAGTCAAAGATTGCAAGTCCAGAGTCGCTTACTATCGCTGCGTCCGTTGTTCCATTCATGCCCTCACCGTACATGCTGATGTCTATTGATGTTTCGATCATCAGGACCGCATCGGGTGTGGTCTTAAGAGACTTCTGATACTCACCGTATACAAATGATGAGTAGCCTAAACAATAGTCGAGCATTTCGGGACAGTAGTATGCGTCTACATCTGCAGGAGTAAACTCGTCAGAGGTCTTAAGAACTTTGACCGCTTCCTCGTCATTAGCGATAATGGACTCTTTTAGCTGCATGGCGGTGAGGATAGCAGCACATAAGGCATGTGCTACTGTTCCTTCCATTGCCGCCTCCGACGTTCCGCTATCTCCGAACAACTCCGAGAGTCTAAGGCTAGGCGTGCAGCTTAACCAGCGCTTCGATGCCGACGGGGACAGAAGTGCGTGTGCTTTGATGTTACTTTCTTTAGAGTCCATAAGCTTCTGCTATTCTTGTAAACTCTGCGAGTACGTCGGCATACACTCCAGGATCTAAGTCCTTCAAGCCCTTCACTTGGTACTTTGCGAATACGTCGGCTAGGTCTTGCTTCTTGTCTGCGTCCCAAAGCACTTTCATTGCCGGACGGAGGTCTGCCATTGTTAACTCGCCCTTTTGTTCTTGCTCTTGTGACTCACTCGGAGCAGCAGGAGCAGCACCTTCGGCTGTAGCGTCGTCTACTTTTGTAGTTGCTTTTTTCGTAGTACGCTTGTGCGTAGGTGCTGGCTCGGCTGTTACTCCTTGGACTGGTTCGCTTGTATTAATAGACCCCGTGACTGTTGCCTCCGGTCTATTAAGTTGTCCGAAACCAGTCTTAGGACAGAGGGCATCAACGACTGCATTTAAGCAGGTGATGGCACGATCAGAAAAATCTACTGTTACTTTTACTTCCATAACTTTTTATATTTAGTTGTTAATGAATAAAATTTCTTTTAAAAACTCGTAGTTTCCGTGAGGACTTGCGAGTTAGGGACAAATGAAAAAAGGGCCTTCAACAGGTGTGGACGGTGGTGGATTCGAACTACCTTTTCCCGTATTAGGGCGTTCTTTGCCTTTCAGAACTAACCGACCTTTTTAAAGGCTTTGCCTATTTTCGCAAACGAGCAAAGCATGCATTAACCATTTTACATGAAAAATTATAGTTACTTTTTACTTGAATCAGAAGATTTGGGGCGTGTCTCTTTGAAATAATTAATTATTTCATTGCGAGTCATTATCGTTACCGCTACAGCGGCTATCATTGTAATTATTATCATAATTTTATACCAGTTATTTCTTCAAAAATATCCGCATCGAAATTAGGAAGGGTCCTAAATGAATTTTTTTCTTGGTCATCAAAGGTTCCCCATAAAGTCAACCAGGCTTCTTTGTATTCATATACCTTTAAATACCCACCGCATACATAAGATTCCGAATGCTGCTTTTTCTCCTCGTCGGTCATGTTGTCCCAATCTACCCAATTCGTAAGGGTTAAGCCCCGCGATGCAGAGTATGCCGGGTGTCTGTACCAATCGCCCCAAGACATGCTACTTTCCTTGTTGAACATGGGGACTGTGTCTTCTCTTTTTCTGGTGCAAAACACGCCACTGTTTCGGTAGCCACTGTTTAGGTCGCCACTGTTTCGGTCGCCACTGTTTAGGTCGCCACTGTTTTGGTCGCCACTGTTTAGGTCGCCACTGTTTCGGTAGCCACTGTTTCGGTTGCCACTGTTTCGGTTGCCACTGTTTCGGTCGCCACTGTTTCGGTAGCCACTGTTAAAGAGTCCTGTGTTACCCTTGTTAAGACCCTTAAGAGTGTCAAGCTCATTGCCTACAATTTCACGGATAATCTTGATATGGTTGCTCCCAAACTTTTCTCCGTCTGTGACTTCCTCGCCGAGTACCTCAATTTCGCAGTAGCGGTTGTTCATGTCCTTAGTGCATGAATAATGGGCGTGTACTTTTGAAAGCGAATCGCAGTAGTGCAATACCTGATCGCTGCATAGGCTATCACTTGTAAGGTTCTTACCCTCTGTGGTGTATTCCTTACCTACTTCGTATTGCATTCCTCTGCAGCACAAGTTTTCATCAAATCCCTTAATTCTCATAATTTATTTTGTATTAAAAGTTTATCAATCTCTTGTCTTGAATAAAGCCAGCGCCTACCAGACTTAACACGTGGTAACCTCGTGGCGATGCGGCTGAAGTAGCTTAATGACACTTTAAGATATGCCGCCGCTTCCTTGGAGTTCATCGGGCCTTCTAGCCCTAGTGGGTTGTCATTCCTCATCAGTTTGACAACTTCCTCCGCTATCATCTGTGCTTCCTTTCTGCTTATCATTTTCCTATTATTATAGTTTTCGTTATGATTTCGCCGCCGTAAAGGTCCAGTGCTTCCTTCCTTATTTTCTCTGCTGAATCGGAGTTGGTGACACCGTTGATGGCATTATAATATGTCTTCTTGCTCACCCCTAGTGCTGCGCACAGGGCGTCTCTCTTGTTTGGTGGAAGGTAAATAATCTCCCGTTTTGTTGTGCGTATCATATTTAATTATTACTTTTGTGAATTGTATGCGGGGTTACACCCGTGTTACATTATAAATCTTTTGCAAATATATCGTCATTTGACGACATATGCAAATATTTTAATAAATAATATCGTCAAATGACGTTGTTTATAAGATGTCTAAATAACAAAAAGCATGAAACAGTCAGTAATTAAAAGGGTTAGCGAACTTATTGAGCAAAGAGGTGTTACACCGAGAGGGTTTGCTTCGGAGATAGATTTCAACTATTCAACGCTAAATAACTACCTTACTGGTAGGCGTAAAGCTATAGATGTGTCGCTTATAGAGAGTATAGTATCGTCATTTGGCAATGTTTCCGCAGAGTGGTTGATAACAGGAAATGGCACAATGCTTAAAAATGAAAGTCTTCTTTATGGGGTGACTCAGGAAAAGAAAGGAGTTTGGACGCGTCCAAGAATTCCTATGTCCGTTGCTGCAGGAGCTATTGGGGGATTTGCTGATAGTGTTGGACTGCATGATTGTGAACAGATTCCAGTTATAGAAGCCTTCCCTACTTACGACTACACCATGATTGTCAAAGGGGATAGCATGGAACCGAAGTTTGAAGGCGGTGACGAGATTGCAATAAAAAAGGTTACCGATTATATTGAATGGGGAAAAGTGTATGTCCTGGACACACGAGATGGTGCTGTAATTAAACGATTATATGACGCACAAGAAAAATATAGATGCGTATCATATAACAAAGATTACCCGGACTTTGAGGTAAACAAAGCTGATGTATTCGGGGTTTACAAAGTTGTAGGACTAATAAGAATATAAAGATATGAGAAAGTTATTACTTACTATTGCACTGATAAGTTCCTTGACTTGTAGTGCGCAACAAGCTATCTTGGACAAGCAAGAGGCTAACGGCAATCGTGCTATTGTGACTACTTCCGTTATATTCACAAAGGATAAGGGAATTTTTGGCAGTGGCGCTAGCCGCGAAATATTTATGCAGCTCAACCGTTTCAAGCGTGATAGTTCGTATGTTGATGAGTATACAATATGTTTTCCGCAGATATCAACGCAAAGATGGTCTCTTGATGTCGGTCGAAAAATGCTATTAAAAACACAAAGTGACAGTGTTATAGAAATAGCAAATGTCATTCCTGTTAGAGAATTGGACAATACCTATGAAATAGTAAGCAATTACACGTTTTATACTATGCATCCTTTATACGGAGTAAGCTCAAATCAAATCCAGCAGATAATAAAGGGAAAAATAAAGAAATTAAGGATAGAAACAAATTATGGAGCGTACGATCTCCAACCTAATGATGATAGCAAATTCTGGGATTTTAGTTCAGCGGTTAAGATGTGTTATGACTGTATCCAGAAGCGATTGACTTATAGCAGAGACCTGCATAGCGGCTTTTAAAGCCGTTATGTTTTACACAAGTGAGATCTAAAAAGTTCTATCTTATTGATAGACAACAACATAATTGCACCGTGTCGCAGTACCAGCGGAATCACTTAAATCATGAAAAGGGACATTCTTATGTCCCTTTTTCGTTTGAATATACCTTTATATTATATGAAAAATATAATGCAATACCGTAAATGACATATCTTTATTAATAGTTTTGATAATTATATTCCGTATATGCTGTAATCTTCACCGCAATATCTATGTTTTAGGAGCTTGATTTATTCCTCAAACAAGTTTGTTTATAAGATTTTTCATTGTAATTTATCATTTTTCTTTTCTATAGCTTTGATTATATCAACAATTAGTTGTGTATAAGTACTATAAATTTCATCTTCAGTTGGTTTTGTTTCAAGTGGACTGTCATTTATTATTGTTTCCATTAAAGGTTGTGTAATGATGCCATGTATTTTTTTATATATAAAATTAGATACGTCTTTATCATTCTTACCAATTACTTCATCGCAGATTTCACGATACTGCTGTTCTGAATTAAAAGGAATATAAATGCAACAGTTCGTATATTGTGGGAAGTGTTCAAAACCATCAATATATTTATTCTTTACAATAATTTGTTTATATTGTTCAAACGGATATATTGTACTCCGACTTCCCCACGACATAAAATTATTTTTACATAAAGATAAATAATAAGAAGTGTTATATGATTTTATAAATTTATTTTCTGTTCTATCTTTAATGCGAGTCAGTTTTGTAATATTATAATTCTGGTTATATATAATTTCATCACAATAGTATGTAAATCTAAAGTAACTCTCAAACGCACTTTCTTGCCATATTACCACAGAATTATATTCTTTATTTATATTATTAGTCATTTCCTTGGCTATTTTTTTTCTTGCCCTATATTGAGATCCTTCTTTTTTTGCGAAATCATCAGATACAGAAACTATATACAAAATTTCAGAATTCAAAAAATCGTAACAATTAACTATTTTCATCTGAAGATCAGAAACATCAGAAATACAAAGTTCTAATTCTTTCAAAGTGTCAATTTTTATTTTCACATTTGTATCAAACATTCTCGCAGTTAAAACAGCATAAAAATATTGAGTGAGTAACTGATTGTTGTAGCTTGATTCTCGTTCTAATAATTCAACCATCTTGGTGATAATATTAGGTAATAAATCTTTAAGCAGTATTTTACCTAAATGTTTGTAGCCTTTAGGGAGGAGCTTATCTCTAGAAAGATCTACGATGCATTCACTTGATTCATTGTACAAATCCCATTCCATAGCCATGTATGTATTATAATAATAGTCAATATTTGCATCTGAAATTTTTAAACCTCTCAACAGTAAATCATGCTTTTGAAATGGTATATCAACCATGTTAAATTGAAAACGCACATTTATTGTTGATCCAAAACGGCGTTCAACAATTTTAAAGATTAAAAAATTATTATTTAAATAATATCCTATTTTATAATTATCACACTTTTGGTATTCGATATGATCTGTGTCATAAGCTTTCTTGACATTGAACGAGCGTTGCTCATTGACAGTTTGATAATTAAAATTAAAATAATCCAACATACTAAAATTTCGATGAACATAATCATCAATTTTTGCTAAGTATTTATCATCACCATTTTCAGAAAATGAATCAACATTATTAAGTATATTTATACTGAAACTATTTCCAAATAATTCAGAAAAATTATCTTTATTAATTTCTACTTTGACCTTAGTGCCACGTTTTCTTAAAGTCCCTTTTATTACAGAACAATAATTATTATTAGCAGCTGATCTAAAGATTATTTGATGACTATCTTCTCCAGTTGCTTTTGTATCTACAACAAAAGTTTTATTGACAAAAAAAACAGATTGAAGCCCTATACCAAATGCTGCTGTTGGTTTTAGCCAAAATGGCATTTTTTCTAATGTTATGTCGTAATTTTTGTCCATTTTACGACTTTCACCTACATAATTTGTCATTCTAAGGATTGTAGATTCCGATATACCAGTTCCTTTATCTTCACATGTTACAGTAATAGATTCTTTTTTATTATCTGACCATTGAATAGTTAGTGATATTGGGTATTGAGAATATATTTCTAATGGTATATCATCTGGATAATTAATCTCAGATAATTTCTTCTCGTTTAAATTGAAATCGTATATGCCATCACATATATCTGTCCATAATTGCTGTTTTGAAGCATCTAACGCATTTTGTACTATTTCACGGAGAAACGCAAACCCTGGTTCTTTATATATTGCTCCACCTTCTAAGATTCTGAACATTTTTGTGGGGGCAATTGTAAATTTTAGATTAAGAAGTTCTGGCTTAACATTTTCACCTTTAAAACTAATCTTTATGCTATTTTTGCTAATGATTGGAGGAAGTCCTGTTAAATCTTTAGGTGCAATATGTGTCCATTCACGACCTTGTTTATTCACTTCTTCTTCAAGCATATCAAACCAAGCTCTAGATATTCTATATACATCTTCATTGTCACAATCAAGGTCTGCCTCAATTGCATATGGTGAAACTAGCATATGCTTAACTGCTGCATGTTTTTGTTTGTGGAGCTTAGACGTCTCTGGTAATTCTTGAATTGAACTAACAGAAAACTCATTAAAACGGTTGCTATCAAAATCTAACAAATCACCTAATCTTATTAAGCATGCAATAAACCTAGGATGAATATAATCGCCTTTTAAGCCATTTGCTTGAAAGTGTAACAATCGAAATATCTCATCGAAAGATTCTCCATGCAGAAAAGCTACATCTGATAAAAGTTCCATAAATCTAGAAGGTAATTGTTCTGAATAAAAATTATTGGCTAGTTCCCAAAATCCCTCTTTATGATTTAAATAGTCAGAACTTAATTTTGCATGTTTTCCACGAAAAATTTCTGCAGTCAGAATTATAACTGCATTTTTTATTTCCAAGGCCCATTGATAATTATTTGAGGTATTAGTTCCTGAATTATTTCTATTCTTAATTTTAGTTGCAGCTGCTGCTATTTGTTTATCACCATGCTCAACAAACCAATCCAATTGCTTTTCAAAATTATCTTTAGACCACTCTTGATCCATTAATTTATACGATAGAATCATTCCTATGTCATGTGTTAAACAAGACATTAGTACTAGAAATGTATCTGTCGCTCCCAAATTTTTAATGCGTTCTTCCCCTAAATAGTTTTGTATATTTTCAACAATTTTCATACTATGTGAACTATCATGCAAACTATAATTGGGGAAATAGCTTGACACCATATTAAGTCCTTTTGATATATTGTTCTTATTAAGAAGCCATATTGACTCAAGAACTTTGTATTCACTATCTATTTTGCAAATTTCTTCTAAATGTTTCTCTAAGGTATAATTCTTATTTCGTATTTCAAACATAATCTTTAATCGTTAAAATTTAACTAACATAGTCATTTTCTATTCTATTTTCCACTCCTCTATTCCTCTAATCTTTGATGAGAAGTTAATACCAATTTTGTATAGCTTGCGCTTGTCATTGGCAAATGGAGCAGCATAATTTTTAGTATCTATTTGTTGTAAGGCTTCATCAGCACTTCCATCTAGTTTCAGTTCCAATATATAAATGTAGTTATTTGTTTTTATTAGAACATCTATTCGCCCACTACTTGTAGTACGCTCAACCTCTGTATAAAATCCCATCATCTTGAAAATCACGTACATCGTGTTCTGAAAATACAATTCCATCTTTCCGGCTATCTGATAGTCGGAATCAGCAAACAACGTCTGCATTAGTTTCATAAATTCTTCAGGACGGCCAGATTCTACCGCTTCAATAAAATTGTCAACAACAAACTCAGACTTATTCTCTTTTGTCGGTGTAAAATATGGTAACAGATAATTGATAAAACCATTTTCAACTTCGGCATTAGGGAAGCCCAATTTATATTTCTTAAATCGTTCGTTATACTCTTTAATAGTTAGATAACCGCTTTGGTAAATTACAGGTATTGGATCATAAGACATTGAATCAATGCTATTTAGACTATCGCCCGTTACAACTTGAGTTTCAATATTCTCAAGGTTATAATTTGTTTTCTTTAGTAGTTCAACAAGAAACGACGGAGTTCCACTAGCAAACCAATAATCATTAAACTTTAAGTTTTTTAATGCATTGAGTATGCTAAATGGATTATAAATGCCTGGGGTATTCACTTCAAAGTGATAACCGTCATATTGCTCTTGTAATTTATCGTAACATTCCTTTTTACTAATCTTGTTTTTCTCGCCTAATAGCGTTATTTCTTCATCAAAATAAGCATGCAGTTCTTCTTCTGTAATACCACAGATGTCCACATAGTCGGCATTCATTGATAGATCTTCAAGATTGTTCAAATCACTGAATATACTGACCTTTCCAAACTTTGTTACGCCTGTAAGAAAAGCAAACTTGATATATTGATCTTGAGTTTTAAGTACCGCATAAAAAGCTTTCAATGTAGCCCTAAAATCATCTTGTAACTTATCGTCCTTTATTGCTTCAAGCAAAGGCTTATCATATTCATCAACAAGAATTACAACACGCTCTCCTGCTTTCTCGCAAGCACGACGAATTATTCCCTTGAATCTTAATTCCAAAGTGGTCTCTGTTGGTGAAGTTCCATAAATATGTTCCCATTCAGAAAGAGAATCATTTAATATCTTTTCAAGACTATCTGGTCCTTCTGAATATTTAGCTGTGTTCAAGTCAAGGTGCAAGACAGGATGCTTAGTCCATTCTTTTTCTAGTTTTTCGATTGCTAACCCCTTAAATAGTTCACGCTTACCACTGAAATACGCTTCCATTGTTGATATGAGTAAGCTCTTACCAAAGCGACGGGGACGACGAAGAAAATAATAGCTACCTGTATCGGCTAATCTATATATCAGCGCTGTCTTGTCAACATACACATAACCATCATTGCGTATCTTCTCGAAGTTTTGTATTCCTATTGGATATTTCATAAACATCTTTACTTGTTGCGAAGATACAAAAAAAATGAATATAATCCAATGATGGCTTTATAAAAAGCGAAGAAAAAATAAATAATGATTACATATTAGCATAAAACACATGCAATATATTTATTTTGGCCATTAGTATTATGAAGTTAAGACATATAGCTGTACTAGGAATAATGCTAGAAAAACGTTTTTTATGATCAAACAGATGAAAACAAAGACAAGCTTGTTTGAACTATGAGTTAGATAGATTATGGAGTATATCAGACGAATACTCCAGAAAAAAACAGTAAACAAACCTACACTACCTACATTTTTTACTTAAGTATCTGCTAGTCAGTCTTTTATATGATGTATATAAGTGTCTTTTCCTACACCTTTCCTACATGATTCCTACACTATCTGCACGTTTTTGTATATAAAACGATGAATTTTGCTCAAATCGCAATACAAAAGTCGCTTTTTGGTTTGGACCATTTGTTCATTTATCCGGCTGTAAAATAAATCACTGCGGCGTTTTTCATAAGAAATAGTGAATATAGGAATCTCATTTCTCTTGTAAATGAAATATGGATACCAAACTGATTTATAAAACGTTTCAATATGCCAACCTTTTCAGTAAGAGATTTCAGAAACTATAATTGATAATCAGTAACAGCTTAAAAAAAGGTATAGTGATTCTGTAAGTATAACTACGAATATGTATCCAGATTCTGTCATAGTCAAAATGCATAAAGCGCAGCGAGAATAAAATCGCCTTTTTCGGAATGCTTTTGAGTGATTAGACCCTAATCACTCGGTAAAGCATGTAGGACAACAGAGTGATTAGGGCCTAATCACTCCCTAAAATGTATAAGAACGGACTCTCCTACATTAGCTAACATGTTGTATAACAACACGTTTCGCAAAAACATGTAGGAAACGGCATGAAAAAATCAAAAATAAAAAAATATTTTTGATACTCACGACTCAATTGGTTTCTTAATTTTACTGATGGAAAGAACTATATTGGAGAGGATCGCGTGATGAATTTTGATAAAGTTATATAGAATTTCTAATTTGCACATATATAGCAAAAGTGCCACTTATTAAGTTAAACCTATAATATAGGCTCAACAAACATTTCTTCTAAGGCAATAAATTAATGATAAGATGGAATTTGGGGGCAAACATAACTTTAGTGAAATAGTATTTATCTATTTGCAGTATAAAACTTTATTAATAAAACTAAAGCTCAATGGGTTCAGGGCTACATCTAGAGGAGTGGCTGATACAAGATTCTTCCTCGTTTGGGTTGCTAAAATTATGCATAGAATTATTAAATTCCCAACTTTACAAACTGACCCTCCATAAGAATGCGTTCATACAGGGCGAACAACAAAAAAGAGACAACCTTTAAGGTTGTCTCTATCATATTTTGTCGGGGCGACAGGATTCGAACCTGCGGCCGCCTGGTCCCAAACCAGGAGCGCTACCGGGCTGCGCTACACCCCGCTTTGCATCTTATTTCTCAATTGCGAATGCAAAGGTATCACTTTTATCCGAAAGCACCAAATAATTCAATGTTTTTTTTATAACTTTCATATAAATTCCATCACTACATAATATGTAAGACTATATACTTTGCTAGTAGCATTTGAACATATTAACTCTAAAGACATATGTGATTAGTAAACGTCTTAGTTTTTAAGCAAAAAACAAGTAAATACATAAATCAAACATTTATCTATATAGAGCAAACATTTTATCGTACAAAAACAAATATGTTTAGTTATAAACGGATAAGTCAAAAGTAGCTTTGTCATAAATGAAATGCTTAATCGATATAAATGAATATAAACGTTTATAATCAATAAAACAAAAAATATAAACTAAAATAAAAAGAGGCTACAGAAAATCTGTAGCCTCTTTTAGTATATTGTATGTATACAAAATTACTTCTTAATTATACCCTGCTCAACGAATACCTTCTTAAGAGCAACAACTCCACGTTCAACCTGCTCTATTGTATGATTAGCCATAAGAGCGAAACGTACAAGAGTGTCCTGAGGAGCACAAGCTGGTGGAATAACAGGATTGATGAAAACACCTGCATCAAAAGCCAACTTCGTAACAATAAATGTCTTTTCAATATCACGTACATAAAGAGGAATGATAGGACTCTCAGTCTCACCGATTTCAAATCCCTCTTCACGGAAACGTTTTAATGCATACTTGGTAACATCCCAAAGATGCTCTATGCGCTCAGGTTCCTGTTGTATGATGTGAAGTGCTTCCATTGCAGCAGCTGTTGCGGCTGGAGTATTTGATGCACTGAAGATATATGTACGACATGTATGACGAAGATAGTTTATTGTATCCTTATCAGAAGCAATAAAACCACCTATTGAAGCTAAGCTCTTTGAGAAAGTACCCATAATAAGATCAACCTCATCTGTAAGACCAAAATAGTCACAAACGCCACGTCCATTCTTTCCGAATACACCTAGACCGTGTGCCTCATCAACCATGACAGAGCAATTATACTTATGCTTTAATTTTACGATTTCTGGCAAATTAGCAAGATCTCCTTCCATAGAGAATACACCATCAACAACAATAAGTTTAATTGCGTCTTCAGGTAATGCTTTTAAAACGCGCTCAAGATCTTCCATATCGTTGTGCTTGTAATGAAGCTGACGAGCAAAAGACAAACGACGTCCATCAACGATACTTGCATGGTCACGATCATCACAAATTACGTAATCACCTTTACCAACAACTTGAGCCAAGACACCTTGATTAACAGAAAAACCTGTTGAGAAGCAAAGTGTATCATCTTTTTGAATAAATTCTGCGAGTTCTTTTTCTAACTGAACATGTAAATCAAGTGTTCCATTAAGGAAACGACTTCCGGCACATCCCGAACCGTACTTATCAAGAGCAGCTTTAGCTGCGTCAATAACTCTCTGATCGCCAGTCAATCCTGTATAGGCATTAGAACCAAACATAAGAACATTATGACCAGCCATTTCAACTTCTGTACCCTGCTTGCTTGTTATAGCGCGAAAATAAGGATACACGCCTGCCTCCATGAATTTCTGAGGCTCACGATATTTTTTGTATCTTTCTTGTAACTGTCCCATTTTAATTAGGTGTAGTAAACTACTTTATATTCATTTTAGGCTGCAAAGATACAAAAAAGAACTAATAATGCTCCATTTTTCATAAGAAATATACCAAATAGTGAAAATATTCAAAGGTAAAACACATTTATAATACAATTTTATTAATTTTGCAGCAGATAATAAACTCATGGAAAAAAAGAAGATAATTTTCATAATGAATCCAATCTCAGGTACGGTTAATAAAGCCGGAATACCGAGCTTAATCGATAAATATATCAACCATGATATATTCGATTATGAGATTGCACTCACTGAATATGCAGGACATGCGTCTGAAATTGCATCTAAAGCTAAAGACGACAACATTGACATTGCTGTAGCTGTAGGTGGTGACGGCACCGTGAATGAAGTGGCTAGAGCTATCGTAAATTCAAACACAGCAATTGGCATAATTCCATGTGGCTCCGGAAACGGACTGGCACGTCATCTGATGCTACCGATGAACATAGCAAAAGCTATACAGATAATTAATCTGTGCGAAATACACCAACTTGATTACGGAATAATAAATGATATTCCTTTTTTCTGCACATGCGGAATGGGATTTGATGCTTTTGTAAGCCACAAGTTCGCTGAAGCTGGTAAACGAGGACCTATAACCTATGTGGAAAACGTTTTGAAAGAGGGTCTGAAATATAAACCTGAAACTTATGAAATACAAGATGAAAAAGGCATTACACGGCTAAAAGCATTTCTCATTTCATGCGCCAATGCATCACAATATGGAAACAATGCATACATAGCACCACAAGCATCAATGAGCGATGGTCTAATGGATATAATAGTTATGGAACCATTTGATGTCATTGAAGCTCCGCAGATAAGCATAGACATGTTTAACAAGACTTTGGACAAAAATTCAAAGATAAAGACTTTTAAATGCAAGCATCTACGCATACATCGCAAAGGACCTGGATATATTCACTATGACGGAGATCCTGTGATGACCGGACAAGATATCGAAATAACACTGAAAGAAAAGGGCATAAAAGTTATCGTAAACCCTTATGCCGACAAAAAGTTACGCAAACCAAACGCTGTACAAAACGCGGCAGCCGACCTGTTTAACGAAATAAATATTTTCAGAAAAGACATAAACAGACAGCGAAGGCATATTTTGGCCATTAACAAGGTTATCCAACGTAGACTGAATTTATAAATAAAATTCAGAAACTAAGTTTTTATACCATTCAGAACGTTCATCATGAGTCATCATTGTGAACGTTTTTGTTTCTATGATATCAGACCTTTTAAGTTTAAATTCCAGTAAATAACGCTTAACAGATTTACACTCTACAGTCTTTATTCCATACATCCGAGAGATGAAAAATCCACAGATAGAAGCCTCCTGAACAAATCTATCCTTATAATCAGAGGGTATAATAGCGGAAAGACAACCTTCATTAGTTAACAATCTCTTAGCAGAATGAAACAAGTCCGAATAAGACAGCATATCTGTATGACGCGCGAGATTCCTAGTTTGATTCGGGTTCTTCAAAGAATCGATAAAAAAAGGAGGATTTGTCACAATAGCATCAAAACGATTTGTAACTGATAGATCTTGAAAAGATGTATGCCTAACCTCTATTCTATCAGCAAATTTGCTGTTCGCAACATTTTTGCCAGCCTGTGAAAAGGCATCCTCAGAAATATCTATTGCTAACACCTCCGCATCAGAGAAACGCTGTGACATCATCAACGCAATCAGTCCTGTACCTGTTCCTACATCAAGGATGCGATTACCTCCTTTAGCCCAAGCTCCAAGCATGACCCCATCGGAGCCTACCTTCATGCCGTCAAAATTCTGACAGACATTAAATTGTCTGAATTTAAAGATATCATTATTCATAATCAATCATCAGAATAACGCATATCAAATAGATTTATTTTATACATTTTACTGATTTACATATTATTAAGTTCATTTTATCCCCCGCTTTTGCAGAATTTCTAATTAAAATATGTATCTTTGCAGACCAAAAAGTTATCAATTATAAAAATGAATAACAAATATACATCAATACAAATGATTGCCGACTATGAAGGCGATATCAACAACCTGCTTGATATAAACATCGCCGGCGACATTCCTATTCTTGCTACACGTAACCTAGTATTATTTCCAGGTATACTTATGCCTGTTTTAGTAGGTAGAGAACCTAGCGTAAAGCTCATAAAAAAACTACAAAAGAACCCTGAAACAATATTCGGAATATTCAGTCAAGAAGATGAAAATGTTGAAAATCCAACTTTCAAGGATTTATATAAGAGTGGAGTCTACGCTAAGATTGTTAAAGTTGTCGAGATGCCAGGAGTTGAGAAAAACGTCACTGCCATCATTCAAGGATTAGGAAGATGCCAACTAGAGGATTTAGTAAAGACAAAACCATACTATGTAGGCAAAGTTTCACCTTTAGCTGAAGATATTACACCTGCAAAAGACAAAGATTTCAAGGCTATATACGAAACCGTACTCAACACGGCAAAAAAATACATCACTCTCAGTGATGAAATGCCTGATGAGTCTCAGTTTGCACTTGACAACATACACAATGATGTATTAACGATAAACTTTGTTTGTTCAAACTTACCTTTGGATGTTGAAGAAAAAATAAAACTTATAAAGGCAAAGGACATAAAAGAGCGCGCTTTATCACTGCTGAAGATATTAGACCGTGACATTCAGCTAATGAAGCTAAAGCAGGATATCTTCCAAAAGACTCGCACTGACCTTGATGATCAGCAGAAAGAATATTTTCTGCAACAACAGATAAGGAACATCAAGCAAGAACTTGGACATGGCGAATCTGCTGAGGCATATGAGCTATCACTGAAGGCAAAAAATAAGAAATGGAGCATAGATGTTGCGATTACCTTTCAGAAGGAACTTGATAAGTTAGAAAACTGTAATCCACAAAGTCCGGAATATTCAGTTCTGGTTAATTACCTACAAAATCTGGTGAATTTACCTTGGGGCGTATATACGAAAGACGACTTGCATATCAATCGTGCCCAAAAGGTTTTGGACCATGAGCATTTTGGCATGGAAAAAGTTAAGGAAAGAATCCTAGAATATATTTCTGTACTACAACTACGCGGAGACCTCAAATCACCAATTATCTGTCTTTATGGCCCTCCAGGAGTCGGAAAAACGTCTCTCGGAAAAAGCATTGCAGAATCTTTACACCGTAAGTATGTCCGCGTATCGTTAGGTGGCGTACACGATGAATCAGAGATTCGTGGACATCGTCGCACATATATTGGTGCCATGCCTGGAAGAATCATAAAGAGCATACAAAAAGCTGGCTCTAGTAACCCAGTATTCATACTTGATGAGATTGATAAGGTTACGCAAAGCACAGTAAACGGTGACCCTTCATCTGCACTTCTTGAAGTTTTGGATCCTGAACAAAACAATGCATTTCACGATAATTATCTTGACGTGGATTATGACTTGTCAAAGGTGTTATTTGTTGCCACTGCAAACGACCTTAATGCAATTCCACGCCCTCTACTCGACCGTATGGAAATAATTGAGCTAAATGGCTACATTACCGAAGAAAAGGTAGAAATAGCAAAACGCCATCTTCTGCCTAAAGAACTTGAGAATACAGGTTTGGATTCTATAAGACCTAAAATAAAATTTAATAAAGCCGCACTTGAAAAAATTATTGAACAATACACACGTGAAAGCGGTGTAAGACAACTAGAAAAGCAAATAAACAAGGCTCTACGCAAAATAGCATACCAGAAAGCTGTTAAGGGCTATATTGTAGAAAATAACATTACTCCAAACGAAATCGAAACTCTATTGGGTAAAGCACCTTTCTACCGAGACATATACCAAGGTAATGACTATGCTGGAGTAGTAACAGGCTTGGCTTGGACAAGTGTTGGTGGTGAAATATTGTTTATTGAGACATCACTCAATCAGGGTAAAGGTGGCAAACTTACCTTAACTGGTAATTTAGGTGACGTGATGAAGGAATCTGCGATGATTGCTTTACAATATGTAAAGGCTCACATTGACAAATTGAACGTTGACTATCGTATCTTCGATAACTGGAATATACATATTCATGTACCAGAAGGCGCAACACCAAAAGATGGTCCTTCTGCAGGTATAACAATCGCTACATCAATAGCTTCAGCTATAACTCAACGCAAAGTGCGCAAAAATACAGCTATGACTGGTGAAATTACTCTTAGAGGTAAAGTTCTCCCTGTAGGTGGTATTAAAGAAAAAATACTTGCTGCAAAGCGTGCAGGAATAACAGACATCTTGATGTGCAAGGAAAACCAAAAGGATATTGAGGAAATACCAGAGAAATATCGTATTGGTGTTGAGTTCCATTACGTTGAGAATGTTCAACAGGTTTGGGACATCGCCCTAACAGAAGAGAAAGTAGACAACGCTGTAGAATTTACTATTCCAGAAGAAAAAGACAAATGACATTTGAAGTTCAACACACAGATAACGCAAGCGACGCACGCACAGGAGTCATAACAACCGATCACGGACAAATAAAGACACCAATCTTTATGCCAGTAGGCACAGCTGGTACCGTAAAGGGTGTACACTTCAGTGAATTGCGCGATCAGATAAATGCCCAAATCATTCTTGGAAACACATATCATCTGTATCTTCGTCCTGGATTGGAAACACTCCGTGCAGCAGGTGGATTGCATGGCTTCAACGGATGGGAACGTCCTATTCTTACAGACAGTGGAGGCTTTCAAGTGTTTTCACTGACTGGCATTCGAAAACTCACAGAGGAAGGTTGCACATTCCAGTCACACATTGACGGAAGCAAGCACATCTTCACACCTGAGAACGTAATGGATACAGAACGTGTCATCGGTGCAGACATCATGATGGCACTAGACGAATGTCCTCCGGGCAAAAGCGACTATGAGTATGCCAAGAAAAGTCTTGCCATGACTCAAAGATGGCTAGATAGATGCTTTAAAAGATTCAATGAGACAGAACCTCTCTACGGATACAATCAAAGCCTCTTCCCTATTGTTCAGGGATGCACATATAAGGATTTGCGACGAGATGCAGCCAAATTTATTGCCGACAAAGGTGCTGATGGTAATGCCATTGGTGGTCTTGCAGTAGGAGAGCCAACTGATGTTATGTATGAGATGATTGAAGTGGTTAACGAAATCTTACCAAAAGATAAGCCTCGTTACCTAATGGGAGTTGGCACACCTCAAAACATTCTAGAAGGAATAGAGCGTGGTGTTGACATGTTTGACTGCGTTATGCCTACACGCAACGGTCGCAATGCATTATTGTTTACTTACAATGGAACAATGAACATGCGTAACAAAAAATGGGAAAATGATTTCACTCCTATTGACGAAGACGGATGTGAAGTTGACAAAGTATATACAAAGGCATATCTCCACCATTTGTTCAAGGCAAAAGAACTTCTTGCAATGCAAATAGGAAGCATACACAATCTGGCCTTCTACCTACGACTAGTTACAGATGCAAGAAATCACATTGAGAAAGGTGACTTTGTTGCATGGAAAAACTCTATAATAGATCAATTAGGTCAACGTTTATAAATAATCATGACGGAATTCAGTAGACTTAAAAAACATCATAAACTATATAGCTTTCTGCGCTGGATCAGCAAGCACCCAATATGGCTGCACAGATTTGCAAAATGGCTTTATAGCCATACAGCGTGGTTGCGTAAAGTCTTAAGATGGACATGTCATAAGATGCGTTGGATGAAGTATCTGAATCCATTACGCTATATCAAGAGAATAGATTGGTATATTATCAAGAAATTTATTGGTACATACATCTATTCTATTGCGCTGATTATAACTATATCAATTGTATTTGATATAAATGAGAACTTGGCGAAATTCAGTCAATATCATGCGCCATTAAAAGCTATTGTATTTGATTACTACATGAATTTCATTCCATACTTCGCCAATTTGTTCAGTCCATTATTTGTGTTCATTGCAGTAATTTTCTTTACGTCAAAACTGGCTGGAAATAGTGAAATTATCTCAATGCTTGCTACTGGCATATCTTTCAGACGTTTAATGCGTCCGTATATGATTTCATGTATATTGCTATCTTCGTTGTCATTTTATTTGAGCGGATACGTTATTCCACATAGTAATGTCATAAGACAGAATTTTGAGTCAATGTATAAAAACAAAAAGAAGAATACTGCCGCTGACAATGTAATGCTCCAAGTTGAGAGAGGAACAATTGCATACATCCAACATTATGACAACAACGCTAAAAAAGGTTACGGATTCTCTCTAGACAAGTTCAATAATAAGAAACTAGTCAGCCACATGACAGCTATGGAAATCCAATATGATACTGTCAGTGACTCAAAATATCACTGGTCGGCAAGTAATTTCAAGATACGCAGATTTAATGGATATAGAGAACAAATAGAGACTGGAACAAAAAAAGATACTTTAATACAAATGGAACCTAATGACTTGGTGTACTCAAGGGGACAACAAGAAACATTCACCAGTCCTGAACTACAAGATTACATTGCAAAACAAATAGATCGTGGTTCAAGTAATGTAGTACCATTTCAGGTGGAATATCACAAACGAATAGCTGCAAGTTTTGCATCATTCATACTAACGATAATAGGTCTTTCACTATCAGCAAAGAAACGTAAAGGCGGTATGGGTATGTATCTTGGAATAGGTATGGCACTCAGCTTTATATATATAATGTTGCAGACGGTATCATCAACATTTGCCATAAATGCTAATCTACCACCAATGATAGCAGCATGGATACCAAATATAATATTTGCCGCTGTGGCTTATTTCTGCTACAGACAGGCACCAAATTAATAAAAAGAAATTTATGTATTTCGACGAGTTAAATTTAAATGAAAACGTCCTAGACGCTCTATATGATATGCATTTTGACGAATGCACACCTGTTCAGGAAAAATGTATTCCTGAAATATTAAAGGGCAAAGACGTATTAGGGGTAGCACAAACAGGAACAGGAAAAACGGCAGCATATTTATTGCCCGTATTAAGTAAACTTGATGACGGTGGTTATCCCGATAAGGCTATAAATTGCCTTATTATGAGTCCTACACGCGAACTTGCACAACAGATAGATCAAGCGATGCAAGGATTTGGATATTACCTTAAAAGCGTAAGCAGTGTTGCCGTTTATGGCGGTAATGACGGAAACCGTTATGATCAAGAGATAAAGAGTTTGCAACTTGGAGCTGACATAATTATAGCCACTCCTGGACGACTGATTTCCCACATTAGCCTTGGTAACGTCGACTTGAGTAAAGTTTCATTCTTTATTCTTGACGAAGCTGACAGAATGCTAGATATGGGATTTTCTGAAGACATCATAAAGATAGCAAATAAACTACCTAAGACTTGTCAAACAATTATGTTTTCGGCAACAATGCCTAACAAGATTGAGGGACTAGCAAAGACTTTACTTAAGGATCCAGTAGAACTAAAACTTGCTGTTAGCAAGCCTGCTGAGAAAATAAAGCAGATGGCTTATGTTTGTTATGAAACTCAGAAAATGGGTGTCATAAAAGATATATTCAAGAATGGTGATCTTCAGCGTGTAATCATCTTCTGCGGGAGTAAAATAAAAGTTAAGCAAGTAACAGGTGCTCTTCAACGCAAGCATATCAATTGCGGTGAAATGCATTCAGACTTAGATCAGGCTACCCGTGATGATGTGATGTTCAAATTCAAGAGCGGACAATTAGACGTACTCGTAGCTACTGATATTGTATCACGTGGAATAGACATTGATGACATTGCAATGGTACTCAACTACGATGTGCCTCACGATGCAGAAGATTATGTTCACCGTATTGGACGTACTGCAAGAGCAGCACGTACTGGTACAGCAATAACATTCGTATCAGAAGACGATATTTACTATTTCCAGCAGATTGAGAAATTCCTTGAAAAAGATGTAGAGAAAGTTCCTTTACCTGTAGGATTAGGTGAATCACTAGAATACAAGTCTGACGGCAAGCCTAAGAATGGAACTTCTGCTAAGAACCGCAGAAGAAATGATAGAGACCAGTCTACACATAAGGATAAGAAGCAACAGAACCAAAGACAGAAATATAGCAATCCGAACAACGCAAATGCACCTGAAGGTGATGTTGCACCAAAAAGTAATTACCCAAAGAAGCGCTATTATACTGCTGAAGAAAGACGCGAATACAAAGCACGTAACAACAGTAATGGTGAAAACAAAAAGAACGATCAGCAGCCTATAGAAAAGGGAGTTGAGCCACGCAAAAAGTATGATGAGACAAAACCTCAATACAATAAGCGACGTGGAAATGTAGAAGGCAACTACAAGAAGAGAAACAATCCACAGGCTGCAAATGCTAAACCTAAGAATACGGCTGCGCCTAATACACAAAAGCCAGTCAAGAAAGAAAACAGTATAAAGAAGTTATTTAAAAAGATGTTCAGCATCAAATAAATATAAGTCCGGTATTAACATACCGGACTTTCTTTTTATCCATAATAAAAAGAAACAATATATTTCATCTGTATTACCAAAAGACAACAAAACCACGAAAAACTATCTTTTTTATACAATAAAAACAAAAAATATAACTATTTGTTTGTTTTCTAACTAAAAAAACATATCTTTGCAATTATAAAGAAATAAAGCAGACTTAATTTAACCAACCAATAAAAGAAGAAAGATTATGAAAGCAACTGAAGTTGTAGAAAAACTGAAAAACAGATTTCCTAATGAACCTGAATATATTCAGGCAGTGAGCCAAGTACTTGGAACTATTGAGGATGAATATAACAAGCATCCAGAATTTGAAAAAGCTAATATTATTGATCGTCTTTGCATTCCAGACCGCCTAATAGAATTCCGCGTATCATGGGTAGACGATAAAGGTCATGTTCAGACCAACATGGGCTACCGTGTTCAGCACAACAACTGTATCGGTCCATACAAGGGAGGTCTACGTTTCCACAAATCAGTGACCTTATCAATATTGAAGTTTCTTGCATTCGAGCAGACATTCAAGAATTCTTTGACAACACTCCCTATGGGTGGAGCAAAAGGTGGCTCAGACTTCTCACCACGTGGCAAGAGCAACGCTGAAGTTATGCGTTTTTGCCAAGCATTCATGACAGAGTTATATCGCCATATAGGACCTAATGAAGATGTTCCTGCTGGAGATATTGGTGTAGGTGGTCGTGAAGTTGGATACATGTTTGGTCTGTATAAAAAACTAACACACCAGTTTGTTGGTATCCTTACTGGTAAAGGTCAGGAATTCGGGGGTTCTCTTATCCGCCCAGAAGCTACCGGATATGGTAATGTATACTTCCTTCAGAGCATGCTGAAGACTCGTAACATCGACATTAAAGGTAAGACCGTACTTGTTTCTGGTTCTGGAAACGTAGCTCAGTACACAATTGAGAAACTTCTTGAATTAGGTGCGAAACCCGTTACTTTGTCAGATTCAGGCGGCTATATATATGATCCTGATGGTATAGACAAGAAGAAACTTGCATACGTAATGGAACTTAAGAATATAGAGCGCGGACGTATTAAGGAATATGCAGAGAAATATGGAGTTAAATATGTAGAGGGAGCAAAACCTTGGTCTGAAAAAGGCGATATTGCTACACCTTGCGCTACACAAAACGAAATAAATGAAGAAGCTGCAAAAGTTCTTATTGCTAACGGTGTTATCGCTGTAAGTGAAGGAGCAAATATGCCAACTGTTCCTGCAGCTATCAAGCAATTCCAAGACGCTAAAATTCTTTATTGTCCAGGAAAAGCTTCTAATGCTGGTGGTGTTGCTGTATCAGGTCTTGAGATGAGTCAGAACTCTGAGCGTCTTAAATGGACAAGTGAAGAAGTTGATGCTAAACTACACGCCATTATGGATGATATCCATGACAACTGTGTAAAATATGGCACAGAGCCTGATGGATATATTAATTATGTAAAAGGTGCGAATGTTGCCGGTTTCCTAAAGGTTGCCAAAGCAATGCTTGCTCAAGGAATAATATAATTGTTGCCACTGAAAAACAATCGGATAGGAGAAAAATACTAATTATAGGTATTTATCTCCTGTTTTTGTATTGACTAACCTCTCACACCACCGTACGTGCTGTTCGGTATACCGACGTTCCTCATTTAGGGTACCATTTGACACACTCATCATATAGGATAGCATACCCAGGTAAGCATAATCCCTCTTAGTTGATGTATATTCCGAGCATAAAATAAGAGATGACAATATATGTCATCCCTTATTTATATTAATTTGGAAAAAGCAATGCTTACTTCAACAAATCAACAACCTTGGCAGCAAGCTCTTCACCACGCAAGTTCTCACCAATCACCTTGCCAGTTACTGCATCCACAATAAATATTGCAGGAATAGCCTGAACATGATACAAATCATCTACACCACTCTTGTCAATACCATTAGGCCATGGCAGATTTTCCTTCTCAAGAGCTTTCTTCCAGGCTACTTCACTCTTATCAATGGATACACTTATTATCTCCAGTCCTTTCTTGCTGTTGGCAGCATAGATACTCTTCAGATTAGGAATTTCCTTGCGACATGGTACACACCAGCTTGCCCAGAAATCAACAAGAAATATCTTTTTTCCTTTCACAGTCTTGGCAGCTTCATTAACCTTGCCTTTGGCATCAGTGAAACTGAACTTCGGATAATCTTTGCCTATCAGTCCTTCAGGAGAAATCTTTTTCTTCAACAACTGACCATAATAACTCTGCTGGGCTTCTGTAGAAAACTGTGCCCAGTCTGCAGTGTTTTCCGCTGTGAAATAAGAATACAGAGCCAACATAGAGAATGGTCCCCACCACGAGTCTTTGTTGTCAGCAGCAATAGCTTTATAGGTCTTTTCCACTTCTGTGAAGAATTTTTTCTCAGCAGCGACATAACCCACACTCTTTGTATCTGTATATCCATTATGAAAAGCTTCATACAGAATATCCAGATATTTGCGTTTGGCATCTATCTTGCTTATATACTCGGCCTCAAGCGGACTGTTGATAACTTTGACATCAGAACCATAATAATAAGTTCCCTTGTCTGTAACATTTTTTCCAGCAGCAGCAGTAACCTTAGGTGTTTCTCCCTTATCGGTCATTAACTGAGCAACATAACCATCGTACCCCTTGACCTTGAATCCCACATAGCGAGGTTCATCCATAGGAACCGTGACAACACACTGATCGTTCATCACTTTGGCTTCAGCAACAACCGGTTCTTTACTCTGATGCGTGCAGGCATACACGGCTTCAATCTCTGTGCCATCAGGAAGTCCACTGATATTCAGTGAAACAACAGACTGTGCGTTCACTGCCACACAGGCAGAAAAGGCAATTAGTAAAACTGACAATTTTTTCATTATATACATATTATTATTTTGCAACATTTTGTGTAATACTGCCATTACCGGCATTTTTAATAGCTCCCTGAGGGAAAGGGAATGTCCACATATAACTTGAAGGAGAAAGTGTCACGGTCTTGCCATCTTTCTCTTTGCTTAACACACGAGTATAGATTCCCTCAGCGTTATATCTTCTGGCATCAGCAAAAGGAACGATACTGTAAATCAACAGATTATCCTTTTCTCGGCGTATATACTCTATAGCCTCAGATACAGACGAAGCTGTAAGGGATTCATACTTATCAGTACTGACAGTGTGCTTTCTTACTGTATTGAGAACATTCATTGCCTCAGTCAGCTGATTATCACGTGCCAGGCATTCAGCCTTTATAAGATACTGTTCCACTGTGCGCATACCGTTGTAATTGATTGTTCCAGTGGTAATGCCACGGTAGTAAGTCTCTGAACCAACAGTATAAAGTTTCCAGTTACACTTGAAATAAATATCACTGTCTTCAAACATTTTTGCTCTCCACTGTGGCATATTATTCATTCTGGCACCAGAAGAACTACTTCCATCGTTGAAATTATAACTTTCCACGCAGTTGAATCCAAGAGGAGTCTGTGAAGTCTGGGCTGAACTTTCTGAGTCAATAACACTTTTGTTTGCCTTATAGAATTCATTCCAGTCTATCAGTTTGTCATTTATGGCAAGAGCCTTGTCTGCATATTCCAAAGCATTTGTATAATCCATCATTTGCAGATATATCCTTGCCAGCATCGCGTATGCAGCCCCCTTGCCAGGATGCAATATCGTGGTACCCATGTCAGGAAGATATGGAATAGCCTCTGTGAGATCATTTATCATGAAATCATAAATCTGCTTTACCGTAACCTGAGTGTAAGAAGCCCCCACTTCACTGCTTGTTATCAAAGGTACGCTAAGCGTTTCTGCAGCACTACCACTCTGATAAGTGTTTGCATAGTAATTTGCCAACAGAAAATAATGCATCGTCCTAAGTACTTTGGCGTATGCCACTACTTCATTTTTTTGAGCATCAGCAGCCTCTGTTGCCGTAGGCGCATTCTCTATCACAAGATTACAATAGTTGATACCCGAATAAGCAGCGTAATAAGTAGTCTCGTCGCTATTGTTATAATAAACACGGTCTACAGATGTATCCCAATTGTAGTTGGCAGCATACATAGGATAATAACTTGCATTGGAATTAGTGAGGTAGCGGTCGTTAAGCAAATAAGCCGACTGACCGACATCCATTCGGTGAACATCATACTCGTCACGCAGAAAAGCCTCATAATCCGCAAGCGTAGTCGGAATTTTCTTTCCCTTGGGTTTCTCGTTAAGGTAGTCATTGCACGAAGTAAATAGCAAAGCTGCCGCGAGAACAGTCATTATGGTTGAAATATATGTCTTCATCATATTTTGTTTTATTAGTTTAGAAATTCAGGAATAAACCTACCATATAATTTGTGGCATTATAACCTCCCAACTGGTATTTAGCCTGATCGGTATGTGTCCACATATAAGGATTTTCAACATTCACCTGCACACGGGCATTCTGCATAGCCAACCTTCTGCATAGAGAAACTGGTATGTGATAAGAAAGAGAAACATTGCTAAGCTTCAGATAGTCAGCATCCAATATGTTCTGTGAAGAATAGTAATACACATTGTAAAGTTCTGAAGCAGAATAACCGCTTTCTGCAAATATAGCCCTTGGAACATTCGTGTAAGCCTCATCACCGGCTTTCTGCCAGCGACCAGCAAGCGCTGAAGAAGCACTGGCTATATTGGTTATATATCCCAGACGGGAATAAGAACAAGTAAGGAATGCCGGATTGACATTACGCATTATATGTCCGCCGGCATAAGTAAACAGAATGTTGAAATCAAAGTTCTTATATGAAATCTCAGCACCTAAAGAACCATTATATTTAGGAACTGTAGTTCCCTGATATTGAAGAGATTCCAGATTAGTAGGCTGATGGCTTGTTATTTCACCTTTTTCATCATACACTTGTGGAAGTCCATTAGAACTCAGTCCAGCCCATTTATATCCGAATATAGCATTGTATTCATATCCTATGGTAGGATAAGCTGACGCATAGTCAAGGGCAAGATAATACACTGGAGCCTTGACATTCACGTAAGTTACCCTGTTCTTGTTATAGCCAAAAGTGGTATTGGCAGAAATGCGCCAGTCCTGACTATGCAGGATTAAACCTTTAAGAGAGACCTCAAAACCACGGTTATTCATTTCGCCGTTGTTTATAGTATATGTGCTGTAGCCGTATCCTTCCGTAGGCACCCCCATAGTGCTGGCGAGCAAGTCTGTACCTTTCTTGTTGTAATATTCCAAAGTGCCATTGAGTCTGTTGCCAAGCACCGCAAAATCCACACCCACATTAAAAGTGTTGGTCTTTTCCCAAGAAAGTTTTGAATTCGGCCGTGAAGACACATATCCATATTTTCCACCCACATTATAATTAGTATAGTAAGATGCCACCAAATATGGAGCAGAATCTTTAGATACATTACCACCGATACCATCACTGACGCGTAGCTTCAGATAATTCACCCAAGGAGCATCAAACCATTTTTCCTTGCTGATAATCCAACCGCCGCCGAGGCTCCATGTAGGTTTGTTCTGAAACTTACTGCTGGTGCCCCATAGATTGGAGCGGTCCCAACGTAGACTTCCGGTTACCGTATAGCGGTCATCATAAGTATACGAAGCATTACCATATACAGATACAAAACGGTTAGTATTCTCATAAGAGGCGTTCAGATCTGTAGTCTGCAGATAACTGTAGTTCCCCAGAATTCCCGTAAATCCGGAAACCAGCGAAGTTTCATCCACAGTTCCGGAGCTTAACATATCCGTGTCATAGTTGAACATTTGGCTGCGATGCATATCAATCTTGGTGTCACGTGTCTCTGTACCCAATATGGCAACGACGTTATGCACATTTCCAAAAGTTTTATTGAAGTCCAGCTGCTGGCGGAAGTTGAGCGTCCTTACATACTGGTCTCTGCGGTTAAAAATATTTCCATAAGGAATGGCATAAACAGCAGAGCCATTTTTGTCATAAGCAAAATTGTCAACCCTGTTTCTGGTGTCTATACTCTGCTTGTCCGCTATCTGCTCATATTTATACGACGAACGCTCATATTGGAATGAAGCTGAATATTTCAGCCACGAGGTTAATTCTATATTCAATCTTGCATAAGCTCTGACGTTGAAGCCCTTTGTAACTGTCGTATTGCGATTAAGTTCATCCAGAGGAGTAATGTCAAGATTATACAGTCCATACTTGTTTATCAAATTAACAGTCTCTGTGCTCAGGTAACTATTCTGCGCCTTTGTATAATTGCTACCGTCTGAATTTACCAAATCATCATAGGGCAATACACTATAACCCGGACTCATAACATCATATCCCTGCGCATTATCTTGAGAAAATTTCATATAAGCCCCCATATCAAGAGAAAGCCACTTTGTAAACTGAGTGGTATTGGCAAGATTCAAACCAAGCCACTGATTACCACTATACTTATCCTCATTGGCATCGTGACGGTAGGTGACATCCGTCTTGAACATATTCTTACCTGTATTGCTGACTATTCCTAGGTTATACTGCTGATATAGAGGATCACGCTTAGCATATTTTGCCATCTGATCATAATAGTTATAACCTTTTGAAGAAAGACTAGTCAGCGTCTGTTCCATATCGCTTTGGGATGTATTGCCAGCATAATAATTAAGGATACTGGTAATACCGGCACTTGGATAAACCTTGTAATCAAGAAGATTCTGGGCATAACTTGCGGCATTGTTACCTGAAAGATTAGTATTTTGTGATGCCCATTCCTTCTCCAAGTCCACAACAAGTTTAGAATCAGCCATATTGCCAGTATACATTTTATAAGGACGCCAAGTCAGTGTGGTACTGAAAGAAACATCTGTCTTATTTGATTTACTAGTTTTATGCTTGGTTGTAATAACTATGACACCATTGGCGGCACGCGCTCCGTATATACTTGCGGCAGCAGCATCCTTTAGAACTGTTATACTCTCAATATCATCAACATTGATATCAGGCAGACCTTCTTCCAAAGAACCATACGCCCCCATCTTGGTATTCTCTACGGGAAAACCATCAATGACATACAGCGGTGTTTTCGTAGCATTCATAGTTGTCACGCCACGTATAAGTCCATTGTTGTATCCCGCCACTTCTCCTTCAAGTAAACTGGATATTGTGTTCATTCGTTTACTCTGAAGATCCTCAGCCGTAATCTTAGAAAAAGACCCAGTAGAACGCTCTTTTGAAAGAGTCTGGTAGCCGGTTACCACAACTTCATCAATAGTTGTATGATCTGCGGTCATCACAAAATTAATATTTTCATTGCGCCCCACCTTCACCATGGACGTATGCATTCCGACATAACTAACCTGTACGTCATTACAGTTTTCCGGTATCAGGAGTTCATACCTTCCATCTGTTCCCGTAATAGTACCATATGGTGAGCCAGGAACATTAACAGAAGCTCCGATAAGCGTTTCACCGCTCTCATCTGTTATAACACCGGATATTTGTCTGAGCCTATTTACGACTGTTTCTGTTTTATCCTGTTTTTTTGTCGCCTTATATGCGATACTGATAAAATTCCCCTTGACAGAATAAGTAAAAGGCTTGCCACTCAGAATCTTGGCAACAGCTTCCTCTACTGTTGCGTTGCTGATGTTGGCATCAACAGTATAGCCCTTCACATCATCTACAACATATAAAATTTTCCATCCTGATTGTTTCTGCACTATCTTCAGCGCACTTGCCATAGATTCACCGTGTAATGAAAGCGTTACAAGATTCTTGGGCTGTAGCCCTTCTGCATGTAAAGTCGGTGTGGCAAAACATAATGTGACTGTAATAAGCCACAACAAAAGTCTCATCTTTTTTACCATAAATTAAAGTCTATTTTGTGTGAACATAAATAGATACGTTGATAAACAAGAAATGGTGGCAATAAAAGAAGAAAAAATATCAAAATGCTTTGTTTTTCATCATTTTAGTTTCACTCTATCACTATTTTTTCATTATCTATTGTCACTTTTACTTTTCCAAGACTATTAAGCAGTTCCACAGTTTCTTGAATACTTCCCTTACGTTCAGCCGCAAAATTAAGCCTTATATCTTTAAGTGCAGAATCCTTAAACACCACTTTTCTATTATACCATCTGCCAAGAGCATACATAATGTCTTCCAATCGCTTGTTATCATAATAAAACACGCCATCACTCCAAGCTGTAGTTTCATCCGTATTTACCTTCTTTATATCTGCCTTACCCGCCATATTCATTTGATACTGCTGACCTGGAATTATATTCGTGACTTTGCCCGAAGACATATTTTTCACTTCCACCTTTCCCTCAACAAGAGCCACCGACGCTTCCATACCAGGATATGCCTTAACATCAAAAACAGTTCCCAACACGCGTGTCCTGATTTGAGCCGTCTCGACAATAAAAGGATGATGCTTGTTTTTGCTTACTTTAAAAAGGGCTTCACCTGATAGTTTTACGATTCTGTCTGTTCCCGTAAAACCATGAGGGTATTCTATAGAACTGTTGTCATTAAGAATGATTTCAGTTCCATCTGCTAGATTTATCGTCATTGTCTCACCACTTCCGGTTTCCACTCTGGATATTTTATCAGCGGATTCACCAATACCATAAAAATAATTATAACCGAAGACCAATGCTATCATGGCTGCAGCCCCAACAACAGCACTTATAACATATCCTATAAGATGACGGTGTTCTGAAGTTTCATTTACATCCTCTTCATTTATGATTTTCTCCAATTCGCCATTAACATCAGGAATAGGCATAGTGGCTTCCAGCATACTACGTTGTGCTGCTGCAAGTAACTGGAGACTTTTCTGTATTTCCTTATCATTCTCCAACATAGAAACTTCCTCTTCTGATAATTCCACCTTTTCTGTTGTGGATTTCATCACCTTCATGGCAATATCATCAATCGTAATATCTTTCATAATTTATCAGTTGTCTATGTATTAATACGTTTCTGGCTCAAAATCGGTGGCAATGTCATCAGGGCTTTTTCCTGCATACTTATCACGCAAAATCTTAAGAGCCTTCATGATATGACGTTTTACGGTGTCATGATGAATGTTCATCTGCTTTGCCACCTCATCATATTTTAAATGTTCAACATAGCATTTATACAGTATAGTACGAGTGGGTTCAGGCAACAACTTCATCATAGCTTCTATCTGTAACTGCTGATTATAATGTACAGAATCCTGCACATAAGCTTCATCCACAGATCGAATATAGTATTTGGCATATTTTGAAGCTACAACATTACAGCGCAGGAAGTCTATACACTTACGGCGGACTGCCACCATAAGCATACTTGACATATTTTCCTGCTGCCAATCAGCCCAATGCTCCCATACGCGAGCAAACACTTCACTCACGATATCCTTGCTTGCTTCGGGTTGTCTGGTTATCTGTAAAGAATAATAATACAGATGTTTATACTCCTTAGTAAACAATTGTCTGAAATCATCACGTTGTTTAGCCGAATACATCAAAATTTTATTTGGAAATTCTTTCTAAATGTGCAAATTTACGAATTATTCATAGAACTAGCAAACAAAGATTAAAGTTTATTTTATACTGTTAAGCAGGTCTATTTTCATATCATTGACTATCTTAATATCAGTATACATAAGCATAGTTACGCAATCTTTTATCTCCTTATCAGCTTGTAAAAGCTCACATCATTATGCTCATAAATCAAATCATGTATGGTAATATACTGCATATGTCTTTATCATCGGCAGAAGAATAATATCATCTAATTTTATATCAAAGTCATCAGTAAAACAACTAGTTTATTTTCGGTTGTTTTTCCTTTTTGATATCTATGATAGATGATGATGCAGACAATATGATTGATTTCTGCTTTGCGGAAGATGAGGGATTCAAACCCCCGATACCCCGAAAAGGGTATACCGGATTTCGAGTCCAGCGCATTCGGTCACTCTGCCAATCTTCCAATAAATGTCATGCAAAAGTAATAAAAAAAACGGAAACAGACTATCAACTATAATTGAAGTGATCGTATTTAACAGATATTACACATACACTATTCAAAAGAAAGTTGCTTTAATCTGCTTTTCAACAACTCTGCCTCACTTTTACGAATTCTCAATGTTATGCTACATGTATTATCAAACTTCTGATCAATAATTTTTGGTTGAAGTTCCTTAACTATTCGCATCACATCGTTCATCATCGGATAAGTGAAATCATACTTGATTGTTTCCTCAACTTGACGTATTTCTATATTAGCATTGGATATGGCTTCAGCTGCAGCAGCACGATAAGCAACAATTAATCCACCAGTACCAAGATTCACTCCGCCATAATATCTCACCACAACGATAAGGATATCAGTAAGTTCAGCACTGTTTATCTGCCCTAATATGGGTTTTCCTGCTGTAGAACTTGGTTCTCCATCATCATTTGCTCTAAATTCTGCCCTATCAGGTCCAAGCATATAAGCATAACAACAATGCCGTGCATCATAGTATTTCCTACGATACACAGCAATTATATCCTTTGCTTCATCAACCGATTCTATGTGATGGGCGAAAGCGAGAAACTTACTTCTCTTTTCAGTGTAACATCCCTCGCCTATTATTTCATTATCTATAGTTTTATATTGATCTTCTGTCATTTATTGTAATTTATGAATAACTAAGCCGCTACGCAACTTTGGTTCAAACCAAGTAGCTTTAGGTGGCATTATCTTTCCACTGTCGGCAATATTCATTATCTGTTTCATACTTACAGGATAAAGGGCTAAAGCCATACGCATCTCTCCGTTGTCAACACGGCGTTTAAGTTCTTTCAGCCCACGCAATCCTCCAACAAAATCAATTCTTTTATCAGAACGTAAATCTTTTATTCCTAGTATGTCATCAAGAATCAATCTGCTTGAAATGTCAACATCAAGAACTCCTATAGGATCTGTGTCATCGTATGTTTCACTTTTTGCAATTAAACTATACCATTTACCATCAAGATATAAAGAGAATTCATGCAACTGCTTAGGTCTATATTCTGCTTCTCCAATCAAAGTTACTTCGAAATTCTTTTTCAAAGCCTCTATAAACTGTTCAGCAGTCAAACCGTTTAAGTCTTTCACTACCCTATTATAATCAAGAATAGTAAGTTGACTAGCCTGAAAGCATACAGCCATGAAATAATTATATTCTTCCTTACCTGTATGGTTAATGTTCTGCTTTGCCTTCTCAGCACCAACAAGTGCAGCAGCTGCCGAACGATGGTGTCCGTCAGCAATATAAAGACTTTGTATCTTGCTAAACTCGTTTGTTATAACTGCTATATCAGCATCATCAGACAACACCCAGAACTGATGTCTGAATCCATCAATAGGAGCAATAAAATCATATTCAGGTTGGGTACCAGCATACTTGTTTATAATTGCATCCAACACCTCATTATCTGGATAAGCAAAAAATACTGGCTCAATATTGGCATTGCACACACGTACGTGTTTCATTCTATCCTCTTCCTTGTCACGACGTGTTAGCTCATGCTTCTTTATCACTCCGTTAAGGTAATCATTTACATACGCACCAACAACTAAACCGTACTGAATTTTACCATTCATTGTCTGTGCATAAATATAATAGTGTTCATCATTGTCTTGGACTAGCCAACCTCTCTTTTGAAACTCATCGAAATTTTCAGCTGCACTCTCATAAACTCTGGCATCATATTCACTTGTACCTGGATCAAAATTAATTTCAGGCTTTATAATATGATAAAGACTTTTTTCATTGTTGCCAGCTTCATCACGAGCCTCTTCCGAATTAAGAACATCATAAGGACGACTCTCGATCTGTTCCACAAGATTATTTGGAGGGCGCACTCCTCTAAAAGGTTTAATAATTGCCATGGTAATGGATCTAAAATAATGTATGAAAAAAAAATCCTACCCATGTCATGATTACAATTAAAGAGACGTGGGTAGGATATATAAGTAAATATTACTTGTTTACCTTGAACTTTGTACAACCATCCTTGAAGAAAGCATTAATCTGCTTTGCGGCAGCGATACCAGCATTTACATTTGCCTCTGCTGTCTGCGCACCCATCTTCTTAGGTGTTGAAAAATAACGACCTTCAAACTTCTTAAAATCTTCATCTGCATCAGGCTTGATATCAGTAATATATTTCAAGTCCTCACGCTCAGCAAGCAACTTTATAAGCTCAGGCTCATTGATAACTTCCTTACGTGCTGTATTGATAAGGATGCCACCCTTAGGCATTTGATTTACTGTTGCGTAATTAATGCTCTTTATGGTCTCTGGAGTAGCTGGAATATGAAGAGAAACGATGTCACAAATCTGGAACAATTCGTTTTGGCTCTTTACAGCGTGTACACCAGCAGCTTCAATAACGTCTGCAGGACAGAAAGCATCAAAAGCATAAACGTCCATGCCAAAGCCTTTTGCTACACGTGCAACATTACGGCCTACATTACCAAATGCCAATATACCGATTTTCTTGCCCATAAGCTCAGAACCAGCTTTGCCATTATAAAAGTTACGAACTGTATAAACCAACAATCCGAATACCAATTCAGCTACAGCGTTTGAATTCTGTCCAGGAGTATTCTCTGCAACAACATTATTAGCTGTTGCGGCAGCAAGATCTATATTATCATATCCTGCACCTGCACGAACAACTATCTTCAAGTTCTTTGCAGCCTCAAGCACTTCTGCATCAACTTTATCAGAACGGATAATCATTGCGTCAGCATCTTTAACTGCATCAAGCAACTGAGCCTTATCAGTGTATTTTTCCAGCAAAACAAGTTCATTACCTGCTGCTTCAACTTCTTTTTTTATACCTTCAACAGCTGCAGCTGCGAAAGGTTTTTCTGTTGCAACTAAAACTTTCATAGTCTTGTATTATTAAATGAATATAGGGCGAATCAAAATTCGCCCTATTACTCTAATTATTATAATTAATATTTTGCCTCAAAATCCTTCATGGCTTGAACAAGGGCGTTCACACCTTCCATCGTCATTGCATTATAGCAACTTGCACGGAAACCACCAACAGAACGGTGACCCTTAATACCAACCATACCACGCTCAGTAGCAAATTCTAAGAACGGCTTTTCAAGTTCAGCATATTCATCATTCATTACGAAGCAAATATTCATCAATGAACGAGAATCATTCTCAACAGTACCCTTGAATAGCTTATTGCCGTCAATCTCTGTGTACATAGTCTCTGCACGTTCTCGAGCACGCTTGTCAGCAGCCTCAAGACCACCATTCTTCTTCAACCATCTCAAGTTTTCCATCATAGAATAGATTGGAACAACAGGTGGAGTGTTAAACATAGAGCCCTTATCTACATGAGTGCGATAGTCCATCATTGTAGGCAATTCTCTTGGAGCTTTTCCAAGTTCATCATCCTTAACGATAATAACAGTAACACCAGCCATAGAAATATTTTTCTGAGCACCAGCATAGATAGCTTTATATTTGCTAACATCAATAGGGCGACTCATTATATCAGAACTCATATCCGCAATAAGAGGAACATTTACGTCTAATTCCTTGCGAATTTCTGTTCCGTAAATTGTATTATTTGTACATATGTGCAAGTAATCAACATCTGCAGGTACTTTAGATTCAAAGCCTTTTGGATAGAAATTATAATTAGCATCAGCCGATGAAGCGACCTCTATAACCTCTCCAAAATGTTTTGCTTCTTTGATAGCCTTCTTTGCCCATACACCTGAATTAACATAAGCTGCTTTCTTAATCAAGAAGTTTGCCGGTATCTGCATGAACTGCAAGGACGCACCACCACCAAGAAAAATTATAGAATAGCCTTCTGGAATATCTAATAGTTCCTTAAATAAGGCTACACTCTCGTCAACAACGGGCTGGAAATCCTTAGCACGATGGCTAATCTCCATTAATGAAAGACCGCTGCCATTGAAATCCAAAATTTGCTTAGCTGTGTTCTCAATCACCTCACGTGGAAGAATTGATGGACCTGCATTAAAGTTGTACTTCTTCATCTAAATGTATTTTTAAAGATTTATCAATTACGTGATAATTTTTTAGTTTTACGCATGCGAAATTACACTTTTATTTTTAGTTGTACAAATTATTTAGCAATAATTTAGCGATTGCGTCTTATTTCTATCAATTTGTAACATACTACTATATTTTTCTTCAGCAAAAGCGAATATTAATACACTAATACGTGAATTTTTTATCTCACTTCCTCTACAATAGTCTTTACTCCTTTAATTTTTTCTCCGCTTGTCTGCTTCAATACAGTCTGAAGTTTCTGTCTTGCAACGGCAGCATAAGCGAATCTATCCTGAACATCAATCTTCCCTATCTCATCTTTTTTAAGTCCAGCATTCTTGCATAAAAATCCAACAATATCACCCTTACTTATCTTGTCTTTTTTGCCTTTTCCTATATATATTGTAGACATCTTAGGCAATGCTGGCTTTGGCAATTCTTCTGGTATCTCGTAATTATCAACTTCTGCATCGACATACTCTGGAACATGTTCCAGTGAGTTTAATATGAAGAAACTACGTCCCATTTTATCCCAACGCGCAGTTCTTCCTACACGATGAATATATCCGTCTTCACTTTCTGGTATATGATAATGTACGATATTGTCAATATCAGGAATATCAAGTCCACGGCTAGCGAGGTCAGTGCTCACGAACACGTTTGCACTTCCGTTAGAGAATTTATAAAGTGCGTCTTCACGCTGTTTCTGTTCCATTCCTCCATGGAAGAAGCTTATGCTGAATCCTGCATCACGAAGAAATTCGGCTGTACGCTCAACAGAATCACGGAAATTAAGGAATACAATGCTACTCTGGTCGCCAAATGTCAATAGCACTTGTCGCAATGTCTCCAACTTATCCTTATCCGGACTTTCCACTTTGTATATGTGCACACGATCAGGAACCTGCTCTGAATCAGGAAGGAAGTTGAGTGTTGTAAACTTGTTATTAATGATTTTCTGGTCTTTCAGTTCCTCTGCCGGTGTTGCTGAAAGAAGAATACTTCTTACATCACTAGGCAATTTGGAAATTAAAGACTGCATCTCGTCGTGAAAACCCATTTCAAGACACTTGTCAAATTCATCAAGTACAAGATATTTAATATTATCTGATGATATATTCAACTTATCAAGATGATCATTTAGTCTTCCTGGTGTTGCAAAGATAATCTGAGGCTTCACCTCACGCAACTTTCTATGCTCATCCATCGTAGGACGACCGCCATAGCAAGCCATTCCACGAAGTCCGCTTCCCATGTCTTTAAGTACATTAGCAGACTGCAAAGCAAGTTCACGTCCTGGAACAACAACAACTGCCTGCACTTCGTCACTACTTGTATCAACAAGTTGAGAAAGTGGAAGAAGGTATGAAAGAGTCTTTCCTGAACCCGTAGGTGAAAGAAGTACTATATCATCTTTGCCATTAAGCAAGGCATCTACTGTTGCCTGCTGCATGACGTTCAACTCAATATTGAGTTTATTTATAATCTTATCTATATTCATAATAATTTATCTATTTCATCAAACTGCTTACCCATATTCAGATTTAAGTATATGGTGTATAATGGTAAAGCCCATTTGCTTTTCTGTTCTGGTGCGAGTGCTCGATATCTCTCAAGATAAGGCATCGCATTACGATAGCAGTCTAATATTTTATTTCGTTTTTTCTGACTCATCTGTAAGTTCTTGTCTAATTCTACGGCTTGATTAAACCATGAAAGGCCAGCATTCAGATACGCATCAGCAAGTGTGTCATTCTTAGCAATAAGACTTTTAGATATATCAAGACACTCAGAATACTTACCTTGTAGCAAAAGAACATTACTCTTGGCATATCTGAATAACACACTGGTGCTATCTGACTTCAATGCTGTGTCGCATATTTTCAAAGCTTCTTCGTATTGATTCTGCTGCACGTAGTTATCTATAAGTCGAGGAAAGAAGAATGAGAATGTAGGATATTTTTCAAAACCATCCCATAATGTCTTAACGTATCTTACAGTATCATTTTCAAGTTTATATGTCTCTGCTAGATATTGCAGCATCAAGTTTGCATGCGCTGTATCTTTGAGTGCCAGATAAGTATGTCTTAGTGTTGCTTGCGGATTTTTTAGTTTATATCCACAATACACAGCCCAATATGCTGCCTGAGTAAGATTTTTATCATGGGAAGCATATTTATATTTAGCAAACATCGGATTGACAGAGCAATCAATATAAGTATTAAAGAAATCATAAGCTCGCAGATAATCCTGTTTCTTTATGAAATAAACACCTCCATAATAGATGTTAGGTCTATATTGATTAAGAAGTTCAGCACTATGATCACGATATTTAAACTTAATTCGTCCCTTTGCATCAAGCTTCATATCTAAAGAATCCAATCCTTCCAATGTAGCGAACATTCTTTTTGTAAGATTAAACAGAGATGCCGTATCGTATTCCTGCTTCAGATATAATTTCTCATTACCCTGCTCATACTGTTTCTGTTGAGCATCAAAAAGAGTCATCCATATTTTTTCATTATCCCTGTTTGCAGAGTCTTTCAACAAATCAGCCATAAGCTTTTCTGCATTATCAAGACTACTACCGCTCTTTATAAAATCGCGAGCCTGTGATATAGCCTTTTTCTGCCCCATTATACACTGTGGCAGAAAAAATATCAACATGTATAAAATATACTTCCTCATTATCTTATAACCTTATTAATATATTCAAGCATTTGCTTCCACTCCACTATATCCTGCTTAGGATCAAGTATCGAAGCTTCAACAATCCATGTCTTTGCTTTTTGCAATAACTCTCGATATTTAATATCATCTGTTTTTTTAAACCTAAGTTTGCTATCCTGCAAACTATCCTTCAGCTGTTTTGCATCATCGAAATAACATTTTCCGATATTATATGCTGCTGGCACATAAGTGCTATCAATGTCCAATGCATGTTTAAAACTCTCAATGGCGTTATTCCAATGCTTATTTTTCTGTTCAGCTTCGCCTTTCAACACCCATGCCAGTTTATTTTCAGGATGCTTTTCTGTTTCGCTTACTGCAAACTGCAACACTTCACTTTCATGTCCATGTACAGAAAAATAATCAGTAAGCATTTTAAAATATGCAGTATTCTCAGGCATCTTATCATAAAGATCAATCAACTCTGATACATACTTCAACGAATCAGCTTTCGTCACAAGTTGCTTGCTATTACAGTTAATCTTTATTTCAGCTGCATCGTGTGCAAAATTTGCATCCTTTAAAGCCAAGTCAGCGTAACGTTTGGCATTATCATAATCCTCTTTTCCAAAAGAAAGCAGACTCACATAATATGCGACAAGTCCAACATTCTGGTTTTCCTTTTGGAACAGAGGTCCATCGGTGCAATCAAGATACAACTTAAAGATTTCCATGGCATCATCGTTTTTCCTACGACTATATTGATACATTCCTGCATCAATCAGCGGAGATAGAAACTTTGACAATCGCTTTGAATTGTCATGTCTATAATGTAATTTTATTCTGCCTTTAGAATCAGCTTTTGAATCGAAGTAATCACATAACACAGCCGTTTTCATCAGTTTAACGACATTTTCATAATATGATAATGTGTCATCACTTATCGACGGCATATCATTAAGCATCTTGTCTATTTCAGTGTTTAGTCGTTTTGCAGTATTCTGCATATCCTGCCCAAAGCACGTCATAAACGATGACATACAAAATGATATTGTTATTATAAGAAAACTACGTTTCATAAAGATAAATAGAGCATAACCTATGGAGGGAAACTCCACGGTAATGCTCTATTTTTATTTAAAAAGAATTACTTGTTTAAAGATTCCATTTCCTTTGTACGACTGTCTGTTGCGCCATAAAGGCTGTAGTAAACAGAGTAGAGAGGGTAACTCCAGTTAGCCTTCTCGCGGTTTGGATCCAAGCTGCGTGCTTTCTCCAAATAGTCCTGGCTTTCTTTGTAAAGTTTCTGCTGCTCAACCTTGTTACCGTTGATAGAACCAGCCTGTGCATTAAGACAGAAACCAAGATATGTAAGAACTACAACATTCTTGTCATCCTTGATGATAGCCTTCTTAAAGCACTCAACAGCCTGCTCTGGCTTGTTTGCGTTCATGAAGTTCTGTCCCTTCAAAGCCCATGCGATAGAATTTTCAGGCTCAGCAGCTATTTTGTCAGCAATGATCTTATCCTGATCAGCAGCCATCTTAAGACTACCATACATGTTTACTAGTGTTGCAAAAATCTGATCATTCTTTGAGTCTTTAGCATAAAGACCTTTTAGTGTCTCAACATACTGAAGAGAATCAGCCTTTGACTTCAAGCCCTGCTGCATAAGATACATCTTCAAGTTAAGAGCATCCTTGTAAACAGCTGTGTCCTGCATAGCTACGTCAACATACTTATTTGCCAAGTCCATCTGTTTGTTCTGGAAAGCATAAACACCAGCTACACGAGCAACCTCACCCAAATATTGGTCAGGTGTCTTTGTACGGTCAATGCTCTTAAACAATGGGTTAACAGAACTATCTACATACATACCAAAGTATTTCAATGCTGTAGTCTGGTCATTCTTCTGACCGGCAGCCTGTCCGGCATTGATAAGGTTAGCACGCAAACCGTATACACGAGTGGCGTTAGAAGACTCAAACTTAGGTTTGATTTTACCACCATCGTTTGGCTTCTGGTCAAACTCATTACAAGCTATAGCACTGTTGATTGCATCAAAAAGTGCATTATTGTAGCCTATTGTATCATAAGCAACTTCCTTACCCTGACCAAACTGCTTTGCCATCTGGTTAGAAGTAATTGTAGCTTGCTCCTTGGTGACTTTTTCCATTGCCAAATCAACAAGTTTATTGTAAGCCTTAGCCTTTTCTGCGTCATTAACCAACTGGGTTAAGTTAGTCTTCAGCAGTGTTTCTGCATCAGCATAAGTCTTTGCCTTAAGTATCGCCTTCAAAGGTTCGCTGTCGCCGGCAAAAGCAGCAGATGTACCTAGTAGCATCAAAGCTGCGATCATTAACTTTCTCATAATTACGTTTTTATATTAAAAGGTTTGTTATTCTTGTGTTTCTTCGTCGTCGAAGTCTACCAAAGGAGCCTGCTCTTCAGCTTCATCTTCTGCTGATGATTCAGACTGAGTATCCTTCTTTATCTCTTCAGTTTTGTTTGCCCATTGAGCACGGCTTTCTTCCTCAATAGTAACTTCCAACTCAGAACTCATCACCTTGCATACGCTAGCAATTACATCATTTTTCTTTGCTAGATTGATAAGGCGAACGCCCTGAGTAGCACGTCCCATAATTCGGACATCAGCAACTGCTAGACGAATAACGATTCCGCTCTTGTTGATAATCATAAGATCATTATCGTCGGTAACATTCTTTATGCTTACCAAGCGACCTGTCTTATCGGTTATAGACATTGTCTTAACACCCTTACCACCACGATTAGTGACACGATAGTCTTCAACAAAACTGCGCTTACCATAACCCTGTTCACTTACTACCATGACAGTTTCGTTCTCAGCGTCGTTTACGGTAATCATACCTATAACATCATCATTCTCTGCGTCAAGACGCATACCTCTTACACCAGTAGCGGTACGTCCCATTGTACGTATTGCATTCTCGTTGAAACGAACGGCACGACCGTTACGGTTTGCGATAACCAACTCGTTATTACCGTTAGTAAGGCGTACGTCTACAACCTCGTCACCCTCTGCGATATTTATGGCAATTACACCATTTGCACGTGGGCGACTGTAAGCCTCAAGACTTGTCTTCTTAACAGTACCTTTCTTAGTTGCGAAGATAACGTAGTGGCTATTATTAAATTCTTCATCGTTAAGACCACTAAGACGGAGTATAGCGTTCAATGCATCGTCGCTTTCAATATTAAGCATGTTCTGTATTGCGCGTCCCTTACTGTTGCGGTCGCCCTCAGGAATTTCATAGCACTTCAACCAATAGCAACGTCCCTTCTTTGTGAAGAACAACATTGTCTGGTGCATTGTAGCAGGATAGATAAATTCAGTAAAGTCCTGATCACGATGACGTGCACCCTTAGAACCTACTCCACCACGTGCCTGCTCACGGAACTCACTAAGCGGTGTACGCTTGATGTAGCCCATGTGGCTGACTGTAATAACAACAGGATCATTTGGATAGAAGTCTTCTGGATTGAATTCCTCGCTAGTATATTTAATCTCTGTACGGCGCTCATCGCCATACTTATCCTTAACCTCGTTAAGTTCTTCTTTCATAACCTTCTTGCAAAGTTCTGGATCATCAAGGATCTGCTGGTAATAAGCAATCTGACGCTCTAGTTCTTCATATTCAGAATGCAACTGATCCATACGAAGACCTGTGAGTTGACTTAATCGCATATCCACGATAGCCTTACTCTGCAATTCATCAAGGTTGAAACGCTGTTCCAAGTTCTTCTGAGCCTCAGCAGGAGTCTTGCTTGCACGGATAAGATGAACAACTTCATCAATATTATCACATGCAATGATAAGTCCTTCAAGGATGTGGGCACGTTCCTGAGCCTTTCTCAAATCATACTTTGTTCTGCGTATAGTTACGTCGTGACGATGCTCTACGAAATACTTCACGCATTCGCGCAAGCTAAGCAAACGTGGACGTCCTTTAACAAGAGCGATACAGTTTACAGAGAATGAACTCTGCAATGCAGTCATCTTGAAAAGTTTATTCAGAATTACATTGGCATTCGCATCTTTCTTTACATCAATTACGATACGCATACCCTGACGACCAGATTCATCGTTAGCGTTGCTGATTCCGTCAATCTTACCGTCCTTAACCAGCTCTGCAATATACTCGATAAGCATCTGCTTGTTTACGCCATAAGGAATTTCGGTAACAACAATCTTGTCATGGCTCTCGCCACTTTCAATTTCAGCCTTAGAACGCATGATGATACGACCACGACCTGTCTCATAAGCCTGACGTACGCCCTGAACGCCATAAATATAAGCACCTGTAGGGAAGTCCGGAGCCTTGATGTATTGCATCAATCCGTCCAAGTCGATTTCAGGATTATCAATATATGCACAGCAACCGTCAATTACTTCATTAAGATTATGAGTAGGCATATTTGTAGCCATACCTACAGCGATACCATTACCACCATTTACCAACAAGTTAGGAATCTTTGTCGGCATAACAGAAGGCTCTACAAGTGTATCGTCAAAGTTGTTGGTCATGTCTACAGTCTCCTTTTCCAAGTCGTCCATAACACGCTCACCAATCTTACTAAGGCGGCACTCAGTATAACGCATGGCTGCAGGAGAGTCACCATCCACAGAACCAAAGTTTCCCTGACCGTCTACAAGTTTATAACGCATGTTCCAATCCTGGCCCATACGTACAAGCGCACCGTAAACAGAAGAGTCTCCATGTGGGTGATACTTACCAAGAACTTCACCAACTACACGGGCACATTTCTTGAAAGGCTTATCACTGGTATTACCAAGTCCCTGCATACCATAAAGGATACGGCGATGAACTGGTTTGAAACCATCACGCACATCCGGTAGTGCACGAGCCACAATAACAGACATAGAATAGTCAATATACGAGGATTTCATTTCTTCCTCGATATTGATTTTCAATATTCTGTCGTTATCAATTGTCTTATTTTCGTCCATTGAAATTTATTTGTTATTATTTTATTTTCTTATTTATCAGCTTTAAACCTAAAAGTAAAAATCAATCAGAATGCCTTTTATTTTCATTCTAAGCGATTTTTAATACTTTTTCAAGGGTGCTAAATTACAACATTTTTTCGACATAACAATGCGTTAGAAGCAAAAAACGTTCATTTTACGTATTATTTTCTATAATAATCCAGCAAACCTGCAACAGGGCTTTGACTAATTCTACTCACCTCAAATCCATATTCTTCACACACTTCTTTGAGAATATCCGAAAATACATCTGCAACACTGCCTATAAAACCAATCTTGCGCACCTCATTGTAAGGCAATATATTGTATTTCATAAAATCAGAAAAATTATCCTTCACAAGTTTTCGTAAAGGTTCCTCATCAATATGCTCACCAACAAACTTAGACACTGTTGCCAAATAGCGATTTGCCAATGGTTCAGTATACACTTTGCTAATGATGCTACTATATGTTTGATTTGTCTCTTTAAGATACATGTCCTTTATACGTTCAGGAATCCATCCCTTGAATATTCCGTTCATGAATCTTTTGCCAAGCACAGCCCCACTGCCTTCGTCGCCAAGTATGTAACCTAACGGTGGTGTGTTGGCTGTTATTTCTTTTCCGTCATACAAACAACTGTTTGCACCTGTGCCCAATATGCATGCGATACCACTTTCATGTCCACAAACCGCACGTGCAGCACCAAGTAAATCACCGGCAACCTCAACGTTTTGCAATGACAAAGAGAATACTTCTGCAAGAATATTTCGCATTACAGGAATATTCTCAATGGTACAACCGCTACCATAAAATGCGATGTTCAAGTCAGACGACAAGAATTCTTTACTCATCATGCACAGCACTTCTTCTTTGAGTGTATACTTAATTTCATTAACTTTCTGATGAAATGGATTTATGCCTTGCGACCTGAAGGTTATTGTTATCTCGTTGTTTTTCACAACAAACCAATCGGTTTTGGTACTACCGCTATCTGCTATTATCAACATCGTTTTGGATTATCAATTATTTAACTACAAAAGTAGTGATAAAAAACGAGATTAAAGATAATTATTTAAAAAAGATTGCCTTTTAAAGCCTTTATTATTGCCTTTTTATTATTTTTGCATTCATATTTTCATAACAAAGCAAATAATGAACAAGAGAGTCTTACTAACAATTCTACTCATTGCCACGATACTGTCTCCGGCAAGAGCTGTTCTCAAAGAACAAAATCTTGACAACACACTGTCTATTCTACGTTCTGAACTCACAAACTATCGTACAGAACTTGAACGTCAGTCAGGATTCATGAAAGAACAGCAGACCCAAGTCGTTGACAAACTGTTTGGAATCATGAGCAAGAGCAGCCAAAACTCTCTGATGCTATATTCTCAGCGTCCTGAATACGTATTCGATCTGGCTTATGCATGCCATGAAGCAACTGAACAATATCACGATTACAAGAAAAACGTGTTACCTTTCAGGAATTTTATCACAAAAACAAACTCGGAGATTGCCCGCTACGACAGTCTTATCAACACATTGAGCAGTGTACATGTAGCATCGCTTAGCAAAAAGGCTTTGATTGACAAGAATGTATGCCTCACATTGGCTATCAACATCCGTCATACACTAAACGACAATAGTAACCAATTCAAGGACTATATTGGTTATTACCAGATGACAGAAAGCCAACTGAAACATCTTAACGACTATGCAAACAAGCGTTATTCCGAAATACAAAACAACATCTTCAGCAATGCCGGTGATAATTATTTCAAGACTATATCAAAGTTGGGGATGAATGTGAGAGAAACTCGAGAATCTATTGAAACAAAATATTTCATTAAAACTAAAGTGCCATCACAATGGGACTCACGACTGATTTTCGGACTGTTTGCAATAATCTGCTTCTACGGTTTTATAGCCAGCTTAATCAATATTCTGGCTATAAGGTTTCTTATGCCTAAGAGATTCCGCACCAAATGGTTTATGTCTAAACGTACATCCATTATTATGGCTTCTTCCGTGGTGTCACTAGCGGTGATACTAGGACTTACAAGTCTTATCTTCTCCGAGCAAAACTTCATAATCATGGCTAGCGGACTGTTTGTGGAATATACATGGCTGTTAGGTGTGATTCTGATTTCACTACTTCTACGACTTGACGGCAAGCAGATTGCAAGTGGATTCAGAATATACTCGCCGTTGATATTTATAGGGTTTGTTGTGATTGCATTCCGCATCATATTGATTCCAAATGATTTAGTGAACATCATCTTCTCGCCTATCCTACTGGTATGCACAATATGGCAATTCTGGGTAATAAGACGACACAACAATAACATTCCAAAGAGTGATGTAGCCTACACATACGCTTCTCTAGTTGTGTTCGTCGTTTCTTTGCTATCTGCATGGAACGGCTATACACTACTCAGTGTACAACTGCTGATCTGGTGGGTGATGCAGCTCACTTGTATCCTCACAATAACGTGTCTGCGTGGATGGCTTAAAGGCATCGCCATCAGAAAAGACTACGAAAATATGGATATCAAGAAGACATGGATGTTCAACTTGATTTATCAGGTGATTTTGCCAATGCTTAGTGTCTATTCGTTTATCATCGCCATATACTGGGCTGCCGATGTGTTCAACCTCAGCGACACGACATCGATGATATTCAAAAAGAACTACATTGAGACAAAATGGTTCTCTGCAAGCATATACTCTATTGCACAGACCATCGTACTGTTCTATCTATTCGCTTATGCCAACAGATGTATCAAGGCATTTTTGAAACTTCATTTCGAAAAAGCCGATTACAGCACTGCCGCTAGCCGAAATACCATGGCAAAGAATCTTGTACAGGTCATCGTTTGGGGTATTTGGCTAATCATAACATTGGCTATTTTCCATATTGACAATACATGGCTGGTTGTTGTTTCGGGAGGACTATCAACAGGTATTGGTTTTGCGATGAAGGATATTCTGGAAAATATCTACTACGGTATTTCTCTCATGGCTGGCCGTGTAAAGATTGGCGACTATATCGTCTGTGACGGAACTCGTGGCAAAGTTAGTTCAATAAGTTATACTTCAACAATTGTCGAAGCAAATGACGGTTCGGTGATTGCATTCCAAAACAGTCAACTCTTCACAAAGAACTACAAGAACATGACAAAGAATCATGGTTACGAACTTGACAGTCTCGAAGTGGGAGTAGCTTATGGAACAGACATACACAAAGTGAAGAAGTTGCTGCATGACGAAATTTCAAAACTAGACTGCATCAACAAAGAGCGTGACGTGAATATAACCCTAAAGGAATTCGGCGACAGCGCAATCAATTTAAAGATTCTTGTATGGGTTCCAGTGTTGTCACAGGGCAATGCCGATGGATGTATTCTTGAATGCATCTATGACACGCTGAACAAATACAATATCGAGATTCCATATCCACAACGAGAAGTTTCAATTAGGCATTCAGAAAATGCTAGTAAAATCTTGATAGTAAATAAACATGACAAAGAATCATGGTTACGAACTTGATAGTCTTGAAGTGGGAGTAGCTTATGGAACAGACATACACAAAGTGAAGAAGTTGCTGCATGACGAAATTTCAAAACTAGACTGCATCAACAAA
>Ga0183099_1000066_pt1 | contig 117381 bp, 86 predicted proteins | sample Biomet1_FD_127788 | JGI IMG/M metagenome (GOLD analysis project Ga0183099, IMG submission 127788) | Microbial communities from bioreactor (seeded with anoxic lake sediment) at LBNL, California, USA - Biofuel metagenome 1 | ecosystem: Engineered > Bioreactor > Anaerobic > Unclassified ...
ATTTGCGACATATCGGTATTTTGTGGGCAATAAGAATCCTTTGTCATATAATGCTTGTGCTTACTTAGTAAGCATGTTTGGAACCAATTATATTATCCCACCGAACACGGCAAGAACAGGGAACACCGTCAAAAGGATTAAGTCGATAGCATAAAGGGACGGAGAGAACCAATCCTTGGGACGTAATAAGCGATTAGCAGGATGAACCCTTCTGTTTTCGCTTTAATTTGCGACATATCGGTATTTTGTGGGCAATAAGAATCCTTTGTCATATAATGCTTGTGCTTACTTAGTAAGCATGTTTGGAACCAAAAAGGAGAAAACTAGAACATGCCAATCATCACTGAAATCCATGCCCGCCAAATCATTGACTCTCGTGGAAACCCCACAATTGAAGTGGACGTCAAAACCGAAAGCGGTTGCTTTGGAAGAGCCGCCGTTCCCTCAGGAGCCTCAACCGGCGAAAGAGAAGCCCTCGAATTACGCGATGGAGACAAGAAAGTCTTCGGCGGAAAGGGCGTTCTAAAAGCTGTTAAGAATGTTAACGAAGTAATCGCTCCGAAAATCATCGGAATGGATTGCCGCGACCAAGTCGAAATCGACGAAACGATGATCGCGCTCGATGGCACCGATACCAAGAGCAATCTTGGCGCCAACGCCATGCTCGGTGTTTCCCTTGCCGTGGCCAAAGCCGCCGCTGAGTACAGCGGTTTGCCGCTTTATCGCTACATCGGCGGCCCGAATGCCAAGAAACTTCCGATTCCGATGATGAACGTCATCAACGGTGGCAAACACGCTGATTCCTCGGTCGATTTCCAAGAATACATGATCATGCCGGTTGGCGCGAAGAGCTTCAGCCAAGCCGTTGAAATGGGCGCTGAGACTTTTGCTGCTTTGAAGAAAATCTTCAAGGATCGCAAAGACATCACTGCCGTCGGCGACGAAGGCGGTTTCGCCCCGAATGGCTTAAAGAGCAACGAAGAGCCGCTTCAGGTTCTCGTTGAAGCCATCAAGGCTGCCGGTTATGTTCCGGGCAAAGATATTTGCCTCGGCATGGACCTCGCCGCCTCGGAATTCTATGATTCCGAAAAGCACAGATATGTCCTCAAGAGGAGCGGACAAGGCGAGAAGACCAGCGAACAGATGATCGATATGATCGCTGACTTCGTCGAGAAGTACCCGCTCATCACCGTCGAAGACGCTCTCAGTGAAAATGACTGGGCCGGCTGGAAGAAACTCACCGCTAAACTCAGCGACAAAGTCCAACTCGTCGGAGACGATCTCTTCGTGACCAATAAGGTTTTCGTGAAGAAGGGCATCGAAGAGCATTGCAGCAACTCCGTCCTCATCAAGCTTAACCAAATCGGCACATTAACCGAAACTCTCGACACCTGCGAAGCTGCCATGAGAAATGGCTGGACTTGCGTGGTCAGCCACCGCTCTGGCGAAACCGAAGACACCACGATTGCCGATCTCGTCGTGGCCCTCAACGCCGGCCAAATCAAGACTGGTTCGATGAGCCGCACCGACCGCATTTGCAAATACAACCAACTTATGCGCATCGAAGAAGAACTTGGTAAAGAAGCCATTTACCCGGGACTTGACGCCTTCTACAACTTCAAGGACAAATCTCGTTTCGCTAAATAAGGTTGTCTACGTCGCTTTGTTAAAAGCCATCCTTTCACGGGATGGCTTTTTTAATTCACAACGAAATTGTTTTGAACATTCGGCCAAGATAAAATCAGAAAACTTTGGTCAGTAACGTTTTTAAGTTAATCAAAACCAATTATTTGATCAAGACTTCAGGCTTTTGGCATACTTTTCGGAAGATTTGCCTTCAGCCAAAAAGGGAAGATCTTCCAAAGTCCCAATCGGACCATTCTTTTGAACACTTAGAATTCCCTTCTTGGCATTTTTGATACCAAGATAAGACTGACTGGAAAGAACGGCCTGCCCGTCAAAGGATTGAAGATTCCAACGTATCCTTCCGTAGGCATCTGGTTTGATCACGAATTTTGGATTGGCCATAGACTTGAATCCGGGAATGGTTTCGTCTTCAACTCCGGCCACGTCAATGACCTTTTTTACCATCTCCATTCCAACCATAGCTGCAACCTTGTTGTTATAAACGCCAGATGTCCCAATCACTCGACCGTTACCGGCCATCAGTAAGAAGCGGAAGCCATTTCCGAACTCATCGATAATGAAAATGCCCATTTCTCATTGCCCCCCGGCCACATTAAGTGGTTATTATCTATTTTCAATTTTAGCAAAATTTACTGCGAAATAAAGGAGTTAACTAGTGCTAATTCCCTCATTAGATTGCATTTTTCTTGATTAAAATTCGTATGAAATTAATAAAATAATTCGATGCCGGTTGATGTATCGGCATTCACAAAATAATAAAAGCAACCACTAAGTATGAAATGTAAATTGTGATTATTTGGAGACAAAATTTGGAATCGCTGATCGCCGATGATGGAATTTCCTGTTTCCAAAAGACCCGAGGAAACCAATGATTGCTTCCTTTTTTCTCTTGTGGGGTTATTCTTTCACTATGCGAAAAAAGTCTTGGTTTGGAAACCTCTTCTATTGTCTCCATGACGTTTATCTTTATAACAAACTCGCTATTTTCGCCTTGGTTCTTTACATCCTCACCACCATCTGCACCGCTATCCTAAGCATCCTTCTTACATATTATGTGGTCCAATATTTGGAGGCCGGGGCTTCCGCAACAGCCTACTTATCCTTGATCGGGATATTCTCGCTTTCCATTTTCGCCTCGACCGCTTTGATGATTTGGTCGCAAAACTATTACTCTTGGAATTCCACGTTCGCTCGCTGCTTTACCTCTTGGATTCGCATCAACGAGAAAATCCTCCGCACCGACTATCTAAATGTCGAGCCCCGCGATAAGAGGGCTATTTTGATGAAAGGATTTCGGGCCCTCGATAGTAACTGGATTGGCATTGAGTCGATGATGAAACAAGCCCCCGACTTGGCCATCGGTCTTCTCGGAATTCTCCTATACGCCACCATCAGCGCCGTTTATGTCCCTTGGATACTGACCGTCATGGTCGCAATGATCATCACCAGCGCCCTTTGGGCTCAATGGTCCAAGTCTTTCGTGACACGCTCCCAAAGCGAATATGAGAAGAACTATACGCTTGGTTCCACGCTGACAAAAAACACCACTAATCTCGAAAATGCCAAGGATGTTCGAGCTTATCGGATGAAGCCTTGGTTCGACACAGTCTACGAAGCGCTCTCCCACAAAGTTTTCGTTTTGGAAACCAAAACCCAGTTCCGGATCTTCATGAACGAGGCCAACAATTGCGTGTTTCTTTTCCTTCGCGATCTCGTAGCCTATCTCCTGTTGCTCCCTCAGGTCATCGATGGAAAGATTTCTCTCGCCATTTTCGCGTTCCTGATCGGGATCATCGCTGGTTTTTCCACTTGGGTTAATACTTTCATCGCCGCTTTCGACAAATGCCAGATTCAGTCGCCTTTGGTAAGCGATTATCGCGACGCCCTGCAACTCAAAGATGCCTTTAACCACGAAAAGGGCCTGGACATCACATCCTTGGATAAACCCTTCGAAATCACCTTTGACCACGTTTCTTTCCGTTACCCGGGGGCCGAGAAAAACGTTCTAAACGACATCAACCTCAGCATCAAGCCAGGCGAGAAAATTGCCATTGTGGGCAACAACGGAGCTGGCAAAACCACTCTTATTAAACTTCTTTGCGGCCTTTATCAGCCAACCGAGGGATCCATCGCCCTCGACGGCCACGACATCAAGGAATTTAACCACGAGGACTATATGTCTCTCATCAGCGCCTTATTCCAAGATGTTCACCCGATGGCCTTCACCATCAAAATGAACATCGGTTGCACCGTCAATGAAGATATCGACGAAACCCGACTTCAGGATGCGATGCAAAAATCCGGCATTGCGGAAAAGGTCGCCACCCTCAAGGACAAGGAAAACACCTTCATAACCCAAGCCTTCAGTCTAACCGGCATCCAACTTTCAGGCGGAGAAACGCAAAAGCTCCTCTTGGCCCGGGCCCTTTATAAAAACCCCCCTCTCTTGGTGCTCGATGAGCCTACCGCCGCCCTCGATCCCCTAAGCGAAGAAGCTATGTACAAGCAATACCTCTCCTTTGCGAATGGCAACACTTCGATCTTCATCTCCCATCGCTTGGCTTCAACCCGTTTCTGTGACCGCATCGTTTTCATGGAAAACGGGACCATCAAAAATGTGGGAACGCATGAAAATTTGCTAGCGCTCGACAAGGATTATCGAGAGATGTTTGACCTTCAAGCCAAATACTATCGCGACGAAACAGGAGGAGAAACCAATGGACAAGACCCGCTCAGTGCCGTTCTTTAAAAGAGTCCTTCACGTCTTGAGCTTCGCCTGGGGCCTTTCGCCGGCTTTCGTTTTGTTGAACATTCTTTACTTCCTTCTAAAATCATTCTTCCCCTACGTCGTCATCTATTGCTCGGCGAGAATCATCGATGCGATTATTGCCGGACAAGGGGCTTCCGAAATCATGATGATCGTCTATTGGATGATCAGCATTGATTTGGTCGTCGGTCTCGCGATGAAGGGCATTACGGAGTTGTTGGCCACCATCTACGCCAAACTATCGGTTCTCGTTTCCAAACGGCTAAGTGCCAAGACCTTCTCCCTTTCTTACGAGCAAATCGAAGACCAAGAAACCATGCGACTCATCGAGATGGCGGCCGAGGGTTCCAACGGAAGTGGCGGCTTGGATGCCTTCATGAGCAACATCGGGATGGCGGTCGAGGGTCTTTCCAGTCTCGTTTATTCCTGTTTTCTCCTGAAGGGCCTTTTTGCCACGGGTGTGGCAACCCGCAACGATGGCTGGACGGCTTTCCTTTCCAACCCTTGGAGCGCTCTAGTGGTTTTTGGTGGAGTCATCTTGGCTTTCGTCCTCGCCATACCTTTAACGAGACGGGATCAAAAAGAATCCTACAAAACCATGATGGCCAACGTGGAAAGCAATCGCCAATACAGCTATTTCTATGAGACGAGCCTAGATTATGTCTACGGCAAAGACATCCGCCTCTTCCGGCTCGATCGCTTGATACTGGGCCTTCAAAGGGACGAGAAATACAGCATTAACAAAACTTGGAACGGTTACGTTCACTTGGTAACCAGCTTAATGATTTTGATCGCTTTCTTCTATGGTTGCCTTTCTTTCATCGCCTATGGTTTCCTTGGTCTCAAGGCGCTTTATGGCCTTCTCAGCGTCGGCAGTGCCGTGTCCTATGCCGGGGCCGTGACCTTGATGTCGGATGGCATCAAGAATATCGTGACGGGACTCGTTGGCTCGGGCCTAAACGCCAACTATCTCCAGAATTATTTCCTTTATTTGGCCCTTCCGAGCAAACTCCATTTTGGAACCGAGAAGCTCGACGAAAAAGCCCCCTTGGAGATTGCTTTTGACCATGTGAGCTTTACCTATCCAAAACAAAACAAGAAAGCCCTGGATGACGTTTCGCTCTCCATCCATAATGGCGAGAAGCTGGCCATCGTGGGGGTCAATGGGGCGGGCAAAACCACTCTCATGAAGCTTATCTGCCGTTTCTACGAACCCGATTCCGGAAGCATCCTCATCAATGGAAAACCGCTTCCTTTTTATGACGAGGAAAGCGCCTACCGCCTCTACTCCATCGTCTTCCAAGATTACAAACTCTTCAGTTTTTCTTTAAAGGAAAATGTCGCCTCGGGAATGGATGTGGACGAAGAGAAAGTCCTTTCCTGTCTCAAAGAAGCCGGAATCGCGGAAAAGGTTTCTTCCTGGCCGGACGGAATCAACACGATCCTTTATAACAAGAATGACCAAAACGGCATGGAAATTTCAGGCGGGGAAGCCCAAAAGATCGCCATTGCCCGCGCTCTCTACAAAGATAGCCCTTTAGTCATCCTCGATGAGCCGACCTCTGCGCTCGACCCCAAAAGCGAAGCGGATATCTATGAGCGGTTCGGAGACCTCGTCAAAGGCAAGACGGCGGTTTTTATCTCCCACCGCATGAGCTCTACCAAATTCTGCGATCACATCATCGTCATCAATGAAGGAAAAATCGTGGAAGAGGGCAACCACAAGCAACTGATTGAACGAGGGGGGCTCTACAAGAAAATGTGGAATGCCCAGGCCCAGTACTACCAATAAGCGATCACTTAATTATTTCGACAATAACCGTTTTTCCGTTCTTGCTGGCTCCGCCGTAAATGAACTTGAAATTAGCGTTGACGATTTTCCCATTTGGGGTTTTCGTTTTGGCTTCGAGCATAATCGGACTGTTCTTTTTGTCGATGGATAAGAAGATTTCTTTGGCCTTGGCAGCATCCTCGGGGCTCACGCAGGCATATTCATAGAAATACTTGGTGACGTCGATTTGGAACTCCGGAACGATGTCATTCATAAAGCGTTGGTTAAAAACCACGGCCTTGACCACATCGCCCTTGATGCGGAAAATCACCGCCGGGTTCTCCATGCTGGCGAGAAAGATGGAGGCCAAGGTGAAGAGTTGGCTGTTGACGATGGCGTTCTTAAGCCGCGTCAGGAGGGTCATCGGCTGATAGGGCTTCGTCACGAAATCGCGAGCCCCCAAATCGAGAACTTCCTGCTCCGTCCCCTCTTCGAGAGAACCCGTCACGGCCACGACTGGAATATCATCGTACCCGACTTCTTTGATTTTCTTTAAAAAAGTGAAACCATCCATTTCCGGCATTACGATATCGAGCAAAATAACAGATATTTCATCATTCTTTTCTAAGAGCTCAAGAGCGACTTTCCCGTTCTCGGCCTCGAGCGTCCGATAATCGTTGTGCAAAATTCCTTTTAGGATTTCGCGATTGATCTTTTGGTCTTCGACAATCAGCACCAATGGTTTGTTTTTCGTCATAGATGCTTGCTCCTACCCTTTTAAAATCGTCTTTAAACGCTTGAGATCCTGCATCAATTTGGCGTAGTGTTCGTCCGCCCGAATGAGTTTGCCGGCCCGAAGGGGTTCGACCAATTCCGAGGCATCAAGATAAAGCGGGGTTAGTCCCATATTGGCAACCACTCCCTTAATCTCGTGAGATTTGGCAAAGGCAGTCTTCGAATCCTTATTCTTTAAAGCGACGCCAATGCCAACAAAGGCTTCCTGCTCGGGAATGAGAAAAAGAAGCTGAAAGAACAGGTCATCGTTACCCACAAAACGCCCGAGGGCGCCCGAAACGTCGCAACCCCAAGCCACCAGGTCGTGGATAATTCTTTCCTTATTAAGCTTTTGGCCCATGTTGCCTCCTCCAAAACGAAGCGAAGCAATCTCTCGTCATGGTTAATATACCACAAACGGAAAAGGGTCGTGGAGGAGACGTCTCTACGTATTTTTGACTAAAAAGGCAAAAGGCTATCCGTGTCAACCAACCGCTATTTTTACGACTGATTCGAAGGGTTTTGTTTAGTCACCGTCGCTTGTATTCGATTTTTTCCAAGCGGTGATGATGTAAAGAAAGGAGGATTACTTTATAATGAGAAATAATAGAAAGGCCTATAAATGACTGAACTTGAGGAGTGCCTCATCTTATCAACGATTAAGGAAGGCGCTGAAAACCCCTCCAACAAACGGTTCTCCACCAAGGAAATCGCCCGTTGCTGCCGGATCAGCGAATACACTCTTTTCAGTCTCTTCAAGACCAAAGAACGTCTCGTCACTGCCGCCAATGATTACATCATGAATGAAATCATCGAGGCCTCCAAAAAAGCAGCCACCGCCTCCTCGAACGTTCAAGAATATGTTCGGAAAATGCTCTTTTTCGGTTTCAGCAAGCCAATGGAAATGACCTTTCTCGCCAATTATGGCTTCTGGAACGGAAAAACCGAAAAGGACCCTGAACGCATCAGCAGAGACTACGAAAAAGCTGTCTTGGCTGCCAAGGAAGCCTTCCATTTTCTTAAGGACTACGATGAGGTTGTTTATTTCCTTGTTTGGTCTTACATCACCCGGAACATCAACTATTTTGTGGAAACCGTCTATGACGGAATCATCAGGGATTCAATCGAATACCGCGATTTTTGCGCCAGCCTTCTCAACGCCGGGTCCTCGATCCTCGTCGAAGGGGGAGTCAAATAATGCCACGAAAACCCATTGAAAACGCCGATGAACGAATCATCGAGGCCACCTTCAAAATCGGAGGAAATTCCCCGAGGGGATCTCTTTCGACCAAAGATATTGCCGTCGAGGCGGGCTTAAGCGAATTCACGATTTTCTCGCGCTTCAAAACCAAGGAGAATCTCATCAATGTCTGCAACGCCATCACCTACGATGTCTTTTTGAAATCCAACATCAAAGCCTCTGAAAACCACAAAGATGATCGCCGGGCCTTTTTTGATGAAGTTCTGGATGAGTTGATCGCCAATGCGGAGATGACGAAATTCGCTGGTAACTACAGCTTGGCCTTTCCCCGCCAGGACAGCGTGCAAGCCTATGCCGTTTTCTTCGATTCCTTTTATGAAAAGTGGCGGCCCATGTTTGCCTATTTTCCTCTTGAATCCGACGAACAGAAATTTCGGGTAATCACCTATGGGGTACGAGAGATTGTTCAGGATGCCCTGTATATCGTGTCCGGCGAGATCAAAGACATCCCCGAAAACAGAAACCTGATGTATGACCTCTTTTACGGCGGCATGAGGAAATTCGTGACTATCGTTTAGGTGTGGGTTTTCTTTCACCAAGCCAAGAAATAGCGCCCTTGCTCTAAACAAGTGAAAAAAATGGCAAGATTCGTTGTCAAAAGTGTTGTCAAAATCGTTCTCATAAACAACAAAAAACCTAGACAATATCTAGGTTTTTTACTTATTATGGTGGAGTCGAGGGGAATCGAACCCCTGTCCGAAGAAGACCCTACAATGACGTCTACAGTTTAGGCTGCATCGGTTTTAACCCTGAGGCAAGACACAGTCAAACCCCCAAGGCGAGGCCAAACGCGTTTTCGTCGGAAGCCCCAGGCCAAAGGCTCCCGCTTATCGTCTTGATATGACGCCCGAAGGACCCGAGAGACGCTAATCGGATCGAGGACGCGCTGCCCTTCCGCGAAGGAAGGAATCCGAAGGTTACCTAGTAATTAGGCGCAAGCGTAGGAAACGCGGTTAGCGTTCCTAAAAGAATAACTGTTATCAGTTATTTTGGTTTGGTGTTATTGCTCACCACGCCACTGCAGTCAAAGCTAAGTCATTCCCCGTCAAAACCAGGACGACCCCAGAACAAAGCCTAATTCGTGTTAGGCAAGGGCATTATAGTCGAAAAGCGAGGCAAGTCCAAAGAACAGTCTTTTAGACAGCAAAGAAGAAAAGAGAATGCCAAACGAAAAAAGAATAACGGGAATGGGGTAGCTTTCCTTTGCTACTTGGCTCCGTTTGTAATAGAGTTTCTTTGCCTAAGCAAAGAGAAAAACACATGTCAAACAAAGCAAAAAAACAGCCGTCTCGTTTCTGGGCCGGCACCAAAGACGTTCTGAAAACTCTCATCAGCAATGATGCCTGTGTCGAAAAGCGCACCAGCAAATGGTGGATCGCCATTCTCGTGGCTCTCGCGAGCGTTGCGGTCGCGGTCGCCCCTTATAGCTATTTCAACTGGAAATCCGTTGGTGGCAACATCCTCAATGAACCGACCTATGGCGTCAAAGAGGGCTTGATCGCCTTCGAAGAGGACGTGGCCAAACAAACCGGGATAGCCAGTATCAACGTGGATGCCGAGCAAAAAGTTCTTCTCGTGGATGGCTGGAATAATGCCTATCCTTCCAGCCGCTACGACTATTCGGCGACCTACGAACAACAGAAGGTTGTCACCAGCACCGATTCGGCCGGCAGCGTTTCCGTTACCTACTCCACCGAGACCATCACCGAAGTCCGCTTCTCGGTTTATTACCTTGAATCGGTGGGCGAGATTTTCAAGAGCGATTACACCAACATCCTCAGCGGATCCGACGCCAATCAGAAGACCACTTATTCCGTCAGTACCCTTTTCTTAGGGCGCCAGGAGTTCTATCTCGTCAAGAAACCGTCTGGGGCAAGCGCTAGTGCCGCCGCCTCGGCCATGATTGGCAAATACGATGGCTTCAAGCAGAACTTCAGCCTGAAAGATCTCGTCAAACAGGATCTCGAAGGAAAGGCCTACACCGTCAACCCTGACACCGTAACCGAAGAGAACTATGATTCCTATATCACCCAGATAACCGCCACTTTGTCTTCCTTCTTCACCCAAAGCTTCGCGAGCACCGTCTACACCAGCGGCTGGTTTGGAACCGGTGTCGCCTGGGGCATCGACGTCGCCCTCATCTTCTTGATGGGCCTCATGCTCTTCTTGATGACTCGCGGCAAGAGCAATCCTTATCGCGTCTACACCTTCTGGGAAACCCAGAAAATGGGTTATTGGTCCGCCATTGCCCCAGCCCTGCTCTCCCTTATCGTGGGCTTCATCTGGAACAACAGCTATGCGTTATTCTTCTTCCTCTTCCTCTATGGTTTAAGAATCATGTGGATGAGCATGCACAGCTTGTCGCCGAACAATCCGGCTGGTAAGTAAACACAAGAAAGGGTTTGGATTTTCGTCCAAACCCTTTTTCTTTTACATTAACAATTTTCTTTGAGCGGTTGTTTTCAGTGCTTACGTTCCGGGCGCCCGATGGAAATGTAATCAAAGAAACGGAAAGACCGCATCGGGTAAAGGTTCCGGCCATCAAAGATGACGCGTCCCTTCATGAGGGAACATAACGCGGCTTCGTCGAAAGAGGAAAACTCGGGCGCTTCGGTAAGAATGAGCAAAGCGTCGGCCCCAGTGAGCGCCTCTTGGAGCGTCTTTGAAGGTAAATATTTGTCAGACGGTGAGATCTGTTTGGAAAACGACTCGCTTGCCGACGAGGAAGGATCGAACGAAGAGACAGTGGCCCCATCGGCCAACAGGCTCTTCACAAAGAACTCCGCCGCGGAATGCCGGACATCGGAGGTGCCGGCTTTGAAGGCGAGGCCTAAAACAGCGATCCTCTTGTCGCTTAACGGCCCCATTTTCTTGATGATCTTTTGATAAAAGAAGAATGGCTGGGTTTGATTGATGGTTAAGGTGTCTTCGACAAGCGATAGGCGAAGGCCTTGATCATGAGCAGTCTTAACGAAAGCGGAACCGTCTTTGGGCAGGCAAGCCCCGCCAAAGCCCACGCCAGCGTGAAGCATCGAATGGCCAATTCGCGGATCAGCACCCATAGCTAGAGCCACCGCGTTGATGTCAGCGCCAAGAGGTTCGGCCAAGCGGGCCACTTCGTTAATATAAGAGATCTTGAGAGACAAAAAGAGATTGCTGGCGTATTTGGTAAGTTCAGCCGAGGCGCCGTCCATTTCGTAATAAGGAGCACCGGCGAAGATCGGCTTCGCATAGATCTTTCTCAGCAAATCGCGGGCTTCTCGGTCGTTTGTGCCAACGACGATTCGGGAGGGTGTGCGTTCGTCCATTAGGGCGCGCCCTTCGGCCATAAATTCGGGGTTGGAGATGAAATGAATTCTTTGCTCTGTTCCGCTGGCGGCTTCATTGAGGGCTTGGTTCGTTCCGACCGGCACCGTGCTTCGGATCACGACAAAGGTGTCTCCTTTGGCGTATTTCTTGATGCAGGCGACCGCTTCGTCGACATGGGAGAGATCGGCGGCACCATCCACCCCTGATGGTGTGTCCACCGCCACGAAAACGACGGGACTGGCCTCATAGGCCTCTTTCTCGTCGGTGGTGAAGGTAATTCGCTTCCGGTTCCTCTTCAAGGCCTCAGACAGGCCCTTCTCTTCGAAAGAGGGCTCTCCTTTGGCTAATTTGGTGACTTTATCGGAATCCTTGTCATAGGCAATGACTTGGAAGCCACGCTCGGCCAAAACAATTGCGTTGGCCAAACCGACATAGCCTAAGGCGATCATTGTGATTTTCATGTCAGTCCCCATAGTCGCTTGGACGGTTCTTATCCTCGACGAAGACGCTGAGAGAATCGGTGATGTCCCCGATCTCCTGGTAGACGTAATCGTCCTTGGCCACGAAGGGGTGTTCATAGTCGCCTACAAACACCACTTTGCGGTTCTTCTCCACCACCTCGTTCATCTTTTTGAGGATGTCCGTATAGCGGTCGAGTCGGTGTTCTTTGAAGCCCATCAAACCAGCGTAGAAAGACGGTTCAACGTAGAAGATGGCGCCCGAACTCGTTACGTAAGCGTTGCAAAGAGGGTTAGACTTGTCTCGAAGCGATTTGTATTGCGAAAATTCAGGGTAAAGCATAGAGTTATCGAAATAAATAATAGACCTTCGCATTAAGTAAAGGAAAGGAGAGGGTTGTGGAAACAGAAACAAATAAAATCAAAATCATTTTTACGGATATCGATGGAACCCTCTATTCGCATAAGACGAACATGGTGCCCCCTAGCGCCATCGCGGCCATCAAAGAGCTCCAGGCCAGCGGAACCAAAGTGTTCCTTTGCTCGGGACGCAACTACTATCTGATCAGGAAAACCGGCATTCTCGACATCATTCATCCGGATGGCATCGTCATGATGAACGGCGCCGCCTCCGCCGTGGGCGATCTCGTCATCTACAAGTACCCGATACCGGCCGACGTCGTCAATGCGATGATCAAGTTCTCCTACCGTCTCCGTTTCGGCCTCACCCTCATTGAAGAAAAAGAGGGGCATATCAACATGATCGACGACCGCGTCATCGACGCGCACGCCAAATACGGAACTAGGTTCCCACAACCGCGCAAATTCCCAATCCCCTACGACCGAACGGTCTATCAGATGATCGCCTTCTGTGACGAGTTCGACGAAAGCCTCTTCCTCCCCCACCTTCAGAACTGCAAGGCGGCCCGATGGGACGAATACGCCGTCGACATCATGCTCAAGGACAGCGATAAAGCCAAAGGCATCATGGCGGTCCTCGAATACTATGGTTGGACCCAAGAGAACGCCATGTCGCTTGGCGATGCCCTTAATGACACGGAAATGCTTCTGTTCACCGGGACCTCGGTGGCCATGGGCAACGGCCTTCCGGAAGTCAAAGCCATCGCCGATTACGTCACGACCGACATCGATGATAATGGCTGGGCCAACGCCATGAAAAAATACGGCCTCATCAAATAGGATGGGGTCGTTTTATTTATGGTAGGGCTCGCCCGAGAGAATTTTGAAGTTGCGGTAGATTTGCTCAAGCAGCACGATGCGGGCCAACTGATGAGGAAAGGTCAGCTTCGAAAGGGTAACGGAAGCGTTGCCTCTTTTCTTAATGTTGTTCCCAAGGCCGAGCGAACCCCCAATAACGAAGGTCAAGGAGGCCCCGCCCCGCTCCAGCATGCTCTTCATCTCGGAAGCGAATTCGGGGGAGGTCGGCTCTTGCTTGCCTAAATCGAGTAAGCACACGAAATCGGAAGGTTTCAGGTGGGACAGGATCCTTTCGCCTTCTTTTTCCTTAATCAGGTCTTCCTCTTTCAGGGAATTCTTTTCTCTCGCGGGCAGGTCGTCCACTTCCATCACGGTGACTTTGGCGTAGCCGCTCAGGCGCTTCAAATACTCCGCTTCGGCTTCTTTCCAAAACGGCTCTTTGAGATGCCCGACGCAATAGATATTGATATTCATCGGTCGCCGCCCTCCACGGGTTCCCATTGCTTGGCGCATTCGAGGTGGATGTGACTGAGATCCTTGTGCTTTCTTTCGAAAGTCTTCCGATAGGTCTCCACGGCTTTGTCGCTGGTATTGCACTCTTCGGAAAGGTGGGCCAAATAGATGCCTTTGGTGTCATCCCCGATGAGGGCGGAAAGATAAGAAGCGCTCTCAACGTTGCTGAGGTGCCCGTGATCGCCATGGATGCGCTTCTTGAGCACGGCGGGCCGCTTGCTCGCCATTAGCATTCGATAATCGTGGTTGCTCTCGAAGATGTAGTAATCGGCGTCCACAATAAAAGGCAAATCGTCTTCGGGCACATAACCGGTATCGGTGATATAGACGAGTTTCTCTCCATCGTGCGAGATAAGAAAGCCCATGGGGTTGGCCGCGTCATGGCTGATGGACAAAGGGAAAATTACGAAGTCGCCGAGGTGAAAAGGCGTTTCGCTTTCGATGGGATTGAAGTGGTCGCTGAGCGTCCCTAGACCGGCGTACACCGGTATGGAGGGGGGCATCAGCGAAAGGGTATTGATATGGTCGCAGTGTTCATGCGTGATGAGGATTCCTTGGATATCGTCTAGCGAGCGATGGATTGTTTTGAGACTCTCCTTCACTCGTTTGAGCGGCACGCCCATGTCGACCTGAATAAGCGTCTTCTCATCATAGATGAGCGTGGCGTTGCCTTTGGAACCCGACCCGACGATGATAAAACGAATCATTCTTCTTCATCGGGGGAGATCGTAATCCCCTGTTGTTGGGCCGCGGCTTTCTCGAAGCCCGGCTGCGGGCTATCGAAACGGGAATAGTTTTTGCTGAACATGAGAAGCAATTGCCCAATGCGGCCGTTGCGGTTCTTGGCGACAGAGAAAGTCACGACGGAAATGCCGCTTTTATCATTCGTGGTCGCTTTGGCTTCTTGGACTTGCTGTTGGATATTCTGAGCGTAATCGCTCTTCATGGATTTGTCTTTCGTCTTGGCGCCGATCGCATCGTAGTAATCGTGCCGGTACATCAAAATGACGATATCGGCGTCCTGTTCGATGGAACCGGATTCCTTCAGGTTAGAAAGCATCGGGACTTGGCCTTCGTTTTCTTCGACGTTGCGGTTAAGTTGGGCGAGGGCGATGACCGGGACTTTCAGGTCGCGAGCAAGCTGCTTAAGGCTGCGAGTAACAAGAGAGACCTCTTCCTGACGGGAGTTGTAGGAGCCTTCGCTGGTAATCAAGTTCAAATAGTCGATTACGATGAGGCAAAGGTCCGGGTGGGCGCTTTTGAGTTTGCGGGCTTTGGCAATCAAATCGCCGAGCTTGGGGTTGGCCGTGTCGTCAAAGTAAAGAGTGGTCTTTTTGAGGTTGTCGACCGCGGAAGAGATCTTGGCCAGTTCCGAACCCTGAAGGTCACCCGTTTGAATATTCTCGCTGTTGACCATGGAGGTGGAACTAATCAGACGCTTCATGATTTGGGAAGCGTCCATTTCGCACGAGAAGAAAGCCACGGGCTTTTGTTCGTGAATAGCGGCGTTGTAGGCCAAATTGATGGCGAAGGCCGTCTTTCCGACAGAAGGCCGGGCGGCTAGGATGATGAGGTCGCCTTTTTGCCAGCCGTGGGTGAATTTGTTGAGGCGTTTAAAGCCCGTGTCCACGCCGATGAGGGATTTGTTGCCCTGATTGGCGGATAAGGCGATTTGCTTATTGACGGCTTCGGCGATGTCGGAGGCCGGCTTAAAGTCCCCCACCGTGCGATGGGAGGCGATTTCGGTTAGTTGTTCGGTCGAGACTTGGATGAAAGAGCCGACGTCGTCGACCCCACCTTGGGCGTAGGAATCCTGAACGGCCTTCATCTTGAGTAGATACTCACGAAGCACCGCTTGGTCTTTGACGATTTTAACGTAGTGGTCGACGTTGTCGGGGTTGATGCAGGACTGGACGAGTTCCAGGAGGTAATCGGCTCCGCCGACGTCATCGAGCACCTTCATGTTCTTGAGTTCGGCGGTCATGGTGGTCGGATCGATCACCGACCGTTGCGACGCGATTTGGCTGCCGGCCCGGAAGACGATCTGGTGTTTGGGGTTAAAGAAGCTTTCTTCTAGAAGCGAGGCTAAAACGACCGCGGCCGCTTCGGTGTCGATGAGCATCGCGCCCAAGACGGCTTTTTCGGCTTCGTCGTTATGTGGAAGAACCACTTCGGCCATGATTACTTCTCCTCCGTGATATGAACGTTCACGGTTCCGACCACGGCGCCTTCGCTACCCTTATAAAGTTCGATCTTCAGGCGGGTATAGCCAACGGCGTTCGCGGGATATTTGTCGATGAATTTGCGGCGGTCGATAATAATGTTCCACTGGGCTTTGAGGCCTTCCTCGATCTGTTTCGGGGAAATGGTGCCAAACATCCTTCCGTCCGAACCGACCTTGGCGGTGAATTCGACGTTGAGATGCTCAAGACGGGCAGAAAGCTGTTCGGCCTGTTCCTTTAGAACCTTCTGATGGGCAATCTCCTCGGCGTTTTGGCGCGCCAGGCTCTGTTGGTTGCCCGCGGTCGAAACGATCGCCAAATTGTGCGGAATCAAATAATTGGTGGCGTAGCCGTCGCTGACGGTGATCGTATCGCCCTTCTTCCCGAGTTTGCTGATATCGGCTAATAGGATGACTTTCATTGGTTGTCCCCTCCCTCTTGGTTGACGGAATTGCGAGCCGCATCGAGATACTGGTCAAGAGTATCCGTCAGGGTCTTCACGACTTTATCGATGGTCTGCGACGGGAAGACGGAAGCCGCGCTGGTGAAGTGACCACCACCGCCCATCTTCTCGCAGAGCAACTGAACGTTGACCGTGCCGTCGCTGCGGGCCGAAATGCGAATGACTTTCTCTTCGGTCTTGCCGATGACGAAGCAGGCATTGATGCCCTTAAGTTGCATCACTTGGTTGCCGACTTTGGCGAGCGTGCTCCGTTCAATGATATCGTGTTCGTCGCTCACGCAGTAGACAATGCCGTAGTGCGGCGTCTGCATCGTAGCGATGATCTTGGTAATCAAACTGTATTCCTCGAACTCATCCTTGAGGTAATCGTCAGCTACGGAGTTGTCCGCGCCGTAGTCCTTGAGGACTTCGGCCGCCTCAAAGGTCCGCATGCCGGTCGACTTGCTCTTGAAATAGTTGCTGTCGAGGAAGATGCCCGCGAGCATGATGGTGGCGAAGGTCGGTTTCAGTTCGATGCGCGGGTTCGCGGTGGCGTACCGGATCATTTCGGAGACGAGCTCCGAGGCGCTTGAGGCGCTCGGCTCGATGGAAGAGAGAACCGGACGATCGATGAATTCCTCAGCCCGGCGATGGTGATCGATGACGACGACCTTGGAGGCTTTCTCTAAGACCTTTTGGGCGAGAACCATGGACGGACGGGAAATATCCACCACGACGAGGAGCGAAGCGGCCGTGATTTGGCTGATGGCGTCCTCAGGGCTGATGGTAATACGGTCATAGACGTCACGCGGGAAGGCGTCTTGAAGAGCCATTCTCGTTTTCTTTTCGGCCAGCTTTGGGCTATAGACGATGCGGCTGGTTTTATGGCACCAATCGCACATAGCCATGATGCCAAGAGCCGCGCCCAGGGAATCCATGTCCATATCGGTGTGGCCCATGATGAAGACGTTGGAGGCGCTCTTGATTAGAGAGATGACAGAATCGGCCACGGAGCGGACCTTGACCTTGCTGGCGGTCTCGACGGCGGCCGTCTTGCCACCGAAGAAACGGAGTTCGGAGCCATAAGGGCTCACGACGGCTTGGTCGCCGCCGCGGGAGTGCGCGATGTTGAGGGCGTCGGTAGCCATCTCGTTCAACTTGTGGACGTCAGGGAAATCGTGGGCGAAGCCAATGGAGAGAGTGAGGGTGCTGTCTTTCTCGCCGGCTTTGCCAGCTTGGCGTACCTTTTCGAGAATCGAGAACTCATCGCTTTCGAGTTTCTGAAGCGAGGCGTAGTTGCAGACGGCAAAGTAGGTATCGCCGCCCACCCGGCGGAGGAGGACGCCGAGGTCGCGGAAATAATCGATGATAATGCCACGGACCTTATTAACCACGTCGGCGCTTTCGTCGGTCTCCGAAGCGAAGTCGTTGTAGTTGTCGATGACGATAATGCCAAGGACCTCGGCTTGCTCTTTGGAATAGCTTTCGACGTTATCGTATTCGGTGCAGTCCTTGAAAATGAACAAACGCGGCTCGCTTAAATACTTGACCTCGTAATCGCGGCCCTTCAATTCGATTTTGACAACTTTGTTGACCGGGGCGTTGATGAGATCCTTGAGGTCCGGCATGAGGTCAAAAAGTTGGGTATCGATTAAATCGATTTGGCGTTGTTTGAAGAGGCTGTTGGCCCACATGACCACGTTGGTGTCATCCACCACGACCAAACCGATTTGGCCAAAGTCATAGGCTTCCTGAATATCGTTGCCCACGAGGGCGGCCGCTTCGATATCGTTCTTTTGGCGGATTTTCGAGATATTGAGGAAACTGGACCAACAAAAAAAGGCATCAACCACTAAGAAGCCAACGGCAATAAAGACGATGTAGCCGGCCGAGACGTTTTCTTGGAAGCTGTACCAATCGAAAAACCAAAAGAGGGCCAAAGTGCCCATGATAACCATCTCGAGGGAGAAGATGACTAAGGTCCAAATACGGAGCCGATGCAAAACATTGGTCATAGTGTTTTCATTATAGCCCTACGAAGTACGGCTATAAAACAAAGAGAAATGTTTTACACGGAAAAACTGGGTAAATCAGCTCGAGGTGGAGAGCGGAGTAATGGGCTGCTTTGAGTAGTCAATAATGAGACGAACCGTGTCGGTCGGCTGAAGGCCGCCGTCGGTGGCCCTCACGGTGATGTCCACCTTTTTCGTGGTGCGACCCGCCGTAATGGCTTCAGGGGTAAGGATGGCCTGTTTGATTAAAATCGAGCCCTGACGATTGGAGAGGTCGCTATAGGGGTTGAGGATGACGTAGTTGTTGTCGGGAACCGTGTACTCGAAGCTCAGGACGTTCGTCGCGGAATCGGGCAGCACGGAAGTGACGAAAATGTAGCCGATGTACGTCTCGTCAGCGTAGGAAATGGTCTGATAGGAGTTGCGGTCATACCAATCGATGCCGATGGTCTTGATGCCGGAAGAAGGATTGACTGTGGGGTCTTCGCCGCCCATGGTTTTGATAGATACGGTGTCAATGTAGACCACGGGAATGATGCCCGTGGGGACGGAGCCCATGAAGCCCACCAAAACGAAAGCGACGATGGTGATGGCGGCAATGAAAATCAGGATACCTTTTTTCATAAGACGCGGCCCTCCATGTAAACATACTTGATCCTCTTGAAGAACACGACGATGTTGGCGGCTAACCCGCCCAGCCCAAAGAGACAGAGTTTAAGTGAAGCAGTTTCTTCTCTCGTGAGTGAGCCCCACAGGTGGAAATCCGAGAGGAAGAGATAGTACAAAAACCCAAACAAGAAGGCAATCAAGGTTCCAGTTATCATGACCCGTTTCTCGGCCTCAGAGGTAAAATCCGCGCTCTCGAAATGGTCGTGCTTGGATGTGAAATCGAGCCCCGCCGAATAGAGCAGGTGGCCGATGTAAAAGAAGCAAATGCCAAGGGCAATAAAGATTCCGCTGGCCATCCCCACTCCCTTGAGTGAGGCGAAGAAGAACACGGACAAACAAATGGAAATCACGCCCATGAGGCCCGGCCAGAAGAGTTTCGCCGAAAGCATGAAGCGCGGATTGCTCGGATAGGAGCGGGTCAGGTTAAAGGCGTCACCCTCCTCGCTATAGATCCGGGAAATGATGGTGTTGGAAGAGAGCGAGACCAAGAGGATCAGCAGGACGTTGATGGCGTACACCATCATGTCGCCGCGGATGTTCGTGGCCATGGCGCCGAAGATCTTGTTGAGCAACGAAATGTAGATCGGCATGAAGATGAAGGCGCCGAAGAGCCCGGAGAAGATGTTAGGGTCCTTAAAGAAGAGCAAAGCCTCTTTCTTAATCTGGGAAACGAAGCCGGAGTGAATCTTGAGTCTCTTCTGTTTCTTCTCGACGGGGGCAAGGAAATCGTTCGAGGAAGACGCCAATTTGAAATAGAGCGGGTTTACAAGTAGCAAGGTGCCGACGAAGCAAAGAACGATAACCCCGATGACACAGGCGAAGACGACGAGGAACTGCAAGGTGAAGAGTACGGCGCCAAAGCCGTTCTGAAGGCCGATCGTCATCAAGGTAAGGTCATAAGGAACGACCAATTGAGTCTGGTAGAAAAGGAGGAACCTTTGAATCTTGGCAAAATACGGCCCCCAGGAGGAGAAGAGGTTGACGGAATCAGGCAAGAGAGAAATCACGAAGGCCACGAGGGCGACGAGGCCCACGAAGAAGGTCGAACTGAGGACGATGCTGATGATGTTATGCCTCTTGAGGAAAAGGCCGATGTAGTAGCCCGGAATCGAGAGGAGGGAAAGGATCAGGACCTCCATGAGGACGAGGAGGAGCCACCCGAACAAAGCCCAGACAAAGGTGTACCACGGGAACTTCGTAAAGATCATGAAGCCATAAAGGAACGGGATCTCAATCAGAAGGGTCTTGAGGCATTGGGAGAGCAGAAAGACGAACATGCGAGACCAAAACACCGTGTTGGCGTTGCAGGGCAGGGCAATCATGATCTTGTTGTCGCGGGACCAGTAGAGGTTTTTGATGAGGGAGAACAGGGCCGGAACAAAACCGATGAAATACACCGCCATCACAATGACGGAGGGTACGGTTTCCGGCACGAAACTAAGCAACGAGAAGATGTTCAGTTTGGCCGCGATAAAGAAGAAGAAGTAGGACACGACCGTCAAAACGGCAAAGCCGACGATGGCCGAAACCGCCTTGATGATCGAACGTTTCTTGTTGGCCTGAAAATCGATGTTCAAAGTGTTCTTGAGCATCATGGCGGTCAGCGTGAAAAACCGGGGCCAGTCGATGCCAAAAGACCGAACCTTTTTGGTTTGGTTTTTCGGCTGATTTGGTTGTGGTATCACCGCCGACTTATCCATTTAGAGCCTCTTCTTTGAGTAACGCTTTGGCTTCGTCTTCGCTATCGCTTGTGAGGCGTAAGAACAAAGGCTCGAGTTCGAGGCCTTTTTTCTTCAGCTCCGGGATGGAATCGTGTTCGATGAGGTTGCCGTGTTTGATAATGAAGACTTCGTCGCACAGGTTCTCCACGACATCGATGATGTGGCTGGAGAAGAAGACGATGTTGCCTTTGGAGGCATGGTGTCTCATGAGCTCCTTGATCTGGAAGATGGAGTTCGGGTCAAGACCCGTCATCGGTTCGTCGAGAATCCAGATTTTCGGTTCGTGGATGAGGGCGGCAATGATGGTGATCTTTTGCTTCATGCCGTGAGAATAAGTCTTGATCGGGAAGTTAAAGTGTTCTGTCATTTCGAGACGGGAAAGGAGGTCGGGAAGACGCTTCTCGCGGTCAGCTCGGCTGACCTTGTAAAGGTCGGCGATATAGGAGACGTACTGGCGGCCAGTCAGGTTCTCGTAAAGGGCGTAGTTATCCGGGACGTAGCCAATGAGCATTTTGGCCTCAGAGGGCTCTTCGACGATATCGCGACCGCAAACGCTGATGGTCCCTTCGTTAAAGCCATGAAGGCCGACCACAGCTTTGATAATGGTCGATTTTCCAGCGCCGTTCTTGCCAAGGAATCCGTAGATTTTGCCGCCGGAGATGGAAAGGCTGAAATCGGTCACGGCATTTTGTTCGGCGTTGCCATAACGCTTGGTCAGGTGGGTGATGGCCAACTGCGCCTCAACGTCTGGTTGCTCGATGACTTGAATGTTCTTTTTCATCGCGACAGTCCCCCTTAGTTTTCCGGTCCAGTTCGCCCCATTGACCGTGGCGTACCGTAATTTTCTCCTACGCAGCCCCTCATCGAGGAGGAAATCCATTTCATCCACCCCGCGGAAGAGCAATTCGTAGACATACCACATGGCAAACGACAGGCCGCAGTACACCAAATAGTACAGGATTAGGTATAAGACGTGGATCTCATATGTGTACCCACCGGCGGTAAATGACAGGGTTTGCTTAAAGATCTTATTGGCCCATTCCCCGAGTTTGTCCGCGATGAAATTGGAGTTGATGAAGAAGAAGTCGATGCTTTGTCCCTCCGGCAAGCGAGGAGTCATGTAGTTATTCACAAACACCACGAGGGCGTAATAGAAGAAGAACCCGACCATCGAATAGAGGAAGTACTTCATCTTCGGGCGTTTGTAGACCCCAAGACAGATAACCAAGACCGGAAGGAAGAAAGCGTAGAAGTGGTTGATGTAGAAGTGAAAGACCGACGGGTCGAAGACGGCAAGGGTGGCACTGTAGTTCGGCATCATGAGAGCCAAGAAAGCTCCGATGACGTTCACGAACATCGTGAAATAGAAGAGGCCATAGAGTTGGAAGACCAGAGTAAACGGCATCGTGTACATGGCGGTGTTGCAAATATGGAGCGGCCAGGAGGTCACAGAGGACCAGAGGCTGTAGCGGTCACTGGAAATATAGCCGAAAAAGACCCCGAAAGAGATGCAGGTTAGGAAAGCCCGGCGATGGTCTTTGTCGAAGGGGTGGAGAAGGAAATAGTAAATCACCGGCAACGCGATGGAGATATAAAGGAGAATCCGATGCGTTCCATTGAGTTTTAATGGCACGGACATAAAAGGATTCGTCAACCCGATCAGGTTCTGGACCAGATAGGTTGTTGGATTGGTGAGAAGGAACACAATCCAGGCCACCACCAAAGCGTAGACATCACTGCGATTAAGCTTGAACGTATGGTCACGACGCCAATCGTCGACGAGGATGGCGGCCATGGTTCCGAGTTCAATTCCCATTAAGAGGGCGCGATATTGGAAGCCTTCGTTAGGAATGTCTCCGACGACGCCTTCGAGGCAACGGGCGAAGAAGATGACACAAAGCAGGAGGGCCGGCGAAATGAGATACTTCCGAACCACTTGAAAGGTTCTCGTGGGGAGAAACTCGCTGACCGCAATCCAAATGACGCTGCCGGTCCACAAGCAGAAACAAATGGAGCTCATCGAGGTCTCGAATTCGTTCATGTAGGAGCATTGCCGGGACACAATATGGACCAAGGCATCGCCGGGGCCGTTAAGGGGGCCGTCAAAATAGAAACGGATGAAGAAGACCAAAGCCACGAAGAGAACGAGGGCTTTCCTGATGAGGGTGATCCGATTCTCCGGAACCGCCAACTTCAGATAAAGATCGGTCAGCTTTTTCGACTTAAACGCTTTGGGCGGATAAATCTTATTAACCCAAAAAGGCAAAGACCAAAGCAAAGCGTACGCTCCGACGAAGAAAAAGAAGAAGGCCCAGACATACGGGGCGAAGGAACCCACACTAGGAAAAAACGAGTAAAGGATGGCGACCAAGAGGCCGCCACCCAAGGGCCATAAGGCCCACATTAAAGTTTGTTTAGAAGGCTTCGTTGCCATTATTAAGCCGGTTGTGCGGTGCCAAGAAGCATACCGAAGGAGTTACTGCCGACGTAATTGGCATAAGCGGTAGGCCCGGCGGTGAAGTCGGTTCCTTGGTGATTTCCAAGCATATAGAGAGACAAGCATTTGGCGGTCTTGAACGAATCATCCACCGCCGTCGTGGTCGGGGTAACGCCATTATTCATTTGAACGACAGCATCAAGGCTGGTCATCTCCGCTTGGCTCGGCAAGGTGGCAAAATGCGATCCATCCTCGTTGGAGAAAATCATCGACATGTTGGACGCGCCATACATGGTGTCGAGGAAGGAGAGGGCCCCAAAGGACGTGGTGTAAAGACCAGAAATGTCTCCACCAGCAAGTCCGGCAAGGCAAGCCTGACGGCCTCCGTCGTAATCTTGGATAACCTTTCCGTCTTTGGTGACCTTAGCAAAGATGGCACCAGCAGAGGCGGTAATACCGGAGCCATTAACCATGGTAAGACCAATGAGGTTGATCTTGCCGATTCCGGTTTCTGTCGGATTGGTAAAGCCATTATCGAGGAAGCTATTCGAACCAGCGGTGGCTTGGAGGAAGAGCTGGTTAACCATTTTAAGGTTAGTGAGGGCGGCTTCGGCGGCATATTGCTTGAACCAACCGCCTCCGCCAACGACCCAGTTCTCGACGAGAGAGGTGCCATCAATCTCTAGAGTAGCCGTCACTGGTTTCGGCGTGGAGAAGTTTTCAAAGCTATCGCCGATATTGTAATTGCGGTAATCCCAAGCGGCCGATTGGTTGAAGATAAGCGGTCCGCCGGCATTGAAGACTTCGGAATCGTTAACCACGATCTTCGCGCTATTCCAGTTAAAGATGCAGGAACTGTAAGTGTTGTTCATGCGGGTGTGATTAAAGGTGATAGAGCTCTGGAATCCTTGCGTGTTATCGCTGCGGCAAATGACGATTCCGGTATAGAAGTTGGTGGAGACACAGTTGTTTATTTCGGCATCGTTGAATCCTTTGTAGAAGATGACCCCGGCTTCATAACCATCGGAATTCAAAGAAACGCCTTGGTCGCCCACCGTCTTCAAATCTTGAATGATGGTGTGGTACTGGTTTCGGATACTCGTGGTGGCATCGGGGGCATCGTTTCCTTGGAAAACGTTCCCGAAGAGCGCGGCGTGGCCCTCAACCATTTTCTGTTCAATGGAGGTGACCATTGGGAAGTCGTTCGCGAGGCTCAGTTGATGGAAGTTGCCATAGACCGTGAAGTTCTTGTCCTCAACATCGGTCGTCAAGAAGGTGTGTTTGAGGATGAAGGCGAAATCCTTGAGGGTGTTGTTGAGAAGGGCGTCAGTGCCGTCTCTTCCGTAATCAAAGACATAGTTGGTCGGAATGTCATTAACCCCGAGCGAAATGTCGGTTTGGAAGATGCCAACGTTGGCATGGAAATCGGTGGGAATGCCTTTGGAGGCCTTCCAAGCGCTGATCTTGGAGTCGTTGCCGTCAAAGTACTGATTGCCTTCGCCGGAATTGCCGTCGATATCGTCGTTGTTAAGAACGAAGACGTCGGATGGCTTGTTGATGTTATAGCCTTTGACAACGGTAAAGGTGTAGGGCAGATCGGGGAAATCGGTTTCGGTTCCATCGAGGTAAGTGAAAGTCATCGTGTACTCGCCAGTGACTGTTTCTTTGAATTTGAAAAGGCCTTTGGTCCGGAGTTCCGCACTGTTCTCAAGAACGTCGGTTAGGGCCACATCGTTTCCGGTCGCCACGGATGTGATCTTGACCGAGACATCGCTCTCGGAGAGCGTATCGACATAGGCTACAGAGAGGTCATCGCTTTCCGGAATGACGACAGGGAACAAACTCATCTCATTTTGATTGCCGATGTAGAACTTGCTAGCCTTCATGAACGGGAAACTGGTGGCGTGGCTGTTCTTGACATCGCTGACCGAGGTGTTGGAGGCTTTCCAGCCAGCGTAGTTGGCGTTAGAGGACCAGCTGTTCGGAACGTCGTTGATGACCTGGAAGGAAACGAGCGTCGTGAAGACGTTGCCGCCGGTGGTATAAGAAAGGTTGAAGTGCGACTCGCCAAGCACGTCGGTATTTATGGCCGTGTGGGAGAAAGACGAAGCGGCTTTGGAATAGCTAACCTCACCGACAGATTGACTTTGGTCGTTGAGGGTCGTGATCACCAAATCCTTGAACACAACCGAGTCGACAACTTGGTAATGTTGTTGGAAGGAGCCAAGAAGCGTTCCTTCTTTCACCGCAATAGAGGCGATTTCGGTATCAATGATGACGCTGGAGGAACTGGAAGATTTAGTTTCTCCGCAAGAAGCGAGAGCAGTCGAGGCAATCCCGAGGAGCAAGGTGGTGGCGAAACCAAAAACGATTTTCTTCTTATTCATGATGAGCCTTTCTTAGTTGGGCGCGACGACAAGTCTGCGCTGAGGTTATTTTACAACAACTATTACTTATTTCTAGTTCGCGGGCAGGCGCGACGAAAAAATGAAACACTTTTGGACAATTCTAGGAAAAATAAAAAGAGAAAAATTGCGAAGGTCAAATCCAAAAGAGACAAAACAAAAGAGAACAAGCAGAGTTCCTTTTCGTCCGATTAATCCTAAGGAGTGGTAGGGTATCTTAGTGGAATCGGGAACGGTTTCCCGAATTCTTGGAATGAGAAATGAACAGAAAAAGCACGATGAATATTTTTTACAATTTGGATGATTCTACTTTTTTACCCTATTTCGTTTAAAACAAAAAAGTGAGCGGTTACCCGCCCAAAGATGAAGATCGTGGGACAAACTTGTGAATCCGTAAAGAAACACAGATCTTTGCTCTTTAATCAAGCCATTCATAGATGGTCTTATAAATATCTGTATTGTCCATTCGGTCGTTGAAGACATAACTCTTCCCGTTAGAATACACCGGAACCATGGTTTGCGTGTGCCCGCTGGTGGACCAACTTATTTTGGATGACAGAACGGCCGGATCAGCCTCGTCGGGAACCACCAATCCCCCCGTCTCATGATCGGCGGTGACAATCAATGCGGCGTCCCCGTGTTCCGCAATCCAGTTCATCACTATCTTCACGCATTCGTCGAAGGCCATGAGCTGTTCGACCATACCATCGAAATCATTGGCGTGCGACCGCTTATCGATCTTGGCTCCCTCAACCATGAGGGCAAAACCATTTCCGTCATGACTGAGATAATCCAGGGCGCTTGTGGTCAAGGCTTGCAAGGTGGTTGCTCCTTCTTGGGTCGTGGGTTCGATAGAGGAGAAGGCTCCGACCACTCCTTTGGAAGGCTCCAAGGACGGTAAATCGCTCTCGCTGTCGATAAAGGTGTATCCTGCCTGCAAAGAACTCTCCGCGCCAAAATAATAATTCCCTCCAGAATCCACCATATTGCAGCCGTAAAGCAGATCGACCCCGCCAGTTAACTGCTTCGATACGATGGTGGCGTAATCGTTTCGGTTCTCGGCGTGGCCCGAAAAGCAAGAAGGAGTGGCTCCGCAAAGAAAGTCGCTCGTAACGACACCGGTTTTCTTCCCGAGGGCCTTGGCGGCATCGAAATAGGTACTTAATTCGTTGAGGTTCCTATCAACCGATATATAGCCGTTTCTTGTCTTGTGTCCGGTCGCTAAGGCGGTTGCTGCCGCGGCGCTATCCGTCAAGCCGTCCCGGGAATCAGTCCCCAAAGAGCCAATGTAGGGCAGCTTCTCCATGTAGAGGTCGCCACCCTTATAAATATGGGCCGCTTTAATGTGTTCTGGGCCCATTCCGTCACCGATCATTAGAATAACGCTCTTGATAGTAACTCCATCGGAAGTAAACGAGATTGCCCCTTTCTCGTTTATCCCGTTTGCAGCGGCCGTGAGGCCTGTAAGAAGGAGAATGAGCGGGAAAATGACCAGCTTTCTTTTCATGCCACAATTATCTCACAAGGCTTTACCAAAATTACACATAACGACCTTCCGAATGTTCTTGCTCGAGTCCGCCCGAACGGAAGCTTTTGTCATTTCCGGAAACCAAGGACTCTTCCAGTACAAAACCTCATATGATTAAAAACGATAACGTACTCCGAAAATCTGTGGATTGTTCCCGCCACTATATAAAGGATTTAGTCTCTCAGGATGAAAAGGTGAAAATAAATATGACCAAACGATCGTAGAGTAAAAATGAAAGGGGGGTTCTAAGGATTATCTTGTCCCTAAACCGAGCAAGATAGACATATCCTCGGGGGAGATCTCAAAATCGAGATGCGAGTTCGACTCGAGATATTCTTTATGGGTTGTTTTCGGGAGCGAAACAGTACCTAATTGCAAAGTGTATTTGATGGCGAGCTGAGGAATGCTGACCCCATATTTCTTGGCCATATTTTCGAGTTCGCCTTTCTTAAGAATCTTGCCGGTGGCTAGCGGAGAATAGGCCTCCACCACAATACCTTTCTTCTCGCAGAAATCGATTAGGTCCTTTGGAGTGTTTCCCGCATAGACGGCAATTTGGTTCACCACGGGGATCTCTTGAAAATGTTCCAAGATATTCGTAATGTCATGGACACTAAAGTTTGAAACACCAATGGAGCGAACCTTGCCTTCTTTCTTGGCGTCGAGCATGGCCTGGTAGACTTCGAGATTCTGGCGGTCGAAATCCACCCCGGTCCACATAAGCGCCCAGGGCCGGGGCGCATGGATCAAGATTAGGTCCAAGTAATCCAAACCCAATCTCATTAAAGAGTCGTCGATGGATTTCTTGGCTTTGGAATAACTCTTGAACTCGGCGGGGATCTTTGTCGTCACATAGATTTGGTCACGGGATATTCCGCTTTCTTTGATGCCTAAACCGACTTCCCGTTCGTTGCCATAGGCCGCCGCGTCGTCGAGGTGGCGGTAGCCGACCTCCAGCGCCTCTTTCGCGACCCTTGTCGCGTCTTCTCGGGAGACCTGCCAAAAGCCAGCCCCCACGACTGGAATCGAACTTCCGTCGCCTAGTGTTTTCCGATCAGTGATTTTCATGCTTAAACCTCCTGTTTATTAGTTTAGCAAATCTATGTTGTTCCCGTACGAGGAGACGTCCTGCTCATGAAGGGTTGAACCGGTGATGGGGCTGCCCGTCATCGAAAAGACAATCGAGGTCGCGTATGTCTTACAAAGGGAGGCGTAATTCTCGTCGAGGGCATTCCCATAGAGGGAAACGTCTTCGATGCGGACATCATTCACGTAATGGGGTTCTTTGGAGAAGCCTTCCCGTGAATCGATACACCCTTGAATCAGCACTTCAGGGGTTTCGTTTCCTCCCACGATCTTGATGTTGGACAGAACCACGCCGTCGATGCTGCCTAGAGAAGTCACTTTATGGGAGCTTGACCAGTTATCGGAATAAAGGTTCTGGATGTCAATGAGCCGGTTGGTCCCGTCGCCTTGCCCCATCGAGGCATCTTCGACGGTGATGTTCCTAAAGGCAACGTTGGTCACGTTGGCATTGTTGCCATTGTGGATTGAGAAAACGGCTTTATGGAAGTTATGAAGAACCGTGATGTTCGTAAAGGTGATGTCGTCCATCACCGCTCCGACCGTCTCGTAGCCGATTTCCATCGATTGGGCCAAGTCGGTCCAGATGAGGCAATGTGAGAAATGAATCCCCTGGGTGGTCCCCTCCACCGCACGGTTCGACCATTTCGGATAGTTTTTGACCACCAAGGAATCGTCCCAACTCCGGACAAAGCAATTAGTCACTTCCACGTTTTGGCAGGATTGGACCGATATCCCGTCTCCGTTGGATCGGCTGGAAATGACTTTGGCGTTATCGATCGAGACGTCTAGGCAAAAATAGAGGTTAAAGCACCATCCGGCGGGATCCAGGACGGCGAAATCGGCTAAGACAACGTCCTGACAGAATTGGAAGTCGAGGGGTACTGTCGCCGTGCCGGCATCGGGGTCCCTCTCGAAGGTGGCTCCTGAAACATAACCGGTTCCTTTGATTTCCACTCCGCTGGTCGAGGTGGAAGCAAAGCGCGCGTGAACAAAGGCGTTCGGAGCCAAATAAACTTTCTGGTTGGAAGATAACACGACTTCGTTATAAGGGGATATCCTCGAATCGTTGCTCGCATCGTGGACCCCGGGACCGAAGACCATGGGGTTTTCACTTGTGGAAAAAGGGTTGGAGAAAGCGGCGATGGGATTCACGAACAGATGAAGGGTTCGGTCGTTGGTCAGTTCAATGGTGTATTGTCCGATTTGACTTAGCGTGAAGGAGAGCACACGGCGGGATTCGTCGTAGTAAAAGGGGACCTCTCGGGCCAGTGGGCGAATGGTAATCGATTTGATCGAGTTGAAAGAGAGCTGCAGTTTGAGCGTCGCCTTCCCTTCCAAGCCGATCGTGGCCACCCCGTTTTGCATCCGGTTGCTCGCCGAAGGGCTCCAGGTATGAGAAAAATTGGTCTTCACCGTGAAAACCGGGATTTGTTTCGCCCCAACATAAAGCCTGAGAAAGGGGCAGTGCGGTTCTTCTTGTACATCCTCGGCGACGAAGACTTTGTTTCGTTGGCCTAGGTCCGTTGGGTCTTCCGTGGAGGCAAAATAGTTGTTCTCAAGAATGTAGAAACCACCTTCGTCTTTTTCATAAGAGATGGTAGAAAGCGAAGAGTCAGAGGAGTTGGAACTGGAAACGGAAGGCATAACTTGGCAGGAAAAAAGAAGGGAACAAAGGGCAAAGAGGGGCCATCCTCTTTTCTTCATAGGAGCGATTCTTCGCTCTCTGAGGAAAACAGGCAAACGTTTTTCAGGTCGAAAGAGATGTGAATTTCTTCTCCCTCATGGAACTTCGAAAGACCTTCGACGGAGATAAGGAGATCCCGTTCAAGGTCTCCGGCTTTGGAGTAAACAATGGTTTCTTCCCCAAGCTGCTCCGAAAGATTGGCGGAGCACTTAAACCCTTGGTCCACATAGGAAAGTTCGCCTTCGACTGCGATTGATTTTGGTCTTATCCCGAGCACAACCTCTTTATCGAGGAAGCTCTCATTGAAGCTCTGCATTCTTTCTCGAGGAATGGCGATTCCCTTAGGATTTCCTAGAAAATAAGCAAAGTAATCGTCTTTGTCCTTGCGGATGACGGCTTTAAGGAAATTCATTTGGGGGGTACCGATAAAGCCAGCCACGAACATATTCTTTGGCTGGAGATACAAACCCTCAGGAGAGGCGACTTGCTGGATGTGCCCATCCTTGAGCACCACGATTTTGGTGCCCATGGTCATGGCTTCAACCTGGTCATGGGTCACGTAAATGAAGATGGCCTTAAGCGCTTTATGCAGCCGGCTGATTTCGCTTCTCATTTGCACGCGCATTTTGGCGTCGAGGTTGGACAAGGGCTCATCGAGCAAGAAGACTTCGGGGTTGCGGACAATGGCTCGCCCGAGAGCGACTCTCTGCCTTTGGCCACCGCTTAAATTCGCGGGTTTCTTGTCGAGATATGGGGTCAGGTTGATCTTTTTGGCCGTCTCTTCGACGATCTCGTTGATTTTCTCTTTTCTTTCTTGTCTCCACTTCCAGTCGAAGAAATGCTTAAAAGGGATCGGGGCTTGCGACAGGGGGAAAGCGATGTTCTTTCTCACGCTGAGGTGGGGATAAAGGGCGTAGTTTTGGAAAACCATGGAGATATTCCGGTCTTTGGGATCGAGATAGTTGAGCAACTTCCCGTTAAGATAGATTTCGCCCTCGGTGATTTCTTCGAGTCCGGCGACCATGCGAAGGATGGTGGATTTGCCGCAGCCCGAAGGCCCTAGGAAAACCACGAATTCCCCATCGTCGATGGTGAGATTGAAATCGGAAACGGCCCGGACATCGCCGGTGCTGTAGACTTTGCCCACGTGCTCAATATCCATCTTGTGAGCCACCTGGCGGTTGATTTTCTCGATGATTGGAAGGATGTCACTCAGACGGTCGATCGGATAGTCCGTCTTCGCGTAGTGGGAGGCGTTCCCGATTCCTACAGCGATAAAGCCGCCGGCCTTGGCGGCCTCGATTCCGGCTTCGGCGTCCTCGATGACGAGACACTCCTCCGGCAATAAACCAAGTTCTTGCGCGGCCTTAAGAAAGACTTCGGGATCGGGCTTGGAATGGCTGATCATCGTCCCATCTATTACCACATCAAAAGCGTTGCTGATGTGCAACCTCTCCAAGATGTATTTGGTGTTCTTGCTCGATGAGCCGATGGCGAGGTGATAGCCTTCGGCATAAAGCTTTCGAATTGCGTCTTTGGTATCTTTAGACAAAGAGGCATAGGACAATTTGGAGAGGGATTGGCGGTAAAGTTCGTTCTTTTTCTCCGCCAGGGCGGCCTTTTCAACGTCGTTATAGGTTTTCTTGGCCTTTTCGAGGATGATCTCCAGGGACTGCATGCGCGAAATCCCGCGAAGGCGGTTGTTGATCTCCTCGTCAAAATAGATCCCTTCCTCGTCGGCAATGGCTTTCCAAGCCTTGTAATGGAATGAATCGGTTGAAATGATCACCCCATCCAAGTCAAAAATTATTCCTTTTATCATGGCTATTTGCCCTCCTTGATTCTAACTTCCTTACGACTCACGCGTATATCGAATTTCCTTCTCTGATAATAGGTCTTGAAACGTATCTCTCTAATCGAGTCCGGGAGAGAAGGCACACACTCGGGTTTCCCGTTCCTAAACCTTAAACCAGCAAAACCGAAAATGGCGCTAAGATAGGCTCCGGCGTTGCTCGCGGGATGGGTACCTCCGATATAAATGCCTCCGGCATACACCTTCTGGTTTGTCCCTAGATCAATGCCTGAGGATTTTCGAAACATCGTATAGGCTTCCTGGCTTTTCCTTAAAGAAGAAGCCGCAAGAGAGTACACCGCCGAGGACAAAGAGGATCCGTGTTCCGTTTTTGGGAAATAGTAGTCAAAGTTTTCCTTTAGATGGCCTTCAAGAATGGTCGGATCCACAAGCAGAAGAGAAAGAACGTCGGCCTGCTTGATCAATTTGGTTGGAGTGATGACACCTTTGGGCCCTCCGAGGTATTCGTTCGCGTGCCGGACTTTCGCCCTGACTTCCTCAAGAGTCGAATCCTGTAGGCCAAAATAGCCTTGGAATTGTTCAATAATCCCTTCTTCGTTTGGCTGAGGAAGAAAGGTTTTCTCAACTAAAGAAAGAAGGGCTTTTTTATCGAGACAAACTTCCGATCCGGAAGCAAAATCGTCGTAATACTTTAAGGCGATATCAAAACACTTTTTGATGGCATAGTTGGTGTAGGCGTTGTCATCGACGAGCTCATGGTATTCATCAGGCCCGATGACGTGGAGGAAATGAAGGCGCCCATCCTCAATCGTCGCGTAGGATTGATAGAAAAGGCAGCACTGCTGAATGAGGCAATAGCCGCCATCCTTTAGGATTGAGGAATCCCCTGTTCTGCTGACGTATTGGTCTAAAGCCATCGCCACGTCGGCGGAGATGTGAATCTGCCTTTCGGCGAAATATGTTCTAATCGGGGCGCCGGTCTCGGGATCGCTGACATTGTAGTCGCTGCACTGTTCTGTTCCGTCTTCTTGCGATTCCCAGGCAAAGAAGGCTCCTTCGTAGCCGTATTTCTTGGCCTTTTTCTTCGCGCCTTCGAGGGTATGGATTCGATAGACCAAAGTGTTACGGGCGAAAAGGGGATCCGTCGAAAGATAGAACGGCATGATGAACATTTCGGTGTCCCAGAAAATCGCTCCTTTGTAGGTCTGGCCCGATAATCCCCGGGCGGGAACCGAAGCAAAAGATTCGGGGTCTTTCAGAATGAGCAGATGGTAGATGGAATAATCCAGTTCGTCTTGCGCTTCTTGGTCGCCTTTAATCAGCACTTTGGCATCATCCCACATCTTCGAGAAGGCAAGACTGTGCCGTTTTATTAAAGCATCAACGCCGGGGTTTAGAATGGAGGATAATTCCGCCTCCAAAACGCTTCGATCTTCGCCTGTTTGCGAAATCAGGCAAAACATCGACAAACTAATTCTTCCTTGGCTTTTGAGGGATTTCCGGATGCGAAAACCCGCGATGGAATTTTCTCTATACTGTTCAAGGGTTGCCCCGCGAAGAGAATACCGGCAGAGAAGACTGACGTCTCTTCCTTCGTTGGTGGTCCCTTTAAAATAAACGCTGTTTTGACCGATGACGAATTCCTTCTTTTGGAAGTGGGGTCCGTTAATCTCCGCAATTTCTTCGTCCACCCCCAAAATCATGTCGAGAACGGTGTCTTTGGTGGCTTTGAGGCAGTATTTTTCGATTAGTAGATCCTTCTGGCCGCTCGCCACGATTCTTTGAGAATGAAGACGAAGGTCCCCATACTCGGTTTCGCGCGAAAAGACGCCGTGCTGAATATCCAACGAAACCTCATGGTTAATTGGCTCATTTTCCAAGAGGGAATGGCCCTGCACCGTGACATAGAAGGGATTGGGAAGATTGATGGGCTCCCGCCATTTGTCGCCAAAGCGGTCATAGAAAGCTAAGACCGTAAGGTTCACCATCTCAGGCGAACGAAACTCCTCGAGGGTGCCGCGATAGCCATAACGGCCATTGGCGAGCAAAAACATATTGCCATAAGAGACAATATCCTCTTTGCGGAAACCAATTTTCGTGAGTTTTTTCATGGTGTTATCTTTGAATGCTCGTCCCGTCTCTGATTGTCATTTTTTTCCCATAGACCACGAGGTTCGTCTCTGGCCCTTCGAGTAGAGCGAAGGTCACTGTCTGATCGTCGACCTTCACCTGGAACCTGACCCCGCGATAAGAGAGGCGCACCGAATAGGAAGCCCATTTTTTGGGCAGAGTCGGGGCGATGGAAAGCCCTTTGTCGCTCTTTAAGCCAAGGAAACCATAGACAATATTCATCCAGGCCGCCGCAATCGAGGTCATGTGCAAGCCTTCTTTGGTGTTGCGGTTGTAGTCATCGAGATCCAGTCGCGTCGAAAAAGCGAAGAAATCGGTAGCGGCCTTCTCGTAACCCAGTCCACAGGCGAAAATCGAATGGATGGAGGGCGATAAAGACGACTCGTGGATGCAGCGGGGTTCATAGAAATCGTAGTTGGCCTTTTTGACCGCCGTAGAAAAGTCGCTCGGATAAAGGAACATAAACATCAAGACGTCGGGTTGTTTGATGATGTCGTTGCGGTAAATCCGATCGTAGGACCAATGCGAATAGAGAGGGAAGTCTTCGACGGGAATCGAACGAATGTCGATATGTGGCAGTTTGAAATAGCCATCGTGCTCTTCATAAAGAAGGGTCTTGGGGTCGTAAAGGATAATCATCTTCTCCGAAGCGTCCTTCATGCGCCCCAAAAGAAGGGAATCGTAACCGCACTTCTTAAGCAATTTCTCGGTTTGGTATTGGCCGGAAGAGAGAAGCCCGAAAAGGTATTCAAAGGATTTCTTGGCCATGAAATTGGTGTAGGTGTTGTTGTTGACCATAATCTCGAACTCATCCGGTCCCATGACCCCATAGAACCCAAAGCCGCCCTCGGGCGAATATTGCCCGCGCGAAAGGAGGAACTTGTTGATTTCGAGAAGCATCTCCAACCCGTAGTTTTGCATGAACGCCTCATCGTGATAGAGGCTCATGTAGTGGGCGATGGCGTAGGCGACGCCGGTGCTGGGTTGAAACTGGCAAGAAGCGTGTTGCCACAGGTCGCAGGCTTCTTCTCCGTTTCTCGTGGCGATGGGGTAACAAGCCCCCTCGCAATCGAGGTCCTTGGCCCGAGCCTTGGCCTGTTGCAGCGTCTTGAAGCGGAATAGGAGCAAATTGAGGGAGGATTCTTGGCTGGAGAACAAGTAATAGGGCAAACAATACGTCTCGGAGTCCCAGAAGGCATGGCCCGAATAGGCTTCTCCGGTCAATCCTTTGGCCCCGATATTGTTGTCAGGCGACACGCCATGGTAGGTTTGCTCGAGCTGAAAGATGCAATACCGGATTCCCTGTTGATCCTCGATATCCCCATCAATTTCTACATCGCTCCGAGCCCAAACTTTTGAGAAATAATCGGCATTCGATCCCACCACTCCCGCGAAACCTTTTTCTTTGAGGGTTTTGAGGTCGCGAGTGGCTTTCTCGAGCAAAACGCCATTTTCGTCCGAGGTCTCTTTGTTGATCTCAATCGAGACGAAGCGGGTGATTTTCTTTTCTTCGTGGGCCTTGAGATCGAGGTCGAAATCGACCTGAACCTCTTTGGTTTTCCTTTCGAAAGCACGTTTGGTGGCCTCAACCTCGATGTCCATCAAGGCCACGAGCCCTTGATGGGTCCGGGGGGTTTTCATCGAAAGGCCGTACATTCCTTCAAGAGGTTCAATCGTCCTCTCTTCATCCCAATAGCAATGATTGCCCCAGTGCAGAATGCTGGAGTCGAGGCTCAGGCTTAAATGAACTCGGACATCCCTAGGGGATTTGAGGGTGATCCGCTGAACGGCGTCGGTGACGGAGACCATGTCGAGAATCCGTTCGAAACACACCTCGATATCGCCTTCTTTGGTGTGCCAAGTGAAGGAACGGCTCAAGAGGCCGTTTCGTAAGTCGAGAGCACGTTCAAAAGAATCGATGCTCGACGTCCCTAAATCCAGATGCTCATCGCCACAGGATAAAGAACATTTCAGGAAGTTGACGCTGTTGATCGTGAAATGGCTGCGCTTGACGATTCCCTTGTAGGCGGAGCGGTTGTCTTGAAGAGAGTATTCGATGATGCCGTTAAAGTACGTCCCGATGAGCGAGGGCAGACTGCTGCCTTCTTCAAGGAATCCCCTGACCCCCATGTACTCATTCGAAAGGGAAAAGAGGGATTCGCTGACCTCGTTCTTCTCTTTGTGAAATCCTTTTTCAACGATTCTCCACGGATCGTTAACAAGATACTTGCTGGATACTTTAGCCATAATTAGTCCTTCATTCCGCTGGTGGCGGAGGTGTTCATGATTTGTTTTTGGAAAATGACGAAGATGAGAATCTGGGGAACGATGGATAAGACGAGCAACTGGAGCAGGTGCGGGGCGACCTCGACGTCGCTCGAGAAGTTGTAGATGGCCACCATCAAGGTCCAATTCTGGCTGCTCTCGTTCCCGATGATCATGTAAGGAAGAAGATAGTCGCTATAGGCCGCCGTCATGGCGAAGATGGCCACGACGCCGATGATGGGTTTGGAAAGAGGAAGGATGACTTTTAAGAAGATTTTGAATTTGCTTAACCCGTCAATTTCGGCCGCCTCGATCAGGGAGGACGGCAGTTTTTCAAAGGAATTCTTAAAGAGGAGATAATAGTAGGCGTTAGCCCCGTAAACCGCCCACAGGGGGATATAGCTGCCCATCAGGTTCACGTCACTAATCGCCCGGACCAAAGGATAGATGGCGAGGGCGCTCGGGATCATATAGGCCAACAGAATCATGACGTGGATGACCTTATATCCGGCCGGCTTCAGAATCACGACGGCGTAAGCGAGCAAAGAGTTGAACACGATGGCGAAGATGACCGCTCCAACGACTAAGACTAGGGTATTAATGTAGATATCGGTGAGACCGCATTTCTCCCACAAGGCGACAAACTGGGAGAAGTCCCAATTCTGAGGGAACAAATGGTAATCGCTCGAGTTGATTTCTCGGATGTTTTTGAACGAACTGATGAGAAGCCAGAGCACGGGGGCCAGGGCGAAAAACACAAATAGGACGAGCAGGGCGATGAGGGACCAATACTGGAAGACGTATTTCTTTTTCTTGTAGTCGCTGAAATTGAGCAGGCCGCCTTTTTTGGCATTCAGACCTCTTTCGGGGAGGGGTTGATACTTCCTTTTCAGATACATATCATCGACTCCTCTCGGCCCTTCGGCTTAGGAAGCGCTGCAACCCGAAATATAACAGGGTGAAAGACAAAATGATCAGGGCAAGGACGACGCTGGTGGCAGCGCTCTTGGCGAACTGGAAGTGGCCGAGACTATCCGTCTTGACGTAAGCGAAGTCGTAAGCAAGCAGCATTAAGGAAATGGCGTTGTTGTTATCGGCTCCAGCTATCACCATCGGTTCATAGAAGACCTGGAAAACGGAGATGACCTGAAGAATGAGAAGCAGCAGGATGGTGGAGGACATAATCGGAAGGGTTAGACCCGTGAACCGTTTGATCGGCGTGGCCCCGTCGATGCGGGAAGCCTCGTAAATCGAATTGTCGATTTGCTGAAAATTGCTGAGATAGATTAAGGCCGTCGCTCCCGCTCCGCGCCAAGTCATGGCCAAGATAATCACCGGAATGGCCAAACGGTAGTCGCTCATCCAATCCACCCCTTGCGGGCGCCCAAACCACCGGATGAGGATGACATTGATCACATCCCAATCGTTGGAGTTAAACATCGATTTGAAGAGGAAAACCACCGCCATGCCGGAAATCATGGCCGGAATGTAGATCAAAATCCGAAACGCTCCTTTGGCATGGAAGGCCTCAGATAGAAGGAAACCGATAAGGATGGGGACGAAGAAACCAATGATCAGGGACCAGAAAAGATAAAGAAAGGTGTTTCTTAAGGCATCGAGGAAATCCTGATCGTAGAAAATCGCCACATAGTTGTCAAACCACACAAAACGCTCGAACTTCTCGTTGTTGAAGAAGGAAAGTACGACGTTAAACGAAAGCGGGTACCAGACGAAAAAAGCGAAGAGAATAAGAGGGATCAGCAAGAGGAGCCAACCGTAAAAATTCCGTTTAAAAACGGCTTTCGCTTTATCAGTTTGAGCTCTGCGGTGAAGGATCATGATTTAGCCTTGCATTTCGTCGAAAATCCTTTGGAGTTTGGCGTTGGCGCTTGTTAAAAGAGACTGTGGGTTGCTGCTCTCGGGATTGGCGAAGATCGCTTGAATCACATCATCGAGAAGTTCATACATGCTTTGGGCCGCCACTGGCTCTTCCGCATGCTTATATTGGGGAATGGTGTCGAAGAAAGGTGAGTAGTAAGCCATGTCGACAGTCGTATATTGCTTTTCGAGGGCATTGGCAATTTGCAGATAATCCGCGTTCTTCCAAGCTTTGATTTTCGGAACGATGGGTTGGCCTTTTTTAACGGACACCCCATACCCTTCCTTGATCGCCGAAATATTGCTGTCGTTCGTGGTCGGAGATCGTCCGATGTAGTCAAAGAATTTGAGAATTCCTCGCACCTGCTCATCGGTGGTGTTGGCGTCGAAAACATACGGGGTTCCCCCGTACAGGGAATAATGATGAACCCCGTCTCCTGTGGGCATGGGGACGAAGGCTAAGTTACTCATATCGACGTCGCCCGTCGTCTTGGCCAAATGGAGCACGTCGCTTCCGACGATGGCCATTCCGACCCGGTCTCCGATGGCGCTTGGCCAATCGTCATAAGCGATCGAGATGCCTTTATAAACCAAACCCGCCTGGCTCATGCTTTGGAGCCAGTTCATCGCGTTGACGGCTTCGGGGCAATCGAGATTAGCGGTAACCGTGCCATCATTGTTTTCTATCTCGAGGTCGGCCCCATGATTCCAAGCCATGTTGGAAAACTGCCATCCCCCGTTTTTGTTGGCGGTGCAAACGAATAAGCCCAATGTGTTGGCCGTACTGTCGACGATGGTCTGAGAGTATTGGTAAATTTGCTCGAAAGTCGTGGGGTAGGCCGGAGATCCGTCTTTGTTGTAGAGAACGTACTTGCCGTTCTCGTCTTCGGGAAGAAGACCACAATCTCCCAACGTTTTGATATTGAGCAAAAGGCCTAAGCCATAGCCATCCCGGGGAACCCCGTAGATTTTTCCGTCGAACGTGAGAGTAGCCCTCATCTCTTCGTCCATATAATCGGCCCAACCAAGTTCTTTATCGAGAACCTCCGTGATGTCACGGATGTAACCGGAGTTCTTTAAGGTCTGCGGTTCAGTGAACCAGGTTTGATAAACCATGGGCAGTGTTCCAGTGGCATATTTGGTGCCAATGGTCTCTTTGGAATAAATGTAGGGTTCCCCCACGATGGAGTATTGGGGGTTATCTTCCTCAAAGGCGTCTTTCCAGGCCGTGTACATAGCCGTATCGTTTTTGTCGGACGACTGCGGCCAAAAACCGATCGAGAGCTTGATTTTGTCGGTGCTTTCCTGGTCGCCTCCGAAAAAACGGCACCCCGCGAGGGAGAGCGAAGAGGCGATCAGGAAAGAAACGAGTAGAGCTCGACGTTTTGTGAAGTGCATAGCATTACCTCCTCGAAGAACGGGGAGGCGCGATAGGGCGCCTCCCCTTGTTGGTGAATCGCGACTTTAGCGCGGAAGAGCAGCGATGACGTAAGCGGCTGTCCCGCGAGCGTAGAGGGCTTCTAGGCTAACCGTAGCGTCGCCAGTCACACCGCCGTCGCCTCCGCAATGAAGGTAAACGTTGGACCAACCGACCATGCCAGAAGCTTCGACATCAATCATCAGGGTGAGGCCTTCAGCCGTGACGGGAGTGGTCGCATCAATGGCGTTTCCGTCTTCGCCGATAAGGGCGCCATCCTTAAACCACTTCTCGGCGCCATTGCCATCACCGAACCGGAACGAACTAAGGGTGCATCCCGAGGTGGATTTGAGCGTCAAACGGAGATACTTCACTCCGGAGATCGGACCGCACCATCCAACGTAGTTATAACCGCTAAGATCGGCAATAGCCACATCGGTGAAAGCCGAGAGCGACTTGAACGCCGGAATGGGGTCGACCGAGGAAATCTTTACGGCATAACTCGCGCCATCGAAACCGTTGCCGTGGACGTGGATGCCGATCGCGTCGCTGGCGGCCGTTTTGAGACCGGAAGCCACGAGGTCAATGGTAAGCGCCGCGCCGCTAGCAAGGGTGTCACCGGAGATGACCGCGCCCGTCGCGTCCTTGAGATTGCCTTCGTGGAACCAGAAGGTGGCTCCGCCGGCAACTTCAAATCTGATCGGGTCGATCGTCGCAGTAAGGCTATCGGTCGTATAAGCTACTTTGAGATATTGGGAGCCGGAAGGCGACCAAACATATCCGGCATAGGCGTAATTCGAATCAAGGAACACCTTATCAACGTAGGGGGTGTCCTGGGTCATAACCACGAGGTCAACGGAATAAGCTTTAATCGAATAGCTCTTGCCATCGAAGCCGTTGCCATGGACATGGATGCCGATAACGTCGCTGGCAGCCGTTTTGAGGCCTGAGGCCACGAGGTCAATAACGACCGTCGTACCACTAGCCAGAGTGTCACCGGAGATGGTAGCGCCCGCTTCGTCTTTGAGGTTGCCCTCGTGGAACCAGAAGGTGGCCCCGCCGGCAACTTCAAACCTGATCGGGTCGATCGTCGCGGTCGGATCATCGGTTGTGTAGGCTACTTTGAGGAAACTCGATCCCGCCGGAGAATAGACGTATCCGGCATAGGCGTAATTGGCATCGAGATATTCCTTCTCGAAAGCCAAATTGTCTTGGGTAGCCGTTCCGTAAGCGTTGGCATAAGCGACAAAGTCGATCGAGAGCGTGCCTAGACCAGAGTAGTAGTACTCCATCCAGACATCGCCTTCATGGAGACCGCTCAAACCAAGGTCAATAACCAGCCAAGTGTAGCCCTCGACATTGTAGTCGTAGCCTTCTTGGCCAAGCGTGGCCACTGGGAGTCCTTCTCCGGATAGCATCTGGTTGTAGTAGACGGCCGTGGCATTGTTGTTTTGGATGCGGAAGTTATCCAAAGTCGCGCCGTTTTCGGCCTTAACCGCCATGACCATATACTGATACTGGCCGACAGCGATGTTGTTGTTGCAGGCCTTGTACTGGATGTAGTCGTTCGCCGCCAAATTGGTGGCATCGAAAACCAGGGCTGATCCATTAACGGAAACCATGCTGGCGTTGTTGTAGGAGAGCTGGGCGGCTAATCCGGCGGCCAAAGTGGTCGGGTCGGTAGAAGCGGCATCCCAATCGGCTCCAAAGCCGCTCTGGGTGCGGTTGTAGTTGTCGAACATGGCGAGGCGATCAACGTCAATTAGTGGATATTCCACCGCCGCTTGGGGCGTCTCCATGTTGGTGTAGAAAGCCTGAGCGATCGTTAAAGCGGTCGTGGTCTTCAGCGTGACTCCGGCATTGAGAACCTGGCCGACGCCGTTGCAGACGAAATGATAGAAGGCTCCGTTGACGGCGTTGCTCACCGCAACGTCGGCGTTGTCCGTAAGGGCAGACCAAGCAACCTCGGTGGCATCCGGGAGCACAAGGCTGGTTCCGGTGGTGTCGCCTAAGAGCGAGAGAACGACATTCTCATAATTGGTGTCGCTCGTGATGGCCGGCAAAGTATAGGACTCGTTCGGATCGAGGGTGATGCCCTTCTGAACGATGAATCCAGTGGATCCTCTCCACCAGCAAGTCGAGTCGGCAAGACCCACGTTGGCGCGGGCGAAATCGTCAATCACGGTCTTTTCGCTGGCTTTGATGAGGTAAACTTCGCTGATCTCCACGACAGCGGAGCATTCCGCTCCGAGGGCATAGAGGTGGAAGCCAAGAATCTCATTGAGAACCTTAACGCCGCTCGGGGTCGTGCCATCGCTCAAAAGGTATTCGGTGTTGGCATCGACGATCGATTGGCCCGGCGAGACAACGAAGTCCTGGAATTCGTCGTTGAGTTCCGGGAGAGCTTCCCCGTCGGGGTTGAGCGCTTCGCCTAGATTAATCGGATAAACCTTGAATTGATCGGATCCGCGTAAGGCGAGAACGAGGTTGGAAATTTTCAGCTCTTTATTTCCAGCAATCCTCATCTTGAAGCCAATTCCGTCATAGGTTTCGGTATCGTAAGATCCCGAACACCATTTATAGATGGAGGCGTCAGAGGAAATCGGCTCATTGACGTCAGAAGAATCGACTAATGCCCGTAAGAAGGATGGGGTCTCTTCCCCGGTCGTTACGCCATTGATGGCAGCGCCCGAGAAGTCGTCTCCCATGGCATCGTACCGCTCATCGTATTCGCGAAGGGCAGAAGGGGTTTCGATTTCGGAAACAAAAGGATTCTGATGTTCGATCGTGTCCTCGGAGCTCGAACTGGAGCTGTTAGAGGAAACGCTGCTGGAAGAGGAACCGATAGATGAAGTTCCGCTGGCGGAAGCGCTGCCGGAGGAGTCGCTTGATGAAGTGCTATTGGCCGGTTCGCAGGCTCCCATGAAGAGAGCACCGACGACCAACAAGGCAAGACTTTTGGATTTTCTCATGAATTTCCTTTCTTTGTTTTTTTATTAGACTCCATACACGGAGACTTCGGAGAGCTGAGCTCCGTAGCCCGTCGAGTTGGAGTTAATAACGATTTTGAAGAAGCGGCACGGAACCGGAGAATCAAAGGCAATCATGACGCGGTTGCCAGCGCTGGCGTCGAAGAGATAGTCCTTGGACGCCGAGATGGTGGTGAAGGATGTCGTCAAGGCGTCATAACTGACATTGGAATCACTGGCCAGAAGCGTGATGTTCTGGGTGCGGTTCGGCCAGCTGAGCGAAGGCGGCAAGCAAAGAACGACGGTGGAAATCGAATGAACCGCGCCAAGGTCGACCACGATGTAGGCGGGGCAGGAAACGCTTTCGTAATACGAAGTTCCGGTTGGGTCGCCATCAAAGGCTTTTTCGACGTTGTAGACATCGTTGTGCGCCGTCGCGTCGACAATGGCCTTGTTGTAAGAGAGCGAGGGTGGGTAGAACTCCACCTCGGCGATTTCATAATTCTTCGGGGCGCTTGCGGATGAGCCGTGGAAGAGGCGAAGCTGAATCCCGCCATAGACTTGGGTAGTGATGTTAATGTCGATGGCGTTTCCCGAGGAGGGCGACATCACGTAATCCTTGCTCGCGCTATAACGCACATAGTTCGGATTCATGGTCCCATCGCTCTTGATCTTTCTGACCCAAATCTCAATGGAGTAGGTGTAATAGTATTCGTTGCCGGGATCGCCTTTAATGCGGATTTTGCCAATGCTGGCCTCCGCGCTGAAATCCATGGTGACGCCCGCAAATTCGCTGTCTTGTCCTTGCCAATCCGCCGATAGCCACGGGGTCGAACCGCTGCCATCCGTCAGGTTGCCCACGTTGCCTTCTTTGGTGTAATCGGTACTCGACCCATCATCCACCAAGGTGGTGGTTTTGGTGCCGGCCCCGTGCGTGGCTTTGTTAGTGGTGTTCAAAGAGGCTTTCTCCCCGATATAAGGAAGACCGCCGCTAAGATAAGCGAAGCTCGGGACGATCATGCCTTCTTGTTCTACTCCGTCGACTTGGGATATTGAGGCGGCCTGGGTGAGACTTAGCGAATACGGAAGAGCAATCTTCGCGCCCACGATGGCATCTGATTTGCTGACCGTGATTTTGCTCGTGTAAACATTCGTGGCGGTTTGCAGGTCCTCTAGGGAAGAGATTTGTCTGCCTTCAATCTCAAGACCTTTAATACTGACGTTCGAGATCGTCGAGGTTTCGCTTTCACCAAGGAAGCGGGCTGAGATGGTGTCGAGCATGTGATAGACCTTAACATCCTCAATCGTCACGCCGTTGATGGAGCCCCTCTCAGCGCCAGAAGAGGTCCAGTCGGGGTTAAAAGCAATCGTGAAATCGATAAGGAAATCGTTCTCCCCATCGTTGCGGTCGTCGCCTAAATCTTGGGCATCTTCGACAATGATCCGTTTGTAGCTGACATTGGTGATCACGGCGTTGTCGCAGTTATGCATTGAGATAACCGCTTTATGGAAATTATGGAGAACGATGATGTCCTCGAAGCGGATGTTGTTCATCGTGTCCCCGTAGGTTTCGTAACCCACTTCCATCGATTGGGCCAGGTCGGTCCAAACAAGGTTGTTGTGGATGTAGACGCCTTCGGTGGAGTAACCGTCGCTATTTTTGACGACAAGAGAGTCGTCCCACGTCCTCACAAAGCAATTTCTCACCTCGACGTTGGTGCACGATTGGATGGAAACCCCATCGCCGTTCTGCCGGGCGGTGATAATTTTGAGTCCGTCGACGAGAGAATCTTGGCTGTCGTAGAGCGTCAACGCCCATCCGGCGGGATCCACGACCAGAAGATCCTCGATGGTAACATGGCTCGAGAAACGGAAGATGAAGGGCAAAGTGTACTCGCTTTCGCTTCGGCGGTTAAAGACCGAACCGGAGACGATGCCCCGACCATGGATCCAAACGTTATCGACGTGTTCGGCCGAGAATTGGCCATACACATAGGCTCCGCCGGCCAAATAGATCTCGGTATTCGAGGAAATGGGGAAGGCTCCGGCATAGTACACTCCGGGACCAACATAAATCTTCTCGGCGTCGAGGCTGGCCTCTTCCGGGGTCATCTTCTCTTCTTCGGTCTCGATGGGGTTACTGAAGATATGGATGGCCGTATCGGGATCGCCGTTATATTCGACTACATAGTTGCCCGTGTAATCCAAATCAAAGGAGAGAGTTTTCGCGGAAATGGTCGGAGTAATGCCATAGACCAGCGGCCTCACCACCGCACTTTCAAGAGTGACGTCCTCAAGAACGGTAATCTCCACATGGACCTTCCCCTCGAAATCGAAGAGGACATACGGAGCGGTCGTGGTCGGAAGGTCCCAAGAGAAAACCCTGCCATGATTGACCCGGGTTTCATAAACGAAGAGGTCTTGATTCTCGACCTTGACGGAAACCTTGCTGGAAGTCTCCATGATGGAGGGGCCGTCATAAGTGACGAGTTTGGTCTGACTGCATACCGCGGACGAGGAGACGAAATTGGCTTCGTTATAAAACCCATTCCCATCAATGGAACTGGAATCGCTTTGGCTTCCACTGTGGGCAGGTTGACAACCGGTTAAAAGCAAAAGGGATGACAGGGTCAAAAAGAACAATTTTTTGCTCGAATTTTTCATGAGATTATTCTCCCCTGTTTTACGCACAGTCCTATTATAGTCAAGGCTTTCAAAAGGGACATAAAAGAAAAGTTAACCGGTTAACCTGTTAACTAGATTAATAAACTACGTTTATTCTTTTATGGTAGTTATTGGATTTTCCTCACGGAAGCCCTTTCAATGAGGTTTGGTTCGAGAACAAGGTGGGTGACTTCGGCATCGGGATTTTTCATCAGTTCCGCCAACATTTGGCTGGCTGTAATTCCCTTGGCTCGGATGTCCTGTTTCACCGTGGTTAATCCGGGGACCACAAGACTAGCGGTAAGAATATCATCGAAACCCACCAAAGAGAGATCGTTGGGGATGCTTTTCCCTTTCATGAAATAGGTTTGCATAACCCCTATGGCCAGAGTGTCGGCGGTGCAAACTAGTCCGCTGACCCCCGATTCGATAATCTGAGGAACCATCTCAACGCCGCCCTCGCGCGTAGCGGGCGAGACGAAAACCCATTCATCGTTGAAAGGAACCCCGTTTTTCCGGAGGGCTTCGCGGTAACCTTCGTAGCGTCTCCGGTCGAGTTTTGAAGCGTTGATGTTGGCCGAGAGGAATCCGATTTTTCTGTGGCCGTTCTTGATGAGGTGGTCCGTAGCGATATAACTTCCGAGCATATCGTCCACCCGGATGGTGTTGAATTCATCGGCCCATTGGGAGAAGACATCCACTAGGACGACCGGGATACTGAGTTTCCTCACCGTTCGGTAATATTCCTTAGGAAATTTGCCGATCGCCACCAAACCGCAGATGGCTCGTGAGGAGGCCCAATCATAGAAATTCTTCTCGTTTATGAGGGGCTCAATAAGCAAATCTTTGCCGATTTTTTGTAATTCCTTGCTTAACACTGAGATGAACTCGCCATAGAAGGTGTTCTGGGAGAAGGCCAATGAGATGTCCTTGCTGGGAAGGATCAAGCAAACCGTATTGGATTTCCCACGCGAAAGAGAAACGGCGGAATACGTTCTCATATAGCCCATTTCTTTGATGACCGCCAAGACCCTTTCCTTGGTTTCGTCCGATACTTTATCCACGCCATTGATGACATAGGATACCGAAGCGGGAGAGATGCTTAGATATTTGGCGATATCGTAAATCGTCGTCTTTTTTCCCATTGAACCAAGGATAGCACCGAAAGGGACTTGTCCCAATAAGCGTCTTCGAAACCAAAAGAATACCAAGAGAAACCCAGTGAGCTTATCCGAATTCCTCTAAAAATGCTCTGAGCGGTTCGAGGAAGGGGCCTAAATGACACCGATGCGGATGAGCGGGCCGCTTCCCAAAGTCGTGGCTTCGGACTTTGCGGTCATTACGCCCACCGCGACCTTTACTTGGAGAGAAACCCGTTCAAGACAAACTAGCAATCGGTCGCTAAATATCTCCACATAATGAATTACATAGAAAGTAAAATTATGCTATTTTAAACATTCAACGGGATGCTTTTGTCTATGCCGAAAACTATAGCGATAAATTCCCATCAGTCGCCAATTTGTACAATAATGAGATTTTTCTAAGTATTTTCTGCTTTAAATGGGGAAAAACGTCTTTCGTTCTCTGCCTTTCATTGACATTATTATGTTGTATAGGAATTTTGCTGGTGCTAATAATATAAGAAGAAATCCACATTGGGGGAAATTATGAAATTGAAAACGAATCGCGGCCTTTTTAAGTCCATCATCTTCAGCATCTTGACTCTTGGAATCTACGACATAGCCCTAATCTATCTAGCCGCCAAGGAAACGAACATCACCTGTGCGGGGGACGGCAAGAAGACATCGGGTCTCTTCCTCTTTATCCTCTTCTCCATCTTGACGCTCGGCATCTATAGCTGGGTCTGGTACTACAACATCATCGAGCGATGGGGCAACTACGTGCGGAAGCAAAACCAGGCACCTTCCCTCTCCGGGAGCACCTACTTGCTTTGGCTTATCGTGGGCGCCTTCCTCGCGGGCATTGGCATTCTGGTCGCCACCCACCTGTACCTCAAGGCTTGGAACGAGACTAACGAGGTCTATAACAGGCTTGCGTTTCCGGTCCAAGTCCCGGTCGATACCGTCAAGCCGTGAACTAATCGGTAATCGAGAAACAAAAAACGGGTTCGCCCGTTTTTTTGATCTTCTTCTCCGAAACGCCATTTTGTTTTGAAGATTACGAATGAGGCGAGGCCCCGTCATGCCCACCAGAGTGACCAACGTTCCGTTCGCGCCTTGGGTGTCAACTCGATCGTCGGATCTTGCCCTTTTCCAACGATCTTTTCCATGCCTTTGGGCGTTGTCGGGGAACCGTCTTCCACATATGAATATTCGGGTTTTTCTATTAAGTCGTCACAATTCGGAATGCGAAATTTTGCCATGCATTTTACGAACATCATTTTTTTAGTGAAAATAAAGAACATGGTGTCCAGACAAGAAGCTTTTTCCTTCGATTTCCGGAAAATTTAACAAACATTGTAATGATTATACAGATGGTAATTTTTCCAGAACAAATTTCTTCTTTTAAGTATTAAATAATGATAAAAAACACCCGTGAATGCGAAGGAATGCGTATTGCTTTTGTAAGCACTTTCATTTATGCTGGAAACGCTATAGATTCTTAAGGAGGTATTTAATACATGGGAAAACGTAGCAAAGTTTTATCGCTCTTGGCGTTAGCTGCCAGCGTGGTAGCCTTGGGAGCCTGCTCTGGCGGTCCGTCGGATGAAATTTCGGCGGTCGAAGAGATCATTGCCCAAGCGGAAGGCTTGAGTTTCGATGACCTTTGTTTGAAAGCCATCGAAGAGTCAAAAGGAAAAACCTACTATGGTGTGGGCAATTCAAGCCGTGGCAAGAAGGCGCTTCCGAAGTTTATTGCCTATCTTCAGACCCTAGACACCGCTTATACGATGAATTTCGAATGGCAGCAACCGAAGAACAACAAGATCTTTGATCAGCTGACCACCGACAGCAAAAAGGGAACCGGCACCTTCGCCAGCGTCCTCATTCAGGATGGCAATCAAATCCAGTCGAAGATGGTGAATACTGGCATCCTTGATACCTACATCCCTAAGGAGTGGGCCGCTGCGAACTCCACGACCGCCAACGAATACGAAGGCTTCCTGCCGCTTCAGACCTTAAACAAGGTGTTCATGTTCAACAACGTGGATACGAACAAGGTCTATGACAACTGCTGGGACTTTGTCGATGAAGGCGAACATGGCCTTTACATGGACATTGACTCCGAAGTCGTCGGCAAGAACTTCCTCTACATGTTGACCAAAGACACTTACGCAACCTACCTTAAGAACGCTTTCGATGCTATCTCCGACGCCACTCAGAAGGCCTATTTCCAAACCGCTATTGATAGCGTCGCCCAAGATGCCATCGATCTCGGACTTAGCGAGAACGGCAAGTATGCCTTGGGCTGGATCAAACTCTGGGTCAACAATTACCTTGAGCAAACCGATGACGGCCCGATCTGCAACACTTTGACCGCTTCTAGCTCGGTTGACCAATTCGGTCTTCTCGTCTATTCGAAACTCCGCTCGATTGAAGAAACCGCTTTGACTTCTGTCAACAACGTCACCGTCGCCGCCTATCAGCGTGGCGAGGACATGTATAACCAAGTCAACTACAGCGGAATCGGTGGATTTGGCTATTGCCATTATCTCTTTGTACCAGACAATTCGCCGCTCCCCTGGACCGCTTGCGCTTTCAACGCCTATATGACGATCGTCAACGAGAATGCCACTGATTTGAATAACAATGGCACGAACGATGACGAGAAAGTCGATGGCTTCTCCGCTTGGGGCGCCGACATGGGCGGATATTCGTCCAACCCCGAAGTCGCTAACATGACTGAAAAAGTCTATAAGCACAAAACGGGTGGCTATGTCGGCGAAGTCAACACCTACGACTGCAAGAACGATCGGCTCTACGATTGGTGGGTTGGGACGGGCGAACTCGTCCTTGAAGACCCGGCCTATTGCGCCAGCGTCGCTTATACCGTAGGCAGCTGGATCGAGATTCTCGATCATTACAGCGCCGCCTAATTCTCGTCTATTTTGTTGGGGGTGCCAGCTAATGGCGCCCCCATTTTTGCCTGATAAAGGGGAAGTACCATGGATGAAACAGTAAAACCCAGTCGATTTCTCATTGGCGTAAACAAAGTCATGACCTACCTTTCCAACCCCGGCCATGCAATTTTGGTTATTTTTGGGTTGATTCTTACTTTGACGACGGTTTCGCCAGTCATCGCCATTCTGCTCGACAGTGTTGCCGTCCATCCAGGCACGATCGATGCCTATTTATCCAATCAGACGGGTGGCTATACTTTCGTAAACTATTCCGATCTCTTTACCGGGACTCTCTCCAATAAGAACCTTTGGGAACCGTTAGGAAACACCGTTCTTTTAGCGGTTTTCTCCTGCGTTATCGCCATTCTTTACGGCGGGATATTTGCCTTCTTGGTCACCCGAACCAACCTGAAGTTCAAGAAATACCTTTCCTCGATCTTCATCTTCCCTTATATCATGCCGCAGTGGACGCTCGCGGTTGTGTGGCAAAGGCTCTTCAACTCGAATGCCGTGACCGGAACCTCAGACGGCCTCTTTGCCGCCCTCTTTGGCATCAATATGCCATCTTGGTGGTGTTTGGGCCTCTTCCCTAGCTGCGTCGTGCTAGGACTGCACTACGCACCTTTTGCTTACATTCTCATTGGGGGTATCTTCAAGAACATGGACGCCAACCTCGAAGAGGCGGCGACGATCCTCAATACTCCAAAATGGAAAATCATGTTCCGGGTAACCCTACCCATGGTCCTCCCGGCCATTTTATCCACTGTCCTTTTGGTCTTCGGAAGCTCGGTCGGATCGTATCCCGTCCCTCACTATCTAGGCCTAACGACCTTAGCGACGAAATACGTATCAATGAATTCGCGCTACACCGGTGAAGCATCAATCATTGCCATTATCATGATGGTTCTCGGAATCGCCATCATGTTCATTAACGAATTCAGTCTTCGATCGCGAAAAAGTTACACGACTGTCACAGGAAAATCCGGGCAAATTAGCAAAATCAACCTCGGCAAAGTTGGAAAATGGGTCATTGCCGCAGTCTTCATCGTTCTGACTTTCATGACATCGATTTTCCCAATCATTTCCTTCGCTTTCGAGACCTTCTTGCCTAATCCGGGCGATTACAGCTTCCTCTACACGGGGGACGCGAGCAATTTGACCATGAAATGGTGGATTACGCAAAACACCTATGACACCTCGATGTACGGACAGCAAGGCATGCTTCACAACGAGATGATATGGAGCGCCTATGGCGGCACTTTGTTTGTCGCGTTTGCCTGCGCAATCGTGGCGGGAACAATCGGAACATTGGTCGGCTATGCCGTCGCCAAGAACCGAAGAAACAAGTTAGCCAGCTACGTCAACTCCGTAGCCTTCTTGCCCTACCTCATGCCCTCTATCGCGGTCGGGGCCGCTTTCTTCGTCTTGTTCTCCACGGAACGACTCAATCTGTTCAATACCTATTGGATATTGATCATCGCCGGCGTGGTGAAATACATCCCCTTTGCCAGCCGCAGTTCCCTTAATTCCATGCTTCAGCTGAGCGGCGAGATCGAAGAGGCCGCCATCATCCAGAACGTTCCCTGGTGGAAGCGCATGACTCACATCATCATCCCGATTCAGAAATCATCGATCATTTCGGGATTTCTGCTTCCCTTCATGACATGTTTAAGAGAGTTGTCCCTCTTCCTGCTCTTATGTACGCAGGGTTTCATCCTCTCCACTTCGCTCGATTATTTCGACGAGATGGGTTTATACGCCTTCTCGAGCGGCATCAACCTCATCTTGATCCTGACGATTCTGATCGTTAATTTCTTGACCAACAAACTCACCGGGGCCAGCCTCGATGAAGGCATAGGAGGAAAATAATATGCCAGCAATTGTTTTAACTAACGTCGTTAAAAGGTGGAAGGATTTCTACGCCGTCGACCATCTGAACCTGAAGATGGACGATAATGCTTTCATTACGCTGCTAGGGCCTTCCGGTTGCGGAAAGACCACCACCCTAAGAATGATTGCCGGTCTTGAGACCCCCACAAGCGGGAAGATCACCATCGGAGACAGAGTGGTTTTCGATAGTGAAATGGGCATCAATATTCCACCCAACAAACGGAAGGTTGGTTTCCTCTTCCAAAACTACGCCTTATGGCCCAACATGACCGTTTACCAGAACATCTCCTTCGGCTTGAAGAACGTTAAGGAAGAGATGCCTCTAAAAAACGACGATATCATCGCCGACCGCAAGATGTTGGCCTCGCTTGATAAGATCGGGACGATTAAGGAGCGCATTGAAGAATCCAAGGATAAGAAGGGCAACGTCGTAAAGGATAGGGCCCTCGTTAAGATTATCGATGCATTCGAAGTTTCGCTCGCTAGCGCGAAACAGATCATCAAATTCGCCGAACTCGATAAAGAAGCTGTCGCTGCGAAGAAAAACGAAATCCAAGCCCTCATCGACAAGGAAATCGCAAAGGAAAAGGCGAAAGGCTACGATATCAACGAGAACGGCGAATTAGTCAAAGACGGCCAGGTCGTCATCGAAGAGAGAAAACTCTCGGGAGAGGAAATCGACTTGACCGTCAGAAGAGTCTCCAGGATGGTCAAAATCGGGGAGTTTATGGAACGTTACCCAGCCGAGCTCTCGGGTGGCCAGCAACAGCGGGTGGCCATCGCCCGTACTCTGGCCCCGGGGCCTAATGTCTTCTTCATGGACGAACCACTATCGAACCTCGACGCGAAATTGCGTCTGGAAATGCGTTCTGAGCTCAAGCGTCTTCATAAAGACACGGGATCGACTTTCGTCTATGTCACCCATGACCAGCTAGAGGCCATGACTTTGGCGACGAAGATCTGCCTCATGAACAATGGCGTCCTCCAGCAATACGAAGCGCCGCTTGATGTTTACAACAAACCCGCCAACCTCTTTGTGGCCGACTTCGTAGGCAATCCGGCGGTTAATTTCATTGAAGTCAAAGCCAAGCAAAAGGGCGACGTGATCCATTTAAAGTATTTCAACGACATGGAAATGGATTTCGTGCCCAACGAGAAATTCGACCTTAAAGCCAAAATGGCTGAAATCGAAGGTGATCTCACCGCGAAAAAAGCCGCCTTGGAAGAAGCCAAACTCGATAAAAACTTCGTCCAAAAAGGAAACCGCGACGAGACCTTCAATTACCACATTCAGACCATCCAAGGGGAGATTGACTCGAAAGACGAAACCGAGGTCGGCGAGGATGATTTCGTCATCGGCATCCGCCCCGAATTCATCAATATTGGCAAAAACGGAAAGATGAAGGCCCGCGTCTATAGCGCCATGCCTTCTGGCATGGAGACCACGATTAAGGTCGATGTCGAGGGTTTTCTCCTCACCGGTATCGTTTTCGGTGCGGTTTCCTACCAACTCGATGAAAGCCTAGGCGTCGATTTCGGTGGCGAGGGGCAAATCCTCCTCTTTGAAAGAAAGTCAGGGCGCTTGATTGCCATCGGTTCGCTGCGTAAATAAGTCTTCCACCAAAGAGAAACCTTGCTAGGCAAAACCTACAAGGTTTTTTCTTGTTTCTTTTTAAAAAGCTAAGTTCCCGCCCTCAACACTTGCCAGAGACTCGAGAGTGGAACGCCCCCTTTCAGGGCTTTCTTCCGAATCAGGACACAAAAAAGACCACCCTTGCGGATGGTCTGGTTTTTCTTGTTCAGAGGACGGACGTGTTTGTCCGACCCCAACAACTTTAGTTCTGTCCGGGATACCCAAGCAGACCCATGAAGCGAGCGTTCTTGACCGCACGGGCCAATTCACGCTGATACTTGGCAGAAGTGCCGGTCGCGCTACGAGGAGAGATTTTGCCATCCGGATTAACGAATCTGGAGAGCAATTCAATATCCTTGTAATCCACGAACTTGATATGGTTCTTGGTGAAGAAGCAAACCTTCTTCCGCGGTCTCATTTTCTTGAACATGTGAGTTTGAATCCTTTCTTAGTTAGAACGGCAGGTCATCATCCACGACTTCGATCGAATCAAGGTTCTTGCCTTCCTGTTTCTTGCCGCTGTCAGCCGAAGCCTCGGGAGCGGGTTTGTCAGGAGAGTAGCCATTATTTTCGCTGGCGGCATTGGTGCCTTTCGGCTCCAAGAACTCGACGGCATCGGCGATGATTTCGGTCGAAGTGACCGTGACATTGTCTTGCTTACGAGCGTATTTGCGTTGCGTCAAACGACCCTCGATGCCAACAAGCGAGCCCTTGCGGGTGAATTTGGCCACATTCTCGCCAGTATTTCCAAAAACGGAAACCGGCATGAAAATGGTTTGTTTCTCACCATTGGGTCCCTTGCGGGAATCATCGACAGCAATCGTGAAGGAAGCGACTGCTAATCCGGCGGCGGTTCTCCGCAACTCCGGATCACGGGTCAGGCGACCGACTAGAACGACTCGATTAATCATTTGGAACGACCTCCATTGCTTGTCTTAGTCTTGGTCAATCGTAATCAAGTGACGGATGACGTTATGATTAAGCTTTGCGAGACGGGAAAATTCCTTGAGGGCTTCCGCTTCCGCGCTCACTTTGAGCACGACGTAGTAGCCTTTCTTGGTTTCCTTAATCTCGTAAGCGAAGTCTTTAACGCCCCATTCGTTGACATTGGTGACCTTGGCATGATTGGATTCAAGGATCCCCTGGAGCTTCGCGATCTCATCCTTGCGGGCGGCCTCATCAAGGTCGGCCTTAAGAATATACATGATCTCGTACTTCTTCATTCGCTTGCACCTCCTATTTTTGGACTTAGGATCGCCTCGCTTACGCGTGCGACCATAAGAGTATGTGGCCTCAGATCCTTCATCTAAGGCGGTCATAATTATATGCTCCGAGGTGGGTTAGCGCAATGAAGAAAACCCCATTCGCCCATTTGGGGTCGACAAGATATCACCCCAAACTCCGAAGAAACATAAGACGTCTCTCCATCCATTCATAGGGCGAATGGTCTCAAAGGGACCAAAAAACTATCGCATCAGGGAACGCGATGGTTTCTTTTTTAGAGGTTATTTTCCGTCTTTCATCGTCGGGAAGAGGAGAACTTCTCGAATGTTGTCGGACTCCGTGAAGAGCATGGTGAAGCGGTCAACGCCGACCCCAATGCCTCCGGCGGGCGGCATGCCATAACTGAGGGCGTCAAGGAAGGAAGCGTCCATCTCGTTGGCTTCGTCATCGCCTCTTTCTTTGGCGGCCAACTGAGCTTCAAATCTCTCTTTCTGGTCGAAGGGGTTGTTCAGCTCGCTGTAGGCGTTGCCAAACTCGCACCCGGCGATGAAGAGCTCAAAGCGGTCGACGAACCGAGGATCGGCCGTCTTCTTCGTGAGCGGCGACACCTCGATCGGATAGGTGTGGATGAAGGTCGGCTGGATGAGGGTGTGCTCGACGAGCTCATCGAAGAAGGCTTGCTGGATGTAGCCAACGCTGTTCCAGCTCTTCTCAAGGGGCACGTTAAACTTCTTGGCGAGGGCCACCGCTTCTTCGTAAGAAATCGGTTGCTTAAAGTCGACCCCGCATTGGGCTTTGATGGCTTCGGCTTGGTCAAGCCAAGCAAACGGCTGCGAGACATCGATATCCTGTCCCGCGAATTTGAAGACGTTTTTGCCGACGATTTTCTCGGCGATGAAGTGGAAGAGTCCCTCAAACCAGTGGCGCATATCGGAAAGGTCGCCATAGGCCTGATAGAGCTCGATGGTCGTAAACTCGGGGTTATGTTTGGCGTCGATACCTTCGTTGCGGAAGATGCGACCAATTTCGTAAACCCGGTCGATGCCGCCGACCATGCACTTCTTGAGATTGAGTTCGGTGGCTATCCGGAGATAGAAGTCTCTATCAAGGGCGTTGAAATGGGTGATGAACGGCTTGGCCGAAGCTCCGCCGAGGATGGGTGAAAAGATGGAGGTTTCCACTTCGACGAACCCTAAATCATCACAATATTTTTGAATGCCGCGGATAATGCGCGGGCGCATCAAGGCGACTTTACGAGAATCTTCGTTAACGATGAGGTCGACATAGCGTTTCCGGTAGCGGTCCTCGGTATCGGTCAAACCGTGGAATTTCTCCGGGAGCGGTTTAAGGCATTTGGTGATGTGGGTGTACTTCGTGACGCGGATGGTAAGCTCTCCGGTCCGCGTGACCATGAGGGTCCCTTCGAGACCCACGATGTCACCAAGGTCAGCTAGTTTGAAAACTTCATAGTCGTGCTCGCCAATGACGTTGATGCCAATCCAGGCTTGGATGGTACCGTACTCGTCCTGCAGATTGACGAAGGAGGCTTTGCCCATTCTCCGGATGGCCATGAGGCGTCCGGCGACGTTGACTACGATGCTTTGGGCAGTGAGTTCGTCACCGGTCAGTTTTCCGTACTTTTCGCGGATATCCTTAATCTGATCTTTCCAGGCGTAACGGGACCCAAATGGATCCACGCCGAGGTCGAGATATTTCTGTAGCTTGTCCTGTCTAGCCTGCTCTTGGTCGTTCAAAGACGGCTGTTGGGGTTGGTTCGAAACGGGGGCTTGTTCTTTTTCATCCATAGTTGCTTTCCTCACATGATAGACGCGTTGTTAGTCTAGACCTTCGGGTCGAAAAAAACGAGATGCAACGGCGAAGAAAGGGGTTCGTTATCAATCGGTGGCTTTGCCGCCAGTGTAGAGTTGGTAATACTCGCCCTGCTCCGCTAAAAGCTGCTGATGGGTTCCACGTTCGATGATGGCGCCGTTCTTGAGGACCATGATGACGTTGGCGTTTTGAATGGTACTGAGCCGGTGGGCTATCACGAAAACCGTCCGTCCCTTCATGATGGCGTCCATGCCTTCCTGCACCAACTTTTCGGTCCGGGAGTCAATGGAGCTCGTGGCTTCGTCAAGGATCATGACCGGCGGATCGGCCACGGCGCAGCGGGCAATCGAAAGAAGCTGCCTTTGGCCTTGGGAAAGGGAGGCGCCGCCCGCTTCGAGAACAGTGTCGTAGCCATTAGGAAGATTGCGGATGAAACCGTCGGCGTTGGCCAGTTTGGCGGCCTGTTCGACTTCCTCATCGGTGGCATCGAGTTTGCCGAAGCGGATGTTGTCGCGCACGGTTCCGGTGAAGAGTTTGGTGTCTTGGAGAACCATGCCAAGCGATCGTCTCAAATCGGTTTTACGAATCTTGGTGATGTTAATGTCGTCGTAACGAATCTTCCCGTCCTCAATATCGTAGAAGCGGTTAATCAGGTTCGTAATGGTGGTCTTGCCCGCCCCGGTGGGTCCCACGAAGGCGATTTTCTGGCCCGGCTTAGCGAATAAGGAAACGTTATGTAAAACGGTTTTCCCAGGAAGGTAGGCGAAGGTCACGTCATCGAAAGTGATCTTGCCTTGCAGCCAGACGTAGGTCGTGGGGCTTCCGTCCTGATGGGGATGTTTCCAGGCCCACCGGCCCGTTCTCTCGCCACACTCCGCCGGATTGCCATTCGCATCGGGTTTGGCGTTAACGAGCTCAACGTAGCCTTTGTCGATTTCCGAGGGTTCGTCCATGACCTCAAAGATGCGGGCGGAGCCGGCGAGGGCGAGGGCCACGATGTTGATCTGCTGGGAGACCTGCCCAATCGGCTGCGTGAAGGATTTGGAATACATTAGGAAAGAGATGATGATGCCAACGTCGAGAACGTGGGCACCGGTTAAAGAATAGCCGGTAAAGCCATTGACGATGGCCACCCCACCTAAGAGGGCCAAAATGGCGTATTGAATGTTGCTGAGCTGATTGACGGTAGGCATGAGAACGTTAGCGAACCGGTTGGCCTTCACCGAGTAGGCGTAGAGGTCCTGGTTATGCTTGCGGAAGCCGGCGATGTTCCTGCTTTCGTAGTTAAAGACCTTCACGACCTTTTGCCCATTTATCATCTCTTCGATGTAACCATTGGTCGCCCCCAGTTCAATTTGCTGCCTCACGAAATAGCGGGCCGACTTCTTCGCGTAGAAACCGGTGATGAAAAGGATGAGCAGCGAGAAGAGAAGGACCACGCCGGTAAGAAGCAGGTCCGTCACGGTCATCATCACGAGGCACGCCACCATCGTCATGATGGAAAGAGCCACCATCGGAAGGGCACGCGAGAGCATTTCCCTTAAGGCGTCGACGTCGTTGGTGTAGATGGACATGATGTCGCCGTGCCCACGCCGGTCGAAGTAGGAAATCGGAAGGGTCTCCATGTGGTTGAAGAGCTCATCGCGGATCCTCTTTTGCACGCCTTGGCCAATGATGGACATCAGGATGTTGTAGACATAGGTGGCGGCAAGGCCCAGGAGATACACGACAACGAGAACGACGAGGCAAACGGAGAAAGGTTGGCCAGCGAAGATACCGGTCGCTGGGGCAAAACCATCGAGAGCCAGACCGGATTTAACCGCCGGATTGATATAGCTATCGACGATGACGTTGCCGATGATGTAGGCCCCGATGGCCCCGGTCGAGCTCGAGAGGATGACGCAAAGCAAAACAATGACAAATTGCCACGGATAGTATTTGGTCACGTATTTGAGCAGCCTTCCCACCGAGTGAAGCTTTTGCTTCCGGGAGACGGGAGCCATGTTACGGCCGCCTTTGGTGGCGCGAAGATTAATTGCAGGCATCGAAGTCACCTCCACCAAGTTGCGAGCTATAGAGCTCTTTATAGACTGAGCAAGTTTTTAGAAGTTCAGTGCTATTTCCTTCCGCGACGATCTTGCCCTCATTCATCACTAGGATGGTGTCGCAGTCTTTCACCGAAAGGACGCGTTGGGCGATGATGATTTTCGTAATGTCTTTTCGGTCGTTCTCGAGGGCTGTGCGGATTAAGGCGTCGGTGCGGGTGTCGCAAGCCGAGGTAGAGTCATCAAGAATGAGAACCTTGGGGTTCTTGAGTAAGGCTCTAGCAATGCAGAGCCTTTGTTTCTGGCCGCCGGAGACATTGGTGCCTCCCTCTTCGATTTTCGTGTCGAGGCCCTGGGCCATATCCGACATAAGGAAGGGGGTCACTTGGGCGATGTCGCAGGCTTTGAGGATTTCCTCGTCCGTGGCCTCCGGGTTACCCCATTTGAGGTTATCGCGGATCGTCCCGGAAAAGAGGGTGTTCTTTTGGAGAACGACGGCCACGGAATCACGGAGGGCGACAAGATCGTATCCTTTGACGTCTTTCCCGCCGACTTGCACGTTGCCAATGGTCGGATCGTAGAGTCGCGCAATGAGGGAAATCAAAGTCGTTTTTCCAGAGCCGGTGGAGCCAAGAACACCCACCAGCGAGCCAGATTTGAAATGGCAATCGATATCCGAGAGAACGTAATGGTCGTCGCTATAGGCAAAAGAGACGTGGTTGAAATCGATCGAACCGTCGGCGATCTCCGTCAGCGCTTTATCCGGCGATTGGATATCCGGTTGCTCTTTGATAATCTGGGCAATTCTTTCGGCGCTGTTGCGGCCGACTATGATCATCACGAACACCATCGAGACCATCATGAGGGACATCATGATGAGCATGACGAAGGTAATGAGGGTGGAGTAATCGCCCACGGTCATGGCGGTACCGCCGCTCCTCACAATCAACTCGGCCCCAAGCCAAGAAAGAAGAACGATGGAGGTGTAGACGGCTAAATTGAGAAGCGGGCTATTGAAAGCCAGAATCTTCTCGGCGTGGATGAAGTTTTTGGCGATGAAGGCAGAAATCCCGTGGAACTTCTCTTTCTGTTGCTCCTCGCGGTTAAAGGATTTGACGACGCGAATCCCATCGACCGATTCCTCCACGGCCTGATTAAGCTTGTCGTAGGTGTCAAAGACTTTGACGAAGGTCGGATGGACCTTTTTGGCGATGTAAAGAAGCCCTGTGAGGGCGAGAGGAATGATCAGAAGGAAAATCCACGCCAACTGCCACTCGGTGACAAAGCACATAATGAGCGAAAAGATCATCATGAAGGGGGCTCTGATGACCGCCCGGATGATCTGCAAGAAGGCATTTTGGACGTTTGTAACGTCGGTGGTAGTTCTGGTGACGATGGAGCTCACCGAGAATTTGTCGATGTTCTTGAAGGAATACTTCTGAATTTGCACGAACATGGCGTCGCGGAGGTTCGCGCCGAAACCGGCGGCGGCCGAAGCGGAGGTGAGGCCGGCCAGAATGCCAAAGACCGCGGCGAAAACGGCCAAGCCGGCAATGACTCCGGTGTAGAGGTAGATCGAGTCAAGGTCAGTGTTGTTGACCCCATTAACGAGATCCTTCATGAAGAAGACGACGAGGATCTCGCAAACGCTTTCGGCTAAGACGAAAAACCAGGTGAGGATGGTATCCTTCCAGTGGCCTTTGATGAACGATAGCAATGTTTTAAAGGTTTTCATCTTACTTTCCTTCGGTGGTGACGTTGGCTCGAATGATTTTGAGGATACGTTTGACGACGGCTTCGTCCTCGATGGTAATTCCCTTCCTAACTTGGACCGAGATTTCTTTAAAGATCTCTTTGAACTCGTTTTCGACTTCGATGCCCTTCGGTGTCAGGACAATAACCTTCTTGCGGCGGTCCGAGGGACTAGGAGACATTATCAAGAAGCCCTTCTTCTCAAGATTGTGAAGTGTCTGAGAGGTGGTGGCTTTTGCCCCACGGTTGTTCTCCATGACTTCTTTTGAGGTGATCTCGTGATCGTTGTGACGGAAGATGTAGCCTAAAACCATCCCCTCAATCCCGGTGATCTTTTCCTTCAATCTCGCTTGAATGGTTTGATCAATGAAATTCTTGATCATGTTGCCAGTCAGGCGGATCTCAACTCCTAATGGTTTCTCTTCAATATCCATAAATGAACGCGAACGATTGGTTCGTGTACGAACATTCTATACACAACGAAAAGAAAAGCAACCGGAAAATGAGGCGATCAAAGATGGGAGCGGTTTCGGATTCCGTTAAGGAGTTTATGGAGGCCTTCGATGCTGTCCATTGTCTGGGAAATTTCGATGGAAATCCGTTTGGATCCAGCAAAGCCCGAGAAGAAGTGAGGCAAGAGGCCGCGCAGCTGCATTATGGCCACTCGTTCACCCTTTTCAATCAGGAGGGCGTTAGCGAATTCCTCGGCAAAACTCACCTGTTCTTCCAAAGAGAACTTTTCAGGGAGGCAACCATTCCGTATCTGCGAGTCAATCGCGGAGACGAGCCAAGGATTGCCTAAACCACCTCTGGCAACCATCACAGCGCTGGCCTTGGTCGACTCGAGCCATTCGGCGGCTTGCATGGGGTCGTTGATATCGCCGCTGATGATGAGCGGAACGCTCAGACGATCCCCAAGGCCGTTAAGGAGTTCATGTCGGGCTTTCCCGCTATAGCCTTGCTTGGTGGTCCGGGAGTGGATGGTGATGGCTTTTACGCCGGCCTTCTCGAGCACCTGACACACCTCTAGGAAGTTGATGGATTCTTCGTCCCATCCGAGGCGGATTTTGGCCGTCACGGGTTTACGGGAGGCCGCCACGACCGCCTTAACGTAGTCGTAGAGTTCGGCCGGTCTTTTTAGCCAAGCGCTTCCGGCCCCGGTCTTAACGACTTTATAGACGGGGCAGCCAAAATTGAGATCGAGGATGTCGTATTCGTAATCGCGCTCAAGAATGGCAAGGGCTTTAATGGTGACGTCTTTGTCATTGCCGAAAAGTTGGAGCCCCACCGGATGGTCAGTCTTTGACGTGACGCAATAGGCGTAGGTCTCTTTGTTTTCGTAGACGATTCCGTAATCGGAGATCATTTCCGAATAGGAAAGGGCGACCCCGAAGGGCTTCATGAAGTCGCGGTAGGCGAGGGTGGAAACGCCCGCCATCGGGCCAAGGATGACGGGACCGGTGATCCTAACCCCGCCAATATCAAACTCTTTGAATCCGTTCATAAGAAAGAAAGAAGGCCTTGCGGCCCTCTATCTTATTTATCCCCTTCGGAAGGCTTTTCGTCTTCCTTAGGGCTCTTCGGAGCCTTTTTTGTTGAAGGTTTCTTCGCCGGCTTATCGGGTTGAACGGGTTCTTCGGCCGGCTTTTCAACCGGTCTGACCGGCTCTTCGGCCGGCTGGGCCGCCACAGGAGCAGAATCCGTAGAATCCGGTTTCTTCTCCGAAACGGAAGCCTGCATCTTGGTAGGAAGGACGCCCGTCTTCACCAAGGAATCGATTTCCTCGGCGGTGATGGTTTCCTTATCGAGCAAGGTTTCGGCGATTAACGTCACGTCTTTCTTGTGTTCGGTCAGGATCTCGATGGCCTGTTGATGGGCGGCATCGATGATTTCACGAACGGCCTTATCGATTTCGAAGGCAACCTCCGAAGAGAAGTTGCGTTGCGTATTGGCGTAGTCGCGGCCAAGGAAGACGGATCCTTGATCGTTCTCGTATTGAATCGGCCCGAGGTGGGACATGCCGAAGACGGTGACCATCATGCGAGCCAGTTTGGTGGCTTCTTGAATGTCGTTCTGGGCCCCGGTGGAAATATCATCGAAGAAGATCTCTTCCGAAGCGCGTCCGCCAAGGAGACCGGTGATTTGGGCCAGCAGTTCCTTCTTGGTCAAGATGAAGCGATCGTCTTCGGGTGTCATCAAAACGTGACCTCCGGTGCGACCCCGCGGAATAATGGTGATCTTTTGGACCTTTTCGCTATAAGGCAGAACCAGACCGATAACGGCGTGGCCGGCTTCGTGGAAAGCCACCTCTTTCCGTTCTTGTTCGTTCAAGCCTTTGGAGCTCTTGGCCGGTCCGGCGATGCGACGATCGATAGCCTCGTCGATTTCGGCCATGCCAACGTCGTCCTTGTTGAAACGGACGGCCAGAATGGCGGCTTCGTTGAGGATGTTTTCGATATCGGCGCCCGAGAAACCAACAGTCCGTTTCGCGAGGGCTTTGAAGTCGACGCTCGGATTGATCTTTTTGTTGCGGGCATGGACGTGGAAGATAGCTTCGCGTCCGGCGGCGTCAGGCAGAGTAACGGTGATAATGCGGTCGAAACGGCCCGGACGGAGAAGCGCCGGATCGAGGACGTCGTCGCGGTTGGTGGCGGCGATGACGAGGATGCCGGAGTTATATTCAAAGCCATCCATCTCGACGAGCAATTGGTTAAGGGTTTGTTCGCGTTCGTCGTTGCCGCCGCCTAAGCCAGCGCCACGCTGACGACCGACAGCATCGATTTCATCAATGAAGACAATGCAGGGAGCGGTTTGCTTAGCGCGCTTAAAGAGGTCGCGGACACGACCGGCGCCAACGCCCACGAACATCTCAACGAAATCCGATCCGGAGATGCTGTAGAAGGGGACGCCAGCTTCGCCGGCCACCGCTTTGGCGAGCAAGGTTTTGCCGGTGCCGGGGGGGCCGATTAAGAGGACGCCTTTGGGCAAACGGGCGCCGAATTTGGAATATTTCTTGGGTTGCTTAAGGTAGTCGACCATTTCGACCATTTCGGCTTTTTCCTCGTTGCAGCCAGCCACGTCGGAAAAGCGGATTTTGCTGGCGTCTTCGCGACGGGCCGGGGACTTGTTGAAGTCCATGGCTTGGCGGTTGGCCCCATTGACGGAACCATTAAGCCTCACGAAGAAGATCACTCCCACAATCGTGACGCCGAGGATGAGGATAATCGTCGGTCCCCACTCCGACCACCAGTTGGTGGCGTAGATGTCGACTACGGTAAGAGAGCCTTTGCCGTCATAGTTCTGGACCAAGGAGACGTTGGAGTTCCACTCATCGACCCGGGCGGAGAAAATGGTCGACCAACTCGCGTGGCCGTTGGGGGTCACCGTGATGGCGCCGCTGGAATCGACGGAAGAGACGTCAAAAGGATTGTTCCAGCGTTCTCTTTCGATTTCGACGGTGTAGGCGATCACCGGTTTGTCGGGATTGCTGTAAAGATAGGCCTTGCCGGTGACTTTGACCGTGCGGCGGCCTTCTTGGACTTCGGCGGTCTTGATGTAGACCGAAGTGTCTTTTTCGTACGCGCCGTTAACGCGAAGAACGGTGTCGAGTTGATCTTCTGTCCAGGCGTTGCCACCCGTGAGATTCATGATGGCGTAGGCCACCAAAAGGCACAGGACCAAAGCGATAAAAAGATAAGGCAGAATGGCCCCAAACGTGTTTTTGCGGTTGTTCTTGTCGTTCATACATTTCCTCCGAAAACCTTAAATCAAACCTGCTCAAAGAAATTTATCGCAGGCCTGCATATACGCACAATACACCCGCGAAAATGCTATCACAAACTAAATGCCCGCTTTTTGGCCGTTTTCTTGCGATTTTATTCGTTTTTCACATGAATGTTCAAAACTGAGGAATGGTACTCGGCGAAAACCTTCTTGTAACGGGGGACGTAAATGATCTTCCCGTCTTTGTTGAGGAACACGGGCCAAATCGAGGCCCAGTGGAGGGGTAAACCGCCCTCTTTGTACATCTTGCGAACCGGGACCAGATAGCCACCATAGATATAGACGTCGCCCGGGATGGCGGTGCGGATCGTGAGGGGGTAGTCCTCGGCGTGGATTCCGCGGTCCTCAGCTCCGTTAGAAAAGTCCAAATCGAAGTCCTCGTTCGACATCTTGCCAGGCTTTTCGAGGGTATAGCAGTACGGCAATTCATCGGGGTTGGTCTCGATCGTGAGGGTGTCGTATTCTTTCACGAGATAGAACTTATCCCGAAGCTTATAGGTCATGTTGGGCTCGGGGCTGAGGCACATCTTCCGGATATCGTTGATCTTGGTTTGACTTAAGGTGACCCGGACGGGCGAGTTATTGACGAAACGGATTAAAGCTTCCATGAACTCGTCTTTGCTTAAGGCCATGATGGCCCGGATCTCGAGTTCCTTCCATTGCGTGGATTCTTTCTGAATGTGCTCGATGAAAGAAAGCTTCTCACTGTTGGCTTTGGCGATTTCGTCGAGGATTTGGCCTCGTTCGACCTCGTTCATCTTGCTGATGACGTCCCCGCGGATTTTGTGGCGGGTGAACTTGTCTTCCCGTTGCGAAACGTCATCGGAAAAGGGGACGCCGTTTTCGGTGTCGTATTCACGAAGGTCCTCTTTCGAATAGTTGAGCAACGGCCGGACGACGATCATCCCGTGGGAGATGGTCATTTTGGACAAACCGTAATAATCGACTTTCTTCACGTCTTCCTTTTGGAGAAGATAGGTCTCGATCAAGTCGTCCTGCTGATGGGCGATGAAGAGGGCGGCCGCGTCGTATTTCTTGTACATGGCCTGAAAGAACGAGTAACGAACTTCACGCGACCAAGCCCGGTAATCATCGTCGGGATCGCGTTCGATGTTTGAGGAATCGCAGACCTCCAAAACGAGGCCCCTGCCCTCGCAGTAAGCCCGGAGTTTTTTCTCATCGTCGAGAGAATCCTGGCCCGTGTGGTATTGGATGAAACAAACGATCGGTTTGACGCCGTTTTTCTGAATCATGTCCAAAAGGGCCATGGAGTCGGGTCCGTAGCTGACCGCGTCAAGATATTTGGCTTCGAGATCGAATTTGAAATCCAGCATGTCCATACCTAATTTCTCTCCCCCACCTCATCGGTAATGATCTGATACATTTTTGGAGCGTCTTCTTTCTTAGCGAAGGGCCGGACCGAGACGACTTTGGCCTCGATTTTGTGGCGGCCCAATCGTAAGACGAAGGTGTCTCCCTCTTTCACTTCGCTCATCGGTTTGGCGACCCGTCCATTGATGAGGACATCGTTGTCGTCGCAAAGCTCTTTGGCGGTTTCACGCCGCTTGACGAGTCGGGTTACCTTTAGGAATTTATCAATCCTCATCGAAAATTAGTTTAGCACACGCGCTCGCTCTTGCGCGGAGAGAAACAACTTGTGGATCAGGTTGGCAACGGCTTCCAAATCGTTCAGCCAATCCGTTCTCTTGGTCATTCGGAGGCGCAGTTTCTTCTCCAAATAGGTCACTTTCAGGATATCGAGATAGGGCACCGTCACGTTGAAGAGTTCGGTCCCAATGCCGTTGATCCTCGTGAAGGAGTCACTCATCTGGAAATCCACATAAGTGTCGAACTCGTCAACGGAAAGGAACTCGTCGTTGCCGATCACCAAATCGATGCGTTTTTTCTGAATGAGCAGCACGACTTCGGGAGGTGGTTTGCCATACATGTCGCGCATGTGCTTGGAGAAAGCGGCCAGACCCCTCGAGTCCTTGATTTCTTCCAGCTCTTGGTAGAGTTCGATCTTGTCGGTGTTCTCGGCGTAATCCTTCGGAATGTAGGCATCGATATCAAAGAGTCTATTGGGTTTGGGCGGCTCCGGCTCAATGCCAGTGGTTTTCGCGGTGATGGCTTCGTTAAGCATCTTGAGATAGAGGTCGAGGCCCACTGTGTCGATAAACCCGGCTTGGTCAGGTCCGAAAATGTCGCCGGCGCCCCGAATGAGAAGATCCCGTTGGGCGATTTTGTAGCCACTTCCGAGCTCGGTGAATTCCTGAATGGCCTGGAGCCGTTTCTGGGCATCCTCGCTCATCGACTTCTGAGGCTTGTACATCAAATAGGCGTAGGCAATGCGGTCTCCGCGCCCGACCCGGCCTTTGATTTGGTAGAGTTGGGACAAACCAAAGAGGTCGGCGTTCTCCACGATCAACATGTTGGCGTTCGGGATGTCGATGCCGTTTTCGACGATCGAAGTGCAAACCAAAACGTTGAGGTCGCCCTCGTAGAACCGTTCCATGACCTCTTCGACTTCGTCTTTCTCCATCTGGCCGTGGACCACGCCGATGCGGGAGGTCGGAACCTCGCGTTGGAGTTCGGCGGCTTTGCCGTAAATCGTTTCGACTTTGTTATGGACGTAAAAAACCTGGCCATTCCGGGCGAGTTCGCGTTGGATCAGTTCCGCCACGACCTCCAGTTTGTATGGGGTCACATAAGTTTGAATCGGCATTCTGCTCTCCGGGGCGGTATTTATTTGACTGAGGGGTCGGATGCCCACGAGCGACATCTGGAGGGTTCGCGGTATCGGCGTGGCGCTAAGCGTCAAGACGTCGAGGTTCTGTTTCAGCTCTTTGATCCGTTCTTTTTGTTCCACGCCAAAACGCTGTTCCTCGTCCACCACCAAGAGCCCAAGATCGCGAAAACGGATCTCTTTGCTGAGGAGACGGTGGGTTCCGATGATGAGATCGATTTTTCCGGACAGAACGTCTTTCATCTCGCGTTTCTGGACATCCTCGGGCACGAGGCGTGAGAAGATGGCGATTTGAGTGCCGAAGCTCCTAAAGCGTTCCAGGGCGACTTCGTAATGTTGCCTTGCTAATAGGGTTGTGGGGCAAAGAATCGCGGCCTGTTTGCCGCCTAGGATGGCCTTATAGCAGGCCCGAAACGCCAATTCGGTTTTGCCGAAACCGACGTCTCCGCTTAGAAGACGATCCATCACGAGAGGTTTTTGCATGTCGACTTTGATTTCTTCGAGACAGGTTTTCTGGTCGTCGGTCAACTCGTAGGGGAAGGCGGCCTCAAACCGTCTTTGATCTTCGTCATCCGCGGGGAAGGCATAACCATCGATTTTGGCGCGGGAGGAGTAAAGGGCCAACAGGCGATCCGCCAATTCGTTGACTCGTTCCTTGATCTTGGCCTTCTTCTTTTGCCAGTCGGCGCCGGAGAGGTGGGACAAGCGCGGGGCGGCCCCTTCGCGGGCGGCGTATTTGCGGACCAAACGGAATTGCTCAAGCGGAACGTAGAGCTTTTCGGTCCCGGCGTAGGCGATCTGAAGATAATCCCGGTGCACGCCATCCATCTCCATGGTTTTGATGCCAAGGAATTGGCCGATGCCGCGGTATTCGTGAACGATGTAGTCGCCCGGCCGCAAATCCTCAAAGCTCTTGAGGATCGTGGCGTCTTTGAAACGGGAGGTGAAACGGCTCGTCGAGAGGCGTCGACCAAAGAGGTCGCTAGCGGAGAGATAGGCGATTTTCGCCGACGGGACCTCAAACCCTTGACTGAGGGCCATCGGGGAAAAGCCAATGTGACCAATCGGCAAATCGAGGGCTTTGACGTCTTCGTAAGGCACTTTCATGTCGTCGAAGAATTCCTTGGCCACCTTGATGGATTGGGCGTCCGGGAGACAAAGAATGACTTTGTCGCAGGAATTCAGATAGCTTTGGACCGTGGGTAAGAGATAGGAAATGCCAGATCCGGCGGGGGCGATGGGACGAACGGTGAAAGTCTCGTCTTCCGGGGTCTCGGCGTACTTCACTCCATAAACGACCTTGGAACGGTCCCCAAGAGCCTCCGAAACCGTCATGTATTGCTCAAGGTGGGAAGGCAGCATCATTTTTTCCTGGAGCTCGGAAAAGAAGGTGTGGCTCTCATTAATCAGCAAATCGGCCGATTCGATGAATTGGTTTTTATCGGGAATGAACACCGCTTTCGGATGGAAATAAGAAAGAATCGAATTGGGGCGATTGAGGGCGTACCCGTAGTATTTGTATAAGGTCGGCTTGGGGTTGCCGGCGACGAAGTCCTCTAGATCACGGATTACGTTGCCCCTGAGGGTTTCAGCCTCGGAAGGGGGTAGGTGCTCACAGTCGCGGTTCAAGGTTTCTTTGAGCCGAGAGGCAAAAGAGGTGAGCTCGTCGCCATTAAGAAGCAACTCGGTGGCGGGAAGGATGGTGGCCTCTTCGAGATCGGCCCCCGAGGATTGGGTAGCGATGTCAAACTGGCGGATGCTTTCCACTTCATCATCGAAAAACTCGACGCGGATAGGCACGAGCCCGTTGACCGAGAAAACGTCGAGAATGTCGCCGCGCGAAGCGAATTCCAAAGACTGATCGATCTTATTGACCCGGGAATATCCCAGTTCCGTCAGCCGCGTTTTGACCGCCTTCAAATCACATTTCTCGCCTTTTTTGAAAATGATAACCTTCTCGCCGAAGTCTTTGGGGTCGGGGAGAAAGCGAAGGGCGGCGGCCGGGTGAGTGACCAAAATCTTCTTGCCCGGTTTTAGGAGTTGCCCCATCGCGTAGAGGCGTTGCGAGAGAAGCTCGCGACTCGAGGAAAGGCTTTCGGCCCGGAGGAGTTCGTCCGCCGGAAAGAACACCACCTCTTCCTCGGGATAGAAATTCAAAAGGAATTCGTAGGTCTTCTGAGCGCTATATTGATTGGGGCTGATGATGGCGTAATCGTCTTTTTCGCGGTGGAACAAAAAAGCAAAAAGAAGCCCCGTCCCGATCGTTTCGTCAATGACAAAATGCCCCTTTTTCTCGGAGAAGGGGGAGGTCGGAAGGACTTTTGCTAAACGGTCGAAGAGGTTACTCAGACGGGCCCTCCTTTGGAGCGTTGTAGATGCTCATGGCATATGGGAAGCCGCGAAGAAGTATATCACGTAAGGCCTTCGCCGCCTCATCCGTCGCTTCCTCGAGTTTGGAAAGGGAGGCGTTTTGGGGTTTGCCAAGAACGTAATCAATGCTGTTATGGTGCTCCGGCTCTCCGATTCCGATCCGAATCCTTTTGATTTGGTCCGACCCATAGTGCTGGATGATGTTTTGCATGCCTTTATGGCCACCGCTGGAGCCGTTTTCCCGCAAGCGAAGGGCGCCTTCGGGGAGAGCCATGTCATCATAAACGACAATGATGTCCTCGATGCCGATCTTAAAATAGTCGGCCAAAGGTCGAACGCAGTCGCCGGAAAGATTCATGAACGTTTGGGGCTTTGCGATGATGATCGGCTCCGGGAAGGCGGGGTTCTTGATGATGCCATAGACCCCATGAAAACCTTCGCGGTCAAAAGAAGCCGAGCAGAGATCGGCGAATTTATCGAGCGTCATAAAGCCCATGTTGTGACGCGTTCCGACGTATTGGGCGCCGGGATTGCCAAGCCCCGCGAGTAGTTTCATTTGACCTCTTTCGATTGGATCGAAGCGGCTAGGGTGCGGAGGACCAAAAGAACCTTTTCGACTTTCTCGTTATCGAAAAAGACAATCGGGTGGTCTTTGAGATTGGCCAAAGCGGCCTGTTCGGGGGTCGCGTTAGGATCGTTCGCGGCCATCCGAATGGAGTTGCTGATCAGGAAATTGTACGGGAAGTGCAGCTTTGCCATGTCGAACGAGCCGCGGAACTGATAGAAACGAATGTGGTAGTTATCCAGAATGTTCTGTTCAATCAGAAGATGACGGGTTTCCGGCGTGGGCTCTGACATGCCACAAGCGAAAACGAGCACTTCCTTCTTGGAGAGCTTGGCCCAGTGTTGGAGGAATTTATCGATGCCTTGGATGGTGTTGCCCATGACCCAGCCACCGAAAACGACAGCGTCGTATTTCGGAAGGTTCCGCCAATTGAATTTGTTAAGCGGGGAAACGTCTCCGTGAATACCTTCGGCAATTCTCTCGGCGTAGGCTTTCGTGCATCCGGTCTTGCTTTTGTAGAGAATTAATGTGTTCATACTTCAAGATATTATCACCCTTTGTTGTTAAAGAAACGGAGAAGCAGGTAAAATGGTTTCCATGAAAACAAAAGAGTGGTGGCTCGATTTCCTTAAAGGAACGACGATTGGGTTTGCCATCCCCGTTCCCGGAGTCAGCGGCGGAACCATGGCCGTCTTGACCGGAATCTTTGATAAAATCGCCAACGCGGTCGCCAATATCCGCAAGAAGTTTTTCGAATCCGTCAAAACCCTTCTCCCAATCGGTTTGGGCGCTTTGGTGATGGCCATTATCGGCTTCGTCGGAATCAAAAAGGGTTTCGAGCTGGCCCCAGTGGCCTTATCGGCCCTGTTCGCCGGACTCATCTTGGGCTCCACGCCTGTGGTGACCAAAGAGCTGAAGAATACCAAATGGGATTTCTGGAGCATCTTCCGGGTCGTCGCGTCGTTTGTCTTTGCCTGCGCGATCGGCATTGCCAGCGCTTTGGTCTATTACTACTCCGGTTTTTCCCTCGCGGCCTACCTCACGAGCAACAATTGGTGGATCTACCCCCTCCTGATCCTCGTTGGCTTCATTGCGGCCACGACCGCGGTCATACCTGGGGTTTCTGGCTCGATGATGATGTACCTCATGGGTCTCTACGTGCCCCTCATTAGCCTCTACACCACTTGGTCGAACTGGGCTAACCCGGCCCTGCTGCCCCTGATTCTCGGTGGCGGCGTGTGCCTCGGAATCGGCTGTCTCGCCGGCTTCGTTATCACAAACGTGTGGATGAAGGCGCTTCTCGCGAAAAAACACGACCAAACCTATCAGGTGATTCTGGGCTTCGTTTTCGGTTCTCTCATCTCGATGTTCATCAACCCGCAGATGATCCAAACCAACGAAGTAACCGGAGTTAATACTTGGATTTACACTGACCGCCCAATTTGGGAATGGATCGTCGCTGTGGTTCTTTTCGTCGGCGCGGCCGCCTTGTTGCTATTTTTGACGAAAAAATCTGAAAAGAAACCCGATAAAGCCTCATAATATTTTATTTAAGTCTCCTTTCAGGAGGCTTGTCGTTTTGGCACATACAAATGTAAATAGTTGGTCTTTTTACATTGACAAATAACATTAACCGAATATCATTAGAGACCGCGCCATTGAGGAGGTGCTAACCATATGCCAAGAACAGAAGAACAAAACCAAGTCATAAAGGACCGCCGTAAATTTCGTATCATGGAAAAAGCTTTGATGCTTTTCGCCACCCGAGGCTTTGACCCCGTGACGGTGGACGACATCACCGAAGAGGTCGGCTGCTCCCATGGTTTGTTCTACCATTACTTCACCGGAAAAGAAGACGTCTACAACCAACTCATGACTTTGAAGAACGACCCCAAGTACGATGAGTATCGTCTGCCCACGCAAAAAGCTATCGATGCCGGAGGCCTTGCCGGAATCAAGATTTGCGTCGAGTACGCCGAAAAAATCGCCCGGGCTGACGACGTGATCTTCTACTTCATCCGTCTCGTCCTGACTAGACAAATGGCCCAAACCGCAAAAGGCACTCTGGTGGGAATGGATCTCTACCCCGACTTCTTAAAGCTTATCGAGCAAGCCCAGGCCGATGGAGATATCTATGACGGCGACCCGAGAGAAATCGCCAATATGTACATCGATTTCTGCAACGGAGCCATGGATCGCCGTTTCGCCATGGGACGCGACAAATTCGAAGTGGTTCACGCCGACAAAATCCTAAGGATTTTCAAAAAAGGCGAGTAGGGCTCAAAACGAAAATTAAGCCATCCATAAATTTGGGTGGCTTTTTTATTCCTTGAATGGTTCTGCGTTTGGTCATAGAATTTGCCCGAATGAACAAATTACTTCGCTATTTACGGCCCGTCTGGTATCTCGTCATCATCGCGATTTTTCTCGTGGCGTTGCAGTCTTTGTTCGCCATGTTAATCCCCTCCCTAATTGGCAGCATCACGACCATCATTGAATACCCGTCCGATTATGCCGAGAGACTTGGCACATTGATATCGATTTTTTCCTTTCAGCTTCTAACCCCGACCGGCGACGGAATCACTGATATCTGGATTGTCGGCGGCATCATGATGGGTTTTGCGTTCGGCTTCCTCCTGTGCGCTTTCGGATCATCCATCACCATTAGCCGTATCGGAGCCTCCTATGGCAGGAATCTCCGGCATGACGTTTTTTCGAAAGTTAATCGTTTTGCCATCGGCCAGTACGACAAATTCGGAACCGCCTCGCTCATCACCCGCACCACGAACGACATCGAGCAGACCCAACAGTTAATCCAAAGCACTTTGCGCATAATCATTATGTCGCCTTTATCGATGATTTTGGCCATTGTGCTCGTCATGAAGTCCGATCCTTGGATCGCCCTCATCATCGCCTGCGCTTTGCCTTTCATCGTGGTGATCATGGCCGTGATTTTCATCATTGCCTTCCCGCTCTTCAAGAAGTTCCAGACGGTCATCGACCAGTTGACTCTGTCGGTACGCCAAACGCTGAAAGGCGTGAGGGTCATCCGGGCCTTCGATCGACAAAAAGAAGATGACGAATCCTTTGACCAAGCCAACGTCCGCATGAAAAACCTCGCCATCAAAGTCGACCATACGATGACTTTTGCCAACCCGCTTATCTCCATCGTCTTTGACGTCACCTACATCGCCGTCTATATCTATGGCTTTGCCAAGGTTAACGGACAACCGGTCAGCCAAGGGGTCATCGATCTCTCGAACGTCCTTAAAGGCGCCACTTACGCCATGCAGGTCATGAACTCGTTCCTCTTCTTCGGGTTCCTTTTAATCATGATTCCGCGAGCGGGCGCTTGTGCAAAACGCATTAACGAGGTCTTAAGCACTCCGGATTTGATTCCCGACCCGAAAAGTCCCCTCGTCCCTTCAAGCAACGACGGGATCGTCGAGTTCGATAACGTATCTTTCACCTTCCCAGACGCCTCCGTTCCGACTTTAGCCAACATTTCTTTCAAAACCAAACCCGGTTCCACCACGGCCATCATCGGCTCGACTGGCTCTGGCAAGAGTTCCATCATCAATCTGATACCCCGGTTCTACGATGCCACCGAAGGCCGCGTTTTGGTCGATGGCGTCGATGTCAAAGACATGAGCAAGAAGGACTTAAGGGTCCGCTTAGGGTTCGTCCCTCAAACCGCTCAGCTCTTTACCGGAACCATCAGATCTAACCTTCTTTTTGGCAAAAACGACGCCACGGACGAGGAGTTAAGGCAAGCCCTTGAGGTCTCCCAGTCGGCGGATTTCGTCGCTGCGATGGAAAAAGGCCTCGATTCGCCGGTCGAACAGGACGGAAAGAACTTTTCCGGTGGCCAAAAACAACGCCTAGCCATTGCCAGGGCCCTAATCCGGAAACCCGAAATCTATGTCTTCGATGACTCTTTTAGCGCCTTGGACTTCCAGACGGACATTCGTCTAAGAACGGCCCTAAAGAGCTACACTACCGCAAGCTCGGTCATCATCGTCGCCCAGCGTGTTTCCACCATTCTCGACGCCGATGAGATCATTGTCCTCGATAAGGGCCAAGTGGTTGGGAACGGAACGCATTCTCAACTTCTTCGTAAGTGCAAAGTCTATCAGGAAATCGTCTATTCGCAGATGGACAAAGACGAAATCGCCAAAACGATGGATTTAGCCAAGTCTTTGGGCGGGGGTGAACAATAATGCCAAAACATGATGAACTCCTGGCCAAGGCCAAGAATCCTAAACAAACCTACGGGCGCATTATCGGCGAATTCCGGAGCCAAAGAGTGGTCCTCATCGTTTTAATCGTCATTCTTATCCTCGGCGCCGCCCTTTCGATCGTCAACCCGATCGTACTTAAGAGAATCATCGAAGACATCCCCCAATTCGTAACCAACGACGGGGTGACTAACAGCGTCCAATGGTCGGGGCTTCTTGGGGCATTTGGGATCATGCTCTCCTTCGCCGTCGGCAGTTCGATATTCATGTTCATCAGCGATTGGATCGGCGGGAAGATGGTCGACGTCTATTCTTACCATCTCCGCTCACGCCTCAAGGCGAAACTGAATAAGATGCCGCTAACGTTCTTTGACGGGCAAAGTTACGGTGAGATCCTCTCCAAACTCACGAACGATATCGATAACGTTAACCGCAATTTGTATCAAATCATGAGCCAAATCGTCGTCGGCGTCGCCCTTTTGGTTGGAACGACGATCGCCATGTTCGTCACCTCCTGGCAGCTAGCTCTCGTGGTCTTGGCTTCCTATCCGATCATGGCCATCGCGGTTTTCCTTATCGGCGTCCAAAGCAAAAAGCAGTACAAACGGTACCGGGAACGCTACGGCAAGCTCGAAGGGATGATCGAAGAGGACTACGCAGGCTACAAAATCGTCAAACTATTTGGACAAGAAGAAACGTCCCAGAAGCTCTTTGACTCCATCAACGCCGAAATGAGCGAGGCCGACCGCAAATCCCAGTGGATCAGTGGCTTCATCTTCCCCACCATGCGTTTCATCTTCCTCATCAGTTTCGTGGCCATCAGTGTCGTGTCGGGTCTTATCAGCAAGAACGCCGACGGCATTGCCAAGTTGGCCGCCTTCCTGATGTTCCTTAACATGGCTCAACAACCCTTCCAGATGCTCGGGCAAAGCGCCGGCACCGTTCAAAGCGTGGCCGCCGCGAGCGAGCGGATCTTTGGCTTGCTCGATTCCCCCGAAGAATCCCCCGATAAGCCAACCGCCGTCATTACTGAAGATCACATCAAAGGCGACGTTGCCTTCAAGTCGGTTTCCTTCTCCTACACGCCCGAGAAACCGCTCATCGAAGATATGAACATCCATGTGAAGCCGGGCGAAACCGTGGCCATTGTAGGCCCCACCGGGGCCGGTAAGACCACCATCGTCAACCTCATCATGCGTTTCTACGATCCCGATAAGGGCGAAATCCTGGTGGACGGGGTGCCGACGACCGATTACGCCCGCAACACCATCCGTGGCAGCATTGGCATGGTCTTGCAGGATACCTGGCTTTTCGCCGGATCGATTAAAGACAACATCCGTTACGGCGACGAAAGTGCAACCGATGAAGAGATTAAACAAGCCGCCGAAGCTGCCCGAGCGGACCATTTCATTGAGACTTTGCCCGAAGGCTACGATTTCAAACTGACCGAAGACGGCACCAACATTTCGCAAGGGCAAAGACAGCTGATTACCATTGCCCGCGCCATCGTCAGCAAGCCAAAAATCATGATCCTCGACGAAGCCACCTCTTCGGTCGACACCCGCACGGAACAGGCCATCCAAGACGCTTTGGATGACATCATGAGGAAGAAAACGAGCTTCGTGATCGCTCACCGTTTAAGCACCATCAAAAACGCCAAGATCATCTTGGTTATGGACCATGGCAAGATCATCGAAACCGGCACGCACGAAGAACTCCTAGCCAAGAACGGTTTCTACGCTGAGATGTACAATTCGCAATTCTTAGGCAAGGGTCTCTCTTCCGTTTCCGATTAACCGCCTCGTAGATAACGAAAAGGGCCCTCGCAGGCCCTTTCTTTGTTTTTCGGGACTATTTCTTAAGCGTCTCTTTCTTCTTCGCCCAGACGCGTTTCTCCTCGGCCCGGTTGAAGGCTTTGATGTCGGCGTAGATGTCCTTGAGTTTCGGGTACATCTTGGAATAGACGTGCTTGAAGAGGAAATCGTACTTCTCTTGGTTCACCTTATTGGGAACAAAGGTGTCCCGAACGCGCACCATGCCATTCACGGCCGATATAGCGTCCGGATAGACACCGATGGCTAGGAACCCGGAAATAGCCGCGCCTAAGGAAGAGTTCTCGAAGGTTTGGACGCGACTGACCGGGCGGTTGAAGATGTCGGCCGTAATCTGGCAGATCTCATTGGATTGGGAACCGCCTCCACTCACGCGAACCTCTTCGATCCGGTGGCGGATCTTTTTCTCGAAATGTTCCATCCCATCGCGGAGGGCGTAGGCGATTCCCTCAATGATGGCCCGATAGAAATGTTCGTTGGTTATCGAATCACTGAAACCGATGATGGAGCCCTTGGCCAAAGGCTTGGAAAGACTGGGTCCCCAGAAGGGCTGGAGAACCAAACCATCGCATCCAGGGGGAACGGTCGGAAGCTTCTTGTTAAAGTCCTCGATTTTCGCCCCGGTAATGGTGGCTCCCTTGCTCGGAATGGCCCCGAACTCTTTTAGGAACCAGTTGATCATCCAATAACCGCGGTAAACCTGGATCTCCATGTTGTAATAGTGGGGGATACACGCGGGATATCCCGGCAAAAAGGTCTCCGATTCGGTGTATTTGGTCCTCGTCGTTTCGATGGAGGAAGCCGTCCCGTAACTGAGGGCGACCTTGCGATCATTGATGACTCCTAGGCCCAAAGTCTCGCAGGCTTTGTCGCTTCCCGAGGCATAAATGGGCAACCCCTCCGGAAGACCGGTTTCCTCAGCGCCTTTTTTGCTGATGTGGGTCATGAGCGACCCCTCGGGAACGAGATCGCATAGAAGTGACCGTTTCAAAGAGAAAATTTGGGCGGTCAAATTCGTTTCGGGCTTCGCGTAGAATTGGCGATTTTTGAAATCGAGGGGGTAGTGGCCTGTGTAGTTGGAGGAGCTGTCTTTCAGTTCCCCGCTGAAGCGATAAATGAACCAAGTGGAGACGTTAAGGTACTTGTCGAGACGGGCCCAGTTCTCGGGTTCGTTTTCGATGAACCAGTTTGGCATACTGTGGCGGCGGTTGGACTGAACGGTCTCGTATTTGCCCACCAGTGAGAAAAGCGCTCGAGCGCTGAAGGGCAGTTTATTAATGCACTCGGCGGTCCTTTGGTCGAGCCAGAGGATCATCGGACGGATGACTTTCCGTTCCTTATCAAGGAGAACGGCGCTGTCGCGGAAGCAGGTAACAGACATCCCTTTGACCCTTTCGAGGAGCTCAGGATGTTCTTTGGCAATCTTGTTGCTGACCTCGCAAAGGCAAGACCAATAGAGCTCCGGGTCCTGTTCGGCATAATTAGGCATCGTCGAATAATATGGTGGGTCGTACTTCTTCTTTTCCATGGCTAGAATTTCGCCATGTTGATCGAAAATGGCAACGCGTACACTTTGCGTGCCAAAATCGACAGTTAAAATTAGGGGTTCTTTGTTATCCATAATTAATCTCCGAGAGAGATTTTAGCACGAAAAGCGATATCTCCGTGCTAGAATAAACCCGCTAAGTGAAGATAAGAAAAGAAGGCCTTAAAAATGATAATTTCTAGAGCCCCGTTCCGTGTGAGTTTCTGCGGGGGCGGAAGTGACATTCCGTCTTTTTATGAAAAGTATGGTGGATGTGTCATTTCGACGAGCATCCGCAAGTACGTTTATCTAGCCATCAATACAGCCTTTAACAAAGACAGCATCACTCTTAAATATTCCCAGACGGAAATCGTGGACGACATCGACAAGATCCAACACCGGATTTTCAAACAAGTTCTTAGGGACTTTAACTTAAAGGGCGTGGAGATTACCTCGATGGCGGACATTCCCTCGGGAACCGGTTTAGGGTCTTCCAGCTCTTTCACCGTTGCCCTCCTCCGAGTTCTCTACGCTTATAGCGAAAAAGCCGTGTCAACCTATAAGCTAGCCAAAGAGGCTTGCGACGTCGAAATCAATCAGCTCGGAAACCCCATCGGAAAGCAGGATCAATTTGCCGCCGCTTTCGGGGGACTTCGTTACTATGAGTTCTGCCCCGACGGTTTTGTCAAAGTCGAGCCCATTGTGATGAGACACGACTCGTATGAGAAACTCCAAAAGAACCTTTTGATGTTCTACACGGGCGACGTCCGGGACGCCAACAAAATCCTTGGGGAGGAAACTAAAAATTTGGCCTCTCAAGAAGATAAGATCAACGCCACCAAAAAGCTTTGTGAGATGACAAAGGAATTGAAGCTCAGTTTTGAGAATAATGACATCGACGCTTTGGGCCCCGTCCTCAAGAAAGGCTGGGAGATCAAACGAAACCTCGCCAATGGCATCAGCAATGCCATGATCGACAGCCACTACGAGAAGGCTATGGCGGCCGGATCGACAGGTGGAAAGCTTCTCGGAGCAGGAGGGGGAGGCTTCCTTCTCTTCTACTGCCCAACTGAGGAAGTGCGCGAAAATGTTCGCAAATCACTATCGGATTTAAAAGAGATGGAATTTGAGTTTGACCAAGCAGGCTGCAGTATCCTGATGATGTGAGGCTGGTATGAAGGCACTTATTCAGGCGGGCGGCAAAGGAACCAGACTTCAATCGATTTCTGGCTCTTTACCGAAGCCAATGGTGGCTCTCTGTGGCAAACCAATATTGCAATGGCAAATCGAAGGCTTGGTTAAGTCTGGAATCACAGAAATTGTCATCGTTATTAGCCCTACCGGTGAGGTCATCCCGGCCTATTTCAAAGATGGGTCTTCGTTTGGAGCAAACATCAGTTACATCACCGAACCGACCCCGTTAGGGACAGGCGGAATTCTTTACCAGGCCAAACCAATTCTTGGGAAAGAGGATTTTATTCTCCTGTTTGGGGATTTGATGTTGGATATCGACTGGAAAAGGATGATCGCTTTTCACGAAAATCACCACTCCGAACTCACGGCCTTTGCCCACCCCAACAGCCACCCCTTTGATTCCGATCTTTTGGTCGTCAATGAAAACGATAAAGTGACCAACTTTGACAGCAAGCATAATGTGCGATCGTTTTTCTATGAAAACGTGGTCACGGCCGGCATCTATATTCTTTCCAATCGCTTGCTCGAAACGATAACGGCGCCAGGCTCGCTCGATTTCGAAACGCAGGTTTTGGTGCCCGCCATTAACCGGGGCAACGTCTATGCCTATCGCTCAAGCGAATATGTTAAAGATTGTGGCACACCAGACAGGTTTAACTCGGTTACGGAAGACATAAAAAACGGGGTTGTAGCCGCCAAGTGTCTATCCCACAAACAAAAGTGCATCTTTTTGGATCGGGACGGCACACTAAACGTGTTTGGGGATTTTGTCACCAACGCCGACAAATTAACAATAATGCCGGACGCCGGAGAAGCTCTTAGACTGATCAATCAATCGGGCTATTTGGCCATTGTCATCACCAATCAGCCGGTCGTGGCTCGCGGGGAGACCTCTTTCGAGGAACTTCATCGCATCCATAACAAACTCGAAGATCTTCTTGGAAAAGAAGGGGCTTATCTCGACGACCTCTACTTTTGCCCCCACCATCCCGACAAAGGTTTTGCAGGGGAAGTTCCTCAACTTAAAATCGTCTGCAACTGCCGAAAACCCAAAATTGGGCTGCTTCAAAGGGCACAGGAACGGTACAACATCGATTTTGCTCAGTCCTGGTTTATCGGCGACACTAAACAAGACGTCCAGACGGGCCTTAACGCCGGTTGCCGGACCGTTTTGCTGACTTGCGGCGATCCTCGCCCAAGCAAGCTTTACGCCAAAGCCGAACCGACCTTTATATCGAACTCGTTAAAAGAAGCAATAGTTAAGATTCTGTCGGCGAAGTAGAATAAGAAAAGGAGAACGGAACAACATGGCTGACTTCAAAGCCGAAATCAAAGAGTATTACCAACGAGAAATTGCGATCCTCGAGAAACTCGACATCGATCAACTTAACCTCGCGATGAACGCCATTTTAGATGCTTACAACAGCAAGGCGACCGTTTATGTCTTCGGAAACGGAGGATCGTCGGCCACCGCCTCTCATATGATGGTCGATTTCAATAAAGGCGCTTGTTCCGAAGTCGAAAAGAGGTTTCGTTTCGTTTGCCTTAACGACAACATCCCAACTCTGATGGCCGTTGGTAACGACATTGGTTTCGAGAATATTTTCTATTATCAACTCGAGAATAAATTGACGACCACCGACGTTATTCTTGCCATATCCGGGAGCGGTAATTCCAAGAACGTCTTAAAAGCGGTGGAATACGCAAAGAAACATGGTTGCAAAATCATCGGCATGACTGGGTATAGCGGCGGAAAACTTGATCAACTATCGGATTACCACCTACACGCCCCGGTGGATGACATGCAAATCACCGAAGACATCCATATGTCCTTCGACCACATGATGATGCAAATCTTTTGGCGGTATCTACTTTCTAAGGAAAACAAGCCAGCCGTTTACGAAGAGCATAAATAGCGTCTCTTTTCCCCGAATTGGACCATTGAATTTGAAAGACCGCCACATGGCGGTTTTTTATTGAGGTTTAGGGAGTTATCGTTGCAAATTACGACTCAATTGCAGTTTTATGCATTTGTGATGTTGGTCGATGGGCCACAGAAAACATCTATGAAGCAAGGCTAAAAGCTAGATCTTGTCGAACTATAACGGCATTGAGGACCATTGAATGCCTAGAAAGGGTTTCGTGTGACCTTCTTCTCGGAGTTTCACCTCGTAAAATTCTGTTTGGGTCTTTGCCGAAGGGCCTGGAACTTGGTCGGGTTTCTGTTAGACCTCTTCTAGAGGAAAAAGCATGGGATGTGCTCTAACTCGTGTGTTGTTTTTTATTGACACTCTTCTTTTACGCCCTTAACCGCATTCGTTATAAAGAACATCCAAGAGGCAGGCTTCTCTTTTGCGTCAAAGGCTGATAATCGCCTTTTGGGCCCGTTCTGGAAGTAAGTGCTTAACCGAAGGTGCATTTTCTTCTAAGAAGAAACCCCTCGTGATATAGTTTATCCGCTGGGGCATTAGAGAATGCCTTTAGAAAAAGGATTGTCATTAGGAGGACAATATGGCAGAAAAGAAATACGTCTACTCCTTCAAAGAAGCCCATGCCGCTCATCTCGGCAAGGACATTCTCGGAGGCAAAGGCGCTGGTCTTTGTGAGATGACTGCCGCTGGAATCAACATTCCGGCTGGATTCACCATCACGACTGAGGCCTGCACTTTGTACTACGACTCAGGAAAGAAGATTCCAGACAGTGTTTGGGAAGACATCGTGAAACACCTTCACGAAGTCGAAGCGGTCAATGGAAAAGAATTCGGCGGAACAAAGTTCCCGCTTCTCGTTTCCGTCCGTTCCGGCGCCCGCCAATCCATGCCTGGCATGATGGATACGATTCTTAACCTCGGTCTCAACGATCAGACCGTGGAAGCTCTCGCCAAGGTGACCGGAAACGTCCGTTTCGCCTACGATAGCTACCGTCGTTTCATTTTGATGTTCACGAACATCGCCAAAGGCCATCCGAGAACCGAGATGGACAAGATGCTCGATGATCTCAAGAAGAAAAACGGCTATAAACTCGACACCGAGGTCACTTCTGACCAACTCAAGGACTTGGTGAAGGTTTACAAGGACTATTACAAAAAGGTCTTCGGTGTGAATTTCCCCACCGATCCGTTCGAACAATTAAAAGAAGCTGTCGCCGCGGTTTTCCGCAGCTGGGACAACCCGCGCGCCAATGTTTATCGTCAGATGAATGGCATCCCCTATGAGTGGGGCACTGCCGTTAACGTCCAAACGATGGTCTTCGGCAACATGGGTGAAGATTGCGGCACTGGTGTCGCCTTCTCTCGCAGCCCGTCGACCGGCGAAAAAGGCATTTATGCCGAGTTCCTTCCTAACGCCCAAGGCGAAGACGTCGTCGCCGGCGTTCGCACGCCTCTCCACATTGATGAATTGAAGGCCCGTCTCCCTGAGGTCTACAAACAATTCATCGAAACCATCGCCCGCATGGAAAAGTACTTCAAGGATATGCAAGACATGGAGTACACCGTCGAAAAGGGCACTCTCTATTTCTTACAGACCCGCAACGGCAAGAGAACCGCGCGCGCGGCCTTAAAGATCGCTTGCGACCTCGTTGATGAAGGACTCATCGACGAAAAGGAAGCTTGCTTACGCGTCGAGCCGAAGGCTCTTAACGACCTTCTCCACCCGACTTTCGATCCGGCTGATATGAAGAAGCACACTCCGATCATCATCGGTCTTCCGGCCTCGCCGGGTGCCGGAACCGGCCACCTCGTCTTCACTGCCGAGGAAGCCAAAGCCCAGCACGATGCTGGACAAAAGGTCGTTTTGGCCCGTTCTGAAACCTCTCCTGAGGATATCATCGGAATGGTCAACGCCGAAGCCATTATCACCGCTCGCGGCGGTATGACGTCCCACGCGGCCGTCGTCGCCCGTTCGATGGGCAAGTGCTGCACCGCTGGCTGCACCGGCGCCATCATCGACGAAGAAGCCAAGACGATGATCATTAACGGAAAGACCTATACCGAAAAGGATATCGTCTCCGTTGATGGAAACACCGGAAGCGTCTACGAAGGAGCCATTGCCACCAAAGAAGCTGATTTGGGCGGTGACTTCGGACGTATGATGATTTGGGCCGATAAGTACAGAAAGCTCAGTGTTCGCGCCAACTGCAACACTCCGACTGATGCTCTTAACGCCGCCAAGTTCGATGCTGAAGGCATCGGCCTCTGCCGTACTGAACGTATGTTCTTCGACGACGATCGCATTCTCAATATGCGCTCGATGATTCTTAGCGACACCGCCGAACAACGCGAAGCCGCCCTCGAGAGACTACGGCCTTATCAGGTGGATGACTTCTACGCCATGTATATGAGCTGCCCGAACTACAAAGTTAACATCCGCCTCCTCGATCCCCCGCTTCATGAGTTCCTTCCGGACATCCACGAAGATGAGAAGATCAAAGGAATCGCCGAAAAACTCGGAGTTTCCGAACAAAAAGTCCGTGATAGAATCAACCAGCTGCACCAGGCCAACCCGATGATGGGCTTCCGTGGTGTTCGCCTCTGCGTTGCCTATCCGGAAATCTACCGTATGCAAGCCACTGCCATCATCCAGGCCGCTCTCAGAGCCAGCAAGGACCTTGGCCATGACGTCGAACCGGAGATCATGATCCCTCTTACCGGAGAGGAAAAGGAACTCCGTTATTCCAAACAGGTTGTCATCGAAGCCGTTGAAGGCGAGATGGCGAAAGACCACCACAAGTTGGTCTATCACGTCGGCACCATGATCGAGGTTCCGAGAGGAGCCTTACAAGCCGACAAACTCGCGAAGGATGCTGAGTTCTTCAGCTTCGGAACCAACGACTTAACCCAGCTAACTATGGGCTTCAGCCGTGACGATGCTGGCCAATTCTTGCCGTTCTATTACGAGAAGAAGATCTATGAATTCGATCCGTTCCAAACCATCGACGTCGACGGCGTGGGCGAATTGGTGAAGATTGCTGTTGAGCGCGGCCGTAAGACCCGCCCGGACATCCTGATCGGTGTTTGCGGCGAGACCGGCGGCGACCCGGCTTCCATCCAGTTCTACCATAATGCCGGCCTTGACTACGTCTCTTGCTCTCCGTTCCGTGTCCCGCTCGCAAGACTTGCTGCCGCACAGGCCAACATCCTTGCTGAGAGAGCCAAAGCGAAGAAGTAATTGGTTCGATTCTCAAAAGAGCACCTTCAGGTGCTCTTTTTTTGTTTTCGATAAATCCGGGAAGAAGAAATGATTACAAAGCAATGAAACTAAAACGGAGCAAAAAGAAAGAATGAATCCAGAAAACGAAAGGAAATATTGAACCAACGTTTACTTAGTAAAAAGTAGCTTAAACAAATTGGTGTGTTTTAAAGTCCTCCATTAAATAACGAAATGATGACACATGGGGTATCCGCCCTTCTATGAAGGAATCGGAACCGAGAAACCCCAAAAAATAGAACGAAGAACAAAAACATTGCAAATCATGAACGGAACTCAAAAAGGGTGATTTCTTCATTTGGCCAACTGGGTTTAACCAATTGGCGTCTCTGATGAACCGTTTTATATTGATCAAGAAGAGAAACAGACCATCAATGCTAAGTTTAATAGTGTTGAAGACGGGGCCCTAACACGCAAAGCGCGATTAACGGAAATGTGTTTTAGGGCGATTAAACTTTTATATACAAAAGAAGAAACCATAGCACCTTTTAACTATTTTGACACAAAATCGTACGTGGATGACTAAGGAAGGAACTCTAGAAATGGTATCGATTGAAGACAAAGACTTGCCGAACGATTAATAAATAAAAATGTTTTGTTGAATGCAAAACAAAGGACTGATGACATATCAAAAAAGCCATTCGTGGCCAAACGATCAAGAAGTAAAAAACATCCTTTATAAACTACTCTTAGCTCGAAAAGAGAATCTTCCAAGCGAAAAGGCCAGAATAATGATGAACGGCTCTTTCATTAGGTTTTATCGGATTTTTCGGTAAAAAGTAAAAACGTTTCGTTCATCAAACGGGTTCTAGATGCGATCAATGATGAAATTGTTATCATTTATTTAATGTTTTCTAGTGGTTGTTTTGCAGATTTCTGTTCTGGGTTTTTGATTAAAATGTGAATCTAGTTATCCTTTTAAAAATGAGTATCTCAGGAACAGCAGAATGCTTTCTTAGGATGCCTTCAAGACGACACAAACAGTAAGTTCTCGGGCAATTCCCTTCCCTCTGAATTGCCCAAAACAAGCTATGTCGTGTTATTTCAGCAAATCACACACAGCTTTCGACTTGGGACATTTTCAACTTTTTGAAAATGACAAAACAAAGAAAGGCATAATTCGTATTAATATTAAAGTTTCTTACGATGGTTACTGGTTATAGTGTTTAATCATGAGTTCTTAAGGATCTCTTAATAGCCTCTTATGAAGGTGATGTGTCCCTGTTAGTCAAAGAACATCTTTCGAACCCATAAGAGCTTTCCCCGACCATTTTCACAATAGAACTAAAACGTTGAATGAAACGTATGCTCTATAGTCTAAAGGGTTTCACCAGATGACTGATCAGTAGACCATGAGCAAACCATAAAGAGGAGAAAGTGATTTCTATATTCTACTAGATTTAATTTAATACACTTCGTTCTCGTATATGGCGGTTTGCGAACCGTTTTTATTTCTTGGCGGTTCCTTTTTTTCTTTGCCGCCCTTCAAAAAAGAAAAATGTGTCATAAACATAATGGTTTTGGGACATTGGTAAGCAGAAAAAGTTCTATATCCTCTGTTTTTTTATGAACAAAATAGATTATTCGCGCGCTCGAAAATGTTTCAAATCTCAGCATCGATTTTTGGTACCTAGATAACCTATTTTATATGTTAGGTTTTTGTCGCGTTCCGCTTTTGTTCTCCCTTTTGTTTCGTTGATTGATCCACAACACAAAAGAGAGATCAGTTGACTGATTTCCGTCTTGTCGGTTTGTTCCAATTATTTAAGATTATTTGTTCAAAACGGAATCTATGCAAATCACGATTGAATTCACTTCTGACCCTTTTTCAACATTTCCCGTTTGGCTATAGCCTTCTCATGAAGGACTTTGGCATATCCGGCCTTATTACTTTGCTGGCATCTAGCAATTGCCATAGCATCAGCTTCGATATCGTGGTTGATGGTGGAGCCGGCAGCGATGAAAGCGCCCTCTCCGACCACAATGGGGCTTATGAGCGTAGAACCACTACCTAAAAAGGCTTTATCCTTTACTGACGTATGTGTTTTGTTGACGCCATCGTAGTTGGCGATAATCGTGCCACATCCAACGTTCACCTCAGCTCCAATGTCCGCATCCCCGAGATAAGAAAGATGGGCACATTTTGAGCCTTCGCCAAAGCCAACGTTTTTGAGCTCATTAAAGTTCCCGATATGAGCCTTGTCTTTGATGATGGTGTTCCCTCTTGTCCTGAGCCAGGGTCCAAGCGTGGTTGCGTTCCCAACTGTCGTGTCGGTCAAATGTGAGTAGATAATCTGGTTATCATTTCCTACCACAACGTTCTCGAGATAAGAGTCCGGACCGATGGTGTTGTTCTCTCCGATGGTTGTTTGTCCGACCAAATACGTATTAGGTCTGATGACCGTGTCTTGCCCCATTTTCACAGAAGGGGAAATATAAGTGCTGTCCGGGTCCTCGATTGAAACGCCCGCCAGCATCCAGGCTTTGTTGATTCGAGCTTGGATGAGTTTTGAGCATTTCGCCAGTTGGAAACGGTCGTTAATGCCTAAGGTTTCGGCAAAGTTTTGAGCAACGAACGAACCAACGCGATCTCCATCACGAACGAACATGCCCAAAACGTCGGTGAGGTAATATTCTCCGGCGGCGTTATCGGTTTTCAGGTTTTTAAGAGCCGCGAAAAGCTTTTTATTATTGAAAACGTAAACGCCGGCATTCACTTCGGTGATCAGTTTTTCCTCTTCAGAGCACTCTTTCTGTTCGACGATGGCGATAACTTTGCCATGATCTTTCTTTATTCTTCCATAACCAGTGGGGTCATCTAAAACCGAGGTCATAACGGTTAAATCGTTCTGGTTAGCCTCGTGTTTGGAAATCAAGGCCTCCAAGGTCTCGGTGGTCAAAAGCGGCGTATCGCCGCAGCAAACGATAGTATCGCCTTGATAAGCTTCCAGGATGGGCGCGGCCATCATAACGGCGTGACCAGTTCCTTTTTGTTCCTTTTGCCAAACGACTTCAGTATCGCCTTGGACAATCTTCTCTGTGGTTTCGCCAGCAAAGCCCACCACGGTCACGATTTTCGTGAAACCAAGAGGCTTCAAGGCATTAATGACGTATTTAACGAGAGGCTGGCCTAGGATCGGAAAAGACACTTTGCTGATGTCCTCGCGGCGGCTTTTCATTCGCGTGCCTTTCCCGGCAGCAAGGATAATGGCGAATTTTTCCATGGTTTTCCCCTTTTATTTTATCGTCTTAGTCAGGCAGACGATATAGCCTTTTAGTTCGTATTTATGCGCTTTTTCTTTTAGAAGCTTCAAATCTTCGGATAAGGCAAAGCAGGCCGATCCGCTTCCGGACATACCGAAAATAGAAAAACCGTCGTTTTGTAGTGAAGAAATTAGGTCCTTAACTTCGGGGAGCAATGAAACGGCCGGAGCATAGAGATCATTTCCGATGCTTTTGGCGAGCAAGACATCGTTACCTGTTTGAAGGGCCTCGACGACATTGTTCGTTTCAATGGGGGTCCGTTCGAATCGATCGGCCACGGAGAAGACATCGGTAGTGCTAAGTCCCTTTTTGGGTTTGACGATGAGACAGGGGTAAGCTTTCTTGATGTTTAGAAGCTGAATCTCTTCCCCGATTCCGGTTACTTTGGCCGGTTTGCATAGGAGAAAGAACGGAACGTCTGCCCCAATGGACTGTCCGACCTTCGTTAGGCGCTCAATGGGGGCCTTTAGGTCCAGGATCCTGTTAATAGCCAGAATCACCGTGGCGGCGTTGGAAGATCCTCCGCCGAGACCGGCTGCGAAAGGAATCTCTTTATGAATCGAGATGTTGAAGTTTTCAGTGAAACCAAACTCTTTCCGCATGGCCTCGACGGCCTTGGCACAAAGATTGTGGCGGGCGTTCTGGAGCCCGATGTCATCACAGGTGATAAAGGTATCAGCCGAATGCGGGAATTTGGCGATCTCGATTACGTCATGTAATTCGAGTGGCAAATTGACCATTTCGAGAAGGTGGTAAGCATCATCGCGTTTTCCCAGAACGCGGAGGGAGACGTTGATTTTGGCGTACGATTTCAGAACCAAGGAATTATGGAACATATCTTGACCCTCTCAATAATACTAGATTAGTTCATCAATACAATTGACGGACGATAGAAAGATAATCATTGAGGCTGAGGTCTTCGGGACGCAACAGGGAAGAAATGCCGGTGGCTGCCAAAATAGCCTTAGCTTTGGTCTCATCTTGGAGGTAAGAAATCAGATTATTGAGGATAGTTTTACGTCGGTGAAGGAAGAGCGAAGAGGCCACAGAATACAGTCGGCCAGCCGAAAGAAGGTCGGTTTTGCGGTCAAAATCCAAGCAAAACACGAGTGAATCGACATGTGGGGCCGGAACGAAGTTTGTCCGAGGGACTTGAAAACACTTGTGTACGGAGGCTCGATAAGAAAGGAGGATCGGAAGGGGGCCGTAGTCCTTGCTTCCGATGGGGGAAATCAGTCTTTGGTAGGCCTCTTTTTGGATCATCAAGACGCATTTGGATGCGTTGCAGGAGAGCAAGAGACGCTCAATGATGGCTGAGGTGATGTAGTAGGGCAGGTTCCCGATAATTTTGGTGTACTTACTAAGGTCGTGTTTCAACACGTTTCCCATGACCGGTTTGACGTTGTCGCAACCCTTGAAATCGAACTTAAGTTTGGCAATCAAACCATCATCAATGTCTAGGAGAACGCCATGGGCTGAAGATTGGGCGATAAAGTAGGAAAGGGAACCGGCTCCGCTCCCGATCTCAAGGACCTCGTCCCCCTTCTTTAGCTCAGCCAACTTCACAATGGCTTCCGAGGTTCGGGGGTCGGATAGAAAGTTCTGTCCTACTTCGTGTTTGGCTAGAAGCTTGTACTCCTTGATGGCCTCAAAATACTTCTCTTCATTTTGCATTGACCGCGTCCTCCAGTTCTTTTCTTGTTAATCCAAGCGAGTTGGCTCGTTTAAGCAACGTCTTCCCGTTAGCGTGGCCAAGGTGGAGTATTTTTCCGACCTTTTCTCTGATGGCGGCACTTCTATCTTCGCCAACCAACCCCAGGTCGAACAAATCGTCCATGGTAAGAGTGGCTTCGGGAGACGAGCCGGCGGGGATGAGGTGGGACAAGGCTTCCAAGATATCTTCCTTAGAAGACTCCGCGATTCCGACTTTGTGTTTTCTGATGCAGCGATCTTTCGGAATATAGGCATGCAGCAATCCGGGTATGTTTTGGTTAAGGACATCCCGAATACGTTTGCCTGGAGCGTCGGGATCCGTTAAAACGACAATCGTTCGTTTTAGGGCGGCCTTTTGGAGGTAATCTATTGTTCCACGTGAAACTTCTGAACCATTTGTAATGACGATATCGGCCGATAAAAAACTTTCGATAAGGTCTTTATCCGACTTTCCTTCTACGACGATGATTGATGAGTATTTATCCATGAGTTATAGTTCCACGTGAAATAGTTTTGTGAAGTTCAAAAGTATGGCCTTTTCGAGCGTTTTCTGATCAAGCCCACGCAATTCCGCCATCTCTTTAACGATCTCCACAATATGGGAGGGTTCGTTGGTCTGTCCCCTAAAGGGGACGGGCGAGAGATAGGGCGCGTCGGTTTCGGAAAGGAGACGATCGAGCGGACAGGCTTTCACGTTTTCTTTGGGGGTGGCCGCCCCTTTGTAGGTAATTGGGCCATCAAAACCGAAATAGTACCCTAGTTTGGCATATTCGAAGAGCATTTCCGTAGAGCCGCTATAGCAGTGAAGTACGCCCGCTTTTTTGGCGGGGTGCGATTTGAGTATGTCATAGGTGTCTTGGCTCGCGTCGCGCGCGTGCACGGAAATGGGCAGGCCTAACTCGTTGGCCAAATCAATCTGTCTGCTGAACCATTCCCTTTGCCGTTGATGATTGTCTTCATCCTTGACCCAATGGTAGTCCAAACCAATCTCTCCAATGGCCAAAACCTTGGGGTCTTTGGCCAGTTCCTTAATGACGGCCAAATCAGAGTCCGTAACGTCATCAATATTTTCCGGATGGACGCCAACCGCCGCAAAGACGTTTGGATATTCGTGCGTAATTTGCACGGCTTTTTTGCTGCTTTCTACGTCCCAACCGATGATTAAGAGAACATTAACGCCGACTTCTTGGGCTTTCTCGATATAACGCTTCCGGTCGGGAAAAAGCTGTTCGTCGTTCAAATGGCAGTGGCTGTCTAGCATCATTTGCCAACGCAAAACCGCGAAAAGATCTCGTCGGTGAGATCCATCGTGGCGTCCTCCCCTAAAAGCTGTCGCGAAAGGTTATAAGCGGCCATCAAATTCACCGAAACGAGATCGATGGGTGCACTGGCGAGGCAGTCGGCCTTGGCCTCCATTAAACAGTGGTCGATTTGGCTAAGAACTCCAAGCTGTCTGGCGTTGTTCAAAGAGGGCGAGACGAACGCCGCATCCCCAACCCCCAGTTCAAGGAAAATTCTGTCGAGCAAGGGATCGATGCTTTTATTCAAGGCAGAAATATACAGCTTCCCTGCTTCTTTCTTCTTAACGAGGTCCTCTTTGTTGAAAACGGTAATGAATATTTTGCCAGCGGCCATCTCTTCGATTCGTCTGTCTTCTGGAGTCAGGCCTTTTGAGGCATCGACCACCAGAATGACGATGTCGGCGTTTTTGATGGTTTGCTCGCTTCGCAGAATACCTTGTTGTTCAATCTTTTCCGCGTTTTCCCGGATTCCGGCCGTATCAAGCAGGTGAAGGGCCACGCCGCGGAGGTTGATCTCGCCTTCGACAACGTCCCTCGTGGTGCCAGGAATCTCACTCACGATAGCCTTCTCCTCGTGGAGAAGGGTATTGAGAAGGGAGGACTTGCCCACGTTAGGTTCGCCCACGATGGCCACTTTGACCCCTTCTTTGATAATCTTACCCTCGCGACCGTCTTTGATGAGTTTTGCCACTTCGTTACGGATCTGATCGATAGAAGAGGCAATGGTAGTTTCGTTGGCTTGCTCAAGGTCGGTATATTCGGGATAATCGATATTGACTTCAATAAGGGCCAAAAGGTCCGCCAGAGATTTCTTTAGGGGGGCCACAAGTTGGCTCGTTTTCCCTTCGAGCGACATCAAGGAAAGGGTTTTGGCCTCTTTGGTAGTGGCGTTAATAAGGTCATTCACGGCCTCGGCTTCGACGAGATCCATCTTTCCGTTATAGAAAGCCCGAGAACTAAACTCTCCTCTGGTGGCGTAACTCGCACCTTTCTTTAGGTAGCATTCGATAATCTCGTTGGCGATCAAAAGGCTGCCGTGGCAAGAAATCTCGACAACGTCTTCTCCGGTCATGGTTTTGGGACCGGGATAGGCAAAAACTACGACCAAATCGATGTCTTTCCCCTCGTCGGCGAACGAACCAAAGAAGATTTGGCGTTTCGTGATGCCAGAGATTTTATGGCTGAAAAACTGGTCGGTAATCGCAAAGGCGTCATCTCCGGAAACCCGGATGAGAGCGAGGGCGCTTTTGACAGGGGCCGTAGCTAAAGCAACAATGGAGTTTCCCATACAAAGAACATTATACGAGGTGCCGAGACCTAAAGAGTCATTCCTTCCGCATTTTTTCTGGCAGTGGTTGAATTTGGATTGTGCCGCCTTTGGAAGTGGCTAATTGATTGGCGAAGGAGAGGGCTTCTTCCTGAGTAGAAAAGGCCTTGAGGGCCCTGACGTGGCCGGCCAATTTGACATCCCATTTCCCACTTTTGGATTGAGCTACTTGGTAAATGAGGGTTTCGGGTGAGGAAACCTTGTTTTCGTCGAGTTTTTTGCCACTATCAACTAAACGGAGAATCTTTACGTATTTCTCGACTTTTTCGTCCTTGGGCTCCATGACGATTTCCGACCTGGGGGCTTTCCGGCCAAACAGGAACCTTCTGAGCCCTTTTCGGATTAAGAAAAGCAAGGTTGCAATGAGCTGAGTAAAGAGAATAAAGCCTACGCACCACCCCGCGATGGATCCCCGATCGAAATCGTTGATATCTAAAAAGAAGTATGGGGGTTCGGCGAGGGCTCCATTATCCAAGAGGAGAACAACCACCAGGAAGTAAGTGGAGATAGGGATTAAAGAGAAGACAGACCAACCATAACGAATCTCCGGGTCGAGCTCGACGGAAAAGAAGGAGATCACGGCGAGGATCGGGCCGATGGTGGCAAACCACAGACTGTTACGCCAATCGAAGAGAAGACCGGCCGTAAAGCCGTTCTTGGTCAAAACGACGCAGTAGACGAGCAAGAAGGAAAAGAAGGAAGCTACCGTAGCGACCAGTTTCAAAATAATCGGCCAACGCGTCATTTTCCGACCTTGGAAAAGCACTTTGATGTCGGCTACCACCATGCCTAAAGAGGCGAGGCAGAGGAGAATTCCGGCTTCGTTAGGAAAGTGAGCGAAAAAGGCCCCGGTGTTGCCGTCGTAGGCTTCCGAAGCGGCCCATCCCATACCCGGTAAGCCAAAGGAACCGATAATCGTTATCGAGGTAGCAAAAAAGGTGGTTAAGAAAAGAAAGGCATTAAGAACCAAAGATATCCAATAACGCCCTTTTTTCATGGTTAATCCTTCAACCTTGTCATTTTAGTATAAAAAGCCCTGTCGTTCACTCATTTTGAGACGGGAGAAACCGGTGTTTTTGGCGTAGAGAATTTTAGGAGGCCACAAACCAACCAAGAACCCAAAGAGTTTCCGATGATGCAAATGATTACGTTAAGAAAACTGGGCAGGCTCCATTGGCCCGCCATCCCGAAATAAAACATATTGGCCACGCAGTGTTCGGTTCCCGTGACGACAAAGGTCCATACGCACAGGACCAAACCGATGACCTTAACTCCCCAGTTCTCGGCTTTCTTCCAGACATAAACGGCGAGGAAAACGAGCATACCGCAGACGATGGCCATCAGAAGGGCCTTGTACCAGGTCTCTCCGCTTCCGCCGCCTAGATCAAGCGCTCGCGAAGAGGCAATAGTCTGAACCACACCCATCAATTGGCTGTCGCCTACCCCAAGGTTGGCCAAATAGATTACGGTTCCGAGTCCGGCTGCCCCGAGGAAATTACCGAAAAGCATAATTATCAGATCCAAAACGTATGATGGTTTCTCTTCGAAACAAAAACCGATTTTCCCGGTATAAAGGTGGGAACCAAAGAAACAAACGCAAAAGAGCCCAACGCTAAAGAGAGCGGATCCGATGATCTTTCCTACAGTAGGATCGAGCGATACGCAGCCCACGAAAGCAAGACTGCCAAGACCGATAAAGAGGCCGGCGAGAATTCCCGACCCGAGAAGCTTCAATGTTTTCATTATGACCGCATTATATGTTCTCTAGCGGCGAAGGGGAAAGAGAAAGTGGAATGACTTCACCAAGACAGTGGCGGGTTTACCAACGATGTTTAGGCAAAGAAAAACGGATGCGTTATGGCATCCGTTTGCTTGTTAAGTTAGGCGAGGAATTTGATGGTGACGGCCCTATCCTGACCTTCGCCAGTGGATTCGGTTTTGATGTGAGCCATTCCGTTAAGCGTGTTGTGGATGATGCGTCTCTCGTCCGGTGTCATCGGATCGAGTTTGACGTCAACGTGGCTTTTGAGAACGTCATTGGCGGTTCTCTTGGCCAGATAGGCGAGGCGGGAGTACTTGTCTTCTTTGTAGCCGCCAACATCGAGAAGGACCCGATAGCGGTGACGGAACTTGTTGCTTACGGCGAGACGATCGAGCTCATTGAGGGCCTGAAGCGTGCGGCCGTTTTTCCCAATAAGGACGGGGTTACGCTCACTGTTGATGGTGACGTGGATGATGTCCTCTTCGACTGAGGCTTCGGAAGTGATTTCGATGCCGAGGGCCTTAATCGCGGTCTTGAGATATTCTTGCGCGAACTCAACCGCGTCTTGAATGTCATAAACCTCGATGGTCGCGGATTTCTTGAACAGGCCTTTCTTCTCTTCGGTCACCCGATAGACGAGCGATTCGGTCGGGGTTCCCGACTCTTTGCTCGCTTCAGCGAGGCAATCCTCAACCGTTTTGTTGGAGTACTCCTTCATAATCTATAACCTCTTTTCCTTTGTCATTTTTTTGTTCATAACGGCTTGGGTAATGATGGTCTGAAGCATCGAAATCAAAGCGCCAATTCCCCAGTAGACGCCCATGGCGGCCGGGAGCGAAAAACCCATGATGATCGTGAAGATGAGCATGCCATAACTAACCCACTTCATGGTCTTGGTGTTCTTGTCTTGCGCCGGATTAGCGGAGGTCTTAACTTGATTCTTAAGCCTCTTTTTGTTCATCCATTGCGGCAGCATCATGGCTAACCACTGGAAGATGGCCATGAGGACGAAGAGGACGAAAGCGGTCCACCATCCGGAGACGTTCGTGTACCAGGCGCCCGAGACGTTGGAAAGAACGGTGCTAATGGTGTCCGAAAGCCGGAGATTGAGGACTTGGCCGGTCGAGAGAACGGCGCTGCCCTGTAAGGCGCCCCACACACAGATGAAGACCGGGAATTGGACGATCATGGCAAGGAAAATCGAAGCGGGGTTGATCTTATTCCTCTTATAGAGGGCCATCTGTTCCTGCGAAAGGCGAGCCTGTTCGGCTTTGTTGCTGTTGCTATTCGGATATTTGGCCTGAAGCTTGGCAAGCTCCGGCTGAAGAGCCGAAGTCTTTTGCTGGTCGAGGGTGCTCTTGAAGGTCAGAGCCAAAACGAAGGCGCGGACGATCAAGGTGACGAGAATAATCGAGACGATCTGTCCGACGCCGCTTTCGAGATTGGGGTTGATGTTATAGGTGAAAGAATCGACCATCCAAGCGACCGGATAGACGATGAGGCCTTCGAAGAGGCCTTTGTTCCAGGCGTACTCCCAGGATTTCGAGGTGATGTTAGCCGCCCAGTTGCCGTTGGCGCCATAGGTGCCATAAGCATCAGCGACGGTGGCGATGCAGGTGCGTTGGTTAGCGATCTTGTTATTGACGAAGGATTTGTAGAGCTCAACAAATTCGTGGGTGGGGGCGTTGGCGATACCAAGGTTGGCCGCGGTGATGCCGGCACTCGTATAACGGGCTCCTGATGGGATCTTCGCGAATCTGGCGTCGTTGACCCAGCTGTCAAAATTGGTCCAGAGGTTTCCGTCTTCGCCATAGAATTTCAAATAACCATAGTTACGAAGGATTCCGCTGTTGTTGTTTTTCGTGGTGTCGTAGGATCCGCCGTAATCGGGTTCCGTGAACGGGTTGAGATCCGCCGCGGTTAAGTCCTTGGTGTAATTAATGAACTCGGTGGTGTATTCGCCGAGGTTATCTTTGGCCACGATCGGAGTGGGCAAGCCCGCAGCGGCGTGTTCGAGGGATAAATCCAGCACTTGTTGGTCGATAAACTTAAAGAACGCCTGAGAAGGAAGGCTGTAGCCCTTGGTCACGGCTCCGGCTTGCGAATCCTTGAAGACGGTGTTCACCAAAAAGGAAGCCTTGTTGGCGGCATAGTAACCGGAGGAATCGACAGGGACGTAAGCGTAGACCGCGGTGTTGCCGTCGATCGGGCTCCAATAAGCTCCGTTGGCCTTGTAAGGTTCGGGGATCTCGTCGAGGGACGAGTAGACCACGACGCCTTGTTCGTAGGCGTAGGAGATATTGGCTTTATCCTGGCTGCTGCAGAAGTTGGCAGTGCAACCAGAAAGGGCGATGGCACCGACAAAAAGAGCAATGCCACCTAATAGTTTCGACATGCTAGATTTTTTCAATTTTGGGTTCTCCAAGTGTGGACAGGCACCCCAGTAATTCGGTGGCCTCGGCGTGATAGAGAACAGGATCGTAGGTGGCTTTGACGATGATTATGACGTCTATCTTTTTTGATAGATCGAAGCCTCCGGCAATCATGGCTCTAATCTGACGCTTGATGCGGTTTCTCTTCACGGATCCCCCGTTGCGTTTGCTAACGGAAATTCCGATTCGAGCTTCTTGGGATTGGCTCGGCCGCCAATGAACGACGTAATGGGCGGTTTTCGTAACCGGGGTCGAAGAGATGATCTCGTCGAACTCCTGATGTTTGAGAACCCGATTCTTACGCTTCATTTGTGGTGTGGTCAAAACGAACTAGTCGGCGATCTTCGAACGGCCTTTGGCGCGACGGGCCGACAAGACCTTGCGGCCGTTGTGATTGTCCATGCGGGCGCGGAAGCCTGCCATGTTAGCGTGCTTCACTTTTGACGGCTGGTAAGTTTTTCTCATAAATGTTTCCCTCCGAGTTTAACTTGCGTGCGGATAGATTATAGGTTTTGATGGGCTATTAGGCAAATAAATAGTGCGGGCGCGCGTAGAAGGTACGTATTGAAGAGTGTTGATAACTTTCTTCGCCTGAAGGTGTTTAGATAGGTTAAATATGGCCAAAAGACCACACGGAATGAAGTTTTCCACAAAAAAGCAGTCACTTTAGTTCGGACGAGGGAGGCAAGAGGGGCACAACTTTGCCCACAAAGGCACGTTGAACGTTTGCCACCAAAACGGAGGATAACCAAGAACAAACCTGTTTTTATCGATTGTTTTTTATTTTTGTAAATGTAGACAACGCTAAAATTTCTCTGTTTTCCACAACTAGGTATTTTGTTCTCGATTTACCGAGAGTTATCCACATTTACACTTTGGTGGATTGTTCTAAAATGGCTTGTTAGCGAACGTTTTTCATACCTTGATTGTGGAAAAGTTTAGATTAACACCATAAATCGTGTTTTTTGGCTGTGGATATGTTAGATTTTTATCGGCAAAACTTATGGATCAGTCGGTCAGCGAAATCGTCGCTTTGTGGAACAGAATTCTCGGCCGGATCAAATCCCGGGTTAACGACTCTCTTGTTTACGATAACTTCTTTTCCGATACCTATATCGATTCCATTCAAAACAACACCATTAAGGTTGTGGCTAATTCCGGGCTTGCGGTCTCGGTTTTGTCTTCTCAATACAAAGCAATGGTTGATGAGGTTGTCCGCGAGGCCACCGAGTCCAATTTCGAGATCAAATTCATTGAGGCTGGGCAGATAAAAAAAGAGGCTGAGAAAGCCGCTCCCAAGACCCAGTATTTTTCTGATGTAAATAAGCTTAATCCGGCCTTTACTTTCAAGAGTTTCGTCGTGGGCCCTTCGAACCGCCCGGCTTACCAAGCCGCTTTGATGGTTTCCCAAAACCCCGGCAAACTCTATAATCCCTTGCTCATCTACAGCAACTCCGGGCTCGGCAAAACCCACCTTTTGCACGCCATCGGCAGCTCAATCAAAGAAAAGAACCCCAACACGCGCGTTCTTTATATAACCACCCAGGATTTCCTCGACGAATATATCAAGTTCGTGAATGGCAACAACGAAGGCCAAAGCATCAAGGATTTCTTCCGTGATTGCGTCGACGTGCTTCTCGTGGATGACATTCAGTTTCTCGTTGGCAAAAAAGGCACCGAGGAGCTCTTCTTCTCAGTCTTCCAAACCTTATATAACGCCGGCAAACAGATCGTCATCACCTGCGATGTGAACCCTTCGCAGCTTCAAGGCCTCGACAACCGTTTAAAAACCCGCTTCACCTCCGGGCTCCCCATCGATATCAAAACCCCCGACAAGGAAACTTGTGAGTCGATTTTGAAGATGAAGATCCAAGCCAACGGCCTTCCGGTCGAAACCTTCGATCCCGAGGTAATCTCGTACTTCGCTCAGAAATTCGGCAGCAACGTCAGGGAACTCGAGGGCGCGCTTAATCGCCTTCTCTTCTATATCGTCAACGTCCACCCCACCGGACACGTCGATATCCAGACCGCCATGGACTCCGTGCGGGACCTCACCAACGTTCAAGACGACGAAACGAGGCTCTCGATCGGCAAGATCATCAACACGGTCGCAGACTTCTTCAACCTGGCTCCGTACCAGTTGACTGGACGCATCCGCACGAGCCAAATCGCCATGGCACGACACATCGCCATGTACCTCGTCCGGAACCTTCTGGATGTCCCGTTCACGAAGATCGGCGAAGCGTTCGGAGGCAAGGACCACGCGACGGTGATGAACGGTGTAGAAAAGGTGGATAACTCACTCAAGAATGACAAGCAGCTCCAGAGCACGGTATCAGAGCTCAAGGAACGCCTGAAAATCAAAGGATAGAGGCCGACTCCTCTACCATCGCGCGTATGCGCATGATAGAATTGAAAAAGGACAAACGCCGGACTTATCCACATTATCCACCGCCTATAGTATATTATTATTAAATACGTAGACGAAAAGAAAAGAACAATAAGGGGGCAGATGGTATGCGCTTCACAATCGACAAAGAGCAATTCTTAAAAGGACTCACGATGGCCGGTCATGCAATCGGAGCCAAATCGGCAACACCGGTCCTTCTCTGCTTTAAAATCGAACTGACGTCCAAAGGCCTTGAAATCACCGCTTATAACGGCGAGACGGCGGTTTGGACTTATGTGCCTTACGTCGTTGGAGAGAAAGAAACGATTCGTAACGGAGCGCTCGGCGCGGTATGCCTTAACGCCCATATTCTTACTGAAATCGTCCGCCGTTGCGACGGCTCCGAACTCACCATCGAAATCATCGACAACGTCGTGGCCAAACTCGACGATGGTCGTAGCTCCTACAAATTAAATTGCATCAACGCCGACGAATATCCCTCGATCAATTTCGAGAAAGCCGGAAACAACTTTACCCTTCCTTGCGCCGACCTGACCCTTTTGGTGGCCCAAACCGGTTTCGCCGCCCTGTCGAAAGAGACCCGTCCGATTCTCATGGCGATCAACCTCAAAGCCGAAGGCGGCAAGCTTACCGCCACGGCCACCGACTCTGCCCGCCTGTCCCGTAAAACCATCCAGGTTGATCCGGATCTCCGTTTCAACGTGAACATCGCCGCTCGGACCCTTTCTGACATCACCAGGATGTTCGACGGTTGTGAAGAGGTTGAGGTTTCGGCCACCAATGACCGGGCGATCTTCGCCTTTGGCCAAACCTTGGTCTTCAGCCCGCTCATCGCCGGGGATTACCCCGCCAGCGCCGCCATCATCCCTACGACCTTCAATTACTTCCTTGAGGTCAGTTCCTCTCAGCTTCTTAACGCCATCGACCGCGTCAGCGTTTTGTCCGTTAATGGCGCCCCCGTTGTCGAACTCTCGATGGAGGATGACCGCGTTGAGGTCTTCTCCAAGAGCGACCAAACCGGGTCCGGCACCGAAAAATTGACCACGATCCAATTCACCGGCGAGAGACTTTCGATCGCCTTCAATCCGGTCTTTGTCTCGCAAGCCGTCCAAGCCCTCCAAGGCGACGATGTGCTCATTTCGTTTATCGGGGAAATGAAGCCCTTCGTGATCAAGAACCCCAAAGATGACTCCGTCGTCGAAGTGATCACGCCGATGCGCACCAGATAACGCTTCTAGCCGCAAAAAAACAATCGCGATAAGGGAACAAGTTGTTGTTCCCTTATTTACTACGTAGTAGTAAACTTAATACGTGGAAAATATTGCAATAAATTCAGACTCAAAACCGGTTGCCTACGTGGGCGATTACATCACTCTTGGGCAATTCTTGAAGTTCGTCCACATCATCGATGGGGGCGGTCTGGCGAAGTGGTATCTCTCCACTCACCAAATCACGGTTAACGGCGTGAGTGAAAACCGTCGCGGCCGCAAACTCCGTGCCGGTGATGTCGTCGTTCTCGAAGACAAACGTTCCTTCAACCTTATCGCCAAGCAATGATCATCACTAGTTTGGCGCTTCGCAATTGGCGCTCTTATCCTTGCCTGACGCTTGAGTTTCCGAAAGGCCTGACTCTCATCGAGGGGGCCAACGGCGAAGGCAAAACGAATCTAGTTGAGGCGATTCACTATCTCTCCCTGGCTCACAGCTGGCGGAGCGAGGAAACGAAGACCCTCATCAGCGACGGCGCAGACGAAGCCACCATCACGGCCGATCTCATCGAGGGGCCGCTCAACCGCCAAATTCGCATCACGCTAACATCAGAAGGCAAGCGGATCGAGGTGAACGGCAAAGCGATAAAGCGCCTTAGCGAGCTCTCCAAGTTGGTGAATGTGATTCTCTTCGCCCCAGCAGACACGAGCCTCTTTACGGGGTCTCCTAGCCTTCGGAGAGGCTTTCTAGACGTAAGCCTGTCCAAACAGTCGCTCGATTACTTCTCCCTCATCGGAAAGTACAACCGCTTGGTCGCCGAGCGAAACGCGGCCCTCAAACGGAGCCAACCCGACCTCATTTATCTCGGGGTTCTGGCGGACCGATTGGTGGAAGTTCAGGAGCCGATCGTCCGTTACCGCAGCCTCTACGTTGACCAAATCAACGCCCTGCTGAGCGGGCTTGCTAGCGATCTGTACGGTGACAAGCGAACGGCGAAGATCGTCTATCGCCCCTTCGTTAAGTCTGGCGGGGGTTATCGCGAAGCGGCCTTAAGCCTCTATCGCAAATCCTTAGAGGGCGATCTGATCCGCAAAAGCACCTCTGTCGGCGTCCATCACGAAGACTTCTCTCTCCTGCTCGACGGGAAAGACGTCGCCTCACACGGAAGCCAAGGAGAAAACCGCTTAGCCGCCATCGCGCTCAAGCTAGCCCCTTTCTTCCTCATTGAAGATACGGACAAAAAGCCCATCGTCGTGCTCGATGACGTGTATAGCGAACTAGACGAAGAGCACGGCCGTCGCTTGACCGCCTTGCTCCACCGGTTGGGACAAACGTTCGTCACAGCCGCCAAATTAGATATCGAAGGTGCATCGTACGTCGATGTGACCTCGAATATAGCCACGAGGAGGAAATGATCATGGCAGAGAACAAACAAACCAAGGACGCCGAACTGGCCGCCGCGAAAGAGGCGGGCATTTCGCTGAGTTCCCTCGAAGAAGAGGACAAATTCGTTTATACCAAGGCCGAGGACGTTAGCCAAACGTCCATCGAAGCCGTGGGAACCCGTTACACCGGCAAAGACAGCATCGAAATGCTGGATGGCCTTGAAGCCATCAGACGGCGCCCTGGCATGTACATCGCCACGACCGCTTCGGCCGGCTTGCACCACTTGGTGTGGGAGGTCGTTGACAACTCCATCGACGAATCGATGGCGGGCGTATGCAAAAACATCGAAGTAACCCTTAATAAGGACGGCAGCGTCACGGTTAAGGACGACGGACGCGGCATTCCTGAGGACATCGTTCCGAAAACCGGCCTTTCCGGCGTGGAATCCTGCTATATGTTCCTTCACACCGGCGGCAAGTTCGGCGATGAGGGCAGCGCTTATAAGGTTTCGGGCGGCCTCCACGGCGTCGGCGTCAAAGCCGTGAACGCTCTGAGCACCCGGGTCGAAGTGACCGTGCACCGCGATGGCGGAATTTTCTACGTTCAGTTCGTGAACGGCGGCCATCTCATCGAGATTCCTGGCAAAAAAGACAAAGACGGCAAACCGGCCGTTAAGCACCTTGAGAAGATCGGCACCAGCACCGACCACGGCACCACCGTTACCTTCTGGCCGGACCCCTCGATCTTCACCGAGACCACCGTTTTCAATTACGAGACGGTGAAAAACCACCTTCGCCAGATGGCTTTCCTTAACACCGGACTAAAAATCACCCTTACGGACCTTCGTCCCGCGACTCCGGTTACCGAAGGCTTCATCTATAACGGCGGCATCAAAGAATACGTGACCTTCATCAATGCCGCCAAACTTCCGATTAACACCGAGGTCGTTTATTGCCACGGCGCCGAAGACGTGACGTTGCTCGACGGCAGCAAAGAACGCATCTACGCCGAAATGGCCATGCAATGGTCCGATAGCTACAGCACCGACGGCGTCTATAGCTTCTGCAACAACATCTCGACCAAAGAAGGCGGCACCCACGTCGAAGGCCTTAACCTGGCGCTTAACCGCATCATCAACGACTATGCCCACCGTTTCAAGTTCCTCGACGAGAAGGACAAGAACTTCACCACCGACGACTGCCGCGAAGGTTTAACCTGCGTTATTTCCGTCAAACATCCTAACCCCCAATACGAAGGGCAAACCAAGACCAAACTCGGCAACAGCGAGGTCCGCAAGATCGTCTCCACCATCATGGGCGAACAACTCACCCAGTATCTTCTTGAGAAACCCGAGCAAGCCAAGCTCATCATGGAAAAGGTCCGCGTGGCCTCCAGGAGCCGTTTGGCCGCCGAAGTCGCTCGTGAGAAAACGCGGAAATCCCCGCTCGACATCACGACCCTTCCGGGCAAACTCGCCGATTGCTCGAGCAAAGACCCCGCCAAATGCGAACTTTATATCGTCGAGGGTAACTCCGCCGGTGGCTCCGCGAAAAACGGCCGCGACCGCGAAACCCAGGCCATCCTGCCGCTCCGTGGCAAGATCTTAAACGTTGAGAAAGCTCGCGAGGAGCGCATCTTTAAGAACGCCGAAATCGGCAACATGATCACGGCGATCGGCGCCGGGATACGTGAGGCCTTTGACATTACCAAGATCCGTTATCACAAAATCGTCATCATGACCGATGCTGATGTCGACGGCGACCACATCCGCATTTTGCTTTTGACCTTCTTCTATCGCTTCATGAGGCCGCTTATCGATAACGGCAACGTCTATATCGCCCAGCCGCCTTTATACAAGATCGACTACAAAGGCAATTCCTATTACGCCTACAACGACGCCCAGCTGGAAGAGCTCAAAAAGGATCTTCAGCTCAAGAGCGGTTATCCGTTCCAGCGCTATAAAGGCTTAGGCGAAATGGACGCCCAGCAACTTTGGGAGACTACCATGGACCCCAAGGGCCGGAAGATGCTACGTATCACCATCGATGACGCCGCCGAGGCCGAGAAGGCTTTCAGCGAACTGATGGGCGATGACGTCGAACCCCGCAAAAAGTACATCAGCGAGAACGCCAAGTTCGCGCAGAACCTTGACTATTAAGGGAATGGAGGCACCAGAAAATGGATATCAAAGATAAGAAAAACCCTGAGATCGTCGCTCCTATTGAAGAAGTGACGGCCGAAGACCAGGCGAGGATGAAGACGGCGGCCGGAATTGTTCCGGGACTGCTCGACCGCGAGGTCACCCACGAGGTTCAGACCGCGTTCCTTTCCTACTCCATGTCGGTTATTGTTTCCCGCGCCATCCCTGACGTCCGCGACGGCCTTAAGCCCGTTCAGCGCCGCATTATCTTCGGCATGAACGAAAGCGGAATGCAGCCGGGCAAACCTTATAAGAAATCCGCCCGTATCGTCGGCGACGTCATGGGCAAATACCACCCCCACGGCGACTCCGCCCTCTATCTGACCCTCGTTCGTATGGCCCAGCCGTTCTCCATGAGGTACACCCTCGTTGATGGTCACGGCAACTTCGGCTCCATCGATGGCGACGAACCGGCCGCCATGCGTTACACCGAAGCCCGTATGAACAAACTGGCGGTGGAAATGGTCCGCGATATCGACGAAGATACCGTGGATTTCTGCGACAACTACGACGGCACCGAAAAGGAGCCGGTCGTTCTTCCCTCTCGTTTCCCGAACCTCATCGTTAACGGCAGCGAAGGCATCGCCGTCGGCATGGCCACGAACATGGCCCCCCATAACCTCTCAGAGGCTATCGACGCCATTGTCGCTATGTGCGCCAATCCCGATTTGACCCCGTTAGAGATCATGCAGAATTACCTCCATGGACCGGATTTCCCGACCGGAGGCGTGATTTTGGGCCGTCAGGGCATCCTTGACGCCTACACGACTGGCACCGGATCCGTCACGATCCGCAGCCGTTATCACATTGAAGAAACCGAAAACGGCAAGAGCCGCATCATCGTTACCGAGATTCCTTACCAGGTCAACAAAGCGGCGATGATCGAAAACATCGCTCAGTTGGTCCGTGACAAAATCATCGATGGCATCACCGATATTCGCGATGAGTCCAACAAAGAAGGCATCCGCGTGGTCATCGAAGTCCGCCGCGATTGCGTTCCGGAAGTTGTGGCCAATAACCTTCTCAAGCACACTTCGCTTCAGATTAACTTCGGCATCATCAACCTTTGCTTAGTCGATAACGCGCCGAAAACCCTTCCGATCACCGATTTGCTGAAACATTACATCGAGTTCCAGATCAGCGTTTTGACGCGCCGGACCCGTTTCCTTCTCCAGCGCGACAGCGACCGTGACCACATCGTCGAAGGCCTCTTGCTGGCCCACGACAACATCGATGAGGTCATTCACATCATCCGCGACAGCAAAACCGACGACGAAAGCGGAGCCCGCCTTAACAAGAGATTTGGTCTCAGCACTGAGCAGGTAGGCGCCATTTTGGCCATGACCCTTCGCAAACTCCAAGGCCTCGAGCAGGACAAACTCAAAGACGAACACGCCAAGCTGACCCTCAACATCGCGGAGTACAACCGTTTGCTCTCTTCCCGCGACAACATCGTGGCTTTGCTCATTTCCGAACTTCAGGATCTCAAGGACCGTTTCGGCGACGAGCGTCTGACCGAGATCAGCGACGAGGCCGCCAACATCGACAACGAAGACCTCATCCCGCAGGAAAACATCATCGTTCTCCTCACCAAGAACGGCTATCTCAAGAGAATGAGCGACGACACCTTCCGGACCCAGAACCGCGGCGGTCGCGGAGTCAAGGGCATCAGCACCACCAGTGGCGATTTGGTCAATTTGATGCTGCACACCAAGACTCACACCGACCTCCTCTTCTTCTCCAGCTTTGGCAACGTCTACCGTCTCCGGGGCTTCAAAATCCCCGATGGCGCTCGCGATTCCAAGGGCATGCCGGCCATTAACCTCCTTAACCTCGATCAAAACGAGAAGGTGGTGGCCATCGTCCCGACCGACGAATACACCGATACCGACTATCTTTTCTTCGCCACCATTGGCGGCGTGGTCAAGAGAACGAAGCTCACCGAATTCGCCTCGATCCATCAGAACGGCAAGCGTGCCCTTCACCTCCGCGAAGGCGATCAGCTGCTCGATGTTAAGCGCACCAACGGGGAGGCCATCGTCTCGCTCGCTTCCAGCAATGGAAAAGTCTGCTCCTTCTCCGAGGACACCGTTCGTTCCATGGGCCGCGACGCCGCTGGCGTTTCCGGCATGAACTTAAAAGACGGTTCGCACCTCGTCGACATCACAACTTCCCTTGAAGGCGACAAGATCTTGGTCTTGTCCACCCTGGGTTATGGCAAGATTTCCTACGCCAAAGCCACCGACACTGCCGGCGAAGATGGCTCGACCCGCCACTATGACGGCTATCGTCTCACTCGCCGCGGAGCCAAAGGCGTCTTGTCTCTAAAGAGCGCTCAGAAAAACGGTTCTTTGGTGGCCATGAGGGCCGTCAAAGGCGACGAAGACCTCATGATCATCACCGATCAGGGCATCGTGATCCGCACTCCGCTCCTCCAGGTGAAAATCAGCGCCCGCAACACGCAGGGTGTGAAGATTATTGCCCTTGAAGAGAGGACTCACGTGGCTTCGATTGCCATCGTGCCGCACGTTGACGAAAACGCCCCTGTCGAAGAGGTAATCGACGAGGAAATCAACCCCGCTCTCGTGGCCTCTATCGAAGATGAACCGGTCAATAAAGGCGCCAAAGCCATAGTCGATGACGAACCGGACGAGGATGTTTCCTCTTCCGACGGCGCCTCCGGCTCCGGCAAAGACGACGACATCTAATGAAAAGTCTGGTTTATTTCAAACCAACTAGTTCGAGCGTCCCCTTTGAAGGAGTCCGCATGCGGAAGAACCTCAAAGGGGCTCTTGAGCTATCTTCGGTCACGTGGGTCGATTCGATTCACGCCAGTCCGGAAATCGTTCACCTCATCACCCCCGAGGATGAGGGTCTCGTAAAGGCTTTTCGGGAGGAAGAGGCCAAAATCGTGACCTCGGCCTTCTATTGCGAGAACGATCCGAGCACCCGCTTTCTCGAGCGGGACGCCACCGGCGGCTTCGCTCTAAAAAAATCAGCCTTTAAGCTTTTAGCCGAAAGTGACCTCGTTCTCGTTCCAAACGTGTTTTGCATGGATTTTGTGAGGGCTCAAGGCCTCAGATGCCGCATGGAAGTCCTCTCCTCGGGCGTAAACCTCGCCCGGTTCGAAGAAGCCGATCCGGATGAAAAGAACGTTTTTTTCCGCTATTTCCGCCTGCCGCCGGAGACCACTTATTGCCTCTCGGTGGGCGACTTCGATGATCCGGACGTGAAGAAGAGCATCGAGCAGATTGCGTTCCTGATCCCGTCCCTGAAATTCATCTTTTTGGGGGTTGGGAAGCACGGTCGATATGGTGGGGCGGCGGTGGCCAAGCTGAACAAGGCCTGCCCGTCCAATCTTCAATATAGCGACCTGGTGGAAGACGACGTTTATCGCAGCGCCCTTCTTAACGCCAAGGCCATGATTCTCTTCGACGGTTCGCATCCCGACAACCTGACCGCTCTCGAGGCCATGGCGGCCAAAGTGCAGATCTTTGCCCTTGGAACCATTGCTTTCCCGGATCTGCTCGTCGACAAAGTCAACGCCTACTCATTTCTCCAAGCTTCGGAACTCGCAAAAAGTCTACAAAGTCACTGCCTAGGTAAGCTAAAGTCTACTATAATCGAGGGGTATAAGACCGCCACCGCCAACTCTTTGGTTGCTAACGGGGCGAAATTAAAGTCTTATTACGAATCCCTTTTATAGAGGAGGAACACGTTATGATTGACGCTAAATTAATTGAAGAAAAACCTGAATTGGTTAAGGAGCTGCTCGCTAGAAAAGGTTGGGACTTCGATCCCGTTCCTTTGCTTGCTCTTTTCCAAAAGAGGAGAGATCTCCTTAAAGAAGTTGAAGCCAGCAAGGCCGAACAGAACAAACTGTCCGCTTCCGTTCCCGTGGTCAAGAAAGCCGGTGGAGACGTCCAAGCCATCTTTGCCAAGGTCAAAGCCCTGGCGGCCGGAGTGAAAGAGCAAGAAGCCGAGCTGGCCAAGGCCGAAGCCGACATCAAAGCCCAGATCGAAGTCTTGCCGAACATGCCTGACCCCGACCTTCTCGCCGGTGGCAAAGAAAATAACCATCCGATCTATCATTTTGGAAAAGAACCGACTTTTGCCGGGTTTAAACCAAAGGATCACGTGGAGTTAGCCGAGTCTCTTGGCCTCATCGATTACAAGCGCGCCGCCAAAATCAGCGGCACCAGCACTTGGATTTATACCGGCCTCGGTGCCCAGCTTGAATGGGCCCTCGTCAACTACTTCATCTCGAGCCACCTCAAGGATGGCTATGAGATGATCCTTCCGCCCCACATCCTTAACGAGGACAGTGGCTACACGGCCGGACAATTCCCGAAATTCAAGGAAGACGTCTTCTGGCTCGAAGGCACTGAACCTCGTAAGTTCATCCTTCCGACCGCCGAGACCGCCCTGGTGAATTTACACCGTAACGAAATCCTTTCCATTGACGAACTTCCGAAGAAGTATTTCGCTTATACTCCCTGCTATCGAAAAGAAGCCGGATCCTATCGCACTGAAGAGCGTGGCATGATCCGCGGTTACCAGTTCAACAAGGTCGAGATGGTGCAGTACACCACCGACGACGGAAGCGATGCCGCTTTCGAAGAGCTCGTCAACAAGGCTAAGAAACTCGTTGAGGGTCTGGGCCTTTGCTTCCAGATCGATAAACTCGCCGCTGGCGACTGCTCGCATTCGATGGCCCGCACCTACGACATTGAGGTCTACATCCCCTCGATGAAGATCTACAAAGAAGTCTCCAGCGTCTCGAACGCTCGCGATTACCAGGCCCGCCGCGGTATGGAACGCTACAAGGACAAGGACGGCAAGGTCCACTTCTGCCACACCCTTAACGGTTCTGGCTTAGCCACCTCGCGTGTCTTCCCCGCCATCCTCGAACAATTCCAACAAGCCGACGGTTCCGTTGTCATCCCTGAGGTCCTTCGTCCCTTCATGGGCGGCCTCACCGTGTTAAAGCCTATCGAGAAGAAGTAAAGTCGTTTATAATGGTCCTGCCATCGCGAGGGGAACTTCCCGAACCAGGTCAGGACCGGAAGGTAGCATCCTTAAGGCCAGATCTCCTGTGCGGTGGTTTTTAACACCTGAACACACTATGACAGACCAAGAACTCATGCGGATTGCCCTAAAATCCGCTCAAATCACGGGCGAACAAGGCGAAGTGCCTGTTGGCGCCATCATCGTTAAGGACGGACAAATTGTTGGTTCCGGAGCTAACGAACGAGAGAAGAAGCTCGATATTTCTTCGCATGCCGAAATCGAAGCCATTCGCGCGGCCGAAAAGGCTCTCGGAAGGTGGACGCTCGAAGGCTGCACTCTCTATGTCACTCTCGAACCTTGCCTGATGTGCGCCGGGGCCATCGCCCAAGCCCGTCTTGATCGCCTGGTCTATGGCGCCCCCGATCCCAAAGAGGGAGCGGTTGAAAGTCACTTCTATGTTTTCGCGGATCCGACCCTCAAACATCGTCCTCTGGTAACCGGCGGGATTCTCGCCGCCGACTGCGAACGTCTCCTCAAGAAGTTTTTTGCGGTAAAACGATAAAGCATTATTTCTTTTTAAAAGAAATACAAGATATCATCTAGGCTTTTTGTCAACGTATAAAAAAGCGCAAAACTATTCGGTGAAATCGCCTTTTTCTCTGTGTTATATTTATTTGTACATTTATGCTTCAACTCATTCATATCAAAAAAGATTACTACATCGACAAAAAGCCCTTCACAGCCCTGACCGACATTTCTTTAACCTTCCCTGATAAGGGTTTCGTCTCCGTTCTTGGTCCTTCCGGCTGTGGCAAGACCACCCTTCTTAACATTATCGGCGGCCTTGATCACTACACCGAAGGCGATTTGGTCATCGATGGCAAGACCACCAAAGAGTTCAAGGATCCTGATTGGGACGCCTTCAGAAACGAAAAAGTCGGCTTTGTCTTCCAAACGTATAACCTCATTCCCCACATGAGTGTGCTCGGGAACGTCGAAGTCTCCCTAATGCTTAATGGCGTGAGTGCTTTCAACCGGAAAAAGAGAGCTCTTGAGGCGCTCAAATCCGTCGGTGTCGAAAGCGAAGCCCATAAACGGCCCAACCAACTCTCGGGTGGCCAGATGCAAAGAGTCGCGATGGCGCGGGCCCTCGTCAACAACCCCAAGATCGTTTTGGCCGATGAGCCGACTGGCGCTCTCGACAGCGTTACTTCTGTTCAGGTCATGGAACTCCTTAAGGAGGTCTCGAAAGACCGCCTCGTTATTTTGGTCACGCATAACCGCGAGCTGGCCAAGCAATACAGCGACCGGATCATTCAGATGTCTGATGGCGCCATCATCAGCGATTCGGCGCCTATTACCGATGCCGTCGTTAATATCACCGGGAAAGACGTCAATAAGCGGACTGCCATGAGCTTTGTTACCGCCATCAAGAGCGCCGCTTCTAATATCTTAACGAAGAAGGGCCGGACTATACTCACGGCCGTCGCCTCTTCGTTTGGCATCATCGGCGTCGCCATGGTTTTGGCCGTCAACTTCGGTTTCAGCAACTACATCGATCAGGTCGAAACGTCACTCGCTACGAGCGTTCCAATTTCCATTTCTCCCGTCTCGGTGACGGTAACGAATAGTCAGAACCAATCGTCCAGGTCCGAGTTTCCGACGGACAATAACGTTGTCGTCTATAGCAGCGGGACCACCTCCACCTCCGTTCATTACAACAACATCACGGGCGCTTATGTGGATGAAGTCTTAAACCCGCTCGAAGCCGATAAGCTAGCGACGGTGGCCTACAATTACGACAACCTAGCGTTTAACGTCATCACGGAAAGCGGAAACACCGGCGCCTACTTTTACGTTCCCCAATATGAAGACGCCAACTCCACCGGCGCCCTCCTTACTTCGCTTCTGTTCCCCACGACCATTTTCCACGAATTGCCCAAGAACGAAGAGGGGCTGCTGAAGAATTACAACATCATCGATGGTCGCTACCCAGAGCAGTCCGATGAACTTTTGCTTATTCTCGATAAATACAACCGAATCGACTACGCCTCATTGGTGTATCTCGGCATTCTGAACGCCGACGGGACGGAGAATCCCGAAGTGGGCCAGACAGAAGGGCCTTATGGTTCCTTTCCGTTCGAAAGCGTTGTGTTCGATGGTGAGGGCGACCAACTCTATAAAACCTATAAAGCTTTCAAAAACTCTTCTTTTTATCGCGTCTCCGAGGGCGAAAACACCAACCGCAAAGAAAACTGCTGGGACATTACCGATCTTTCATTTGACTCGAATACCCTAGAGGTGTCGCTAACGACTTCCGATGTCGATGGTTACGGGAATCCGCTTCAGAAGACACTCACGGGTTATCCCCGCGTCGACAACACCTCGGACGGCTATCAATCCATGTACGACAATGCCGCCACTTATTCTGGGAAAGACCTTAAGATCGTCGGCGTTCTTCGCCAAAAGCCCGACTCCTACATGGACACAATGCCAGCCTCCGTGGGATATCTGGAATCCTTGACGAATGAGATGCACGACGATTCGAAAACGGAAGACGGCATCAAACTTGCCAAGGCCGCTTCGGAAAACTGGTACCTCGCCCGAACGGGGGACCCCACCACCGATGGAGCCGAACTGCTCGAGAAGACGCTCAATAATATTGTTCTCAATCTCTCCAAAGCCACTTCAGGCGACGCCAGCGGCCTCAGCGCCAACGACATCGCCGCTTTGTCATCCTGCCTCTCCTACGCCTATCCATACGCCTACGATTCCAAAATCAGTACCGGCGTGGAGGAAGCCCCAAGATACGCCAAGTACTTCGCGCAATGCCAAAGCGTTTCGGCTGATTTTGAACAAGCCAAAGTCCAAGGTTTCTTCGATAACCTCTTCGAAATGGTCGGCACCGGCGATTCCTCTTCGGCAAACGTTTCCGGCGCGGCGGAAGAGTTCCTTCAGGTGTTTACTGACCCCGGCTTCTACTCGGCGGACAAGCCATTGGACAATAAATACGGGATCCGACTCATTGACCTGGTCGCCTACTGCAACCGTTACAGCCTCATTAGCTCGATCAGCATCACTCCCACGAATTTGGCCGCTAAAGCCACGATCAAGGAGCGGCTCGACCAATACAATAACGACCACCCTGAAGAGGCCATCAAATACAACGACTACATGGGCATGTTCACCGACACCCTGGCCATTTTCATCAAGATTATTTCGATCGTTCTCATCGTCTTCGCTTCGATCTCTCTCGTCGTCAGTTCGGTCATGACTGGCATCATTACGTACACCTCCGTGCTCGAACGAACAAAGGAGATTGGTTTGCTGCGTGCCTGCGGCGCCCGGAAGAAGGACGTTGGCCGTCTCTTTGAGGCGGAGTGTTTTATCGTCGGCCTCATCGCCGGCTTGATAGGCATCGCCTTTACCTACTTAGCTTGTCTCCCCATCGATCAAATCATCTATGCGAATTATTCCATTCCTAATATCGCCTTACTCAATCCTTTGCATGCCTTGGCGTTGTTGGCCCTCTCCATTGCTTTGGCCTTCCTGTCCGGTTTGATCCCGGCCCGAATCGCCGCGAAGAAGGACCCCGTGATCGCTCTAAGAACGGAATAACGTCTCATGGAAAAGAAGCCACAGAAACCAAAGAAAAAGAAGAAGGACCTTTCGAAAGCCATCGCCAAAGCCGAAACGATGGATACCGATTTTTTGAGTGGCCTTTCGGATGCTCAGGTCGCCAAACGAAAAGAAGACGGACTCGTTAACAAAGTCGCCAAAAAGGTTACCAAAACCTATTGGCAGATCCTGGTCGACAACCTTTTTTCCTTCTTTAACCTCCTGCTCTTTGGCGTCGCGGTCCTGATGATTGCCGCCGGCCTTGATTTCTCTTACTTCTTTTTCGCCATTATTCTTCTGGCCAATATCTTCATCGGTTTGATGACGGATATCCGGGCTCGCCGCATGGTGGACAAACTCCGCCTTGTCACCGATCCAAAAGTGGTCTCGATTCGGAATGGCCAAGAAGTGACCCTTAAGGTCCAGGACATCGTCCTTAGCGACATAGTAATTCTCCGTCCGGGGGACCAGATCTGTGCCGGAGCGATTATCGTTAACGGTTCCGTGAACGTCGACGAATCTCTTCTTACTGGGGAAAGCAATGCCATTCATAAGGCTCCGGGAGACGAGGTTCTCAGCGGTTCCTATGTCCGGAGTGGCACCGCCTATGCCCGCGTGTGCAAAGTGGGCTCAGCCAACTACGCGGAAAAGCTTCAGGACTCGGCCAAGGAATTCCGTCGCCCCAAGAGCGAGATCAAGCGTTCCTGCAACAAAATCTTCTTCCTGACAGGCATTTTGGCCATTGTGGTGGGCCTTGGCATGGTGGCCGTCGACCTGATTACCATCTATAGTTCGGGACTAACCATCGTCACCCCCGCGGGACCCGTGATTTATAACGCCGTCTCGCAAGAGACCTACTACGACCTGATGAAGCGGGTTAGCGGTTCCTTAGTCGCCATGATTCCTTCGGGATTGTATCTCTTGACGTCCTTGACTTTGGCCGTCGGCGTCATCAGTTTGGCCAAGCGGCGCATGAACGTCCAGGAGCTCTACTGCATCGAGAACCTGGCTCGCGTCGATACCATTTGCTTCGACAAGACCGGCACCCTCACCGATGGCATTCTGACGGTGAAGGAAATCTACGATTACTCTGGGATGAGTGACCTTAAATTGGCCGACAAAATCGGCTCTTTGCTCCAAGCCACCCAAGATACCAACTCCACGGCCACGGCCCTCATCGAGCGTTTCCCTTCAGGAAGCATGCACGCTTCGATGGCTATCCCCTTTGACTCCGCGCGGAAGCTAAGTGCGGCCACGTTCCCGGAAGGTACCTACATTTTGGGTGCCCCCTCCTTTATCGACTCCATCCCGAGCCCGGCTGGCACGCGCCAAATCCAAAACTGGACCATCCGCGGTTTCCGAGTTATTGGACTCTATTTCAACCGCGCTCCGATCAAAGCCAATCAGATCCCGCCGCAGAGCACCCTCGTTTGCCTTGTTTGCATGTCTGACCACGTCAAACCAGACGCCCGGGGCAATGTCGAGTGGTTCCGCAAGAACGGCGTCGACGTGAAGATCATTTCAGGCGACGATGCCCTGACCGTGAGCCAAATCGCCCAGGAAGTGGGCGTCCCTGGCGCCGCTTATTACATCAGCATGGAGAAGATTAAAGATGCCCAGATTCCAGACCTCGTGGAAAGCTATTCGGTCTTTGGCCGAGTTCGCCCCGAACAAAAGGCCGCGATTATTGCCGCCCTTCAGGAACATGGCCACAAAGTTGCCATGACCGGAGACGGCGTCAATGACATTTTGGCTCTCAAGAAAGCCGATTGCTCCATCGCCATGGCCAGCGGATCGAGCGCCGCGAGAAACGTCAGCCACATCGTCTCGATGGATAACGATTTCTCGAAGCTTCCCGACGTCGTTGCGGAAGGCCGCCGCGTCATTAACAACCTGGAGCGAACCGCTTCGTTGTTCCTATCCAAAACCTTCTTTGCCATCGTCATCAGCTTCGCTTTCTTAATCGCGAAAAGCTGTGGTATGGCCGGCTATCCCTTCACCACGAAGAACATGATGGTGTGGGAGATCGTGACCATTGGCGGAGGCGGCTTCTTCCTAGCCCTTCAACCCTCAAAAGAACGTATTCGGGGTGGCTTCATGGAGACCGTTCTTTCGCGCGCCTTGCCCGCTGGTTTCGTCGAGGCTGGCTGCGTGGCCATCTTCTATCTCTTTAGCCTAGCTAATCCTGGATTTATGTCTCCGGAGGTTACCAAGAGCATCTCCGTGATCACCTTCACGTTCCTCAGCTACCTCGTCCTCTTCCGCATCTGTTGGCCTATGGATCTCTATCGGGGCATCGTTTTCACGGGTATGGCGTTCTTTGGCATCGTTTTTTTCGTCATCGACCTCTGTCTGCCCGTTACGGCCCGGGGCGCTTCACCCCTCTTTGAGATCATCTACATCCAGCAAGGTCTGCCGCAAATAACTCTTTTGGCCGTAACCCTTGTCGTCCTTGGCCTCTTCTACTTCTTTGCGGATTTCATGGTCTCGTTTCATTTGAAACGGAAATATCCAGAAATTAGGAGGGATCACTAAGATGAAAATCAATCCGGAAGTCGCCGTAGCCCTAAGGGGAGGGAAGCCCGTCGTGGCGCTTGAAAGTACCATCATTTCTCATGGTATGCCCTATCCCCGCAACGTCGAAACCGCCCTCTTGGTGGAGAAGACCGTCCGCGAGAATGGAGCTGTTCCCGCGACCATGGGTATCATCGACGGAGAAGTCATCATCGGCATGAACCCGGAGGAGATCGAGGCCTTTGGCAAGCGCAAAGGCATCGCCAAAGTCTCGAAGCGTGATCTCCCTGTTGTCATCGCCTCTAAAGGCTGGGGAGCCACCACGGTGTCCGCCACCATCCTTTTGGCCAAACGGGCCGGCATTGAAGTCTTTGTGACCGGCGGAATCGGTGGGGTACACCGCGGGGCGGAAACCTCCTGGGACGTCAGTCGCGATCTCTACGAACTTGCAAGTGAACCGGTCACTGTCGTCTGCGCCGGGGCCAAAGCCATTCTTGATATCGATAAGACCCTCGAAGTCTTAGAGACTCAGGGCGTCACCGTCCTCTCCTATCAGTCCCCGACATTCGCCAACTTCTACTGCCGCGAGAGCGGTAAGCCCGTCGATTACGTTTTCCAGAGCCCCCTTGAGGCCGCCAAAATCATCCTGGCGAAGCGGGAGTTCCCCCTGACGGGAGGAATCCTCATTTCCAATCCCTGCCCAGAGGAGGACGCTTTACCGCACGAATACATCGACAAGATTATTGAAGACGCCGTTAAGGAGGCCGACGAAAAAGGCATCAAAGGGAAAGACGTCACGCCTTTCTTGCTGAAGCGCATCGTGGAGCTGACCGGCGGCAAGAGCCTCGAGACGAATATTCACTTGGTTGTTAATAACGCCAAGGTCGGCGCCAAGATCGCCGTTGAATACGCTGCGTTACGTCGCGGCAGAAAGGAATTATGACCACCGAAGCAAAGTTCAAATACGCTCTCAAGGAAATGATGCTTTCGCGTCCCCTTGAGGAAATCAACGTCACGGTTCTCTGCGACAAGTGCGAATGCCATCGTCAGACGTTTTATTACCACTACCAAGACATTTACGATTTGCTGGCTGCCATTTTCCTTAACGAGAGGATAACGGGCCTCGATCAAGCCGAAGACGTAATGGGCTCGCTTGACTGCTTTCTCGCCTATGCCAAAGACAATTTCGTCTTCCTTCGTTCCACCTACACCTCGGCCGCCCATGACCTCGTCGATGACTTCTTCTATGGCAAGATGACGACCAAGCTTTTCGATGTCCTTTCGAAGAAGAACGATTACGGCCTCACTCGCGACGGTTACCGGAGTGTGGCCCGCCGTTACGCCAAGACGCTTTCGGACGAACTCGGTTACGGCTTTAAGGATATGTCCATTACCCCCAACCGTTTTGAGAAGAGCATGAAGAAATTCTTCGTTTCCTCTTATGCCACCCTCTTTCCGTCCTTCCTTGAGCTCAGCAAAGAGGTGAAGGCCAAATGATCAACTTTGATTTTCGCTCTCCGACGAGAATTCTCTTCGGAAAGGGCATGGAATCGCGAATTGCCGAGATTTTGCAGGGTTACGGCCTAACGAACGTTCTCCTCGTTTACGGCGCGGGCTCCATTAAAGCCAACGGTTTATACGATAAGGTTATCTCTCTCCTCGATGGGGCCAAAATTTGCCACCCCGAGCTCTCTGGCGTTACACCCAACCCCGATAGATCCTTCTCCGCGAAAGGAATTGTCCTAGCTCGGAAAGAGAACGTTCAAGCCATTATCGCCATCGGCGGCGGCAGCGTCATTGACGTGGCCAAATCCATCGGCGTAGGTGTTTATTACGATGGCGATGCGTTTGATTTCAACCTCCATAAAGCCAAGCCGAACAAAACGCTTCCGGTCGGAGTCATCTTGACGATTTCCGCTTCGGGAAGCGAGTGCAGCAACTCGTGCGTGATCTCGGACGTGGCCACGGGTAAGAAGTCTGGTTTCAATGATGATTTAGTCCGTCCACTTTTCGCCATTGAGAACCCCGAAATTACCTACAGTGTAAATGCCTACCAGACTGCCGCCGGCATCGCCGATATCATGATGCATAGCCTTGAGCGGTCTTTAATGAGTCGGGGCCGTACCAGCTTTCCGACCAATGGGCTTTGAGCCTCTGTCAGAATGTGATGCAGGCCGGACGTGTGGCCTTATCCGATCCTTCCGATTACGAAGCCCGAGCCGCCCTCATGATCGCCTCCTCGATGTCGCATGACGGCCACACCGGTTTTGGCAAAGCCCAGGTCTTCGTCGTCCATCCCCTCGAACACGCTCTGTCGGGCCTCTTCCCGAAGATCACCCACGGGGCCGGCATTGCGGTTTGTTATTTGGGCTGGGCCCGTTACCTCGCGAGAAAGCACCCCGCCAAGTTCGCCTTGCTCGCCCGCACGCTCTTCAAGATTGTTGGTGACGAAGAGGCAAAGGTCGCTATAATGGGTGTCAAAGCCATGGAGGATTTCTTCCTTTCCATCGGCCTCCCAACCTCTCTCGAAGAGTTTGGTGTTACTGAATCTGACCTCCCAAAACTAGCTTCTCTAGTCAGTGGCAACGGAACACGTGTGATTGGCTGTTGCCCCCAGTCACTGGATAAGCAGGATGTCGAAGCGGTTTACGCTTTGTGCCTCACCAAAGGGAGGTTGCTTTATGAAAAAGAACGATACGATGGGTTATGTCGTCTACGGTTTGATGCTCGCGGTCGCCTTAGTCGTCGCTCTAGTTTTCGTGCGGCCAATAATGAACGAAGCCACGCCTAGCGATTTGCCCCTGATCAATTACGTCTATGTTCTTGTGCTCGTCGCAGGCGGAATCCTTGTAACCTCCGCTTTATTAGAACTCGGACACCTTATCGGCGCAAAAATCGGCCATTACTCCATTGACCAATGGACCGTGCTCGGCCTTGGGGTCAAACGCCAAAAAAACGGCAAGATGAAGTTCACCTTCTCCGATTTCGATGGCCTTACTGGTGGCACTGTGATTGTCCCGCTAGATCTAAAGAAGAGCAATCCGCGCCCCTATATCTACATGCCTTTCGTGTTTTTCCTTCTAGAAGTCATCGGTTCCGTCGTCCTAATTGCCCTGGGCAGAACTTCCGTCACGGGCATGCCGCTTGCTCTTCAACTCGCTGGAATCCTTTTGCTCACCGTTTCTGGAATGATTTATCTCTATGACATCTTCCCAGCCGCCCTCGACGGGACTAACGACGGCTATTTGATGACCGTCCTCAATAGCAAAGCCAACGTCGAGGCCTATAACGACCTCTTGCTCAAACAACATCAAATCGCCTTTTCCGAAAAGGTCAGCGGCGTTCAGATTTACGAGAAGGTTACCGACTTCACCGCGGCCATCAATTCCATCCCCTTCTATGAAGCCCTGGGCAAGGGAGATTACCTCTCCGCTCTTGACATCAATGAAAAAATCATCCTGTCGAAAGGTCAGGTATCCTCCAATCTTTATCAAGAAGCCATCGCCGAAAAGACGGCCCTGTCCTTCCTGACAAAGCCCTTAGAGAAAGCCAAACAATCCTTTATCGATTTACCATTGGAATCCAAGAAGCATATCGCCGAACTCGGCACTATCGTTGCCGTGAGGGCCTATGTGCTCGTGAGCGGTCTCGCCGAAGAATCCGTGATTGAAACCGAAGCCGCCCTCGAAAAGGCTGAGCGTGGTTTCAACAAACTGCCCAAGGATCGCGTGGCCACTGAAAAGAAACTCCTCGCCATCAGCCTCGAGAAAGTTATCGCCGCCCATCCTGATTGGGATCTCAGCGCTTACGACTATCTCCGCCAGGCGGAGAAGCCAGCCGAGGCTCCGAAAGACGAGCCCAAGAAGCCCGAAGACAAATAACATTTCGCGAATTAAGGAGCCTAGCGCTCCTTTTTTCGTACCTGGAAGAACAAGAAAACGCGTCTCCGAAGAAACGCGTTGTCCTTAGAGAGTCTTGAGACTACTTGCCGCCGATGGCCATCTTTTTGATGAGGACGTCCGTGCAGGCGAAGGAGGAGGGATGAAGCTTCATCTTGTTGTCGAAGCTCTTGATGTCAGCGAGCATCTTGAACAAGTTGCCGCTTAGTGTGATGAGGTTTAACGGCTCAGCGATCTTGCCATCTCTGATCATGAAGCCTTCGGCTTGGCACGGGAGGAGGGATGAAGCTTCATCTTGTTGTCGAAGCTCTTGATGTCAGCGAGCATCTTGAACAAGTTGCCGCTTAGTGTGATGAGGTT